>Ga0209489_100705_pt1 | contig 65495 bp, 23 predicted proteins | sample SiratrowhiteBW_FD_187527 | JGI IMG/M metagenome (GOLD analysis project Ga0209489, IMG submission 187527) | Root nodule microbial communities of legume samples collected from California, USA - Siratro white BW (SPAdes) (version 2) | ecosystem: Host-associated > Plants > Roots > Nodule | place... | reverse complement strand
TGAGATTGAAAATTCAACTAGGTTGAATGATTTTGGATGGTTACAATTTAATATGCGTTCTTTTTTAGTTTAAGAAGAAATTCTCAAAGCTTTAGAAAGTAAATCTAAGTTTGATGCATCTATGGCAATCAAAGACAAGAAAATGCAATTAAAAAAGGCCTACAACATGATTGTTCTTACTATCAGTGATAAGTTGTTAAGGCAAGTCTCAAAAAATAAGATCTCAATGAAATCTAGTATCTTGGTGACAGGTGACCTGGTCAATAAATGACAGGTGACTTGGTGAGACGGCCTAGTAACTAGGTCAATAGGCTACCTGGTGACCAGGTTAATAGTTTTCGGACATTTGACTTGGTCGACAAATGACCCGATGACTTGGTGAATAGTTGATTGGCTGAGTTAGTCAACATATGACTCGCTGACCTATTCAACAGGTTACTAGGTGACCTGATGACCTGGTCAACAAGTGACAGGTGACCAGCTGCCAACAGATGACATCTGACTTGTGACCTAGCCAATAAGTTACATGGTGACTTGATGACTTAGTCAAAAGGTTACTTGGTAACCTGGTCAATAGGTGACAAGTGACTTGGTGACCTGGTCATTAGGTAACAATTGACCTGCTGACCTAGTCAATAGATGAAACGGTGAAGTGATGACCTGATCAACAGGTTACGTAGTGACCTGGTGTCCACAGATTGCGTGGTGACCTGATGATCTGGTCAACATGTGATCTGGTCAATAAGTGACCTGGTCAATAAGTGGATTAATTTACTTAATGACCTGATCAACAGTGATTTGATAACTTGGTGACTTAGTCAACAAGTGATCTATTAACTTGATGACCTAGTCAACAGGTGATTCGTTGACCTAGTTTCCTGGTCAATATGTGACAACTGACCTGGTTAACAGATGACTTAGTGACTTGGATAGGTAAACAGGTGACTTGGTCATCTGTGACCTGGTGAGCAAGTGATATTGGCAACAAGTTATCTTGTGACCTGTTCATTAGGTGACATGGTCAACCGCTGACAGATGACTTGATGATCTAGTCAATAGGTGACCTGATTAAAGGTGACCTAGTAACTGAATAGGTAACCAGGTGATGTGGTGATTTAGTTAATAGGTGATTGATCAAAGATGACCTGATCAAAGGTGACCTAGTGACTTCGATATGTAACTAGGTGACCTTGTCATCCGGTGACCTGATAAAAAATAGGTGATGTGGGCAACAAGTTATCTGGTTACCTGTTCATCAGGTGACCTGGTCAACAATTGATAGATGACTTGGTGACTTAGTCAACCGGTGACCTGGTGATTGAAAATATTCTGTTCAGAATTTCATGACTCTTCTAGGTCTAAAATTAGCTAAGTTACAAACCAACCAAAAATGTTTTGGTTTTACACCCAAATCTTCCCAATATCATTTTAAATCTATTCAAAATTTAATGACTCATTTGGGCTGAGAAACCAGAAAAATGTACATTAGGTGCAAATAAACCCAACATGAATGTGTTTTGCACCCAAAACTTTGCAACATGACTGATTTGTGGTTGTTTCCCAACAATACAACTAAAAAATGTTTTGATTAAAATTTCATGACCCTTTCAGGCACAAAAACTAAAGAAATAAGTTGAGTTGCAAACCAATCCAAGATGACATGGTTTTGCATCCAAACCTTTCCAATGTCATTTTTAGTTCATTTGTTGTTGTTTCTTTGCAATATGGTTAAAAATTGTTCTGGTCAAAATTTCGTGCTTTCTTAGTTATTAAAACAACCAAATTTACCTAATTTATAAACCTAATGTAGATCACTTGGTTTTGTACCCAAAATTTTCCAACATTATTTTCAATGCACTTGTGATTGTTTTCCATCAATAGCACTGAAAAGTGTTTCGTTCAAAATTTCATGACTTTTTTAGGCATGAAAATCCATAATTGCGAATTAGTTGTTAACTAACACTACTTAACTTGACTTTACAACCAAATTTTTCTAAAATCATTTTCGGTCTATTTGTGGTTGATTCCTTTCAAAATGCTCTAATCAACATTGTATGACTCTTTTAGACATGGAAACTATCAAAGCTGGCTAAGTTACAAACTAACTCAAGATAATATGATTTTGTACTCAAACTTTTCCAATTTTCAGTTTGTTTGTACTTGTTTGTCATCAATCAGTTAAAAAACGTTTCGGTCAAACTTTTGTAACCTTTTTTAACACAGAAACTACTAGAATTGACTAATTACAAACTAACTTGAAATGACTTTATTTTGTACCTAGGTGATTGAACACGTGGTCGGTGAGAAATAAGCAAAATGATGAAGAAAGATAAAATTCATATCACTCAACTAATGAAAAAAATTAAACATTAAGAATTCAATTGAAAAATATAAAAGTTTTAAATAAATGAAAAGAAATAATAAAAAATAAATTATAAATATCTAAATTTATAAATATCAGGAAACACTACAAAAAGAATTTCTCGTCTGGGTGTTGGTGGCATAACCATAATGAGAAATGCAATTAACAGCTTCATCTATATTAAAATTATTTTAAGTTCTTAATAACACTCAGTAGTTCCTTAATGAAAGAAAATGAGTTGTATGTGAATAATTAAAAAAATGCTTTTGCAACCTAAACAAATCCGATGATAGAGAGTTTCTCATTGGCTTTCTGTCTCGACGAAGGATTATTTATCTGATTTTTGTAAACAGCTGCGTTAAGAGGAGGCCTAAGATTTGACAATAATAATATATAGCATTTCTCATCAAATGCAACCTCTCGGAATGAAGCAAAAATTTCTGGCTTAAATAAAATAATACATAAATTAATAAACAATTTGTGTCACGGACTCTTATAAACATGAATATCATCCTCTACGTAAAGATTATCACTAGCTTTTGAACAATTTTCAGATCAAAGTTAACAATGTCTTCGCGAGATGAAAACACAAACGGACAACACTTCATGGAAAACGGTATTCGTGAAAACGGGGACCGCCATAGAAGACTCAACAAGTATGCCTGCGCCTCTGTGCTTGCTGCCTCTATTGTTTCTGCCATGTTTGGTTATGGTGAGTGCATAAAATGTACTTTATCCCAAACATTGATGTCTCAATATTTTTATTTTCAGAACCAATATTATTGCAACTTTTCATGAACCGGACAAATTATAAGAGTTTAATCAACTAAATTATTGTTTAGTGACAGGAGTGATGAGTGGAGCACTGGTATTCATTCAAGAAGATCTTAAAATCAGTGACCTACAAATCCAACTTCTAGTAGGTACGTCACATTTGTGTGCCCTACCAGGTAGCTTGATTGCAGGAAGAACATCTGATTATCTAGGTCGTCGCTACACCATCGTTCTAGCTTCCATCGCCTTCTTGTTAGGTTCAATTCTAATGAGCTATGGCCAACCTTATCCAATCTTAATGATTGGAAATTGTATAGCTGGAGTTGGTGTGAGTTTTGCAATGGTGGTAGCACCACTATATAGTTCAGAGATTTCACCTCCTTCTTCCCGAGGCCTTTTCACCTCTCTCCCAACAGTTTCCGTTAACACAGGATTCTTGCTCGGATACGTGTCAAACTATTTATTTGAGAAATTAACACTGAGACTTGGATGGAGGTTGATGGTGGCTGTTCCTGCAATTCCTTCACTTTTCCTAATGCTTCTCATGCTAAAGTTGGTAGAGTCTCCAAGGTGGTTAGTCATGCAAGGACGTGTTGGTGAGGCCAGGAAAGTGCTTTTACTAGTCTCTAATGAGAAGGAAGAAGCTGAACAAAGGTTGAGGGAAATAAAAGGTGCAGTTGGAATTGATGGAAATTGCACCCTAGACATTGTGGAGGTTCCAAAGAAAACTAGTAGCGGCGAAGGAGCTCTGAAGGAGTTGTTTTGTAAAGCTTCACCTCTTGTACGTAGGATACTGATTTCAGCAGTTGCACTTCATTTGTTCCTGCGGATTGGTGGAAGTGCTGTTATTTTATTGTATAGTCCAAGGGTGTTTGCGAGAACAGGAATCACTGATAAGAGCACACTCATGCTTGCCACTGTTGGTATTGGAGTGAGCAAAGTTGTATTTGCATTCATATCAATATTCTTGTCAGATAAATTTGGGAGGAAGGTTCTCTTGCTGGCTAGTGCTGTAGGTTTGAGTTTGACCATGTTCGGGTTGGGTGCTTGCTTGATCACAGTGGAACACTCCAAAGAAAAACTATTTTGGGCACCATATTGTACCGTTATTCTTACCTACATTTTTGTGGCTTCTATGTCTATTGGAATAGCACCAGTGACATGGGTTTATAGCTCCGAGATATTTCCCCTTAGGTACAGAGCACAAGGCCTTAGTGTTTGTGTGATTGTGAACAGAATTTCTACTGTGGTACTGGTTACCAGTTTCATTTCGATTTACAAAGCCATAACTATGGGTGGGGTTTTCTTTATGTTTTCGGGTATCAATATTGTGGCTTTGTGGTTCTATTGCTCTTTGCCTGAAACTAAAGGAAGATCCTTAGAAGATATGGAGAGTCTCTTTGAAAGAAATTCTAAGTAAGAGATACAGATGAAGCCTCCATGTAATGTAATAATATGTCTAGCTTTTATGCTTGGAACTAAATAATAATAATTGTTGGTTGATAAGTATTTGTTAATTTTCTGTTGTTGTTTTGATTAAGGTTTCTTTCTATTGATTAATTGATTAAGGGTGCCTTTCTAACAGGGGAGTGAATTTAAGGAAGTAAATTTGAGATGAAAGTGTATGAAAAATTTAATTGTTTGGATTAAGAGAAAGAAAATAAGATTTAAGTATAAAGTTTGTAAATGATATGATAGATATAATAATATTTTAATATAATAAATTATAAATTTATAAATTTATTTTTAAAATTAAAAATAAAATTTAATAAATTTATTTAATGTAATTACTAATATTTTAAAAAATTTATGAAAATATTAAATTAATAATTTTTTAAAAAATAAATTTAATTTATTATAAAAATATATTAATTAAAAAGATTAATATTTTAAAATATAAAATTAAAACTTTTAAATAATTTTAACAATAAATTTAAAAATAATTATTACTTCATAATAATAAAATTATTATTATCATATAATTTATTTTAAATATTTATATTTATTTATATTAAATTATAACTATATTTATATTTATATTATTATTAATTATTTTTTAATAATTATATATAATATTTTTATTATAAAAATTTATATAATATTTTTTTAAAATATTTATTATTGTTATATTATATAATAATATATTAATATATGTAATCAATTACGTTAAAACGTAATGATTATACGTATATAATCGATTATGTTGAAAGGTAATGAATTATATATATTAATATATTATTGTAATTTTATAACATAATATTTTACAGTAATTTTCTTCCATAAATTTTTTTTTTAGGGAGAAGAAAGTTTAGACTGAGTTTTTTTTTGTTTTTTTGTGTTGATGTATTGGTTTTCCAATTTTCACCTTCTTTCTTTATCCAATAAAATAATATTTTATAGTTTGAAACAAGCAGAACCTAAGAGTCTTATAGTTAAAAGTTATAAGTAATAATATATATTTGAAAAAGAAATTATTTATGATGGTATTTGAAATTTTTTTAAGAGATAAAACTACCTCCTAGAAAGCTTTACGTTTTACTCTAAGTTTGTAATACTTATTCTAAGTTTTATGTCTTATGATAGATAATTATATAGTAAATACAAATTAAAATAATAACTGACATTTTTTAAATATAATAACAAACTTATTTATTCCACCGTTATCATATTAGTCTATAAAGAAATTAAACTTCAATAAAAAAAATATTGAATATAACATATATTTACATAAATAAAATAATAAATTATGAGAATTAACAATATTATATTAAATATAATTGTATTTAGATTAATAAGATGATTAATTAAAATTTTAATTAAATAATCAGTTAAAGTAATGTTTAGTAGATGCTTAATTAATAAAACCCATAGACACATTTAAGTATTTCTTTTTGCCAATTCGTACTTAAGCAACAAATATTAAGGTGGACATGAAAGTAAGTTGATGAACTTTACATTTTAAAATAAGAATGAGTTGGTGTTTAAGTCATAATACACATCAAGATTAGAATTGACTTTAAATATTTACCTTTAAACAAATATTAATGTGCATTTAAACGATTTTATATAAGATGATGAAGTTCACATGGTTAAACAATCATTAAAATGACTTAAATTATCACACTTATTTTGTGGATTTCCCTTTGCTTAAAATAAAAATTAAGATAATTTATTGAAAATATCAATTAAAATATATGCAATAGTTTGTTTTGAAAAGTAATATTTACTTATGATTGATTAAAATATTAATTAAAATATTTACTTATAATTAACATATATATAATGAATTTTAAAGTATGCAACGATTTAATAATAATAATAATAATAATAATAATAATAATAATAATAATAATAATACTTAATAACAATAGGTGAGAAGATGGTAATGAATTTTAATGCAACGATACACTATAATCATCACTTAAAATTATATATTTGTCTCACTTAAACTATGTCAAGTATATAAATTAAAGTTTTGCTTAAGTGTGATGTTGAAATATATGTTATTTACATCAATTTCTTTGACTAGAAGGTTTGAAGCTACCAATAATATTATGCTTAATAATATGTTTAATTGTTATGAATTAAGGTCTCAATTAAATATGGTTGATTTAGACTTAAATAAAACGGTGTTATCTTTAATCTAAACAATGATTGCTTAAGATGAATATATAGACTTGTTTAAGTTTGTGACAAATCTTTTTATCATAATTTACTATGAACAATTATATATAGTTCTTCTGTATTTTTATGAAAAAAGTAAAAGTTTTATGACAATATATTTTTTTTCTAATACAAATTAAGAAATGAAATTTTCTATCATAAAAAACAGATTATACTTATTTTTGTAATAACTTCATAATTCGTCGCAAAATTTTGTTTGACAAATTTTCAATAATATTATTTTTTAAAAGTGAATTACCTTTTCGAAACACTTCAAAGTTTTCGTTATTAAAAAAGAAAATATTTGAATTTATTACATAATTCAAGTATAAAACTACCAAATATCCCTACAAAATCTCATACTATATAAGTCAGAACGAGTTATTTGTTTAAGGTTTCTAAATAACTAGCATTGTGATCCTTTATAACTTTTACAATACTGTTCTATTATGATCATTTCTCATAAAATAAAACATCTAGCATCATTTGCTTACTATCATTATACTAGATTTTGAGGCTTTTTATAAAAGTGGTATAATTTTTTTTTATAAATTACAAAACTTGATAAATTTTAAAACAATCAAATTTGATAAATTATATTAGTAAAGAATACTTTAAAATAAAGATTTGTGCATGCATAGAGTTTTTTTATAATCATGCTTGGTAGTACGAGTTTTATTTATTTATTTATTTATTTTAAGTTGTAATGGCTAACATGACTTTTAATTAATTTTTGTGAAGTTGTGTTTGTTAACATAATTTTTTTTAATTTCTTATTTTTTATTTTTTTTATTTTTTATTTTTATAAATTTAAATAATGTAATCAGTTATTTATTTATATGCTAATAATTTTTAATAATTTAAAATATTAATGAAAATAAACATATTTAAATTAATTTTTTAAAATAGTTTAATATTTAGTTAATTCAATTAATTAATGAAATTACTTATATTAAGAATTTTGAAAATTTTCACAAATGTATACTTTAGTGAATATTGATTTAAATTTTATGAAAATATTTTTCGTATTACATTGTATAATTTAGCTCTAATTTTACTTTGTTTTAGATATCTTATGTCCATTTGAAAATATATTATTTCAAATTTTGAATAAAATATTTTAAAATATAATATGACATTAATAATAAATAGATAATATGAAAAATATGTTTAAATAGAGAGTAAGATAAATATAATTAAAATAATTTACCCATAATAAAAGATTATTATAAGAGTTTAAAATAAATTACAATTTAGAAATACTTTTAAAATAAGTTTATCAGTAAACGATAAAATTATGTAAAAATATCATGTTTTCATTTATATTTATAACTTACTTTAATTTATCATCTCACATTAATAATTTAATAAGTTAGTTTAATAGTTTCCATTACCGATTATGAATTTTCATTTCAGCTTGTTTTTCCAACACAATGAAAAAAAAAAATATATAGGAAAGCATTAACATTAAACTCGATTTGTGTAAACAAAATCATAATATGAAATAATCTTATAAAATACATTAAATTTATTTTTAAATTTTAAATCCGTCTAAATTAAAACTGAAAGAGATCAAATTAATTATTTTTAAAAACCAATATATATATATATACCACAAATTTTTTATTAATATGATTTATTTTTCAAGGTTTATGTTTAGACTTGTAAACTTTAAATAATAAATACATTAATCTTCCTATTTTCATAATTTTTTAATATAAATAACCCCTGAAAGATAAAAAAAAACAAAGAGAAAACTAATAATGTCATTTTCAGCCAATACAATCAATTATAGTCATTAACATATAAATAACATCTAAAAACTAAAGTACAAACAAGTATAAAACCAATACCTCGAAAAGTCATTTGTAGAGAGAGTTTTATAGACAGCAAAGGTTATTCCCTAAAATAAATATTAGGATTAAAGAGGAAGTCTTTTATTTAAACAATATTATATATACAATAAAATTTCTCCAGAAGGAGTTCAGGTGATGTTAATTTCGTTACAGTGAGTCAACATTTGCTTTTTAAATACTTCACGTATCCTTAATTTTTGCCACAAGTTCCTCTTGATACAAGAGTCATCACTTTTGAAATCTTAAAAGATCATTTTAGTAAGATTAAAAAATTGATGAGTAAACCTATAAGAGTTATCTTTATGAGTAGTTTTATAAAAATAAAATACTTGCTTATATTTTTCGAATGAAAATTTGCTTTGATTATAATTTTTAGACTAAACATTTATTTTCTTAAAATTGTAATTATAGTTGCGTCAAAATTGAGCTTCAAATAAAGACTTAGTTGAAGTGAATTTAGAATGTAATATTCATCAAAGAGGAAAATAAGACACACATGAAAGTGAGACAAATCTTGATCAATATAGATTTAGGGATTCAAATTTCAATTTGAATCTAAGTTATAAATAGTCCTTTTATTTGTTTGTAAAATACTTTTGAGATATATAAAATTTAAGAGAACTTTGAAACAATTGTGAGAGTTATTATCTTATTTCTTAGTATTTTTTTAGGAGTGAAACAATGTTTTTTTTTTTTCTTTATAATTCATGTAAGAGAAATAGTTCCAAGCAAATGTTCTACATTGTTTTTTTAAGTATTTTCCATATTTTTTCACTCAATGTTCTTTCATTATTTTGTTCTATTTGTTATTGTGTTTCATTTCAGTTCTCTTGTCTCTTCCTACATTTCCCATTCACACTTCTATTTTTTTATTAAATTTTTATGTTTATGTTAATTATCATATGTTGTCTTGAGTTATTTGGATCTATTATTCACAATTTTATAAGAATTCATTTATCCTTTGGTGAAGAAAATATCTCAATTTCTTTTACACTTTCCTTTCTATTTTTTATGTCTCTTCATATGTTGCACCTAATTATCAAGAACGTATAAGAAGTTCATAAGACCAAACCTTACCGGTGAGTACCAAAGGAAAATGATTGTTTTATTAGGATAGTTATTTATATCAAAAATTCACAATGTAATTTACAGTTTAAGAATATATATATATATCCATTTTAACTTGTGAAAGGCATAGGATAATATATATTATTTTATATATCTAAAATTTATAATAAATTAATATTTTAAAAAGCAATTTATATCAATTAAAATTAATAATAAAAAATTAACAGAAATTATATTTAAAATTTGTCATAAATAATTTATCTTTCTAGCAGAATAGCATATAACATTAATAATATAGCATACAACATTAATAATATAAATTTACTTTTACTAAACTTCTGCATTGTACCAAAAATCATTAACTATATTATTATCAAAGTCATAAGATTTAGGTTGTATTTGAATCCAAGCGCAAATATGCCACGACAGATCGAATGTGTAGAAAGTTAATTTTTTTAAAAATAAAATATTATTAAAATACGAAAAACGAGATAAATTTTTTTTTAAAAGCTTTCTTCGCCAACTACGAAAATTTGTGAATGAGAATAATTTTTCAAAACATTTTATATTTACTTAAATATTAATATAAATATATATATATATATAATAAAATAAATATAATTAATTATATAATATAAAATTATTATTATTAATAAAATTTACTTTTAATAAAATTATAAAAATATATTTATTTTTCGAAATAATAAATAATTAAAAATATATAATAACTTAAATTTATAATAAAATAAAAATTTTATAATAATTAATAAAATATTATTTATAAATAATTATAATAATATATTAATATATAATCAATTACGTTAAAACGTAATCGATTATACGTATATAATATACATATAATCGATTATGTTTTAAAATAAATAATCGATTATACGCATAATCGATTATCTTAAAACGTAATCGACTATACGTATATTATATACGTATAATTGATTACGTTTTAACGTAATTGATTATTTATATATATATATATATATATATATATAATTATTAATATTTTATAATATTAATAATAAAATTATTAATAAAAATATAAATATAATTTAATAAAAATAAATTTAAATATTTAAATTATTATAAAAATAATAATAATTTTTATATTTAATATTAAAATTATTTTAAAATTTTAATTTTTTATTTGAAAAAATTAATCATTTTAATTAATAAATATATTTTATAATAAATTAAATTTATATTAAAGATAATTATTAATTTAATAATTTTATATATATTTTTAAAATAATTATTAATTACATTAAATTAATTAATTACATTTATTTTTATTTATTAAAATAAATATAATTTTATATATTAAAATATTATTATATCTATCACATCATTCACAAATTTTCATAAACTTTTTTCTTAAATCTTACAATCTTTCACTTAATTCAAACAACTAAACTTTTCTCTTAAATCATCACAAATCTATTCCCTCAAATTCACTGCTCAATCCAAATACACCCTTAGTAATAAGACCAAGTACTAGTGGTAGAAAATCTGTTTAAAATCTTATTTGATTTCTTCACTACCATAGGCCACCATATATGGCAATTATTATGATGATAATAATCGAAAGGTAATTAAGGAGAAAGATTATTATAATAATCAACATCTAAGTGATTCATATACATAAGTTTTAAATTTAAGATAAATTTAATATTAATTAATTACGTGTGTACACAGACAAAATCATAAACAAATAAATTCTTGACGACATCTAATAATTTCTCAATTTCAGGTCATATATTAAGCAACGTATCTTTATATTTTTATTTCTTGATGAGACGTAAAAATTATATAAATACATATTATAAATAATACACTAGAGATATATATTTATCATGATAAGTGTAACACATAAATTGTTGATTAATGGACAATAAAGAATATGATTTCTTGAACAATTATAACCTTTAAAATAGAAAAATGTATTGAACAAAAATGAAATGTAAAAGATCTATGACTATTATATGAAAAATATTGAATGGTTATGAAAAGATAGGTATAAGATCATTAATTCTCTATATTATACATAAGTTAGTCCTTCATATACATTTTGAACTTCTTAATTTGTAATTTGGTGTTTTTTCAATCTGAATTTTGTTTCTCCTTATAGTAATTGTGTTTTTTATTGACAAATAACCATTCCATTTATGTTCATGAATGTTTTTTATAATATTTGTGAATAACATAAGTTGAGAAGTCTCTATTGTTTGTTCTGAATTATATATATATATATATATATATATATATATATATATATATATATATATATATATATATATATATATATTAAAATTTAGCTATTAGAGGATGAATTTTGAGAGAGTGAAATAAAAGAAAAAAAAGTAAAATATAATTTTGTTTAGACTGAAGAAAGTATTTTAAAAATATAAACGAGTAGAAAAAAATTTATAAGTAATTTGATTGATTTGATAAAAATATAAAAAGTTTTGTAAAATAATTTAATATAAAGAAATAATTTTTAAAAATGTAAATTAGAATTAAAATAAATTTTAAATTAAAATATTATTATAAAATATGAATAAAATAATAAATTAAAATATTTTTACAAAATAACAAATTTTATATTATTTAAAATTTTATTATTTTAATTATTCATCTTATTATAATACGTTAAAATTGTATTATTTTTTATATATATTTATTGTCTCGTGTTTCAAACTTTTTTTTTTTTGTACTTGTCTTTCGGACAATATTATTCTTGAGTTAAAAGATGATAAATAATCTTTATAAAGTTAAAAAAAATTAACTATGATAAAATTTTAATTTCTTCCCTATAATCTTTTATCGCTCTTTCTCTTACTTTATTTGTTTTAGAAGATAATTTATTATTTTTATATTATTTTGGTGGATATTTAAATATAAATTTAAATCTCATATCGAGTAAAAATTGAAAAAATTAAATAATATAAAATAAAATTTACAAATTTTATATTTTAAAATTTTGAAATAAAAATGATATAAATTTGTTTTATAGATCTAAATCAATTATATTTTTGTTTGATATCTTCGATATTGATTTCTCTTTATTTTCTAAAACATCTATGTGAAAACTTAATAAAGCTTAAAATATATTTTCAGATTCTTTTATAATAAGAGGAAAGTTTAAAATAAAAACTGGTATTATTATTGACATTTTAAACATATTTGTTAATGCATTGGCTAATTCTAGTGCTCGTCTAAATTGCTTACGATGAAAAGAGAAGCGAAGAAAAGTTCTAGCCACGATTGGCCTATTCAACTATGATTTCATTCTTCCATCTTTTCTTTTTTACTATGTAGCGCATGAAAATTTTTGATAATTACTAACCCAACTTCCTGAGTGGGGACTCAGTAATAAATATTATTTTCTTTCTAAAAAATAACAGTTATTTAAAATTATAACAGATTAATTAACAAATATTCAATGAATATAAATTTATATGTAAAAATATTTGTAATCTTTAAGCACTTTTATATGCTTTACAATATAAATGTATTAATTGTTTTAATTATGTATAAGAATATTAATAAAAAATATAAAAAACTATAATCACTATTGTTTATTTAAAAAAAAAACTAAAATAATTATTACTTTAAAGTTAAAGAAATATGTCCAATTTGGTTTTTATACAGCATCAGTTGGGAAAGACATTTGAAAGATATTTGTGAACAATACTCTTAAGAAAACAAACTTTTAATTTAGGTACTGTTATTGATATTTTAAAGATATTTAGTAACATGGCAGTAAGATATTTAAAAAAAGTATTAATTAAAGATAGTAAATATCTTTCTAGCATTCCCTGTATATATGAGGTCATCAAGTGATGAAATTTGTAACGTCAGTTTGACTAAGTTTTGTAGCAACTGAAAAGTTTGATGAAAAACCAGTGCCATTGAAGTGGAAATAGCATAGCAGGTTCCAAGAAGTGGACAACACACAAACTGGAATTTAGGTTCATTCTTATCAATTAAAACGTTCAAAAATAGGATAATAATATTAATATTAATAAAATTTAGTAGAATTACATGAGTGCATGATGATGCATGTTTTGCTATTCTCGTATACTTTGAATGAAATCCTAAAAAGTTAGGAGTCGTGGACTGTTCTTACCAGTCCCAATATCCTTTGTAATGTTTTCCTGTTGTTTTCCCGTCTTATCTTGGTATGTGAAAATCTGAAAACTCAGTTTTATTTTGATCTCTTATCGATTTCCAGATTTTAGGACTAAGGTATTTATAAACGATGAAGTTAGCTTTTAATCAAATAAAAATTCAGAGAAAAACTATGTTAATAATTTATTTGTTTTTATTTTAAAATATCTTTTATTTATACTATTTTAGAAGAAATATATATATATATATATATATATATATATATATATATGATAAATTAAGAAATAGTAAAAAAAAATATTAAGAAGATCTCACAAAAATATAAACTGAGTCAAATTTATATAAAAAAATAATATCATCTTCAATAGAAATCTTTGACATACAGACCTTTTTCTTATAACCAAGACTATTATTTATCAAGATTTTTTTGAAAGAAAATTAACTTTTATTATTTGAGGTATACTACACAGACCAATTTAAATTTACTCTTATGAAATCAAATAATTTGGTTACATTTGTCTAAAATTTTCATTTCTACTCAATTTTTAAAAATTGAACTATTATTTTATCTTGTACTAAAACCTACCTAATAAAAAAACATAAGAAATTTACCTACAAGAATTTAAATTCTCCCCTCTTCTTAAGCTAATCTTAATTGCATCTTATAAAATCTTTCAAATTCTATTTATGTTTTTGCTAAACTTATCTTTATTTTTTTTTTCCAAATCCCAAATCTAGATCTCCAAATATATTTGGATAGCAATAACACTTAATAGTTTTAAGGAGAGGAAAATAAATAAATAAAATTTATTTAAGTTCTTAGAAAAAGGAAAACTTAAATAGATGAAAAGTAAAAAACCAATAAATGTTCATATAATTTAAATTAAATTAAACTGTGAACAACACATATAATTAGCCTTTTTTTTCCTTTTTTTTTTTCTTCATCTTTCTTTAACCTTTTATTTTTCTTTCCGCTTTAGTCTTTATAAAAAAACTATACACTTTAAATTTATAAAATAAGTATCCATCTTTTATTTACAAACATTTTTTCATTTTTTTATTTTTTTAAATATAATTATATTTGAAAAATTGTTATCTCCTAATATAAATATGTCTTTTTTTATGAAAAAAATGAGAGATTAATTTATTAAACTTAAATTACAACTTTACTATTCTATTTCGATAGATATTTGGAGATATAATTACTAGTTTTCTTATAAAATTACCAGTAAACCTTAACAGTTTGAAATAACATATAAATCTTCCCATACCTTATATTCTTAATATAAGAAGTATTCCCTCAATTTTATTTTTATTCATTAAATACTTTATTTTTAATAATTTTTTTTAGCTTTTATTAATGAAGATAAACTTCTAACAAAAATCTTATACAGATAAACTTCTATTTGATATTTAATTAAGAAAGCTTTGCATCTATTTTAAAATAGATTCAACTCAATCAAAATTCAATCTCTTTAAAATTTCTTCTAATTTATCTCGAACTATCCCAATAAGAATACTAATCATACTCCTTTATATGTAAATCACGATCACTTTTATAAGTGAGTAAAACAAACACATATAAACAAACACATATTAAACATTACGTCTTTGGTATGGAAAGTTCTGCCTTGTTTCCCTTTATGAGCGATTCTATTTCTTGTGTGAATTCATCATGGGATTTGGATAATATTAGTCACTTAGTGGGAAACTAAGTTTCAAACAACAATTATTTTGGCTCCACAATTATGTAAAGTCTCTTTTCCAAACCTTTGAATACATTAGGAGAAGAGTGCTAAGCTATAATGATCAACCAATATGTGTTGCCTGGTTGACCTATGAAAACAGCCAAAAGTCACGTTCTGTTTGTGGTGGAAAATTGCAAGTACCAAGGCAGGATCTTCTACTTCAAAACAGAAAAAGGAAAAATACATTGTTGTTCACTAAAGATTTAGTAGTTAATTATTTTATTAAAATATTTTTTTAATACAAATTTAATTACTGATATTAATAACATGAATTTATAGTTATAGAATGATATATTACGTTGATAAGTTATCTTTTAGTATAAAAAATTAGCATATACCAATAATGTTATTGTTTAAAGATTTGAGTTTTGGGTGTAAAATTTACCAAATTCAGCCTCGAAAATTAATTGAGGATATCATTTCCTTAATTAATGTGAGCTGTACGTTTTGAAAGTTTTGAGTGTAAAATTTTCAATCTTTATTTTTTTTAAACAATTTTTATTATTAATTTATGTATTTTCTTTATGAATAATAAATTAATTTCTAACTATATAACTATATATGCAAATATGAGATTACTTTTTATAAATTGATATAATTTTTATCTGAAATTCTTAAAAGGATGTATTTTTTATTTATTTTTGGATATAAATAAATCGTGTATATGACGCATGATATTATTGTGAAAGAATAATTATCCTATTATATGAATTAAGAATCGTACAATAAAATCATGATTATTTCTTCACAATAATATCATGTCTCCTATGTGTATGAAAAAATATATTATTTTAAGAATTTTAGATAAAAATTACATGACTTTAGAAAATTTATCCAAATATAAATTCATATACATATATGTGTTGTAAAGTCTAATTTTTAAATACAAAATTTACACTCTGATCTGTTATTTAAAATCATTTTGGTTGAGCTGATTTGTATCTGGATGGTGCCAATGGAGATTTTCTGCTTGAGTTGGAGGGGACACACCTAAGAGACTGTACTCAAGTCTGTGTCTCAGAATTGTGTATTGTTCATGAACATTTTCATCCTCTTCCTGTCAAATCTATTGGAAAAATCAAATATAGAGTCCATCAAACATTACTTATAGGCAATGGTTCATGCTTAATCTAAAGTTTCTAGTGCTTCTAATTAAGTTGAGGATTGACGTTCATGAAGCTGTAAACTTGGTATATTTATAGTCTGCACTAGGAGAACAAATCGCATTAGAGAATATACTGAGGAGATACTTCCAAAACACATCTCAACATGACTTTTCTACACACAAAAATATTGTAAAAGATAACCTTACCCTCCATTTTAATTTACAATTATTTTTTTCAAATATAAATATATGAAAAGAACTACTACAATAATATTTTTTCGGTAAATAAAATTAATTATTAAAATAAACAAATAGTGTCAACCTAACACATCTTTACATCAAGAAATCTTGTCAGCTGATACCATTTCATTTAAGTAAGATAAAAATTGTATTTACTTCCCATGAAAAAAATGACAGTTAATATAAATAAGATTGGTGTGACATTTATTGCATTTATTATGTTGTACAACAATATAAATACAGTAAAATGGGAAAAATGATGAGAAAGATTACACAATTATATCCATTATAAGGAAAGAGTTATTTAGAGACAAAATTTTAGCTATCATGATTATTAACTGTAACCAAAATAATCACCAAATTATATTTTGGTTGATAAATATGGACACATAAGAGTAATGATTAGATTTAGTAACGTGAAAATAATTGGTATATCAAACATTAGCTAACAAGATCTTAGCTATTTATATCATTTTAGTCTCTAACTTAATTAGATATATCAAATTAGAATCTAATTGTATAAGTGACTAAGATTTTTTGATATATATACCAATTATCTTGACTTAATTGATTATTAAATTCAATCATTACTTTTACTTTATAATTATTTAGTAACAAAAACCTAATTTGCTGATTATTTTAATAATAATAATCATTTTATTTTATAACTTTCTTATCTAAATAAATTCGTCTCACAATTCCTCTTTTATGTAAGTGAAATCATAGCTAATTAACACGATTTCTTCTCATAAAACTTCTATGAGATTGTCACGAACTACTCATTTTGTTAATTAAAAATTTTCTACTCATTTTGGACAATACTGAAATAAATTAACCCTTTTTGAAAAAAAGTCACTACAATACTTGTTTAATTCGATTATTTTTCTTAAACAGATCGATTTACACCAAAAAAATGAACAAAATATTTTTTTTTTTATCGACATAGATAAATGGTATCAGGAACACACAATTTTATTATGGAAAGAAGAAATCGCATCCCGTACGATTTATGTGCAGTAAAAATTGTATCTTTTATATACAATTTCATTTAAATTATTAGATGAAATGGTATCTGTGATATTCGATCTCATTTCATAAATTAATTTTTTGATACATCTAAATAATTGCCAGATATAACGTCTAAAAGATAAAAAGTATTAATTTGTTAAATTATAACGTCTAAATAATTGATTACAAAATTACAAAATCACAAATCACTTTTATTTTCTATTTTCTTGTTTTACGTAATTTTATTTCAAAATCTTCTTCTACACCTTACAATCCCAATTGCGAGATATCGGTCCAGAGTGGTGAGACCCATCAGATCCAGCTTTCACTGTTTATCCAATAAGAAGAGTAGCTACGTCAGCATCTTCCAACTCCTATATAAACATGCCAAAAGAATTAAGAATTACATTGTAGTTGTTTTCGCTAGCGCTTCAAGACAAGAGAAAAAAAGCATCATAAAGAAAGAAAAAACCTTGATAGAGAGAGAGAGAACTTGTCATGGAGATACGAGGCGAAAAAGAGCAGTTTAACAAATATGCTTTTGCATGTGTTTTAGTCGCTTCCATGATCACCATTATATTTGGATATGGTAATATTCAATTTACTACTGATCTTTGAAATTAGTGTCCATTAATTATGTTTAATGTTCTTGTTGTTTTGTTAAAATCATTTCGTAACATATTAAGCTCTAAATTATGTGATATTAATGATACCTGCATACGTAATTTCAGATACCGGTGTTATGAGTGGGGCCATGATATTCATCAAGGAGGAGTTTGGAATCAGCGACGCCCGACAAGAAGTTCTTGCAGGCATCTTAAACCTTTGTGCATTGGTTGGCTCTTTAGCTGCAGGAAGAACCTGTGATTACTTTGGCCGACGCTACACAATCTCTCTGGCCTCTGTCCTTTTCATGACTGGTTCAATTCTCATGGGATATGGTCCAAACTACTCAATTCTTATGGTGGGAAGGTGTGTTGCTGGTATTGGCGTGGGTTTTGCTCTTCTGATAGCACCAGTCTATTCTGCAGAAATCTCCTCTGCTAAATCCCGAGGCTTTCTGGCTTCCCTACCTGAGCTTGGTATTGGTATTGGAATTTTACTTGGTTACGTTGCAAACTACTTCTTAGGTAAGTTGAGTTTGAGGGTTGGGTGGAGATTGATGCTTGGTATTGCAGCAGTTCCTTCCCTTGTTTTGGCTTTAGGCATTCTCGTAATGCCTGAGTCTCCAAGGTGGTTGGTGATGCAAGGGCAGTTGGGGAAAGCCAAGAAAGTTCTGTTGCAGGTTTCAAATAGTGAACAAGAAGCTGAGGTTCGGTTCAAGGATATAAAGATTGCTGCTGGGATCGACGAGAATTGCCCTGAAGACACAGTTAAGCTCCCACAAAAGAACCGTGGTGAAGGGGTTTGGAAAGAGTTGCTTGTGAGACCCTCTTCTTCTGTACGGTGGATGCTGATTGCAGCAGTGGGGGTTCACTTTTTTCAGCATGCTACTGGAATTGAAGCTGTGATGCTGTACAGTCCAAGAATCTTCAAAAAAGCAGGTGTTGAAACTAAGGACAAGCTCTTGCTCACAACCATCGGAGTTGGCGTTACAAAAATCTTGTTCACGACAATAGCCACATTTTTTCTGGACAAAGTTGGGAGAAGACGACTCTTGCTTTCAAGCACTGGAGGAATGGTTTGTAGCCTTGCAGTATTAGGATTCAGCTTGACCATGGTTCATACTTCCCAGGAAAAGCTCTTATGGGCCTTGATTCTTAGCATAGTGGCTACTTACTCATTTGTTGCTTCTTTCAATATGGGACTTGGACCTGTCACGTGGGTGTACAGCTCAGAGATTTTTCCTCTGAAGTTGAGAGCACAAGGAGTAAGTATAGGAGTTGCAGTTAACAGAGTTATGAATGCTGCTATTGCCATGAGTTTTCTTTCAATCTATAAAACACTCACCATAGGAGGAGCCTTTTTCATGTTTGCTGGCATATCAATATTGGCTTTGGTCTTCATCTACTTTTTCCTGCCTGAAACCAAGGGCAAGGCCTTGGAAGAGATGGAGATGGTTTTCAGCAAAAACTATAGTAGGAATGTAGCTGCAGAAACTGATATGAGGCAGAATGTGTAAGTCTGGTGTAGTCCAAATATACAGTATCTGAGAGAGATTGTGCTTTGTATGTCATAATATTTAAAGCTATTTTGCACCAACATGAACATGAATAAGTGGCTAGAGCAAAACCCCGAAACATAATTTTAACTGGCCTTGCTAGTCAACTGCTAAAAGACAAGTTGCTGATTACAGTTGCAAGAAAAATGAAAGAAGGTGCTGATTAGAGAATTGACTTAATGCTACTTGCTCATGACGTAACACACAATTAGAGTGCCAAATTGTTGAAGAAAAATTATAATTTTAACAAAAAAAATAATAATTTACTTTCCAACTATTCAAACAATATAATAATACATATTACAACTTTATATTAAAATATGAAAAAATTTCATTAAAATATTAATATATTGAATTGTTAAGTGATTATACTTTTTTTAGGAGTGTTGACATTTCATCACTCGATTAATAATAAAAGAGAAATAAAGATAACTACTTATTTGAGACCAAAAGATAACAAAGATTAATTTTATATGTAAATGTTACGTTCTCTCTATTAAATTTATAATGTCTAAAAAATTAATTTTAAATCAATATACTATGCAATTTAGTGGATTCTTAAATTAATATTTTTTACTGTTAACTAAAAATTTCTAGCTCCTATTTAATTAATAAATTGAACTCGTAGGTTTGTAATTTTTGAAAAATTTAATTGTAAAAAAAAAAACTAATTGTAGACAGTATAGGAAAAAAGTACCAGTATGTGTTTTTTCGGTGCATAATTAACGAGTATATGTTAGTAACCGTTTTTGAAAAACTAGGTAAGTTTATATTTGCATAATGTTTTTAAATAATGATTATTGCAATTGATTTTAATTTTAATAAGGCGCTTCAAGAGATACTTAACTTCAGTTATTTTGTTACTTTTCATCGAAATTTTATAGTGTTATGCTATTAGATGCTATTTTTTAGTTTTTGCCTTCCTTTCAGTTTTGATTTCAACGGATCAAATTCTATTTTTTAGCATATCAGTTTCAAAACTTCCGCTGAAATCTTCAAAATCCTAATCCTAAACTCTTGCTTTTCTGCAAGTATCTATTCACGGATCAATCTCTTATCTTCGAAGACTCAGCCCATGCAAGGTCAGGAACAATGACAATGATATGAAGAACAAAAACTAATTCGTTGAGGTTTTGTTCATAAAAAGGTGAAGTTCACTCTTTCATGATTCAATCACTATACATCTTTTACATTGATAATGATTTCGAAGTTAAAGGTGTGTTTGATTAGATTGATTTGTAGAAATTTAGTGTTAAAGAATACCAAATAAAAACATAAACGTGTTCATCACCTCTGTTAAAAGAGAATGTAATTTTAAGCACAAACAAACTCAATTTGTCAAAACCAAACTTCATTGATATTAGTACTTCAAGAAAATGATTGGGTTCTGCTCTCCAGTATTATACCTCATTCAATTTTAGATTGTTAAGCATAATAATTATATCAATCTTTATAATTTTAAAATTGATTTTTAATTAATTAACCTTGTAAAATTATTTTAGTTATCAGTATATTCAGTTTGAGATTTTGTTTTATGCTCAAATCTCAATAACATTAGCTCCCCCGCTGGATGAACAACCTTCTCTATATGTATAACTATAAATAGTATATACACTATTTAATATATTTTTTGTTACTTATATAAAAAAAAGAATACATGTATATGTTATTCTTCTAATTAAAAGAAGAAATTGATTCAAACAAATTTGAAATTTAAAATATTTGATATATTCACACAAAATACTTTTAAAACATTGAAATTTTAAATGAAACCTCACAAATTTTAAGTTGCCTAAAATTTTAAAATTACGAACACAATATTGAAGTATTAGATTGAATATTCCTATTATTTTCAATTAATCATATCTGTTACATTGATTATTACCATAAATAAAATATTTGTTTTGTGATTTTTTGTTATGAAAAAATTATTTTTCATTGTTTTAATACATACACAAATTCATTTCATGTGGATTTTAAATTGTTTAAAATTTCATGATTACTTGAAGGCTTTTTGTTTTTTTAATTTTGTTTCAATACATACACATATTTTTAATACATACACAATTTTGTTTCAAAATTCTAGGAGAAATTTTTTTTTTAATTCTTATTATGAGTAAATTGTATTAAGTTAATACGATTTTAATATGAAAAAATATATATTATTAATTAATTTAAAATAAAATTATGTTATTATAACAAGATTTTAGATTTCAGTTCAATTTTATTAAATTTTTAAAATCGTGTTATGAGATTTCATAGTAATATAATTTCATTAAATTTTTCGTAAAGTAAATTGTGTTAACTTAACATGATTTATTTATAATAAAAATATTTTTTTTATAAATTGCGAAAAGAAATCCTCCAAGAAAAACCTTACTTGGAAACAAATCAAATGCCCACTACTTTGGATTAATCCTATTTATTACATTGCTTTACCATCACTAACATGATTTTGCTGTCTTCAAAAGCAACACCTTCAGCTTCTGAGAAGCTGATCAATCAACCAGGCTTCAGATAGAAGGAGTTTCATTCTTTGGTTAGCGAAGCAAGAGAACAGAGAAACACGATTATCACTCATTACTTATCTAAAGGAAGGTAGCTGAAGAAAGATATAAACATGACTGAGCAAGGTAGCCAAGAGCGCAAAGGTTCAAGATATGCTATTTCATGTGCGGTGGTCACTTCCATGATATCCATTATATTTGGTTATGGTATATTCATTTCCTTCTAAGAAAGTAAAATTTTGTCTTAATATATTTGCTCTTCTGTAGAAACCTGGATTCTTAGTTAGATTAATTGTAAATTTATTATTCAAAGTAACTATATAGGCTTCCTCACTTCAATTTGCAACTCTTTCAAAATAGAGTCAATCCAGACTGCTTGGCAAACAACAAATGCATCAACTAGGCATTCTGTTTCACAATTTCATGTAACAAATAACTCAAGTTTATCTTATTTTGGTAAAAATAGTATAAAATGAAAATATTTAGTGATTGAAAAGTGAGTGTTGCTTAACATTTCTTAGCATATAATACTTTATATAAGAGTTAAGTAACTTACAAATGAACGTGACTTTTAGACACTGGTGTTATGAGTGGAGCACTGATATTCATAAAGGAGGAGCTAGGAATCAGTGACACCCAACAAGAAGTTCTTGCAGGCATCTTGAACATTTGTGCATTGGTAGGCTCTTTAGTTGCAGGAAGAACCGCTGATTACATTGGTCGACGCTACACAATCTCCTTAGCATCCCTCCTTTTCTTGGCTGGTTCAGTTCTCATGGGATATGGTCCAAACTACGCTATTTTAATGTTGGGAAGGAGTGTTGCTGGTGTTGGAGTGGGTTTTGCTCTTCTGATAGCACCAGTTTATTCTGCAGAAATCTCCTCTGCTAAATCCCGAGGCTTTGTGAGCTCCCTACCTGAACTTTGTATCGGCATTGGAATTTTACTTGGCTACGTGGTAAACTACTTGCTAGGGAAATTGACTTTGAAGCTTGGATGGAGATTGATGCTTGGCATTGCAGCAGTTCCTTCACTTGCTTTGGCTTTGGGCATTCTCGCAATGCCTGAGTCTCCGAGGTGGCTGGTGATGCAAGGCCGTTTAGGAAAAGCAAAGAAAGTTCTGTTACAAGTTTCAGATTCTGAACAAGAAGCTGAGCTTCGGATCAAGGATATAAAGACTGCTGCTGGGATTGACGAGAACTGCACTGAGGAAATGGTTAAAGTCTCTCAAAAGAGCAGTGGTGAAGGGGTTTGGAAAGAGTTGATTGTGAGGCCTTCTAATTCTGTTCGCTGGATGTTGATTGCAGCAGTGGGGATTCACTTTTTTGAGCATGCAACTGGAATTGAAGCTGTTATGTTATACAGTAACAGAATCTTCAAGAAAGCTGGTGTTACCAGTAAGGACAAGCTCTTGCTTACCACCATCGGAATAGGCATTACAAAAGTCATTTGCTTGATAACAGCCACTTTTTTTCTTGACAAAGTTGGGAGAAGACGCCTCTTGCTTCTAAGCACCGGAGGAATGGTTTGTAGCCTTGTTGTATTGGGACTCAGCTTGACAGTGGTGCATACATCCCTTGAAAAGCTCATGTGGGCCTTGATTCTTAGCATAATGGCCACTTATATATATGTTGCATTTTTCAATCTTGGACTTGGACCAGTCACATGGGTGTATAGCTCAGAGATTTTCCCTCTAAAGTTGAGAGCACAAGGAGCAAGTATAGGAGTTGCAGTCAACAGACTCACCAATGCTGCTATTTCCTCGAGTTTTATTTCAATCTATAATGCAATCACTATAGGGGGAGCCTTTTTCATGTTTGCTGGTATATCTATGCTGGCTTGGCTCTTCTTCTACTTTTTCTTGCCCGAAACCAAGGGCAAGGCCTTGGAAGAGATGGAGATGGTTTTCAGCGAAAAGAGTGCAAGGAGTAGTGTAACTACAGAAATTCACTCGGGGCAGAATGTCTAGTGTGTGACCTTGTTGCTAAGGTCTTGAAGGGGCCTAACTTTTAAAATGTCATCTGAAAAAATTACATTCACCATTATTTGGAAGACTATATCAACAAACTCTATGAAGTTTATTTCTTCCAATTGTGACCAGGCGCTATTCCACTGTCTCAATGTAATGCAAGTCCCTCATACACATAAACCAGCTATAAGATGTTGTAAAAAAAGCTGTGTATCTTGTGTATTTTTTATCAGCAGATTGTATGATGTATACTTACTCTGTGATTTTACATATGTAACATTGAGAGTTTGTGTCTTTATGATCGGTGTACTTTTGAAAACCGTAAACAATATAACCTTTTGTTTGTCTATTAGGTTAAAGTATCCGTAAATACTTTAATTTATTATATTGTTTATTGCTAATAAAAAGAAAATACTCTCTGATTTGGAGTAGCAGTCAAGTATTTAAATTAGTTAATATTCCATGGTTCACGTAATTAAATAAAATTTATTAAAAATTATAAACTATATATAAATCTATATTTTCCTTTTACATAAACAGAGATTTAGGGTGTGTTTGAAAATCCCTTTCGACAACAGCAACTTTGAATGAAAAAAAAAAAAAAACACTTTGTAATGCAAAATGATAAAAAGGACATAGAGAGTGATTGACACACACTTAAGACTTAGAAGAGTATATAACTATAATTGATAGATGCAATACAAGCTCAATAAATAGAAACAATATATCGAAAAATTATGGATTAAATCTTTAAATAGAAACTTGAACAACGAGCAGCAATTTGTGGCCACAGTGTTCCTACAAGCAAGGAGAGCCTTAGGCAAATGGGCACCCACTCACCCTCTCATTTTGGTCCCCACATAGGTGCGGTGTTTCTCCACCACAGGTAGAACAACATACAAATGTGTTTAGCCTTTGACTCTGACCCTCTTCCTTTTTCTCTCTTTCCTTACTCGTCTTACCTCTTCAATCAACTTATTCCTCGTACACACAATAAAACACCGAAAGAGACCGACACCCACAAACTGATGAAACAAGCAGCTGCAAAGTCATCCCTGAGGAGGCTTTGTCCGAACATCGATAAAGAAGATGGGTTGGAGACCGTTCTTGAAATACCAATACCCGAAGAAATGTTCACACCCATGGGAAGCAACGTAACGTTGCGGTGGCAAAACATGTTAACGTGGATGAAGGCTCAAACAGAAGACAAATTGTCCACCCCTACAGTTGCAGCGCGCTTAAACGAGCTTCGCTTTTTGCTTTACCTCGTTGGCTCCCCTCTTATCCCTCTTCAGGTCCAATTAGGTCATTCCGTCCATCGTCCAGTCAGAGATTGTTCCATTGTAAGAACATACACCTTAATCAAAAGTTTGACATGCATGTAGTGTTTACGTGTAAATATAAATGCATGCAAACTTGATGATAGATGTTTATGATTTGGTTTTGGTGTTGATTTGATTGTGTGTAGGAAGCATCAACGGCAAAGTATATAGTGCAACAGTATATAGCCGCAACGGGAGGACAGCCAGCATTGAATGCGGTGGATAGTATGTGTGTGATTGGGCAGATAAAGATTGTTGCGTCGGATTTTCACCAGACCTGTGAAAGCATTGAGGTGAAGAAAAGCTCGGAAGAGATGGGAGGGTTCGTTTTGTGGCAGAAGGACCCTGATTTGTGGTGTTTAGAGCTTGTTGTGTCAGGTTGCAAGGTTTGTTGCGGTAGCAATGGCAAGGTCTCTTGGCGCCATTCTTCTAACCAGCAAACACCTGTTTCAAGAGGTGCTCCTAGACCTCTACGTCGTTTCCTTCAGGTACATTAATCCTAACGTTTTACCTCCCAAACATCATTCACAACCTCTTTTTAAAGATTAGGTATTCATTAAAATAAACAAACAAATGTTTGTAACTATAAAAAAAAAAAAAAAATAGTGGGAGATATCATTGCTTTTTAACAATTGCATGCCAAAATGAGTTCCACTTTTTTTAGATTAATTTAATTTTTGCCTTCATAGTATATTGTAATGATGGGCTTTTTTTTTTTATGTTAGTTGAATTTTCAGATTATGTAAATGGGCATTTTAGCTCCAATTTTCAATGTTCTTAGTATAAACGATTCATTTAATTTAAATTTTTTGTTTAACAAATGGCTATAATTCACAAATATTTTTCTTTTTTTCTCCAACATTTATATTAATAAAGATGTTAAAGAACTCACTAGGAATAGTTATATCTCTCCAATTTTAAACAATCCAGTATATCTTAGTGTGAGATGAAGTTTTGAGAGTGGTGAAATATGTTCATAGGCTAACAAAAAATCCAAAATAACGTGACCCATAAAAGTGTTAATTTCTTTATGAATGATTCATACAATTTTTTTTAATAGTCGGAAGCAATAAATAATGAAAAAAACATTTTTTGAAAAGTAACTTGTACTATCTAGTTAAACGAATGTAAGATAAAATTGTGCATTATTGTGGTATTTAGATAATTGAAAATTAGAAACTAAAATCACGGTCAAAGTTCCAGGATAAAAGTGCAATTAAAATCCTTTTTTTTTTTTTTTTCATGTATGATGTAGTGGCACATTCTATAAAGAGTTGTAAATAATTAATTTAAATATATGTTTATATAATATATTTTTGACGGGGTTATTGAGCTCTGAGTATGATTAAATTACTTTTGTGTTATTAGGGATTGGATCCAAGGGCAACGGCTAACTTATTTTTGGACGCTGCATGCATAGGGGAGAAAATAATCAACGATGAAGAGTGCTTCATCTTGAAATTAGAAACAAGTCCAGCAATTCGTGAAGCACAAAGCGGATCAAACTTTGAGATTATCCACCACACCATATGGGGCTATTTTAGCCAGCGATCTGGTCTCTTAGTTCAGTTTGAAGACTCTAGATTACTCACAATGAGAACCAAAGACGACGATGACATTTTTTGGGAAACAAGTTTAGAATCAGTGATTGAGGATTACAGGTACGTGGATGGGATAAACGTGTCACACAGTGGCAAGACTCGAGTCACAGTTTCCAGATATGGTGAACAATCAGCAAACCATAAAAGAGAATTGGAAGAGAGATGGAAGATCGAAGAGGTAGATTTTAATATCTGGGGTTTGAATGCTGAAAGCTTTCTACCTCCTTCAAACCTAGGAAAGACATAAAATGCTTTGCCTTAGAAACCTTTGTAATTGGTAGATTTTAATGTATGGGGTTTGGCCATTGAACAAAACCTTCTACCCTCTCAGACTTAACAAACATACAAAATACATTTGTAATAATATGTAATCCTCTAAAAAAAATATTTATATTTTGTAATGACAAGCATGATGATGCTAATGTTGATTCATTAGATTATTGGAGTACTAATTTAAAAATATGCACATTAACAAGCAATTGCCTCCACTTTATTTGATTTGTTATTAGAGAAAAATTGTATATTTTTAGTTAGCAATGGTATTCTCTTTTTCTGTGATATAATATGTTAAATTTTTATAGCTCATCTTTTTTAATTGCTATTAATGCTGATATTTTAATCTAGAATTAGAATTATTAAGCGGGATTTAAAAAATTATTGTTTTTCTTTCATTTCGTGTTGAAAAAAAAATATTTATATAGGTTATCCTTAAATTAGGATGCGATTGGATTTTTTAAAAATTAAACTTAAATCCTAATGATTTGATTGAATTTTAAATCTAAATCGGTATTTAACAAAAGTTTATTTTTTTATAAAGTTAATCCAACTAATTGGATTAAATTTTTAATCAAAATTCATATTTAAAAAAATAGTTTAGAATTTTATTTCTATATTTCTAAAGTAACTAATTTATTTTTAATAGTATTATTTTTAAAAGCTGACTTTTAAGCTAGAGCCACAAAACACTTTATATTATATGCTCTTTCATAAAAACTAAAACGATATTTTCTTGCAAGAGCTTCCCATAATCATCAAATGGAAAGAAAAATGAATAAAAAAATAAAATAAAATTATTACAACATTAAATGAGAAAGAATAACTGAAAATGAGATAAGAGAGATGGGATTGGATTTCCCTCTCATGAGTTAAGGTTCATGACTGAACTTTGGCGGTGAACAGCATAATTGGGTGAACGCCAATAAAGAACTATGGGAGTGTAGGTGGCTTTTTAGAGAAAGAACATTTTTAATTTTTCAATTTCGAGAATCAACGTGAGAAAAAAATGAAATTTCTGGATCGAGTAAGCTATACAAATTAGATTTACCATTATATCTCAACATAAATATATGTATTAACTTGTTAAATCGTTAACAAAATATTAATTAGTAAAATGAAACTAAAAAAGTACAATTACTATTTTATTATTTCAATCTTTTATAATTAAGTAAATAATAATTATTATATCCCTTGATTTTAAATTAAAAGAAAAAAAATAATATAAAAATAAAAAAGTTAACAGCTAAGTTCCATTACTTTTTTCTTTTATCTAATCGTTATTTGAACGATTTATATATGATATATAATATTTTATTTTATTATATTGATACAATTTTTTCTCAATTCAAATAGATTTTAATAATCATATAATAAGAGTACTGACTTATATCATTTTTTTATCAAAATGCTTAATTTATGAACATTGTCGTTTAATTAAACATTTCATTCACAAAATTTGATGTTAATTTTATTTAAAATACTTAAACTAAATTTCAGTCATATTAATCTAATGTTAGTAAAGCAATAAGAAGACAGGGAAATAGCAAAAATATTAAATTCCAATTTCAATACCAGAAAGAAACCAAAAGAATATATAGTGAAACGGTGCCGTCCATTGTCGGTTGCCACAAGGAGCAATAACGGATACGAGCATTGGCATTAAAACGCGGAATGCAATTGCGTGAAATGGACGGTGATGATTGTCCCATATCACGTACGACAAAAGTCAATCAAATCAATGTAATAAAAAGTGGTGGCCCACGCGTTGTAGCATTGTCCCTTCAGTAGGAGGAACACCAAATCCGTCATTTTCTTATTATTGCACCGCAACCGCATCGCAGTGTATCTGAGTAACAACACGGTCGCTCCCAATCCCATCACAAACACAAAAACAAACAAAACAAATCATCCATTCGCATTACGAACCCAATCGCACTCAAATCCGATCGAGTTCAAAAGCGATGAAGTTGAAGCGTAATAGATAGTAGCGTTGCGTTTCGTGTGAGAAAACACTATCACATACATTACCTGAATTCACGTTAGGGATTATTATAATATTATTGTCAATTAATTAATTAGATCTAGTGAGAAATGAAGGACGAGGAGGGGCTTCCGACCACGACCGCGGGTGCGAAGAAGGAACCATTGGATTCGGGTCTGTTTGGGAAAGGGAAGTATAAGTTTTGGGCGTTAGCGGCAATTTTGCTTCTGGCGTTTTGGTCGATGTTCACCGGCACCGTCTCTCTGCGGTGGTCCGGCACTCTGAATTCGCTTTCCAACGACATAGACTCTCCCATCCACGACGATCTCGATGTTCTCGTGAGTCTCTTCTGGCCTTAGTGTTATTATTGTTGTTATTATTATTATTATTATTATTATGAGTGAGTGAATTAGGGTGTGCAGCGCAATGTGATTGATGTGGTTTTGATTTTTTGCCCAGGAAATGGAGGAGAGGGAGAAGGTGGTGAGGCACATGTGGGATGTTTACACCAACAGTCGCAGGATCAGGTTGCCGAGGTTCTGGCAGGAGGCATTCGAGGCTGCCTATGAGGATTTGACGAGTGATTTGGCCGAGGTCAGAGACTCTGCCATTACCGAGATAGCTAAGATGTCTGTTCACTCCATTCAATTTGATCCACCTCCTGTTCAATCTACGGTCCGTTCTTCTTCTTCTTCCTTCTCTTTTGCTCGCTAAGCACTCTTCAATTTATTTATTTATTTAGATAGGGTATGTTTTTGGTCTCTTAGTTGTGGTGATTGTTAAGGGACGGGAAAACTGACTCCATCTTTGAACATACATATTTCGTTCGAAATTTGGAATACCATTTCATTTGAGTTACCGTATGATGAACTTCTCAATAAATACTTACTGGAGAAGAAAATAAAAAGGAAAATTAATTAAACTTCTCGCATCGATTTATGTTAACTTCTTCTACAAAAGTTCGTGTGTCTAACATAACTCACGGAAGTTTGATTCATTTTACTCTTTATTCTCTTGTCTACAAATGTTTTTTGAGAAGTTTATTATGATTTGTTTGTTTTCATTAGCTTTGTTGCAAACGGATTTTTGTGAGGATCGTTTACTTTGTTTAGAAATTGATTGAGGATTATGTAAGGCATTTTTTTGGGTAGGAAATCTCCTGTACTTTTTGGACGCAGTTTATTTTACCTAAGGAAAGGTGAAGAACAGTTTGAAATGAAAGACATAGGAATCCAGCTGTTAGGCGGCATCTTTTTTCTTCTAGGACTCATGTATGGTGATGCTTACCGTTATGCTGATTGGTCAGTTATAATTTATGTGTTTTGATACACAAATATTATGTACAAACTACTACTGTTTAGCATGATATGATATTCAGTTTAAAGAGGCTTTAAGTTACAAGTTATTGACAACTTTGTTTAGCAGTGTTATATGTGCCATTATGGTGAAATAGACATGCTTGATTATATTAAAATTCTCTACTTCTAACTTTGGTTGGATGATATAATGTTGGTGCAATAATCTACTAACATCCTTTAAGCAGTCTGGTTAGACCATCGTCTAACAATTTAGCAATGCTCCTCCTGTCCTTCTCTCATTCCATTATTTTCATAAGCTTTGCATATCCTGTTCAGGGAGTGTAATTTCATTAAATTAGCAGCAGGTGTGTATTTGTAAACTTCTGGGATAATAATTTCTTGTCTCTTCATATAAACTGCACCATTATCCATCTGCACCAGTCTAAAAATTTAATAGGACAACAGTCATCTTAAATCTGTGGAGTTTGTTGAATACTTCATGATGACTTGGGATTGGATGAGTTCTTTTGAAGAGTTCTTATTGAATTACAAAATACAAGCATCAAAATTTAACCAAAGCATGAAAAATATCGATCAAAGCTTGTGCTTTGTATGACTTTTTAAGCAGTAGAAATACATTATGTTGGCTGCATGTGTATTATTTTGTATACTGTGAGCCAGGAGTAGAGCCTGAACTTCTCTAGGGGACAATAACAAAGTAATTTTTTTTCATATATTTTAAGAGGATCACAATATTTATGGTAAATATAGTGAGCTTCAAAAAATTTGAGAGTGACCATGGTCCCACCTGGTCACCCCCTCTTTCTGCCCTGCTGAGTTAATTAAATCTTGTTTCTTCACAACAATGGCAAAGATTAGTCATCTGCGTCTATTTTTCGAATTTATGGAAATATAACTGCCTTACACCTATTAAATTTGTTGAATAGCTCTTTATGATGAAATGGGATGAGTACTGTTTTAGGAGTCTTTCTTTACTTAGATGTTTTGGCCAATGTTGTCAAATTCAAGGATTGTAATAGGATTCGAAGGGGCTGGGGATTGTAACTCAACTCATAAGAGTTACAAGTATACAAAAAGCTATATTTATAGACCTGTGTATGAATTAGATATAATATAGACAAAAAAATAACTCATAATAAGATCCAACACATAACACAATTAAACATAACAGAACACTCTCCAAAATGGTAGCAAGAACAGAAGAAAGACTTAAGAAGAAAAATACAAAACAGAGTCAAAGATGAAAGCAATGACCAACTACATTGGCAATGTTGATGCGAGAGTCGGAGATGATGACTTGTGATGGTCGATGACACTGATGGTTGTGTTGTCAAAGATGAGAGTGTGTGCTGGTGAGAGTTTTTTGGTTACATCGTGATTTGTGAATGGAACCCTAGGGTAAAAGGGTCATCCTTACAAGTTGGGTTTTTTTCCGGGTTAGGTCTTTTAGCAAACATATGGGTCTTTTTAACTCGAACCGACTGCTCAAATGGATCGACGCAGTGCACTATCCTCTGATTTCACGAGCAACCACATGATCCTGGTCTGCAGTGCGTGCCACCTCTGTCTCCCTTATTCTCATGAGTATGTTAGTATACTCTTGATTTTAACAACAGTGGTTTTGGTTGCATTATTTATTTACAAAATTGAAACATAAGCTTATGAGTTTAATTAGTTTGTACTTTTTGGTTCTATTTGGTTCTTGTGTTTGACAAAGTTCAATTTTGGTTTTAACTGCTTAGATCTTGCTTCCTGTTTTCTTTAGTCATGGCAAAATAGTGAACCTGTGTGTTTTGTTACCTCTGAATTATTATGGTTAGTGCCATGTCTGCAAAATGGCTGATGCTACTTTCTTGCCATTATATCTTTGCTGACATGGAGATGGTGTGTGATACAACACCATGCTAGCAAATGACTGGGCTGTATTAGCAGGAAATGTTATGGGGTCCAATTGCATAAGTTTCAAAATCCATGAGAAATTGGAAGAGGGTAAAAAAATGTTATTGAAGTTCCCTTCATCATTCCCTTGAACTGTTTCCATTATGTGATGACTAATATACTTGTCAATTGTCATCACCAATTGGTCCATGTCAATCCCGTAACCCATATCCACATTAAATAAAAAGAAAAAAAAATGGAGTAGTTAGATCATTTTTGTTTTGTTTAGTTTGAAATGTAAATAAACTTCTGAATTTTATTTGTTTTCAGAAGAAAATGCTTGCTGGATGGCAAATTTACGTTGATTAACAGAAATTATTCGATCGATCCGAACTTGCAATGTTCGTTGATCGAGAGCTTTCCCTTTTTTCTTTTCCAAAGTGGATCGGTGGTGGATAATTGAAAGAAGTAAAACTAGCTCTCAATTAGATTGTTGAATTGGGAGATTCAATTAAGACAACGACAGTGTGTGATAGGGTACTTTCAAAAAAATAAAAAGGATATTGCTGGTTTATTAGCTTTCTTGTGTTGCAATTACTTCATTGGTCCTCCTTTGGCTTTTATTTTTCTTTCAATTTTCTGCGGTTGCTTTTAGGTTATACGATCATCATGTGACTCTCAAATGTAGAAGCAGCATTTGCAGGAGGTAGAGAGGGGAATAGTATTTTAATGCAGATTAGCTTGCATAATTATATTGGTATCTTGATGTTAATTACTTGATACTTCCTTACTTCTGGTATTTGACCATGGTTGTTAAGCGTTTGAACAGTTTAAATTACTTTATTTTTGGGGAAAATGAGTTAGAGTAGGGCTTGCTTGTACAGATGTAGGAGCTAAATTTATTCGAAAGTATGAATTTATGATTTATAGCGATCGTAGTTTTCGACAGAAATTGTTGGTCTAACTAATATGTGAAACCTTAACTCTTTTCTCAAATGCAATGTTATCATTCCATTGCATATATTCTAGCCTGATGTCTGCATTGTGTTTCATTTCAGAGTGCCCGAGAATTCAGCAAGAGCCTAGATCAAGCCGATAAAGGAAAAGAAGCAACATTGTCGAGGCGTGCTTAATATTGTTAGTGTGTGGAGCATTCAAGCGTCTGACCTATAGTTGAAAATGCTGGAGTGCTACTAGAAGATTGTGAAGAGATAGTGACAGACCAACTCACACTCGTATTTTCTTGTTTCCATTACGGGGATGATGATGTATTTTAATAGGCTGTGGTTCTTTCAAATTTATTCAGTCTTCACGAAGTGAGGAGTAGTAAATTGAAAGACGACTTTTAAACAGACAAAGTCAACTGAGCATCTAAATTATAAATCTTCCATGTTTTATAAATTTTCTTGACTACAGCAAGTGGGCGGTAGCATAGCCAGCACATACAGCATTAAATTTATTTATTTTTGAATCTAAGTTGATAATCTTATTATATTTGTTGGTTATTAAATAAAATTTTAAGTATTTTAGTCTTGTTTATTGATATATTGATTGTCGGAGTTATAGATAGGATTGAACTCAAAATTCAAGAAACAGGGAGCGATAAAGTTAGCTTGAGAGTGACATAAAATTATTTTAGTGACACATAATGAGAAATATTGACCTAGTAGATGATACGATTTAGAGAAAAAGAAAATCAACAACTAATTTTAAACACTCGTCTTTATTTTGGCCACATCTTGATATATAGGTGTTGAAATGAGGTGAATAAAAGCCTAATAGAAGTTACCATCTATGATACACCGATCACAAACACACCAACTTATTTTGGACAATATAAAAGGTGAAAACTTTGTACTTTGAATGATAGACAAGGATTGTTGATGTGAAAAGAAACATGGTTGATGAGATGATTCTACCATACTTGATTATTGTGTGAAAATGAGTTGTGTTATAGATTGATACGATTTTGGGATGACCATTGTTTGCATTATTAGGCTATTATTTTATTTGATTTAACTAAATGCGTTCATATTGTCAAACTAATAGACGTTGCTATTATGTTTTTTTTCATTAGCTAAATGTTATTTTTTTTTCTGGCACGCAAAAATATTAATAACCATGTATATTTATATATAATTTAATGAAATTATAATTATATGAAAAATATTATAATTAAATAAAAAATAATGTTATAATTTTATAAAAATTAATTTACTTATAACTAAACTTTAATTCAATATTATTAAATACACCAAATAATATTTTTACAGAAATAAAAACTATAGTTGTTGTGGTAATGTCACATTTACAGAATTCTTTTTCAACTGATGGTATAAACACATGTTTTTTATATTAAAATTTTTATTTTATTTAAGACTTAAAGTCTTATATAAAATTTAATTTGAAATTTTAAGATTGTTACCATATTCTATCTTTAATAAAATATTCTTATAAAAAGGTGTTAAATTTAATAATATTACTAACACTAATGAAGAAATGCGATTCCACTTTGAAAGAGGTACATCAATTCTAATGTGCCAGGGTTACGATATTTTATCTGTATCCATGTTACTTTATTGGAATTTGATCCTGACAGAGTTTGGGCTATATTTACTTTTCACGCAAATACATTTTTATTTTTTATTTTTACACACAAGTCCTTCTTACAGTTGAAATCATGGATATACATGTTTAGATTTTACACAACTATCAATACCTCCTTCCCCTAATACACACCCAAGTCATAAGTGATACTTTTAAATGAAAAATTCAATTATAAAAATAAAAAACGATTTTTTATTTTGAAAAATAAATACTTTTACCAAAAAAAATGAATTAAGAGGTAGCTCACCCAATTTTTATATTTTGAAAACTATTATTCATTTATCTCAAAATTTTAGTTATATTTATTATTATCATTTTAGTATGGTTGTGGTGTTTAAAATGAGGTGGTTGTAAAAAGATGATGGAGAATTAAATATAAAGGAGTAAGGTGCGAAAAGAAAAGTGGTGAGTAGGTGAGAATCGCAGTACTAAGGTGCAAAAAGAAAAGCAGTGAGACTGCGAAACAGTAGGAAAAATGAAGTGCCCCTATTGCTCGGCGGCGCAGGGGCGTTGCGCGACGACGAGCAGCGGCCGTTCGATCACGGAGTGCACGTCTTGCGGGCGCGTGATGGAGGAGCGACAGTCGTATCCTCACCACGTGTTCCACGTGCGCGCCCAAGACAACCCTCTGTGTCTGGTCACATCGGATCTCCCTCTCCCTATCAATCAGAACGACGAAGAGGACCCTTTCGAGCCCACGGGCTTCATAACTGCCTTCTCCGCGTGGTCCCTCGAGCCCAGCCCACTTTACCTTCAGTCCTCCCTCTCCTTCTCCGGCCACCTCGCCGAGCTTGAACGCACTCTGGAGTCCTCCTCTTCCTCCTCCTCTTCTTCGTCGTCAACGGTTGTGGTTGATAATCTGAGGGCCTACATGCAGATTATCGACGTGGCGTCAATTCTAGGGTTGGACTGCGACATTTCCGACCACGCTTTTCAGTTGTTCAGGGATTGTTGCTCCGCCACGTGTTTGAGAAACCGCAGTGTGGAGGCGCTTGCTACTGCCGCTCTCGTTCAGGCCATCAGAGAGGCGCAAGAGCCCAGAACCCTTCAGGTCATCACGTTTCTGCTATGCTAACTTTCCATTTCTTTTTTCCCTTGTAATTAGTATTGTCCAATGAGTGATTTCAATTTTTGTCTTCTGGATGAATGAACGTGTGCAGTTTCTTCTGTGAAATCAACGGTCGGTAATTTTTAGGGTTTTGTGAAGGAAGAGTCATCGCACTCAAAAAAAGTAGCTAGCATTTGAGTTTGCTTTCAGTAGGAAAATACTGCTTGCTTGATATGTTGGATGGCTGAAAACATGGAACTTATTGTGATATCTGTAATATTGATGCCTGTGTAGTGATATGGCAGGAAATTTCAATTGCAGCCAATGTGCCGCAAAAGGAAATTGGAAAATACATTAAGATACTTGGAGAGGCTTTGCAGCTAAGTCAACCTATTAACAGCAATTCCATTTCAGTTCATATGCCGAGATTTTGCACGCTTCTTCAGCTCAATAAATCTGCCCAGGTACCTCCAATTACATTCTAATTTCATGGCTTCAACATCATTTTGTTTCGAAATCTTGAAAGGGTTTATCTATTCCTACAAGCAAAAAGCCATTGAATTTTGCCATGATATGAAATAACTGCACGGTTTATCCCGCTCTTACATTTGCAAGGTTCTAGAATTTTTTTTCCGTTGCTATTTTCTTTGTAAACCAAAGATGTTGTGATACGTACAGAATAAAGAATTTTCGTCGGTGACAGGATACAGGATATACTTATGGGATTGGTTATGTGTACTCATTACATTGGTGGACATTTGGTTATACTTTGTTGTCTAAGCACCAATTTTGGTGCATTATTTTTTTCTGTGCCATATATTATGGAATTCTGAGAACAAGTCCTACAATTGTTTTAAGGAACTGGCTACTCACATTGGAGAGGTCGTGATCAACAAATGCTTCTGTACTCGCAGGAATCCTATTAGTATCTCAGCTGCTGCTATATATTTGGCTTGCCAACTTGAAGACAAACGCAAAACCCAGGCAGAAATTTGTAAGGTGACTGGTCTTACTGAAGTCACTCTCCGTAAAGTGTATAAGGAACTATTGGAGAATTGGGATGATTTACTTCCCTCTAATTACACCCCAGCTGTTCCTCCGGAGAGGGCATTTCCCACAACGATAATTGCTTCTGGCCGTTCTTCAACAGCTAAGGCTGATGCTGGAGAGGCTATTTCTTCTTTGGACTCGGAAAAGTTGACAGATATTAAACCTATCAAACCTAATGAGGTTTCAGGCATAGTTCATCAGTCCAGAGGGAAGGATGAGGCTGAAGGTAAAAGCAATGCTCATGCAAGCCATTCGACAGTTAATCAACAGTCAAATTTTTGGCAATCCCAGCTTCCCAGTGGTACCCACAATCATCAGAATGTTTTACAGGGAATGGATATTGATGTATTGCAGCGAAGCCACCAACAGCCTGAACACATGGCAGAGGATACAAATGGTGCTGCAAACGGTAATTCGATTAAATCAAGCCAACTTAGCAGTCCTCCTGCTTCGAGTGCGAGTTCTGTCATGAGACAGTTTTCAGCTACCCCTTCAGCTGGCCCTTCAAATGTTCGATTAGGTCAGTCACCAAAGATAATGCCAGGTTATCCAGAGCACTGAAGAACAATGAATCAAAATGGTTGGGAAAATACAGGTTCTTGTGCCAACACCTAATCTAGCACGGATAAAATTAGTTTGTAGCTTTTAAGTAATCTATTGTACATATACATATTATGTCATTTGATTCAATTCTGCGGTGTGAACTTGGGTGTGGTTATTGCTAGAACCTAGAACTAGAAATTCATCGATAACTTAACACTAAGGGTTTGAAACCTGTTTGCTTCACTGCAATTAGGGTTCACATATTCCAAAGCATGAAATTAAGGAGGAATTTATGTCGTTTGTGTTCAACAACTGTTTACGTGGATGTAACTGGTAACCAAACCCATACTAACTCGTAACATGTTGCATTTGGACTTATCATTCAAACTCGTTGATATCTTTGAATATGGAAGTCATGTTCCTATGTATCTGATTTCAGATTTTGTTCAAATCTCGGAGTCAGTACAGGACAACCTGGAACTAATGCTCTATGTGTTTTTCGTGCCCCTTCTCATCTCATCTCTACTTGAGGACTTGGTCTGAAGGGCTGTTCATCCATAGTGTTAGTGGGGTCGAGTAAGAAGTGCAACGCGTTGGTACCTTAACAAGGTTATCTGTTACACCCATTCCATTTCTATATCTATTCCTATTCCATCCACTCTGCGTCGTCGTATTTTCCTGTTCATTTATTTAGTTATTGTGTCTCTAATATTAATTAATTTGAAAATTATATATACATGTGTGTGTAATGAGTGGTATATACAGTAAAAAAGGTATGCAACAATGAAAATTTTAAAATAATTAAAATTAAGTACTTACCTTAACTAAGGCAAGTACACGGTTGTAGCTGGTAGCCAGCACCTCCTTAGTCAGTGGGAATACCTGCAAAGAAGACTCAACGAAGTAGCGTCAAGTTATAAGTTATGGTTCCCTTATATACAGTTAAGAGAATTTATCTCTTACTGGTAAACTGATCATGAAAATATTGATAAAAATATCTGGCGAAAATATTGGAGTTCATATTTATCAGTTAAGATAGGAAAAATAGGATGTTTGTTGTACGTGAGGGATCTCTACACACCATTCAGTCCTCGATTCAAGATTGAGATTGCGACGAACTAAGACAGGTAAGCTTAACCCTATAAAGAGGAGGTTAAACTCCTTCATTTGATACTTGTCTGGTCGAGTATTACATAAGTCTTCCATAGTTTGAGCTCCGAATGAATGAAGAGCTTTGAAGAACAGTTCAGATGGGCGAGGTATAAGGGTTGTAATGATGCGTTCGTGGTGTTTTGCTCATCATAGTCGTTGGGGGCTTAGCTGGTCCAGTCGTACATAAGTCTCCCGAAGTTGAGCTTCAAATGGGCGAAGAGCTTTGAAGAACTGTTCAAATGGGTGACATACAAGGATTTGTAACGGTGCGTTCGTGATGTGTTGCTTATCGTAGTTGTTGGAGGCTTAGCAAGGATGTTTTAGTTCGTAGTCCTAGACTATGACTGAGAGTCTCGTGTTTGGGACAAAGCATTAAATGTGGCGACAAGACCTTTCATGTCACTTATAGCTGAGAGACTGAAAATTATGCCTTTCCCTCCTGTTTCTCCACTATCTATTAATAAGAAATTTCCTCCCTAGGCTCTTCATTCTTTTGCACTCCCTCCGTGAAGTCTCCGTGAAGTCTCCACTTTTGCAACTCATTATTGCTCATCTTCCTTTTGTTCAGGTACACCACTCTTTGCGTCCTTGCTTCGTTTATTTTCCTTCTCTATCTTCTATTCTCAAAGGTAGTTGGCTCTCTAGGAATCTTTCCTCTCGTAGGGAACAAGTTGTCCAGGCCTATTTTCCTTTGAGAGGAACAAATAGTCAATGCCTATTTTGGTGAGGGTTTGATGACGAGCGTAGTCAAGATTGCCAGTTTGATTAACTCGGACAATGCAATAGAGTGCTTCATGAGCTTCAGCTCTTTGAACTGTGTGTGTGATTCAGATTTATTAGTTTATAAAATCCATACTGATAAAGTAATTTATTGATTTAAATTATTTGGTAAAATTAGTCAATGCTAAAATTTTATTAAATAAATAATTTTTTTGTTTGCTAGATAAAAATATATTTTATAATTGTAATTCTAGATTTTTTAAAATAATTAAGTTCTTATTGAAAATTTTAATATCTTTATTGTTAAGAAAGTTGTATATATATTTTTATCTAAAATTTCATTTTATCTAAATTAGTCCATCTTATAAGTATTAATTAAAAAAATTAATCCATCAAAAAATATTTTTTATTTATTAATTTAAATTATTATTATATTCATTTTTTCTAGAATTTCATTATGTGAATTATTTGTGTAAAATAAAAAGTATGTTATACTAATTAAAAAACTTAAGAATGATTAAAAAAGTATTAAAATGTAAATAATAATGACAAAAGATTTAAATAAGGTATAACTTAATTAAGAATAAGCTATTTAAATGGTTTATCACTTATAAATTAGAAATCTCTAAAATAAGTTATTTTAACTATCTTACAAAATATTTTTATATTGATTAAATTATTTTATTATCTAGCAATTAACTTATTACTCGTATTGTCATAAAACCATTTCTGCTTGTGACCTATGTTTTAAAATTGTTGTAAATCGTTAGAATAAGTAAACACAAATGGTCTAAGTAAGCTGTGATTACTCTTTGAGTAGGTGTAGTCTTCCTCTTGGTACATAAGATATTTTTATTTTCATTATTATTAAAAAAAAAACTAGTTTTGCCGAATGGATAGGTTTGAATATAATTATTAATGTAACAAAAAGTAGAATTGAATACAATATATTATTGAATCACACACTCAAAAGATTTTGTATACAAACATTAATAAATAAAACTAAATATTCTTTTAAAAAAATTAGATTGAATGTCACACGCAAAACACTTCGACAAACTACTGAATGTCACACATAAATAATACTACAGCTTAGTTAAATTTTAAGTCTTATATATAATTTTTAATTAAATTTTTAATAAAGTTCTTGTTTTACGGAGTATTTAAATTTTTTTTATATTTTTTAATAGAATTTTTTTCATTTAATTTTTTTTCAGTTACCGCCACCTAAATTAATTTTATTATCATTAGTTATATGTCTCTGTTAAAATATCACAAAACAATACTTAATTACGTTTTAAGTTTTTTTATAAATTTAAATATTTTCAATTTATATTAAAAAAATTTCATTTTATTAAGTATTCAAAAAATTTATATTTTTTAATTTAGTATCTGTTGTCATTTTACGTGATAATTTAATTTTATAGTATGTAATAAAAAAATTGAAGTTCTTGAATTTTAACTATCTTTTTTATCAAATTTTATTGTTTGTGTTTCTATCAAATATAGATAAAAATTCAATTAAAAAATATAAAATATAACAATTTTTTATATTTAAAATTTTAATAAAAATTTAATTAAAAATATTTGAATTTATCAGAAATTTAAAATTTAATTAAAATATTTTTTTTTTATTTTTCATATGAAAACATATCATCAATGAGAATAGGAGTTCAATTGAAAATTTTAAAAATATTATATACTCAAAGAACAAAAATTTTGAATGAAAACTTAATTAAAAATATTTAAATTTACAAAAGAAACTTAAGTCTAGTCTTAAATACGAATTTAATATAGAGTACAAAATGTAAATAAACGTTTTCTTTACCATACTTAAGCATTTTTGTTACATATAATATAATATATAATATATATATATATATATATATATATATATATATATTTAACAGTATCATGAAATATAATATTTTTATTAAATTTAGCACAGGTAATGAATGTAATATAGTATTAATTCAAAAGTATTTATTACATAATTTAATATATTCATTTCAGTTAATATAAATATATTTATTTGATAATGTTATTAATAAATTACATTTATGAAATACAATATGTTTATTAAATCTAATCCATTTAAATGAAAAAGTATTTATTACATAATTTAATATATTCATTTCAAATAATATATAAATATGTTTAATTATGTTATCAAACAAATTATATTTATGAAATACAGTTTTGTAATTAAATTTAATACATTTAGCAAGTATAATATATTAATGAAAATTAATTATTACATAATGTAACGTATTCATTGTAATTAATATATAATTAAATACAGTATTAAATTTAATAAGTGTAATAATTATTATAGGAAGCTTATTTATTGCATAATTTAATAACTATATATAATATATAATAAACATTTAAAAAATGCTAATTTTATTATTTTCAAAATGTACTTCACAAAACATATTTTAAAATATTCCAAATGTATATTAGTGTTTTATTAATTTTGATTTTTAATTTTTTTAAATTACATTTAAGCAATTATTTAATCTGATTTACTATAATCATTGTAATTTTTATTATTTGGGAGTAATTTTATAAATGGGAAGTTATTTACTTTGAATAATTAAACTAGAACGTAACAATATTTTTATTATATTCAATTTATATGAGATGTTTCTGTATCGGATAAATCAAGCCCCGTTATTTTATATAAAATGAATAAAAAGCAATGGGATTAATTGATTTTTTTCATAATATTGAAAAATAAAATATTTAAATGTATTATTAAATTCCATGTTTCATTTGAGAGTATAGTAGTAATATATTTGGAAGGTAATTTTGTGAAACATTTTTTTATTATTTTTTTCTCAGCGCATTTATTAATTAATTAATATAACATGAGACTACACTTGCTGTACGTATATTGTCTCTTATTTTAAAATTGTTATATATAATCAGACTGTTTATTTTGACAATAACTTCCTTTGAAGTTTATCTGTCGTGAGTTCTAATTAAATGATAATGTATTCAAATTCACACTAACAATGCATGTGAACTAAGTCCATATTTGGTTAATGTAAATCAAAGTAATAAAAATATGCAATAATTAAATTTTGTTTCTCTTTTAAGGGTAATTCAAATGGAGGATTATAAACATAGAATAAATTTAATTTTCTTTCGTTTAATACTTATTCAATTTTCAGAATTTTTCTTTATTCAAAGAAAAGAGAAAAAAATATTAAATTCCTTTTATGTTTTAATATATTAAACTTATTAATTTTTATTTAATAAAATTCCTATTAAAATGTCAATTAAAAAGCATTTGGAATATCATGTTTGCAAAAGTGATGTTCCAAATCCACCAAAATTTAGAAGTTTGTTCTCTTTTATAATAATTTACTTAAAAGTCATTTCAACAATAATTTTTCTTTGACTAATAACATTCTTGCACTCATTATACATAAAAATTAATTGCAAATGTTGAAAATAAGTTTATGAAACGATTAATTTTTAAAAAAGTCAGTTATTGAAGAAGAAAAATGGAACCTGCTTATTAAAATAATTAGAAAACTGTTTATTTTTACCATTACCAGATCAGACAAACACAGAGAACGTAGAAATATGCTTAATTTATTAAAAATAATCAGTTTTTTTTCAAAAAATAAGCAGAAAGAAAGAGTGGATTTGGGTGGGAAAAAACGTTGAAGTTGAGAGTGGTGGTCCCAATGCAGTACGTAGAAAGGAAATAATAATAAGCCGCGCATGAAACGGCACCATATATTATGCAGTAACTCATTTCTGAAGAGAGGTTTTCTTACTTCACTTTGCTTCTTCAATTCTCCTTTCATCAATCTCTGTGTGCAACCATGGTCAACAAAATTCCTAGCTCTTCCAAACATCAAGTTTGTCTCTCTTTCTTCACTCCTTTGTTTTCTCATTTTCTGCAATTCCTTTCATTTAGATCTTTTATTGTGTTCTATTCATTTCTTTGAAATCGTATCACAACGATTATATAGTTCGGAATTGAACTTAGATGATAGTATCTTTTCATGCATGAATTGGATGTCGAAGCCTGGAATTAAACATTGAAGTGAGATTTAGTCTCGGAAATTCGCTCGATGTTTGGTTACCGATGCATGCTTTGATAAATGAGCGTTCTGCTTAATGCATTAGGAGTGAACTTCACATTCCTTGCCTGCTTTTCTGCCGCAGCCAAACACGATGCTGTGGAGGCTGATTTTGTTTTTCTTTATTTTTATGTTAAAATAATATGGAATTTTGTGTGTTTGTATGTTTGGAGCAATATTTTGTGTAAGATTATTTTATGCTGTAATATTGACAGAAGCAGGGAAAGTCAGCAATGGATGTTAGTAGAAGAACTTTGAAGAACAAGATTAAAGTGTTGGCAGATCGATACCGTGCTGAGAGAGGCGAATCAGTTAAAGTAAGGTCTTTTTCTTAATAGTTTTTTTGAAAAGAAATTTGTATTTTTAAAATTTATTTGCTAGCATATTTAATCTCTTGAGCAAATTTATATTTTCTGAACAATTGCCTCCTGGACAGCCAAACAATGCACTCTTAACGAATAGATAAAATATGAGAAAACATTTCTCAATTGTTTCAACTTTTTATTTTCAACACTTAATAGATTTTCTATCAGGAATTGGTTACTGAGCGGTGTGAATTTGTTGCGTACAATAATTTTTGAAACAAGATATATGTGAATGAGAATTCCTCTAAGTTTACAATTACATGACTTGTTCAGAATTTAGGATTTAAAATTTAGGATTTAGGGTTTAGTTTAATTTTGTGGAATTAATATCTATCACTTTTTGTTTTGTGGTAAACTGGACAATGCCTAAAATTTAAAGCAAATAGTGAAAATTAAAACATGTTGCAATTTGCTTGCAACTTAGTAGAAAGTCCTCGAATTCTGTAGTAATGATAATATATACAATATGTTTAGTGGAAGTCACATTTACTACAAAACGATTATTATTAATGTTTTGTAGAATTGATGTGCAAAAGCATCACACTAGAGACAGAACACCCCAACAATGGTGGCACTTCAAGTTCCATCTATGCTGCACATCTAGAATAAAATATAAAAGAAAAATATACAAAATAATCACGAGCAGATCAATCCAAAACTCGTCATCTAAATTACGCAAACCTGAGAACATGCAGACAACACATATTTCTAAAAAAATTCTATCTAATAAAGTTAGGAACATGATCCCACCTATTAAAGTTAAGTCTATTATCCAATCCATGCTTAGCTAATTTATTTGCACAAGAGTTTTCTTCCCTGAAAATATGAGAACAATGAAAGATCATAGAAAAACAAAAAGGTATCCCGGCACCACACATCATTCCAGGAAGTTAATACGAATCCATCTCCTAACACCCAACCTACATTATCATGAACTTCATGTATGAATCTAGCCAAAGAAGGACACGGAGAATACGACTTGTATTTATTTAATGGAGTTCTGTGCTTAAAAACCACACATCAGCTGAGCCCTTTGAGAATCAGAGAACAGTCAATCATTAAGTTTCATTAATCTTCATTAACCTTTATTAATAGCATATACACAGCACATAAATTAATACGGAATGCAAGTCATTCAATCTTGCTAATCCAATAAAAGTGTATCGTTGTCCAAGTTAAGCAAATCAACCAATTATGAACACATATATAAAGCATTACAAGGGGGGCTAAGGCCCTTGCCTGCACCCTTTTAATACATTCTTAATTGAGAATGGCTTGTTTTTAATACACTGCTAATTAGAATGAAAGTAATCTTAGTTGTGTTTCCACAGGAAAAAGTTCAAAGACATTGGAGGAATCTTGAGCCTGTTTTGCCAACTATTGAGAGAGTATTATCAGGGAACGTCAATATGCTGTCTCTGAGAATTGACAATCCATTATGCAAATTCACTGGGTTACCTGAAGCTGCACTAGAGGAGGATCAAACCAATAACGTGGACATATCATCAGCAGAAAGTATTGGGATTCCAAACGAGGAAAAATTACCACCATATACGGCTTGGGTATATGTGGCAAGGTGTGTTTGAATTTTAGGTTTCAAAAACTAAATTTCTGTCCAGATAGATGTCCAATACGTTTTTGTCTTTGGCAAAAATTACATGCTTCTTCAATTGTATTTTCTTTTAAAATAGAAAATATTATTGATAAATTCGTTTGCAGATTGTATTTTCTTATTTTTCAAGATTTTTGACACTGAACAGAAATGAGATGATGGTTGAAGATCAATCGGTCATAGGAAAATATCAGATGTACTATGATCAAAATAGAGGTGAAATGATGATATGCAGTGATAATGAGGAAGAGATACCAAATATCAAGGATGATAAACATGAATTCACTGAGGCTGAAGACCATATCCTGAGGTAAATTAAGATGTAGATGTTGTACTTGCATGCAGTAGTTCTGGTTGTTTATGAAGAAAAATGGAATTAAAACAAGAGCTGAAGATCCTTTTTGAAATTTTTGTTGTGAGTCATACATAAATTCTTAATTTACAGATTTGTTTGCTGAACAAAATAGGGGACCTATTGTGGGTTTCCTTCCTCAAGAAATAGGAAATAAGATCTTTATCATCATCAGACAAGATATCTAAATTGAATACAAAATTTTAAACTTATTGGGTATCATTTTTCTACTTTATTCGAATGTTTGAAGCCTTTCTATTCTAGAATTACTAAATTGACTCTTGAATATTAGGATGACACTCGAGGAATATGGGTCTACTAAGGAGGTATTGGGTGTCATTGAAGAGATTTTTGAGACTGATGATTCACAAATTCAGGTAATCTAGAATAACTTATACACATGAATATTTATTTGAGGCTCATTAATCCTATTTAATTATTCATGGATATTTTGAACAATCATTTTTATGTTTTGGAGATTATTTTTTTTTTCTTCATTAAAATGTGCAGGAGAGGTATGAAGAACTAAAGGAAAAGAGTATGGAGAGTCTGGATCAACATTCTAAAGATTGTCATTGTAAAGGATGTGAAAATCATCTTGGAATATGTTTGGAGAACAGTTTGAGTGATAGTTTAGAAACTTTTGATAAACTCTTCTGTCGTCGATGTTTGGTACGTACTAACACATTATCTTCTTAAGATTCTTGTCATTGCCATGATGTTTGATATGATATTAAATATTTTGTATCTATCTATGCTTTTATAATTTCCTTGAGCAGATCTTTGACTGTGCCATCCATGGCAATGATCAACCTGTAATACATCTTGTAAGTAGAAATGCTTTATGTTCTTTTCAGTTTAATGTGTTCCCAACTACATCAATAAATTAATTTGATGATTTACTTCCCAGAGCGATAAACAAGTCTGCACTGAACCTGAAGGTGGTAGGAAACCATGCAATGATCAATGTTACCTTCTGGTATTCTTCTTTACGTTCTTGGTTGATCTAATTATTAACTTGTTCTTGTTCTGATATTGTTTTTATTAAAATTAGCAAGATTGAATTACTTCCATTCCATTTTATTTTTTTATATGATTTGAATATGCTATTAATAAGGGTTAAGTAAACATTAATGAAATTTAACAAGAATTAATAATAATTCTTTTTAGTAAATGTGACTTCCAATAAACATATTATAAATATCGTATTTTTATATATTATCATTATTATAGAATTTGTGGGCTTTCAACAATTATTATTATTATAATATTATTTTATTTTTATGTGTAAAAGCAATAAATATTTTTGCAGATATTTAAATATTATAAAGCAAACGAAAAATATCCCCTCCTAAATAGATTTCTGGATGCATCCTTAATAAAAAAATTTGTTAACTTGTATTGCCATATATTCTTCAATAATAACTGTTTTCCATCATTTAAGAAAATTATATGTACAAATATACTTGCAAAAGCACCACATTATCTACTTTTGTTATATGTTTGATGAAAAAAAATGTGCAAGGTTGTGAATTGGACTCCATTTCATTTTCTCACAGTTAAAGGATGTAGGATTTCTTTTAAAAAACTCTTCTCGTTGATCTTTTCAGGATAAAAAAATTACACCAATGGAAGAGGTCTCTAGATTGCCTCCTGATGATCCTCAGAGTTCTTGTAAGCTGAAAAGAATCTCAGATGATATAATGATCAAAATTGGCAATCATTACAGTGAACTAAACTTGGATGGTGAGCATGTGTCAAAGAAATTATCAGTTTCTGGTAACTCTGAGCGGGATAAAGGAGTTACGAACGGACAAAAAGATCTTACAAAGGAGATAGAATTTAACGAGATGTCCATTTCAAAGGAAGTGCAAGCTGATGAGATGACAAGTGACTCAGATTGGAGACCTCTAGAGAGAGATTTATATTTGAAGGGAGTAGAAATGTTTGGAAAAAATAGGTATGGAGTTTTCTCACTCTTAAAAAACACTTGGATCATGTTAAATAATTAGGTTACTATTATTTTTCTTCTGAAAAAATTGTATTGTGTTGAGAAATGGCAGAACCAAAGTTATGCTTATAGTGTGTGTAGAGAGAAAATGATCATAGTTGGAGTTCTAACCTCGAAACTTGAAGGTCTTAGGTTCAAGTTGTGGAATCAACATCTTACATATACAACACTATAGAATCATTTTATGCATTTGTTGAACATCTTTTCTTAATATCAATTCATTAGGAGATTAAATCTAAGATATTAGGTGTTACTTTATATCTGGTATGTGTTTGTTGTAATGCTAAGTTGTGTAGCCAGTTGATCATAAAATCATGAACAATGAGACTTTTTCTAAACACGAATGATTGTTATTTATTTGTTTTTGCTTATGCGGTGATGCTCACGCTTTTGCAGTTGCCTTATAGCCTCTATCTTACTTCCTGGCTTGAAGACTTGCTTGCAAGTAGCTAGGTACATGTTTGCTAGTGGAGAGTCAATGATCCATGGATGCACCCCAAATTCAATCGTGGATAGAAATGAAAATAGCGATTCAGAGTGCACAGTAAGAGTTACAAGCATTTGTTTCCTTATCTTCTGTGTTTTCTTCTATTGACTTAATTTTTCTAGAGATGTGGGAGTTGTTTGATGATGATGGAAAATTTATTCTTCCACCAATATTGTGTAAAATAGTTATAAGACAACTTATTGAGTAAACAAATTTGAATAGAGAACCTTAATATAATTTAGAATGTGTTGCACTTGCTCAAATTGCAAGATAAACATCAACTTCAGTAGTTGAAAAATTTAAATTATTATTGTTCAGGGGCTTTCCAGATTTTGTATTTTGTGTTTCCTAATAGGGGAGGGTGCTTTCTTGTATTATACTTTTCTAACTGAACTTTATAGATCAATTAAAAGGAAAGCATAATCTCTGAATGTTCAGTTTTTTGTACTTTGAATATAATTTTGTCATGTTATGTTATTTAGATGGCTTCGAACTACTTTCGATTTTAAATTTGGGTTACTTTGGTAGGACCTAGAAATGTCATCAAGATCAAGGTCACAGCGGAAAAAGGGAAAACCTAAGAAGTTCAACTATACTCGAAAGTCTGCTGGTCTTCCGCCTAGATGGAGAAAAATTACTTATGGGCAAAACCTGTGCAATAAGCAATATACTCCTTGTGAGTGTCATGGAATGTGTGGAAAGGAATGCTCTTGTCTTCTTAATGGAACTTGCTGTGAAAAATATTGTGGGTATGTGAATTTTCATTTTGTCCTCTAATCCTTCTTTCTATTAAAGAAATAGACGCAACAATTGCACCATATTTTAAATTTCTCATGGCTATATGTTGCCCAATTTAAATTACTTTGGTAACAATCTTTATGGGGCATCTAATTTCAAGATTCAATTCCAACAAGGATATTTTGTATTTCTCATGGCCATGGGTTGGTCTTTTTGAAGTACTTTGTTAACAATCTTTTTGGGGTATTTAATTTAAAGATTCATGTCCAACAAGGGTGATCTACATACATTATTTAATGTGTTTTTCCCTAAGGAAAGAAACAAGATTTTTCTTGGAGTGCTACAAGAGACATGCGGAAAAAAAGTTATTAAAAAATTCATGCTTAGCAAAGCATGAAAATGCATTCTCAACATAAATTGTGATTTTCTTATCTGTACTTTTAGGTGTTCAAAGGCTTGCAAAAATCGATTCAGAGGATGTCATTGTACCAAGAGTCAATGCAGAAGTCGATTATGTCCGTGCTTTGCAGCCAACCGTGAATGTGACCCAGATGTCTGTCGAAATTGTTGGGTTAGGTAATGTCATTTTTTTTTTTCATTTCTAACTTCATTTTTTAGCCTATTTTTTCTTTTAATATATTTCTTATATTTTACTTCACGTTGTTGAGAAAGTCATAACTAAGGTAAATAGTTTGATCCTAATAATTCAAGAACATGAACCATATTTTGCCTATATTTTAGAGGCCAAAAAATACAATTCTCTAGTAATTTTGTCTATTGCTGATTTGGATAATGTATCTTGGTTTTAGAAGGTATTCATTTGTTTAAATATTATCAATTAAATTCATAATACTTGTACTAACCACTTCAACTTTAAGTCAATGGAATTGATTAGCATTTTCCAAATTTTTAAATGTGATATTTTTTTACAGTTGCGGCGATGGTTCACTAGGGGAGCCACCTCGACGTGGAGATGGTAAATGCGGAAATATGAACATTCTTTTAGGACAAAAAGAGAGGGTTAGTAAATACTTATTTTATTCTCTTAAATTTTTATGTTTTGAAAAATATTTTTCCTAAACAATTCCACATTATTCAACAACCAAAATCCATTAACTTTTAAGCATCACTTTAGAAACCAAAAAAAATGAAACAGTTGAGAGCTTCAATCTTCCAATTAATTCCACACTTTTGCTTTGTGCCTTGCTTCATTCTCCTCCAATTGGTTGAGTAATCTTATTTAGTTGAATTCTTTTGAAAGCTAATAGTACATTTTGAAATTAGAAATAAAAAAACTCTATAATTCCTTTACTCTTTAAATTACTTTTATTTCATTCATGAATAAAGTGATGAATACTTGAGTATCTTACACTGTTCCTATTATCTATCAGATTCTTTTGGCAAAGTCAGATATTACAGGATGGGGAGCCTTCGCAAAGGTTGAGATTTTTCTATCTATTTGTTTTTAAATAATGTGATAGCATGCTTTCCTAACTAATTGGTGATGCATTTCAGAACCCAATTAACAAAAATGCTTGCCTAGGAGAGTATAAGGGTGAACTGATTCCTTCTAACGAAGCAGAAAAACGTGGGAAACTATATGATCGTATCAACACTTCCTTCCTTTTTAACCTCAATAATCAGGTAAGTGTTTCGTATCAGCTAAATTTTCTCTTGACCCTTATTCTAATGCTTTTCATATGGACTTGAGCATTCTTTTAATTTCTATAAGGCTGTTTGAATGATTTAAGATCTAAAACCTTTTAGTTGTTCGTTAATGTGTACATATAGATATTATTTTTCCTTATTTAGCGAACGTGTGATTGATGCTAGGTAGTGGATCGTGAGTAACACTTGAGACCTAACTTCATCAAATGCATAACTCAAGAACGATAGTTATTTCCCATCAGTATTGGATTCACCATTGCATTTGATGGATTTTCGCTCCCATGAATATAAAATGAGCTAATTTGATCTTGAGATTCAGAAACAGTTCCGTTAGAACAATTATTCATGTTCGAAGGGGAACTAGAATTATTGTTTTGCACCATGAATATAGAGAGCTCTAATACCATATACCAAAAATATATGTTATGGTAGGTCACACTACTTTGTAAGAGGATTGGTATTACTCTTATTATTTATGATGATGACATAATTTTTCCAACTAATAAGGGAGTTTCAAGGCTCTTTAACTAATGAAATTGAAATAAAGGACTTAAAGTAGCATGTCTCCTTGGCTGTAAAGTGCCTAAATCTAAGCGTAGACTTTTCCTCTCCCAACTAACATATACATTAGAACTTTTGGTTGAAACATACAACTAGATTTGTTAACCTATAGATATACCAACAGAGGTAAATCACGGCTAAAGTATTCATTCGGGTCAAACTCTAAAAAATCAATGGAGATATTGCTGATTAATCATGTTATCTCTAGTGGTCCATTCTATTTAGTACTGTTCAAGATGGCATGTTTAATATCGATGCATCACTTTGATATCTCTGTTCAATTGTTAGTTTTCGGAAGTTGACTTTCTTATAATGCCCATGTGCACTCTACCAAAATTTTACCTTCGGATTAGTAGAACTACTAAATTGTTTCATTAGATTTTTGTCAGCCTTCCCCAATATCTCTTCCCAGATAAGTATATATTGTAATTTCTTTTCCTGCATATCTCTCATCAACTTACTATTTGTATTTTCATAGTGGGTTATTGATGCTCATCGCCTAGGAGACAAATTAAAATTTGCGAACCATTCAACAAAACCCAACTGCTATGCAAAGGTTAGTCCCAATACCCACTTATGTGGACATATGAAACTTACTCTTCACTATGGAATTGTCAAAATGATTGAACTATTGAATTGGTTACATAGGTGATGCTTGTTGGAGGAGATCATCGAGTGGGAATATTTGCGAAGGAAAACATTCAAGCTGGTGATGAGATTTTTTATGACTATTGGTATGATCTAGATTGCGCACCATCATGGGCTCTTCCACCGGAAGAAAATGCTTCCAGAAAGGATGAATCAGTCAGTTCTCAAAGCAAGGCAAAGAAACGTTAGTCTCCCTTATGAGCCCTAACTAAGGATTCGGAGTTTATGAATTGTGTGGTATCTTCTCTCAAAACCCAAATTTTGATATCCTATTCGAAACACTCTAGGGCAAATATCATTGTGAATCAAAGTATGAGCCTGTCTTGTTTTAGACATAATTATTTCCATTTATTCAATGCTGATAAACAAAATTCCATTCTACATTTGGATGTTTACATTAATATTGTTACTAAATTGTAACAAAAAAATGCAATTTTAATAGCTTGAGTGTTAGAAATTTGAGAAGTTTTTTTTTTTTTTTATTGTTCCATTCTTTTTATCATTTATTGTTTTTTAACTAAAATAAATTGTTTTTTTTATAACGTATGGAAAGACTTTTTGGGATTTATTTGTATTAAGTAAGATTTATGATTGTGGAACATCTTTTGATAATATAAAATACTTTCTCTTATTTAATTTTGATCCAGTTTGTCTCAAATGTATTTCGCAATTAGTAACTAATGTTAAACTCTAATCCGTGTGTGTATTATTTTAGTTAATAGGTTTATAATGCTAAGAAAAATAAAAAATATTGTTAAAAGATGAAAAGCAGTTCATTTAGGGATTTTTTTTTATTGGTAAAGAACTGAGTATATTTTGATTTGATTTAATTTTTATTTTCTTGTATGTTCTTTGAAGTGCAAATAAAGGAGTAGAAACATACAATACTTGGGACCATGATAGTTTGATAACTATCATATTTTTATATCGTCATCTAACAACTATAAATTTATTTTGTTTCAAAAATTTATTTATATTTATTTTTATTAATTTATTATAATATTTTGTTGTTAAAAAGGGTTATAAGATAGATATAAGAGAAAATGGTGGGTGTGAAATAATTTCACAATATTTAGACATAAGACAAATGTAAAATTTAGGTCACATTTTTTTTTACAAAATAAACCCATTGATTTAGTTGGCGTCACTCTCTCCTGTTTAGGATGGCAACGCGGGTTGTAATTACTCATCTGTCTTCTATGTAACTAATTCATTCATGTCTTTCTGCTGATTTGGAAAAAAAAAAAAATGTGATATTCATGGATATCCAAGAAATTTAATTTTTTTTATTTTGACTAACAAAAAAAGCATAATACTTATGGATATCCAAGACTATTTGAATTTTTTCATTTTTATTAAAGGAAAATATAAGTTTAAAACAAGAATTTTATTTAATTTTAATAATATATAGATTTAAATAAAATTATTGAGAGGTGACAATTTTAAAGTGTGATAGAAATATGAGTGAGAATGTGTACATGTCAGAATTGGATTCCCTTCCCTTATCCATGGATGAAATTGTTACTTCTATTAAACACTAAATGAAACTATATAACTGTTAAAAATTCAACTCAGAATTAAAGGCATGCATAATAACAAATATGATTAAAAAAAGGCTTGAAAACATACATAAAACAACTTAGCAATAACGTGAGGAAAGTTAGCAATGAATAATGATGAACCGGTCTAACTTTAAAGACAATTTGGGAATTTAGATTATTCCGATACTTCTTTGGATATTAATACACATTATTATTTTTTGTTAGGATAAATATTGAAAAAAGAAAAAGTCCTTTAAAATATGTGTTCATTCTTCTTTCTTTTCATTCACAGTTTCCTTTTTCATTCTTTCACTTATATGGAAAAATAGCAGTTGGTTAAAACATTGAAATAGTATATAAAAATTTAATTAGTTGACACTCCATTTTCCAATTGAACTAACTTAAAAACCATGTCGTGTGACATAAGTAAGAATTGGTGTTAGATCTAACATTATTTGGATTGAGGAGAAAAAAAGAATGAGAGAACGAAAAAAAAAAAAGAGAGATCAAAAAATTGAATTACTTAAATTAGAAAAAGTGAATAAAAATTAAAAAAATGGAAAGTTAAAACTTGTTAATTATTTTTACTTTTTTTTCTCACATTTTGAAAGGGAAATAATACTTTGATATCATTAAAAGATATTATATTTATTTGACAATTCACTTTAATAACATAAAAATGTGTATTAAATTTTTAAATTAAAAAAATAAAACAAATACAATTAAAATATTATTATTTTTAATTTTAATTTAGTGTTTTTAAAATGAAGAAGTTTTGAATCTCTTGTTTTTCTTATATATAGTGATTTATTGTTTTTATTATTAAATAATAATAACATTAGCTGCAAAATATTACTAGTATTCCACTGCACCTACAACTTAAGGGTGTTTATTCTCCCTCTCGCCCTGTTTTCGCTTTCTCTGGATCACACCACAACACAGAACCATGAACGCTTCAAGGATGCTACTGTTGTCGCCGCTATCGAGCTGCCACGTGGCTCGCGGGAAGCTTTTCCCGGAGACACTAAGAAGGCGCGGTTGTTGTTCTCCGCCGCCGCTGAAAATAGTGAGCATGGCGAAGGAGGGCAGCGACGCCAGCAGCAACGGCGGCATCATTGAAAAGGTAGCCATAGGAGGTGGATTGATCTCGACCCCAGTAATCGCTTGGTCTCTCTACACTCTGAAAACAACCGGTTGTGGTTTGCCCCCCGGTCCAGGTGGGTCCATCGGTGCAGTGGAAGGAGTGAGCTACCTGGTTGTTGTGGGCATAGTGGGTTGGTCAATCTACACTAAAGCCAAAACCGGTTCTGGACTTCCCAACGGTCCTTTTGGGTTGTTGGGTGCCGTTGAAGGCCTTTCCTATTTGGTTTTGCTTGGCATTGTGGTTGTGTTCGGGTTGCAGTTTCTTGACAAGGGGTTCATTCCTGGTCCTCTCCCTGCAGATCAGTGCTTTGGCTAGCTTCTGCACAAAGCATTCTATAATGTAATATGAGCCACTACAATGTTATCCTTCTACTTGTGGATAAGGTCGTAACATGTGTCGTACAATGAATGTCCTTTTCCACTGCCTTTTGTTTCATACTATGCCTCTATGTTTTCCTTTTAAGAGTTCAGATCCACATGAAATAGCAAAAAAAAATGTACATTTAAGTGGATGGTGATGGTTTTGAACAGAAAAATTATATTTTTAGGTTCCTTGTACAATAAATTATGTTTAATCTGTTCTGTGCAGAGCGAAAGGACTTGGTTTTTACACAAAGTGTAAACAGTGGAATAAGCAAAGAACGAAATTGATCCATGTTTTGAAAAAAAAAAAAAAAAAAAAGTTTCTCGTTCTTGTGTTTTGGGTTAAACATGGTTAAGATTCTGTCATTATATTTTCATATACGTAAACTTAGTCTTCTAATTTAAAAAAACGTAACTTTAGTGTCTCTTGCTCTCAAAATCATGATACGTTTTTAGAATGAAACCTATTTTTCTTTCCTTCTTCAACGTCTAGAGTTGATAACTTGGGACACTTAAAAGTTGTGTTTAAACATATCTCAGAGTATTATCTCAAAAAGAGGATAAATATGGACAAAAGAAAAGTCTTAACATTGCTAATCTGCGATAAATGGGATAGTTGCTTTATTAAATTATCATCATTTTAGTGATATAATTTTGATGATTTACTTGTGATACTGAAAATAAAGGCTGTTAAAGTTAAAAATGTTATTTTTAGGTGAAGATGCAAGTGTTTTTGGTTGGTTGGTGAGCTATTTGAAGGGAAAATGTGCTGTGGATTAACAGAATCCATTAAGGAAATTATGGCCGGACATGGGATAACGGAAGCCAAAAATGGTCAAAGCTATAACGGATTCAAACTAAGCAAGAGGTGGCAGAGACAAATGCACCGATTGAGAAAAACATAGGTCCTCCTTTGTAGGAGACCATTAAGGGAAAACAACAAAGCCTCCTTTCGTATTATGGACTTTTTAGCATGCAACACGTTTCCCTTTTCTTTCTGTTGAGAACCCCTGTTTTCTTCCAATCAGGTACCTTTTCTCCATGAGAAACAAAAGCACTTCTCCCCACCAGACTCTAATCCCATAATCTAGGAACACAAATTCCATTAGTAATTCAAAATAAAAACACCAATAAACATAGTAGTAACCTGGTTTTGACTTTTTGTGTAGGTTAATTAATCATTTCACCTTCTTCTACATCTAACTAACATGCATTGAACATTTTCACCATAACTTGTTCATCATCCCAATAACCTCTTCTTCTTTTCAGGGGTCCAACCGTTTGTGGTGGTGTTTCCGGCAACGCGCTCTTTTGGACACAACCCTTTGGCCGGAACCCAGAATTAAGAACTTCATGTGAATTCTGAGACACAGTAACAATGTCTTCCTCTCCTCATAACAATTCTCCTGATAATGCAACACCCGATAATGCAACACCTGATAACAACACCCCAGATAACAGCACCCCTGATGACGCTGACCACTCATCTTCACCGCCGTCACAATCACCACCTCCGTCATCCTCGCCCCCACCCTCTTCGCCACCTCCATCTCCGCCGCAATCATCACCACCTCCGTCGTCCCCACCACCATCATCTTCATCTTCGCCACCCCCATCAGAAAAGTCCTCTCCTCCCCCTCCAACATCAAGCAATTCAAGCCCGCCACCTCCCGATAGTTCCTCACAGTCACCGTCTCCACCCGGATCGTCACAGTCTCCACCCGGATCGTCACAGTCTCCACCCGGATCGTCACAGTCTCCGCCCGGATCGTCACAGTCTCCACCGGGATCGTCACACTCTCCTCCCACCTTTGAAGCACCCTCTCCTCCACACAAATCGTTACCATCTCCATCCACTCCAAAAAATAGTGGCAGTATCAGTGACGGTGGCGGTGGCGGTGGCGGTAAACATGGAAGTGACAATAGCAGTGATCGTGGCAGCCGCGATAACGGTAAAGCCATAGTTGGAGCAGTGCTTGGGGTGGGGAGCGTGCTTCTTCTTTTGGTCATCGTCTGCGTTATCTGCTCCAGGAAGAAGAAGAAGAAGAGAATGTACTATTATGGAGAGCAATCACTTGGAAAAGGTAACCAAACAAAACCGTTATTGTTTCTTGCTTGGCTTTTATACATGTCATGCACAGCACCATTAGATGAAAAGGACGTAATTTGTCACCACCCAATAACATCAAAAACACAAAACAAAGGAAAAACAACCCAAATAGAACAATCCATATATTGAATCACATATGACACCGTGAAAAAAAAAATGAAAAGTTTAAATCCATATTTACCATGCATTTTAAGAAGAACCGTGATAAACGAATTCAAAACGAAATACAAGTTTGTGAGATTCGAAACAATGGAATTTAACTTGCATTGCCATTAGCCGTTCTATATTGCTTAAATTTTCATCAAGTTACACAAAATGGTGTTGAATAATGTAAGAGGGATCATGAACATACTTCAAAAGCATTGACACATGGAAAAAGAAATGGATGACCTCTGAAAAGATCAGGTGGAAGGGCTAAGTGATAAGTCACTTGCCCAACTCTCTCTTAAATCTCAAAAGGGCCAATGAATTGGGACCAGGTTTACCCTTCCTGCCAAATTCGTATGATCCCTTTCCTTGGAACTAAACGTAAAAATACATGTTCCCTTAAGTGTAAGAAGACTTTTGTCTATTATGAGCATTCACCAAGTGATCTTAGATTATCCTTGACCTTCTCAATAGCTTCTTAAATAAGATATGGACATACCAATCTATATTCTCTAGTTTCAAACCAATTAATTGGCGATCTCAAACTGATAACTTATAAAAACTCAGACCAAAGGCAAGTGTTGGTTTCAACTACCTCCAAAGTCGACCACATAAGCATGAAGCATATCTTCTTGTATTGTATTGTTTTCTTGAATTGACCACCAGTCTGAGAATCAAAAGCAGTACTCAAATCTAATCCAGTTCCCAAAAGTGCTTGAAAGGATCTCCAAAAGTGAGTTATAAACTGAGGTCCTCGATATGATATAAAGGACAAGGGAACCCCATGTAAAGATATTATCCTCTCTTCATAGAGATTGCATACTAAGTTACTAATTTGGTAGTCTGCACATGTAAGAAGTGTGTTAGACCCGGTCAATCGTTCCAGAATTACATTGCGCGAGAAGACATGAAGAAGAAAACAGATATAACACAAGTTTTGTATTTAAATAAAGTAATGATTATACAAATAAACAAAATTGCAGCATAACCTAACCTACTTTGTGAAACTAAATAATATATATATTCTTGAAAAGTCGTTACAAAAGTAATTAACATCATAACCAATAATAGTAATAATAATAATAATAATAAATCTTTCCATGATCCTTTTTTCACATTGTACAGGGTCACTTCATATATTCACGGTGGAAAACAATATTTATAAGACTACAGGCACTAAGCTCTTAAGCTACCTTCTCTTTTGGTTGCATCAGATGAGAGTTATAAGAATATGATTATTCGATGCATAGATTGTATTATCTCTTCTGTTGCGACAGACAGTGACAAAAGAAAGACATGATGAGACAGGGGTTCGGGGTATAAGAAATAAAAGGCGTCCATTTTGTTTTTCTAACTGAAACTGTGTTTCAAACTTCTACATTTCATTTTCACAATGGTTGTGGATTCTAGTCAGTGAGATAAAAAAATTAGTTTACAAGAAGAAATTTCAATTTTAATTAAAAACAGAATTAAGAATGAATAATATAGGCATCTGATCACATTACTAACATTATTGCCATTTCTTTTCTCTCCTTGTATACATTTATACTTTTCACTTTTTCATCTCTTTTTCTCTGAAGTTGATTTGATTCCTTCTTGCATAATGATGTTTGAGAGAATCAAACTAATAGCCTGTTGATAACTCTACAGGGAATAATAACTATTACAACAGCGGGCAACACCCGGGATATTACGGAGGTCCACACGGGGACCATGTGGTGAGGGTACAAAATGGAATGGGTCCTGGCGGTGGTGGTGGTGGAGGTGGGTGGGGTGCACCACCGCCACCTCCTCCGATGATGAATAGTGCTGATATGAGCTCCAACTACTCGACGGGACCACCCCCTTTGCCTCCTCCCTCACCAACCCTTGCTCTAGGCCTCAAAGGTGGCACCTTCACTTATGAGGAACTAGCTGCTGCCACCAACGGATTCGCTGATTCAAAACTGATAGGACAGGGAGGCTTCGGTTATGTCCACCTGGGTGTGTTGCCTAATGGAAAGGAAGTGGCAGTTAAGAGTCTAAAAGCAGGAAGTGGACAGGGAGAACGAGAGTTCCAAGCTGAGATTGACATCATTAGTCGTGTCCATCATCGCCATCTTGTGTCACTCGTTGGATACTCTATTTCTGGTGGCCAGAGAATGTTGGTCTATGAATTTATTCCCAATAAAACATTGGAATATCACCTTCATGGTAACTACTACATTTTTCTGAGTTTGTTTGCTGTGAGCACCTGCAACCAAAATTGCTAATTGTATTCTATGGTGATATGCAGGAAAGGGCAGGCCAACAATGGATTGGCCTACTAGAATGCGAATTGCAATAGGATCAGCCAAAGGACTTGCTTATCTTCATGAAGATTGTAAGAGAGTCACATCCCTCTAGATTATGATCATTCTTTTTTTATTCATCTTATTCTGTATTTACATTTTCTTTTTAATTTTTGCTGTATTTTCATATGCACTTTAGGTCATCCTCGTATAATCCATCGTGATATTAAAGCTGCGAATGTCCTCATTGATGATAGCTTTGAAGCAAAGGTTCAGCATAATTACATATTTTACCTATTTCATTGGTTTTATATACACATATTTACCCACTTAATTGAGTATGGCAACAACGCATTTTATTCAGGTTGCTGATTTTGGATTGGCTAAGTTGACCACCGATAATAATACTCATGTATCGACTCGAGTGATGGGAACTTTCGGGTAATTTTACATCACCATATGCTTTTTATTCACTGTAGAAACTTCAATAAAGAAATGTTTTTTGCTCATGATATGCATGCTGACACAGGTACCTAGCCCCAGAATATGCATCAAGTGGAAAATTGACTGAGAAGTCTGACGTTTTCTCATTCGGGGTCATGCTATTGGAACTCATAACTGGAAGGCGACCTGTGGATCACACAAGTGCCATGGACGACAGCTTAGTAGATTGGGTTGGTATCATGTTCATTCAAGACTCTATCATTTGTCCTATAACACTTTTTTTTTTTTCTCATTGAACTATGTTACAACTTTTTTGAACCTATGAACCGTGTAGGCTCGACCACTACTGAGTCGTGGATTGGAAGAGGATGGCAACTTTGGAGAGTTGGTTGATCCATTCTTGGAGGGAAACTACAATCCTCAAGAATTGCAAAGGATGGCAGCTTGTGCTGCTGCTAGCATTCGCCATTCTTCCAAGAAACGTCCTAAAATGAGCCAGGTATAGTCACTAATTCAATTCATATATTCATATTCAATTAAAGTATATAATTATTATTTAGTTATTATGAGTTTACGTGCAGATTGTGAGAATATTGGAAGGAGATGTGTCGCTGGATGATTTGAAAGACGGGATGAAGGCAGGGCACAATACTGTTTTCAACTCTTCAGCTGGGTCAGAACAGTATGATACAATGCAATATAATGCTGACATGGAAAAGTTTAGAAAGGCGGTGTTTTCTAGCCAGGAATTTGGCACCAGCAGTGGTACCTCTAGTGGTGAAGTGAGCCAGAAACCACAGCTTTAGATTGCAGAACTATAATGAGATTACCAATTCTTGTATTGATTGCTGATAATAACATTCCGAAAGGAAAGAGAAAAACCAAGTGGCATGCGTGCGTGCATGGGAAGTGAGATCTAAATCTGTAGACAACTAAGCTTGATGCCTTGAATCGTTTCGGGGTGTGTTTGATGAGGCCTAAAGTCAATGTAATGTTATGTGGCTTGCATCTTTTGTTCAATGTTTTATATTCTTTAATTTGGCAATGGTGTTACTTCGGGATGTATAGGCACATGTTTGGAATGGATGAACATAAATATAACTCGTATCGTTGATGCAATGTTTCTTGTATTTGTTTCACCAAGGAGGTGGTGGTGATGGTAGTAGGCCTTTCAAATACTTCATTCTTTATTTTTGTTTTTCTTGAGTATGTTGTATTAGGCCTTAAAAACATACTATATTATTGTTTGTGATAATAGAGTTTATTAAGAAATATTTAATTTGATTTATGAAGGCGTTGATTGTAGGTTTCTGAATATTTTTTTTATTAGATGGGTTTAAGAAGTTTTGTTCTCATGCACTTACCTGTTAGGTGGAACTTTCAATGAAGTTCTCATGACTAATTAAATGTCAGGAGCATGTATTTTTCACTTATATATGACAGACCCCTATAGGGGAGACATTGAATTGAGACTCAAATAAGTTTTGAATAATTTATGATTTGCATCTAAATTTTTCTAATTTTGACAAGAAGACATCCTCATTCTTTGAATTGGTGTCTAATTAAAAAAAAGAAAAAACTAAAAAATATTTTCAAAACTTATAAAATTGGTCATCAATCTGGCAAGAAGAGTTAAAAGAGATGATAGAGGAGCTGTGTTCAAATTTGCTTAGCTTATTTTTTTATTCAGATTTGTGCTCGTGTTTCAACCTGATTTGCAGGTTTTTCTAAGAATCCCTACCTAATCTCTCTGTCACGAATAACCCAACCAGAACAAGGAGAATGGGGAGAGAAGACGATGGAATGGATGCACACTCTTTCTTTTTCAGTGAACAAGTCCTAGTTGTTCTAATTTGTCTCTATTCAATAAAATTTCAAATATTACAAAAATCATTTTTTAAGAATCCTATATAATCTCTGTCACGAATACCGCAACAAGAACAACGATAATAGAGAGAGAAGACGATGGAATGGATGCACAGGAGAATGGGGAGAGATGACGATGGAATGGATGCACAGGAGAATGGGGAGAGATGACGATGGAATGGATGCACACCCTTCCTTCTTATTTAGTGAACAAGTCTTAATTGTTCTAATTTGTCTCTATTAAATAAAATTTTAAATATTACAAAAATAATCCAATCCAATTTTATGATTTATTTTTTCTTTTAAAATTTTTCCTATTAGTCTATATATATTTCCTGCATGTTATTGTTTTAAAGAGCACATATCATTGAAATATTTTGTATCTTACAAATTTATTGAAATATTTATTTTGAGATATTATAAATTTGATGTAAAAATCTGAATTTATGTTGAGAATCTTCCAATTAAGTAATTTAGGTCATTTTAAGTATTTAGATAAATTTCTTTATATTTATTTTTAACTATAAACAATTTATGTTTATGAATTGATGTATGATGTTTAAAGTTTGTTATATATGTGAAATTAACATTTGGGAATATTGTGTTGTTTTGTAAAATTTTAAAATGTATAATTTTTGCCTGGCCCACCCAAGATATCTAAAATCGTATTTAAAATAATACTTTACTTGAACATTTTTTATGTAAATTTAAATATGTCTCATTTAACTTATTTAAGTGCAAAAAATATATTTATGAAAAATCACTTAGTAGATTGAAACTTTGAGAATTTTTTATGTTTATGAGCAAAATTTCACTCACAAAATTAATAATATGTTATTTGAATGATTTTGATATTTATACTTCTAATTTGATTAAATAAATATAGAAGTACATTTTGAATATTTTTTTAATATCTATAGGTAAATATTTAGTGAGAATTTATACTTTAAAATGAAATGTGTTGGAATGATATAAATATCAATTATCTTCTAAACACTTAGATAACAATTTTGACTTTTTTTTACCTAATTAACATTTTTTTAGCTTTTATTTTCCTTAATAGCATTCTTTATTTTCTATTTTCTTCAATAGCACTTTTTATTTTTTTAATTTTTGAAAAAGCACTCTTTTAATTTTTTATTCTGTAATTAATGTATTAATTGTGATTATTATTTTTTTATGATTTTGTGATTGTATTTTATTATAATAATTTACTGGTTATATTTTTGTATTAAAATCGATATTGAAAGAAAAAATTATAATAAATTATAAAATTGTTATTTAAATTAAAATTTATATTTTTGATTTGTTAAAAATATATCTAAATAATTAATAGCAAAAAAATTGTATAAGTATTTTTGCAAATAAATATTAATTAAATAGTTTAAAAATTTTAAATAAAATTTAATTTATTTAAGAATTGCTTTTAAATGTTATGTTTATTACTTAAAAATTGTTAATTATTGTAATGTTACAATATGCATTGAACATAAAGAGGAAAATAAATGACAATCATATATTTTCTAAATAGTTTAGTTAATGATACACGAAATACTTTGTGTGAAATGAAACATAAATTTTATGTTTATCAAAACTCAAATTTTATCTTTATAAGAAATCAAATAATATTTTAATAAAATATCAAATTTTATCTCTATCAAAAATCAAATTCTATCTTTATCAAAAATCAAAATTTACTTTATCAAAAATCAAATTTTATCTTTATCAAAATTTTATTTGATTTTTGTCATTAATTAATTAGATATTTTTTGAACAAACTAAAAATACAAATTTTAATTAAAATAAAAAATTTATAATTTATTCTTCCAATATCAATTTTAATATAAAAATACAATCACAAAATTATTATAATTTATTTTAATATAATTTATTATGCCAAATTTAAATTTATTATAAAATATAAAATAAATAATTTATCAATTTTTCCTATTATAATTAATTAGTTTAAAAACATATAAAATATTTAATTTTATTTTTTTTGTATTATTTTTTTAAAATTTGAATTTAATTATTTTGACATTATTTTTTATCTTAATTTTAATAAATTAATAATCACAATTTTTAATAACTATTATAAAAAATAGTACTATTGCATAAAATAAAAAAAGTGTTATTTTATGAATTAAAGAATAAAGAATGTTATTGAGAAAAATAAAAATTAAAAATAAAAGGTGCTATTGAGAGAAATAAAAATTAAAAAGGTATTAATTAGGTAAGAAAAAGTCAACAATTTTATTAGACAATACATATATATTAGTTGGAATTGAGTACTTAAAATGACTTATAAGTAAATAAATTTAAATCTAGAATCAAGTACTAATCTTTAGTTGACATAATCAATATGTATTTTTCAAAAATCATTCAATTGTAAATTAAACTAAAATTCTTTATAGTTTAGATATTTTGAGCGAAGTCGATATATCTATTTGTGTGATGTAATACGATAATAAATTTAATAAAAAAATTTGTAAATATAAATTATATTATTACATTAACTCTAAATTGTATTAATTTGTTTTTTATACTTACTACAACTCCGACTCAAGAGCAAGACAGGTAGTAGGTTTTCTTATAAATAATAATAAAACATTGTTCTATTATAATGTTTTGAATTGTAAATACATATTTCTAGACATATATTTAAAATTATAAAATCCATTTGTTTTATATTACATTATTCTTCACCTATTTAATAATTAAAATATTCAAACATGTTATATATTTTACTTTTTAACTTATAAAATAAACATTTCCAAACAATCAACAATCTAAAAATTTTAAAAAAATGTGGGAGTAAAACATATAGAACTGAAAATGAATAGATTTAGTTTAAATTTTCTATAAATTGACCAAAAACCTACAAAAGCAAAACATAACTCATAGAAAAATCAATAAAAATGAACAAAATAATCCAAAGTCTTTCATCATCTATATTTTTTTTTTTTTT
>Ga0209489_100704_pt1 | contig 65514 bp, 24 predicted proteins | sample SiratrowhiteBW_FD_187527 | JGI IMG/M metagenome (GOLD analysis project Ga0209489, IMG submission 187527) | Root nodule microbial communities of legume samples collected from California, USA - Siratro white BW (SPAdes) (version 2) | ecosystem: Host-associated > Plants > Roots > Nodule | place... | reverse complement strand
AATTTTTAACCTTTCTTTTTTTTTTTTTTTTTTTTATCAGTATGTCCCAAATCATAATCATTAATTTTTTGTTTCACATAGAATTTTTCTTATGTTATAATACATTCAAACACAAAATGATTATTAAAAATAATACAAATACCAGAATAAAATTTGTATACAATAGGATGTTTTAAATTAAGCAAATTAAGACACGAAATGAAACACAAGCTCCACTCACAAATTTTAGATCATCAAAACATAGACCCCGTTTGAAATTGAACTCGAACAGTAACTTTGATGATGAATATGAAAGTGATTGCATGATTTATATAAGGGGATATCAAATAATTTTAAGAGCCAACACTGATAAACAAAGAGAGCATTAATCAGAAATTTGAAAAAGAAAATTGTACGAGTCTTGTCAAATGGATGGTGATTTGTTCTTACTTTCTTGAAAGTTGACATATCAAATCCAGTGAAATGGGAATCTAGTCATTTCTTATGTTTTTTTCCATCATAATCAGCTAAATATGTTGCCTCAGGCAGAAAAGGTGCTTTACAATATATAATTTGTGTTATTTAATATCGTCCTCTATCTCTTCATCTTTTTCTTCACGAAAAAATTCAGTCTCCGTCGTTCTTCACAATTATTTCGTTTATTTTAAATAAAAAGTAAACTCCAGAAAACGCAAAAATAAATAAAAATAAAGATCTTTAAATAAAAATTTCTTAATTCTAAAAAGATAATAGTACTGTATGGTACTATTTATCACATACAAAAAAAAAAGTTTAAATTTGAACAACCCCAATTGAAGTTATAAAGATAATTTGACCTAATCTTAAAATGAATTGGCCGGTTGAGAGGCAGAGGTATATTATAATTAATGAATGATATCTACAATTAAAAAAACAACAACCATGATAATCAAATACTACGTAATGAAGTAAAATAATAGAATAATAGGCACCAATGGTTTGAAGCTAAGATGGTAAGCAAGATGGTCACTATCCTCTCATAAATTGGTTCAGAACTCGTGCATCATGTCAAGGGTCATCTTAATTAAATTCTTAAAAATTTGCATTTTCTTTGGCCTTTTTGAACTCATCACTTTTCTTCCTCTTCTAACTTCGATTCTCATAATTTCATCCAAGAACCCAAGCGTAAACTCTAAGAATGGACATGGCACAGGAATATATAATAAATGGAATATGGTTTTTTCGTTGCACTTACACAAACATGTGGTGCTTCCTTTATTGATTTATTTTTGGTGTTTGTCATTTCATCCTAGCTGTGCAATTTCTCCTCGTTGAAATACAACTCCACGAGATTCCTTTGGTTGCTGATAAAGTTCCAAATCCTGCTGATACTGTGTTGTACCTTTACGTTAAACCAACACTAGAATGAATTTTGAAATGGAATATTTATATGATTAAGCTCCAATCTCAGTGCATGAAGTGCATATTAAATGGCTAAATCAGATCAAGAAAAGAGTTAATTATTGAACATAATTGCTAAGGCTTAGGTTGCTGTCGCTTAATAGTTTGCGCCGGCAGCAAATTATAGAAACAAGATACATTCTACCAAGTGATCGAGAGTTAAATAATGGCATGTCCTAATCTAAGCTCCACTGATAATCACCCTCTACATTATTGGGATTATTATTTTAGATTAATTATTGAATGCATAAACAACCCACATTGCCCCATTCGATGAGATCACTTTGAAAATAATTTAACACCTAAACAAACATATGGCACACTCACATATATGGTTGGGGAATGGACGTGTAACATTTTTTTATTCACAAACCTCAACCATTGACCCAACCCTTTTAAGCTTAGTCGTTGCTTAAGCTACCTCATGAACTCAACTATAATTTTTTTCCACCAGATCAAAGATTAATCACTTCTCCCAAAAATAAGTAGTCTAGAGAGAGAGAAAGAGGGTAGGGAAATAATTTAAGAAGAGGGGTATCACAGCACAACCTGATCAGAGAGAAGTCACATGGTGATGATTTTGAAGATCACAGAAGTGGGGTCTAATTAGGCAGTGAATGAGTTAGGTGCAATTCCCTTTCTGGCATAGTGGTGTTGTGTGATATATGAGTGTGTGAATTGAAGTTTGCTATGTGCACAGAAACATCATACATTATTGGAAACAAGGCTGAGATCCATCAAACCAATTCATCCAAACCCTGGTGACACAAAAACATCTATGCCCATCCATGACTATCCTTGCCCCTCACTGTGCCACAAAAATCTTACCTTAATTACTTTTCCTCTTTTCTTTCTCTAAAATGGACAACATCATCAGGGTAGGTATATACTACTTCCTCACAATTTTACAATTAAGTTAAAATGGACAAAATTTTACAATAAAAATTAAATATTTTTTCTCTTGTTATAATCAATCACCGTTGAAATATTTTTCTTTTGAAATTCAGAATTTTATTGAAAAATACACATCAAAAAATTATATTTAAATTATTTTTCACATTGTTAAGTGACGTAAAACTATTAAATATTCATCGTTCCTTTTTAAATTAGTTGGGTAGACCTATAAAGAAAAAATCCAATCAAATGTAGGGGTTTAATTTAGTGATAGATTATTATTTTTTCTTTATTTTAAGATTAGATGTTAAAGCATCTTAGAGTCTATATTATATTCTTTTTTGGAAATTACCCTTTCATCAATAACTTATTCCATCTTAGAATAGGTATACTTCCTCATAGCTTTGACGGGGAGCATTTAGTTTAAAACGAGCATTCAGAAAAATAACAAAAGAAAAACTCAATAATAAACGCATAAGTAGTAAATTAAGGAAATAATCAATGATCAAGAAAAAGTAATTTAAGTATTGCCTGATATTGTAACAATTAGGCTGAATTACTTTTTCTGTATTCAATTTTGATTTTTCCTTTTTAAAACAATGATTTGTCTTTAATATTTTAAACTTGTGTCAATTTAATTCTCTTAAATTAGTTTTCATTTACCCTTTCAAGATAGTATTTATATATCTACATGGAAAATATATAAAAACAAAAGTATACTAGTTACATTTTTCATAAAATTAGAGGGCAATTGGATAATATTTTAGTGTCTCCATGAAAAATATTAGAGAGTGTAACCTAATGAATCAGGTGTGAATGGCAATGAAGAGATTTGAGTAAAAACTAAGAAGTGATGATGAATGTTTAAGGTTTGGTGTAGGGTTGTGGCAGTAGCAAAAGACGTAAAACATTGAAAATGAAAGAAGGATAAGCAATTGTGATTTTTTGGTCCCAAAAGAAGCAAGGTTATGCAGATTGTGCCACTATTGTTGAAGCAACTTTACACTGTAAACAAAGGGAAAATTGAATGATGGATGTCCACTTTTTTAGAGGAAGTCATTGCCTATCCCAAACAATCCCCACATGCATGTATTTCCATGTGATCTTGGACATCTTCGGGTCCCTACTCCTAATCATGTCCATATAAACTTTATGTGTAGGGTTTCAAGCCCAATTACATTCACATAATCATTTTACTTTTTCCTTTCCTAATTACACCTATATTTCACTCTTTACTTTTTTTCCTTATCTACCTACAAATTCTAGTATATCACTTATATATTCTATTATATGTCAATGTTATGTTAAAATAACATCATTTTAAACTATAATATATGTAAAAACATGTTTTTACACCAATCGTTTATTTCTGAACAGAAAAAATTGTTTGGAAAATGAAGTGTAGGATTATTATTATTATTATTATTATTATTATTATTATTATTATTATTATTATTATTATTATTATTATTATTAGTGATGATACTGAAATTATAAACAGATTACTAACTATTTTCGAATAAACATTTTATGTCTTGTTTTCATAAAAGAATCTCTAGTAGTATGGTGTTTATTCTCCTTCAATAAAATGTAAAAGGTAATATAAGTAGAAAAAAATATAATTTTCCATGGAAATCACAAAAAGATACTTTTTCCATGGAAATAATCCTGAAATCATTAACTCTTTGATTGATAATAAATTAAAATAAACACAATCTTAATATTTTTTTTATTGAGTTTTATGTTATTTTCAAACATTTAATTTTCTTAAAAATATATATAACTAAAAAAGTTCAAGAGAATAAAAGTGAGAAATAAAGATGGATGAGGTGTTCATTTTCAAAGCATGACTTACTAAATACTAGCTTTTCTTGTGCAAGAACTAAATTCATGACATCAATTTTTGAAATGAATATTTTCTTTCCAAACAAATCACAATTTGTTGATAATTGGATTGTTATATTTTTTACTTGTAAATTATTTTCCAAAATTTATTATCAAACATTTAATTTTCTTAAAAATATATATAACTAAAAAAGTTCAAGAGAATAAAAGTGAGAAATAAAGATGGATGAGGTGTTCATTTTCAAAGCCTGACTTACTAAGGAAACCTTTTCCTAAATAGAAGTTTTACTTTCAATTATTGTCAAATAGTATTTTTTTCTGTCCACCAATCAGAATCAAACTTCAAATGTTATGTGATATGTAAAACGTATATCAACTTGATTGGTTTGAAGAAGGTACGGGGAATTTTAATGAAAGAGATAAGAGGAAAAAGTGACTTGGTTTAGTTGAAATTTTAAGAATACTTTATCATTAATCTAAAAGTCATAAATAACTTTTTATCTTATTCAAATGTCTTACACATTGGAGAATAAATAAATATAGGAAGAGATGAATTTTAAGTGTCCTAAATTATTTTTCTCTCTCCTCCAATTTTTTTTTAATTAGATAATTTTTTTTTTAAAAAAAATTCTTGTTTCTCCTTCCTCCACTTCACACTGTATTTTGGAATTTTGCCTCAATTTATATATGAAAGTCCAGTATACAATATGAACATGAGAATTAAATCTGATGAGAAAGGTTTGGTGAAGATATAACAAACCCATTTTTAATTCCTTTGAAATATGACTATACTCGATCAAATTCAATCATGAGCCCTTTCTGTCTGCATATTTTGGGTCCACTCAATTAATCTACTTATTTAGTGCACCATTTCAAACAATCAACAAAACCCCACACACTAACCAAACACCATATAACATATCTCTCTCAGTATCCCTGAAAAATACTCAAGATCGTTTATTTTTAAAGGAAAATATTGAAGACAATTGATAACTAGTTGCTTTTTTCAATTAGGGAAGTCAATAATTTTTTAAGTTTGGTTACATGATCTAGACGTTGTTTTCCCCGTAGATTTGTATAATAAGGAAGCCACGCCAGCTACAAATTAAACGAAAAATTAAGCAAATTAATAAATATACAAGAAAGATTCCAAAAGAAAGCTAAATTAAAAGTGGAAATGTGTAAGTGGTTATTATTCCTTTTGGAATAAATAACATATGTAATGATCATAAGCTTTTTACAGTATCGTCTAATTAATTATAAATAGACTTAGGTGAGGACAAGTTTGCTTAACTTTTATAATAATTATATTAAATGTTCTGTGCTGATTTTTTTGTTAATTAATAGTCTAATTTCTTTGCATGGAGACTGTATATTTATTTTCTTTTATATGTAAACGTCAATAACTATCCATTTATCAGAGGGTGACAGTGAAATGATGTTCACTAGTGACGGAAAATAATTTAATAATTCTTTTTAATCTTTCTTTACTTTCAAGTTTACAAAACTAAGAACCCTAATCTCACGGAACATGGTAACGACACATCTTAACCCTAAAAAGATGGGAACCAAAAAGACGTATCCCTAAAAAAGTGTCCCGTCATCCCCTCTATACTCATTCTTACAAGACTCTCTACTGTACCATTAATTAATCTCAGACCATTTTTTCGTTGTACATCACAAAAATACTATGCAATAATTCAATATCCATTAGCTTTCACATCCAACCCTAATTTACAAGTAGATATTCACCTAAATCTAAGTTGTCATCCACTGTGGCCACTGTAGATTTGGCAGAAACCTTTAACTTCCTGCATAACTTTTGGCACTTCAAAATCTTGAAGACTCTAGTCTAACTCAATTTGTCATCACAACCAGTAACTTGAAGTTCTCAACACAATTTGACTGTTACTTGCAACATTATATTTATTCTAATATATATTATATTTTTAATAATATAACATGACATTAATAGTGATATTACGAGTGTTGAATAGATATATTTGAGAAGAAAATATGATATTCCGTAGTTCATTGGTTCTTTCCTTCTCTGTAATGGGATTTGTTTGGCTGCTATATATATATGCATATGCTATTCATTCGGATAAAGTAAGCTACTAGCTACAAGAGTTTATTTTCAAGAAATATAATCTGTGTTAGAATCATTATTCGTGGTATAAGATGATAACTCTGATATTCTTCATGATAGCCTAGCACGTGCTTGGTTTGTAACGTGTAAGCTGGTTTTGTTAAAAAAATCAACATCCATTCTTATCATCGATTTGTTATAATGTATACCACGATACATAAAAAGATGATGATAATGATGATAAATATCTTTTTCTTTTCAATAAATAAATATTGTTGGGCAAAAGAACTTTGAAAACTACTTTACAAGAAGTCCAACCCAACTGAGTTATTTAAGGACTTCTATATCCAATAAGGACACCTTCTTCCTGCACCTCCATAAAATTTAAAAAATGATCATTATATGTTTGATGAAGAAAAATAAAATAAATCTTACACTCCATAATCCTTTTACATTGTATAATCTGAAATTAAAAAATTATATTAAGAATCGTACAATCTAAAATAAATAAAAAAATGTTATATTTTAAATTATACAATTCAAAATTAAATCATATAATTTAAAATACAGAAATTATATTTCGAGTCATATATGTCAGAATACAAAATTTTTATTCTTAAATTTCCAATACAAAATTTAAATATAAAATTATATTTTAGGAGTATACAGTTCAAAACAGATACTTTTATAATTTCAAAAAAAATATGGAGGTGTTGGAAGAACTCATGGAGGTTTGCACGACCCAATAAGCCCCATTGATGTTTTTGGGCTTTGAGGTTTCTCTGCTCCCGCTTCTGGCGTTTTTCTCTTCATGGACTCCTATGGGCCCTTTGTTTTCATATATTGCCCCAAATAAAAAAAAAACTTTATACGTTTCTAATTAATTAAAACTAAATTAGTAAGAAAATAGTGTATTAAATGTTCGGATTTATAATGAATTTTGAATTTAGATTAATATAAATATATAAATTAAAAACATTTCATACAAAACTACTAAACATCACACTATTTTATCAAAGGGAAAGTAAATTCAATTTCATATGGATGTTTGGAGAAGGAAAACAGTAATATACATAAATAAACAAAAATAATTCTTATGACAATATATTTTGCGATTTAGTGAGATTATTTTTAAAGTATCATTCAACTATTTAAAATTTTATTTTCAATACCAAGGTTTAAAAAATGATTTAATTGAAAATATTTTTAAATAAAGTTAATTAGTTTTCTTAATTAACATAATTAACTTTTTCTATATAGGAGATAAAAATAAATAAAATATTAAAATTGCTGGTCACTAAAACTTCATCACTATTTAATAGATTAAAAATTACCTTAGATATATTATTTAGAATAATTATTATAAAAGAAGAAATTTATCATTTAAAATAATAATTAAATTTTTATATTTCCTATACACTCAAATTAAATTAAAAATATTGATTTTGATTCAAGCTTAAAACCACGTTGCTGTGAAACCTTGGATAGTGCCACGTAAACATCACCGGAACCAAAACCACAACGCAACATCATCGTCAGCATCACCGTTCAAAGGTTCGGAGTAGACGCTGGAAATGTCCACTGCGAGAGTTCAAGTTTCGGCGTGCGCGCTTTCCACTGCCGTCAACCACCTTCGTCTCCGCCCAAACGCCGTTGTTTCCTTCTCCAACCATTTCAAGAGGAAGTCTCTGAGGGTGGTGTCAATGTCTTCCGTTCCCCCTTCCCAGCCCTTCGAAATCGCTGTTAAAGCTTCCATCACCACACCCAATAGGCTCGGCGACTGTAATATAACATGTTCACCTTTTTATGCATTTCTTTGTTTCCTTTTGGTTTAGTTTTGAACATCTCAATGGTTTCTTCGATGCAAATCGAATTACTGTCTCGTTAAGGGAATGGTGATGTGCATGAAAGGATTGGGGAAAGAGAAACTTGGGCATGGTGAAGATGAAGGGACGAAAATCAGGATGTATCTGGACTAAAATTATGTCCACGTGCATTCTCAATTTTCACTCATTTGTCTCTTTCTTTTCCACTAACTATAAGGGCTGTTTTGTTGTGGAAATGTTTTCTGTTGTCATGTTTCTACCGAAATTTGCAAGAAATGTAATCATTAAGGCCTTGTTTGAATAAACATCTCAATAAGTATATAAAAAGAAGAAAATAAAAATGTAAACTTAAGTTTTTCATACAGTTAGTTAATGTATAGTTAAAATCATCTTTTTTAGAAGCTAAACAAGACAACTTTATGCCTAAGTTAATTTTGATTGATGTTATTGTAGAAAGTTAAATCATTTTACCTTCTTGTTTTCTTCTCTTACAACTGCATACTGAGAACTTGGCCGAACAGCCTTTCCCGCTCTCATAGTATATGTATGAGTATGTGTAACTATAAAGAAGCGATTCGGTGATTTATCGTGTTTTGGGATGTAGGGTAGTAGGGAATGATTGCTCGAGTATTTTATTTCAATTCCATGATGTAGGTAATGCCAAAAAGAGCCTTCATCCTGGAATTAGAGATAGCTAATCATGCATGTATTTTGTATTTAAGAAAGCAAATAATGATTTTTTGTTGGTATTTGAGCCTTAAACTTGGCTGGACTAGCGTAGTTCCTATATACAATTTTGAATTGCCTCTTCAGGTCCTTTTTGCCAAAGGGTATTGCTAACACTGGAAGAAAAACATCTACCTTATGAACCCAAGTTTGTGGATTTGACCAACAAACCAGAATGGTATCTTCTATTCTTGGGCTAAATTTGTTATTTATTTTACAGTTGCTATCTTCATAAAACTGAATCACCTACAAACCACATGTCTGGTTCTCATACTACTTCAGTTGTTTTCTTCCTTACAGTTTGTTTTGTTGGTTTAGGTTCCTTAAAGTCAATCCTGATGGTAAAGTTCCTGTCATAAAGTTTGAGGAGAAGTGGGTTCCGGATTCAGATGTTATTACTCAAACATTGGAAGAGAAATATCCTACCCCACCATTGGTCACCCCACCCGAAAAGGCCACAGTGTATGCATTTTGCTTATAGATGTAGTTGTTCTTAGTTGTACATTGCTTTAAATTTTTAGAAAAATGCATTATGAACTCATACATGCGTAAACACAATTTTCTTTCATAGTCCATCTTTTATTTACTTACATTTTTGTTTTCCTTCTCCTTGTCAACCTATTATTTTTTTTATGTTTACATGAGTATATTAAAACTAAATGTACTCCAATTGCCTAATGCATGGATGTGTTTTTGTTCTGTAGGGGGTCAAAGATCTTTTCTACATTTATTGGATTTCTCAAGAGCAAGGATCCCAATGATGGAACAGAACAAGCATTAATAAGTGAACTGAGCTCTTTCAATGATTACCTAAAGGAAAATGTATGACATTTTTTCTGCTCTTGTCTCTGCTATTTGTTTGCAATCTTGATTAGGTTTTAGGCATAGAAGAAGTACTGTGCATTTTTTTCAAACAAACCATTATCCTCTCTTGCATGCTTCCCCTTTGTCAAATAATTTCTTCACTTCAACCCTGGTAAGGTTTAAGCTAAATGATGGTAAAGTGTGAAAATTGAATTACCTGCAGTTGGTATACCTATATTTAAAAGGATTTTTCATTAGATTGTTTTCTTCTGTGCGTGCATTTAATACAGAATTGAGATATGGTAAGGATAAGCTTTAGCTTGGGATACATGGTAACCTATGTATGGCAACTTCCCCACCCTCTCGTCTGTCTTTACCTTTTCCTTTTCCTTGTAAATCTTGGGTTTAATATGCGAACTTGCATAACAAACTCATTCATCCAACTTCAATATATATTTTATGTTTATTCATGTAACATTCATCACCGCACTAATGCCTTTTATACTCCAATTACATAAGAGGTTAATACATGTTACAACAAATAAATGGGGATCATGCATCAACTTAATTGAGCTGATAATACAAAGCTGGTCAACTAATAAATGCATGCTATATATTGTTGATTACTTGGTATAATTGAAAGTTATTCTGCAAACAATTACTTTAAGCAAACAACTTAAATTCCATATGTTTGTCTTCAACAGGATGAAATTTTATTGTACTTTTGGTTAAAATGGCTGTTTTATTAAAACTATCTTAGGATTACAATTTCTTGACATCAGCTATTCGTGAACTGTAATAAGTAATTTCTTAAATTAATTGTGTCAAATAATTGTAAAGCGCCTATATAACGATTAGATGGATTTGCTTTATTACGTGGAACCTTTGTAGTTCATCTCAAATATTAATTTGGGGTGCTGCTTCAGAGTTGCAAATAGAAACTAGATATTACAAGGATAGCTATATCATTCCTTATGCTATACAGTTATACCCTTTTTCTGCATTATACTGATTAGATGGGTTTGCTTTACTAAGTGGAACTTTTGTAGTTCATCTCAAATATTTACTTGGGGTGCTGCTTCAGAATTAGATATTACAAGAATAGCTATACGATTCCTTATGCTATACAGCGTATAACTTTTTTCTGCATTTTTTCATCGTATTTTTTTAGGATGAAGATTAGTCAGTTGAGTTATTTGCTCTTTCATTTTAGTCATGCTACCTACATGTATTTAAAACTTACACCCATATGAATATGACATTAAATGAATTTTCCCCTATTTCTCCCTGAGTTCAGCCTACCTTTTACAGTTCTTTTGATCACCAGAGTGTTCTTCTACCTTTAAGCTACTTCCTGGTGAGAGACATTTTTTACTTTACTTCCTGTCACAACATCCCAAAGGAAGGACCATGAATTTAGAAGTGAAAGCGATTTGGAGATGCCATTGAAATCCTTTGCGCAAACTGAGCATGTAATTTACTTCCGTCTGCCCAGATAATGTATATAAGTGAGGGGCTACCTTCACTCTTTGAGCTAGCTTTTGGGGTTAATTCCAAAGCCATATGCTAAGATGGTATTAGAGTGTAAGATAGGTTTGTTATTGGACCAATTACTATATTATCCATGCACAAAACCCAACAATGTTTGGCGGGAGATGGTGTTCTAGAAAAAAAAAACCCAAGTTTCATTAACCAGAGATAGTGTCAATATGATGTATATAAGTGGGAAACATTCCTTACTCTGAGCTACATTTTGCCATTTTGGGGTTGAGTTAAGCCCAAATTCATACTTTAAGAACATTTGCCTCTGCAGGTGATAAAGTAGAGACTGACACCAATTTGCAGGCCAAATTTATTCAAGCTGTAAATCAAGGAAGCCTTGTGTGCACCACTATCAGTCAAAATGTGAAGCAAATTTTTGTTATACATGTCACTAATCCTCGTTGTCTGATAATTAGAAACTCCTGATAACATGTTCATGGAGAGCAACGGGCAAATTGATTGCACAGTATTGTGCTCATTCATGTGACGATTATCATTGACCATCTCAGTATTTTTTTCCTCATCTAACTCAATCAAATGGAGCTGGCCATTCTGATGCTTGAACTTGCCAGGGGAGAATGGCTCGTCACAGAACTAATCTCTGGTACTAGATGTGACAATGACAGCTGACCCTGAAACACTACTTTGGAATGTATAGGTTCTAATAAAAATTCAATCCATGAATCGATTAGGATTCGTTGGGATGAACTTTTAATGCTTCATTCCAAGAATAGTGGACTGGGTAAATTGAAAAATAAGAGAAAGAGAACGTATTTCACATAGGGATGTCAATTCGACCCAATGGATATCCATAAAATTACCAATCAAATGGATCTAGGTATGAAATTACTCAAAAAATTGTCAGTAAGGTACTATACCACCCAACTCCTTCCCTTATGCATGTAGTGTATTTTAAAACTGTAAGGTGGAAATTCTCAAGGGAACTAGCTCTTTGATTAAGTTAAGGTGCCTGATAACTCCAGTAAATATGTGTCTATTAATGATGGTAAAGAACTTTGATCCAAGATCGTTATATGTTTACAACTTGTAGCTAGAAGGATTTTGTGTTCTTATTTATATCCTTCTAGAGTCTATGTAGGCTTTGAGGAAGGGTTTTCTTGTTATTATCTATAGTTTACACTGTTAAACAAATTGCAGGAAACTTTCTACTTTATTTAATTGACTGTTTTTTTTCCTTTCTGCAGGGCCCTTTCATCAACGGTAATGAGATATCTGCAGCTGACCTATCACTTGGACCAAAGCTATATCATTTGGAGATTGCTCTGGGGCATTATAAGAAATGGGCAATACCTGATTCGCTTACCTCTTTGAAGTCTTATACGAAGGTATGTTCTAGACGAGCCTATCTACTCAACATCTCCAATACATTTTTTATACTTCAAGGCACTTTTCAAAACTAAAACTGTGTGCATGAAGCTACTTCCCTAGATACATATGTATGCTGATGATGATTCTCAAACGTTTATGGTTTATTAAATATGAGGTAATCATGTCCAAAAGATATTCAGAATTGTCGATGTCGAAGGTCTACATATGCTTATTAACAAGAAAGGCCAGCGCTCTGATATTCTTGAGAACATAAAACTTGAATCATTTCATTAAAGAAGCAGAAGTATCATCTGCTTCTGAATACCTTAAATGTTTACTAATGACTGTTCCAGTTTCATTCACCAATTTATATTAATGAGAATCTCTTTGACTAATTTTGCTTATGTATGTTACATCCTAGTGTTAGTTTCTGAATGAAGTTAACTAACTGATTGTATGTCAGATAGTTGAGCCATGGTGAGTTAGAATTCTTTGTTTGATTTTGCCATGCGTGTAGCTAATAATGCTTTGAAAACTCTTTTGTGGAAGTTGGTGTTTGCTATAGCTAATAATGGTGAAAATGTAGGCCATTTTCTCGAGGGAATCGTTCATTAAAACAAGTGCACAACCACAGGATGTGATTGAAGGTTGGCGCCCTAAAGTAGAAGGTTAATAATATCCACTGCTCACACGGTATCATTTTCATTACACTCTCACGACTATACCCCCGAGGAATAGCCATGTATCAACAATTCAAAGACCTCTATCGTTTTGTATTATAATCTTACTCGTTCACTATGAATTATGGAATAAATATTTATTAAGAATAGGTGGCCTCAGTAAATATAAGGAATCATTAAAATATTGAATTTGCATTATTTATATATGCTTCTACAGTAATAAGGTTAATGTGAAAAAAAAAATGAAAGGAGTATAAAAAAAAAGCAGAGAATTCTCAGGAGTAATTTGCCTCTTTAAAGTTTAGGATTTAGGGTTTTTACTTTCATATTTTTTGGTCTTTATTTGATTTTTTTACTTTTGGGGTTTTAAGATTTGTGTTGAAACTAGTTTTACTAATATTGACCTTATAATAGGGGTTTAGTTCTTACGAAATGCTCACTTCTTATTTTCCTTGATTTGTTGTTGTAGTTTATGGGGGCGAAGATGACATTACTTCGCAATTAAGAATTGATATTTTTTTTTATTTAGATGTTTGATATTTCTGGCTTTTCTTAATTTTCAAATAGTAAGGGTAGCAAAAGTCGGACAAAAACTTACTCTTATTGTGCTTTAACAGAGCTTCATAGTGGTCTGGTGTACTTTAAGAACCTTGGTCCATGTTATCAGACAACTTTGTAAACATTTCATTGCAATTATGTTAGTTGCCAAATATATTTGTAGTTTAATTTTTTATAACTTAAGATCGCATTACTGTTTGGTTGGGGAGGGATGGGAAATTATGTTATCCATTCAAGTTTTTTCTTATGAACTTGCAACATAAACTAGATAGATTTGTTAACACCAAATTGTCATTTTTGTTAATAGAATAATTCAATTCACATGCTTTATTTTAGTTCTATTGAAAATGGATTTATAAATCTGTTTACATTTTTTAAGCTGTTAAAATAGGAGGAAAGAACGATGAAAGCAATTTGGTATATATTGTGTTTGCTATCGATTGTGAAAGGATACTTATCTAAACGTCGTGTTGTTATAGCTAATATTTTCTGTAATTTTCAGTAATGTTTTTACTATACCCACAAGATGCCTGAAATAAATATTTTAAAAAAAGTTATACGATAAATAATAATTTAATACCATAGTAACTTCATTTCAATAATAATTTAACATCATTTAAAAGACTTGACAGCAACTATAATATTTATACGACAGAATTCATAAAGATTTATTTCTCTAACATTTTAGAGTAATAGCAACAAAAATAAATTAAAATTTTCTACTTAATTGTATTAGATAAAAATAATCAAATTGGTTCTTTCACTCTTTTTTTTATCAAAAAAAAAAAGACACTGTAAAAAAAATTGTTGAAAAAGAGGAGGTAATTATAGGTTTTGGAACGTGTTAATGGTGAGAGTGACAGGACGAAGAAAGAAGAAAAAACACCGTATCTGAAGGAGAGGAGAGAGGGTTTGCGGGACCCACCTCACTGCATTCAATGTCATCCCCAACCACATCTTCTTACATTCATCCATCAAAAATTAAAACCACGCCACGTCATCGATCCCATCCCATCCTCTCCCCAGATCAAGATCCAACCATCCCATTACCACCGCTTCCGTTCAAAAACAAACAAGCTTTTTGCTTTTTTTATTATTTATTTTATTTATTTCTCCCTTCAAATCAGATCCTTCTGCTCCAACAAGACAGTCCTGTGTGAGAACTCCGAAAGCTTAAACTTCACTTCCTAAGGTACTATTGGAATCCGAGGTTCCAAACCCTCGTTCAAACAAACTCTGCAACTAACTTTAATGGCAACTGGAGACTTCATTAATAAATCCCTTTCACTTCCTCCATACCCCGAGGTAAGTACATTCTAACCACCTCTTTATTTTCTAACAAAAATATTACCATCTCAATTTTCCTACCCCTAATTCCTCTAAAAAATTAACCTTTAATTTTTCTATTTCAGATGATTTTGGAGGCGATTGAGGCGCTGAATGAAGAGAATGGCTCCAATAAAACGTCAATTTCAAAGTACATAGAATCTGGGTACGGCGTATTGCCTCCGGGCCACAAGGTACTGCTCAATGTGCACCTTGCAAAAATGAGGGACAGTGGGGTACTCGACTTTTGGAAGAATAACTACACCAAGCGTGACCCAAACGCGCCGCCGCGGCGTGGCCGTGGCAGGCCACCCAAGCCCAAGGAGCCTCTGCCTCCGGGCACCGTCTTGTCACCGCCCAGGCCCAGGGGCCGCCCCCCAAAGGGCCCAAGTGACACGCCAAGGCCACCCAAAGCCTCGGCTGGGAGTGGCAGGCCCAGAGGCCGGCCTAGGAAGGTGGCCCGGCCCGCTGGAGCGTTTGGCGAAGCATCGGCTTCCCCTTTGAAGCCCAGCGGGAAGCCCAGGGGAAGGCCTCCGAAAGTGAGGCCCGAATTGACAGAAAATATTGCTTAGTAGTAATATTAAAGCCCACAAGGCTTGCATGGATAGGGATGTGTTGTTTCTGCAAAAGTGGAACTGAATAACTGTGTGTTGACTGGAGTCTTTTGTTTGTACAATTGTGAAGTTGCTGAGACTTTGATGTATGTACATTGTAACTGTGAAAATAGGACAATGGGTAGAGGTAATGGAACCAATCTCAAATTCTTCATGTGAAGAGTTTGTGTGTTTTTTAATCTTAAACTGATTCTTGTCTAAATCTCTCTACAGCGTTGCTTGCATATTTTGATTGGATCAAATTCGGGAAACGGTTATTTATTTCTCAAAGCCTTTTAAAGAAATTAGTAAAAGTTGAAAATTGAGATGGAATTTTGGGTCATGAATCTTTGTCAGTGGCTAAGATTTGGTTGTTGCACTGCTTTGTTTGATTCATGAGCACAAGATAAAAGAAATAGAGTGAGAAAAAGGGGAAAATTAAAAGAAAGTGAGATGATTGTCGAGTAATTTGATAGAAAACAAGTGAGGTGAATGAGACTGGTATGAAAGACAGATTCTTCGGTATTTTAGTTTATATAGTATAATCATAGAAGGCATGGTAATATTTTTCAACTTTGCTCTTGTTTTTGCCAGATTGGAGAGTGGTTTTGTGTAAAAACCTTTACATGGCTAATTTATAAAAAACAAATATAGTAAGCATTTTTTTTAAAAAAAAACTTTTAGGATAATTGCTGAAAAAATAAAAAAAATACAATACATAATAATTCTGTATTGAATGAAAATGTCAAACATTTACAATATTAATACATAACAACTTTTTGTTACAGTTTATCTAACAACATATCTTTCATCAACAGTTAATAATTGATTAAGTATTCCATTTTCTTTATAAAGTGTTATATTTAATTGTGAAAAATCAAAACTATAATCAATTTTTCAAGGTTAAGTATTTATATCTGCATATCTTGTATTTCAGAATTAGACATTGTTAAAAGATTTAAAGTTTCATTCATTGTAATGTAAACTTTTTCATGTTTATCCTTCTCCAACAACTGATTTTTTTAAGTATAGTTTTAAGTCTATTAGAATATATAAAAATACATGTATATTTTTGACGTTGATATTTAGTCTACATGTACTTTATATACTCTGAACACGTATACATTTACAAGTATAAAGAAAAAAACATAAATATAAAACATCTTGTCTCACTCGGAAACTTTCTTGAAATATCCTATTTATAAAAGGTAGGATTATAATTCTAAATAAAGCAGATTAAAAAGAATTTAATATTAATATATTGTTATAAAATTAAAAAATATTTAATTTTAAAATTATAATTAAGAAATAATTAAAAATTTAAAATAGTTTAATCAATTTTAAATTTATATTGATATTATAAATATTATTTGAAGAGTTTATGTATACTGACACATTATTATTTAATAAATAACATTTTTTTTAATTTTTTCTTAGTAAATTAATATTGATTTTAAACACACATTAAACAATTAAGGAACTTTATAAATTATTTTTTTATTTTTTTATTATTTTATCATATTAACATTATTTATTTATATGTCATTTATCTATTTTAGTATTTTACTTATTTCTTGTTTCTCTCTAAGTTCCTCACTTGTCTTGTTCATTTCTTTTATTTTTTTCACTATATACTTTTTTTTCTGACACTTTTATTATTATTTTGTATTATTATTTCAATTTGAGTATTTGATTATCAGGTCATTATTCAATTCAAAAATTATTTTGTTATTTTATTATCAAGTAGAAATCAATATTAGACTTATAAATTTATGTCAAAAGTCATTTTATTTTACATTATATTTAATTACTTTCAAAATAACTCATGTAGATTTAAAAAAAAACATTACAAATTTAGAATTTATAAATTAAATTTAAATACTTATCAGAAAATAAAGCCTAAAGATAAAAAAAAATGAAGACTTTTATCTTAATATTGCATATATGTTTATAAATTTTATTCAATGTTATGTGTATTGTAATTTTCAATTTTATATAGAAGTATACAAATATGTCAACTATAAGATATAAGTCAGATATTCAAAACTTAAAAAAAAAATAACTTTTTGTATAAAAATAATTTTAAAATAAAATTATCATAATTTTACTTGTTTATTCATTTTTTAAAAAAATTATTATTTTTATTTGCTTTAAACTCTTTAAAACCTTGTTCCAAACAAAAGATAAACAAAAAAAAAAAATTCAATTTGACATATAATTACAAATATCATAATATTGAAGAAGTTCGTAATAAATTTATAAGTATCATTCATATAAACTTATAACAAACTCTTTTTGAATAAGTTGGCATTCATAAGTGACATATTATAATAGTAATGTAATAGTTAGTCTGATGATTTAATATATATATTATCAAGCAAATTCATTTAATGTTTGTAATGTGTAATCACACTATTTTGTAGCTAATAAATTTTATTAAATTTCCTTTTCTTAAAGTAAAAAAACTTATTTTATTTTACTTTTACTAACACAGTGATTCAACTTATAAGTCATAGACTTTCCAAAATATAACACTTTAATTATTAATTAAGCATTTTATACATCTTTTATTATATATAAATATTTTGTAATATCTTTTATTATAATTATACATCAATACATATCCACTTGCATTTATATACATGCTAATATATAGTTTAGTGCTATAATATACACTGGGTTAATATAAATACATATAAGTGACACTAATGCGATCTATAAGAAATATTGTAATCAAATCATCAGAAGTATCAAAAGGGTTGATCATTGTTTCGTAAACGTTATTACGTTATACTCAATGTTCATACTCCATTGCAAACAAAAAATATAATTTGTATCACAGAAAGAAATTAAAAAGTCATATTCACGATATATATATATATATATATATATATATATATATGTTTTTATATTTTATCATTTAAAGAAAAAACAGAAAAAAGAACAAATATTGTAGAGACAGACTAAATAATATGAAACAAAATAACATACATATATAATTTTTTCTTTTATTCTATAAAAACAAATATAAGTTATCTTTTATTATCGTCCCTTTATTTTAATATATTAACTTTCATGTTTTCAATAAAAACGTTAGAGAGTGATTCAACATTTAAGATATTGATTTGGTTATTATTGTATTCTTTTTAATATTTATTTGGTTACTTTTTAATTTGTATCCAATTCAAATTAAAACATATTTAAATTATAAAAATAAATAAAAATTGAATTTAATTAACATTTATTAAATTAACTAGTTTAAATAAAATGAATCACGCTTGTGGAAAAACACATGAATTTTTTAAAAGATAAAATAAAATATTAAATAATTTGATAAAAAATTAATTATTTTTAAATATAAAATTATAACTATATAATAATATACTCTGTTCAAAAGATGTATATTTATTATGTAATTGTGTTCTTTTATATTATTTACTAAATAATTTATTAAGTAGTTTCAATAAATATTTTCAATCCAATAAACTAATTTGTCCTATGATTTTATTAACTGGAAAAGCTTATCAATTAGAAATCTTATATGCTAAAAAAATACTAGTGTATGAACGCACAATAAACACCGTGAATCAAATTTTCTTTTCTAACCAAAATTTAAGATATGTATCTCATATTTCTAAATAATCATCAAAATTATTCCATTTAACAATAAAGATAAAATAAAATATTAAAAAGACCTAAAAATCGTTTTTAATATGCCTTTAAGAAAGTACCATTATCAAATTAGAAACAACCACATAGAATTTCAATCAATCATAAATTTTATTATAATCCTTTTTCTATGAATCATAACAATTGACTAATATAATATCCATGAGTTAAGATTTTTTACAGTTAAAAAGAATAATATAGTAAATAATAGATATAGTGAGTATTCAATTAAGAATAAAAGTAAATGATGGGAAAATGATTAGAATCTTCATAATAAATTATTGTCATTATTTAAGAAATATAGGACAAAACACTAGAATGAATTTTTTGGTGATACATTATTATAATCGTGATAAATATATTATCACTCTTATAATCAATTCTAATATGTAGAATTTATTTGAGTCACATTTGATGTGGGAATTGTTGTGACCAGCGTTTGTTCTGCTTTATCGTAGGACACGGAACGAAGGAAAGTCAAAAGACTGAAAAGCCCCCGAGAGCATTTTAAAACGACCCAAAGGGTACGTTTCTTTCTGAGAAGCTCTAAACCCAAAAGCACTCTTAGGCTGAAACCCTAAAACCCCATTTTATGTGTGGATCTTTCCTCTCCTTTTACATCCAAACCCTAATTTTTACCCCCGCTTATATTATTTATCGATCCTTCGTCCCCCCAAAACACTCAATCGCACGCGCTTCCTCTTTCCTCTGATTATCGCTTCACAACTCTTCACCCGCGTTTCTCTTATCATCTGCAGGTGATTTTTTTTTTTTTTTTTGCATGATTATGTTTTTTTAATTGGGATGTTTCTTGTTCTGTGTGATTGTTTTTCTCTTAAATGGCTGGGTAAATTATGATGGTCGGTGTTTTCTCTAACTAGATCTTTCCACTTTTTCGTTTTTCGCACATTTTTTAAGGGCAGGGTTCCCTGAAAATCTCGGATTTTAAATTTGGGGTCGGATTCATACTAAAAAGATATATTGTTCAGGAAGACAATTGTTGGAGTTTACCCTTGATTACAATGCGTGTCTCAAAAAATTCAGGAAGGAGTTGTTTTGCTAGGATCTGCTACCGAGAGATTGTGGTTTTGAAATCTTTAATTATTTTGGTGTGTTTGCTGGGATGGGTTATTCAGTTCTGGGGGTTGACTGTTGAATTATTATTATGGAAAATACAGTTTTGGGCACTTTATATAGTGTTTGGATAGCTTCCGGACTCGATCGCAGCCCCTAAAATCAGGGTAAAAAACTGAAAGGGTTAAAGCAACAATGAGTTGCATTGGGTTGAATGTGTGGTGGGACACGACTCTTCTAATGTGCGCCACCCTCAAAAACACACTAGTAGAGAATTGAACCGAAGTTTTGTTTTATGAGTTATAACATTGATTGTCTTAGCTCTGGTGTTCTTTATTGTTTAATATCTGTGTGGTTCGATTTTGTTAGGTCTGGGTTGTGTGTATAACTTATTTCTTTGTTTTTGCAGGCCTATATCATTATTGAAATTTTGTGAAGTGTTTGACTTGTGTTAAGTCGTGGTATTATGGCTTCTTCCTTGGATATGTCCCTTGATGATAGAATAAAGAACAGGAGTTACAGAGGAGGTAGAGGTAGAGGAGGACGTGGCAGAGCCCAGCCTGGCCGTGGGCCAAGTGGGGCTCTTAATGGTGGAAGAATCGCTGGTGCTGTTAATAGCAGAAGAATGACTGGTGCTGGTAATGGTGGAAGAACATCTGGCGCTGTTCGTAGAGGTCCTCTTATGGTTAACACTCGGCCATCATCATATGCTATTGCCAAGGCAAGCTCAAAAATCGTGGATGCTTATACATGTGATTGAGAATCTGATATGCTAAAAAATACCCAATTATGAGACGTTCAGCGTTATAGAAACTCAAAAGCAAGTGGAATTCCACTTCTTTAGTAGTTGTTCCATGGAGAAGCTCATGCTCGATCATTTTGCATCATCAATGCCTTTGTCATACTTCCATAATCTCACAATTAATATGAACATAAGAGTTGTTTGCTTTTGTTTTGGGGGGCTTTGCTACAGATCTCTGATGTGTGCAGGAGTTCTTTGGTGATTCCTGACATATTATGTGAAGGAGCTTCATTAGGTGAATTTCAAATTGGAGCTCTTACAAGTAGCACAAACATCATATAAGTATAAGTGGGGTTAAATTCTCTAAACCATGCTAATCCATTTCATTTACATGAGATGACTTAAAGTGTTTGGCCGGTTTTGTGTGGACTGGTGTTTTATTGGATCCTCTTGCTAAGTTGGGTTCTACAGTGCAAGAATTCAGTATACTTCCCTAATTCATGGTATTGCAAAGGAGCTTTTCGCTTAGAATCAGAACTGGAGCTCCCACTAGTAGCATAGCACCGGTTTATATGCAGTGGGTTGAATTCTTACTCCCATTTACCATCTTTCACCTAGAACATTGATGTTTGAGTACGAGTTCTCTTGAATATATATTACCATGGTCAGATCAACTTCGTTAGTAGCGTGTTTTGTTTTTTTATGGGGATTTTCCTGCTCTGACTAATCTTGAAGAATAGTGATTTTTTCTGGTCATAATCTGATGTGTTCTTTTGCCACTTTGGGAACTGTTCTGTTCTTTGGCCAGTCTATTCGCAGAACTAGGCCCTTTCCATGGCAGCATGATTTGTTTGAAGATAGCTTAAGAGCTGCAGGGATTCAAGGAGTAGAAGTTGGCACCAAGTTGTATGTTTCCAACTTGGACCATGGAGTGACCAATGAAGACATAAGGGTACATACTATGCTGTATCATCATATGATTCTTTCTTAGTTGCTGTTTCTACCCAATCTGTGTGGAAGTTCTCTTGAAACTTGATTTGCAACTCAGGAACTTTTCTCTGAGCTTGGAGAGTTGAAGCGTTATGCCGTTCATTATGACAAAAATGGACATCCAAGTGTAAGTATTGGGTTTTTTTTTTTTTTTTTTTTTTTTATTTTTCCCTTTTTTTTTTTTTTTTTTTTTTTTTTTTTAAATTCAGTTGCCATTTTATTTTAGCTTAAAGCTGGTGAATGTTTTATCTTGGGAGGGCGTTACTTGCACCCAAATAGTATTGTGCTTATCAGTTTTTTGGCTAACTGTTTGATATCTTTAACTGTGTAACAGGGTTCAGCTGAAGTTGTTTATACTAGAAGAAGTGATGCATTTGCTGCTCTTAAACGATATAATAATGTGCTTTTGGATGGAAAACCCATGAAGATTGAGATTGTTGGTTCCAATGCGGAATTGCCTGTAAGTGCTCGGGTGAATGTCACTGGGGTGAATGGACGTAGGAAGAGGACTGTTGTAATGACGTAAGTTACCTTGGTAGCATTTTGGACTGTATTTTGGTTTTCTTTTCTTTAAATCTTGGGATCCTCTGCATAACTTTTCTTTTTTTCTCATTTTGATGATATACAAAATTTGGTCCAACCACTACCTTGGTCAAGTATTGAAGCATTACTGTATCATGGATGTCTGTCAATCTCCCTGACATTCCATGCGTCTTATGTTTATTTCAAAGTCTGAAAATATGGTGTCAATTCTGCATGATCAAACATGCAACAACTGACCTTTTAGTGTTCTTTAGTGTTATGGTTAGAATTGGGTGCATATTTGATAGACCACCAGGACGCTTCCCTCTCCCCCTATTTCTGTAGGCAACATGCCTTATTTCTTCTACTATCTCACCCTGCCCAATGAAACTAAGATCCTCATTGACAGACATCTAACTTTTAATGGTGACTACCAGTTGATTGAAATGGTGTAGTATGTGAAGGAGTGTTGAATTTTAATTGAATCCTAAGTCTTAATTGCTGTATGCCAATCTGGTAGCGGCCCTGTTCTAGAGTTAGGACATAGAAGAATGATTTCCTTGCATTTTGGTAATAGTCCAGAATTCTCCCTACTCTTGAATCGGCAAACCCTTTCTCAAATGATAATGTGGTTTTTTTCTCAACCTCCCTCTACGGGTATTTGCTTTACATATACTATCTGACTCAACCATGTGACCTAACTGACTAACTCCATAGCTGATTATACACCGGACTAACTACTAATGGATATTTACCATTTTTAAGTTTCTGATAAAATCCCTCGTGTATTTGTGGACTTCACACTGTTTGCTAATGTTCAGAGTTTTGGCTGCGTTGCAGGCATAGAGGTGGACAAGCTGGTCGTCCTGCTATTCCTAATCGTGGTGCTGGGTAAGCCTTATAATTTTTTTGGGTGTAATCCCTTAACAATTATTGTTTTAATGAAATTCGTGTATTGTACTTCTGTCAAAAGTCTGTATTAGTATGAAGATTTTGGTCATTTATGTTCTGTATTATGCTTAAGGTTCTCTTTTTATGTATTATGTACAAGAGCTTTTTTGTTGCGTTTTTATGTACATATTAGTATGAAGATTTTGGTCATCTATGTTTTGTATTATGCTTAAGGTTCCCTTTTTATGTATCATGTACAAGAGCTTTTTGTTGCGTTCTTTATGTTCAGCTATGATTTGGAGAGATCCCTCCCTATCTTCGATTTACTAAGAGTTCAGTTGATGTTTCATGCATCTTTGTTGTTGATGTCGTTATACTGTGTTATTTTAGGAGGATTTCATGTCATTTGTCTTACCTTTTTTAATCCTTTGACCAGGAATACGATGGATTTAAACATTAAGCTGTTGATAAACAGTAGATGTAAATGTGAACAATCATTTGCCATGTAATGTTTTGTTGGAATGAAAATACAATACTTGCAGGAGGAAAAGAAATTTTCTAGCTAATGTCTGTCTGAAAAATTACAGGCCATAATTATTTTTTATGGTACGAAAAATGTTAAATGACACAATACAGAATAAATTATTTATTAGTTAAATGATCTAGAATCCACCTCGTATATGCATGGTTTGAGCGAATTGGGCAAATTTGTCTAGAGTCTCTGCCCCGTTGAGAAAATTTTCATACGCCATTGGCAAATTTAGGAGATAGTTGCCATTATTAACATGGGATGTCCTTTCCTCTGTTCAGGCTATTAGCAAAACTTCATTACGTAATGCTGTTGCATTAAATTAGTGTCCAAATTTGTACTCTTTAAATTTTGTAGGTTTGGTTTGAACACCTGGAAGATGCATTGATGTAATCTTTATTTTTATTGTTTGATGTGAGTAGTAAGCACTGGTATCGGTTAAGTTTTGCTTCCTGTGTGCTATTGTACTTCTGTTATTATACAGGCTTAAAGATGGTTTTGTATTGTTATTCTGTAGTCCTGGAGTACAGTTGCTATTTTCCTTTCCTTTCCTAGGAAGTTATTATATTCATGCCTTGCTATTCATAATACTTAAACTTTTTATACAGTTGGGGAAGGCGTGGTGGCACAAGGAGTGGCAGTGGTCGGGGTCGTGGTGGCGGAGGTCGTGGTCGCGGCAATGGTCGTGGTGGAGGTCGAGGCCGTGGTAGAAAGGACACTGTTGAGAAGTCCGCAGAGGAACTTGACAAAGAACTGGAGACCTATCATGCTGAGGCCATGAACATCTCTTGATCTTGGAAGCCTCTGCTTATTTTGTATTTTAGATCTGGTTCCCTGTACAAAAGCTCGTTTCGTTGGTGTCACTTTGAATCTCTTACTGCTCGATGTTTTAAAACATGCCATCTTATTTGACCTCATTTAAGTCTTGTTAGAGGCCGAATGATCGACCAAGGGATTTTGAAGTTCAGTTATAGATGATAGTTTGATTTCCGTATATTATTGCAGCTTCAAATTTCAATTGTCTACACTTTTTGATGTTTATCTCTTTCTAGTTGATGCGGTAAGTAATAATGCTTCTGCAACGATACAGTCCGTATGCTAAAAATTAGCAGTTATCGAATACTATAAGCTAATAGTTTAATATGTTGGTTCAAGAAATATATAACAAAACCTAAGTCAATGTAAATCATAATGAATGTCTTAACTAGTCAATTTAATAAAACCTAAGTCAGACCATGTCCTCTTATTTCAAGAATCAGTATGAAACACCTATGCATCGTACTTTTCAAAAAATTACTTCTTAATTTAAACTGAGAGCTAGACGTTGTATTGGTGAAATATTTGTTATTGTTTTGTTAATGTTCCATGTCTGGAAATAAATTTAGAAATTGAACACACATCACTGAATTAATCTAGTTTTTTAAATACTGACTAATTATTTAATTAGTTCTTGGAAACGATAAGACGATGGTCTCATTGGCAGGTTATTGATTCGCACTTAATAACAGGTGAAAAAAATGATAGATTTATATTTAGTACAAAAAGTATACACTCGGGACCAACCGGACAAACTGATTTGAAATAGCAGTCCTGAACTTATGAAACTGAACTCATCTTTTTACATGATGAATTAGCCTAGAATAACAAAAGAAGCAGATGTGTATGAATGGATGAAAAAAAGAGAGAAATATGTTATGGTGCGAGATTCGTATCCCTTTCTTGATTTAGTTCTCCCGTCTTACCCTTCTTCAGGAGTTTTTCAACAACCTCATCCCAGTTTGACCTTCCACCACTAGATGACACGTTATTGTTTCCACTACCCGCAGCTTCTTCACCTTCATTCTTCTCCAACGCTTCTTCCTCCGCACTCTCCACTGCATGAGGCACGTTTAAGCTTACAGCCCTTTCCAAAGCATCTCTATGTTCTTTCTCTATGGTCTTCAACCTCTCAAACTTTTGTACCGTTGGAGGCTCTGTCACGGTTTCAGAGCTCTGCTGCCCCTTCATCAACTAAAAGGGAATACCAAGAACAGTCACAATTTCGTTACATGCACGAAACAAAAACAAAATTTCAACACAACTTTGATCCATTGCTTACACTTTTACTGATAGCGTAAACTTATAAACTTCAAAGAACACAAAAAAACCAAGTTTGTATTCCTAGACCTTTTTCCTAGTTCAGATTACGAAACATTGTTCGAAAAAAGCAACTAGAAAATCAATTGGTGGGTATTTCCTTACTTGCAAGGCTTTCTCAGCCTCCCTTTCAATCCAAATAATTCCATGATCTGATGTTGCATTACAGGACAAGACAATATGCTCAAATCTTCCATCGACAGGAATAGCAGTCCTCACTTCAGGAGGAAATCTCCCACATCTGTGTTCCCCAAGCAATAATGAATTTCATTATCAGGAACAACATTACTATGTAGCAGTAATTCAGGACAATAGTTGACGATGAATAAGATTTCTCAGCCAGCATCAATTTCGGAAATTATTTCTTTATGCTTCTACCCCCGAAAATATTCATTTATGGGGATCATAAAACATGCTAAAATTTGTTAAATACTGAATTCCTTTAGTCAAAGAACTTACAAGGAAAAAAAAATGGGAAAATCCAGACAGTGGGAAGGGAACATATGAACTACCAAGGACTCAAGATTACATAAAGTGTGCATAGCTCACGGTTAGTTTTGCAGTTGAAAAACATCAGAGTCTCAGAATCCCAAAAATATGAAAGCTCTCCTACTCCAAAAGATAAAATAATACCTTGCATTAGTCTAAGGAAACTGAGTGGATGACTTTTTCAGTAAAGATACTAGGTTTGACGACTCCAATTAATCAAACCATATATATAGGGTGAAGAAGGATATTGATCAAAGGATAACCCTTATGCTTACCAAATAAAAAGGCAAAACTTCAGAAATGTATTACTTGTATACAACTTAACTCCTTAGGCATATGAAGAAAAGGGAATTTCCATCAATCATGCTACCAGTAAACTATATTAAAACAAAGCCATTTCAGCACTTAGGTCTTATTCTACATGACCACCTTTCTAGCAATTAAAACCATTACAATAATACAATCTATGGCAATGATTTTTAAGATTGTTTAAATTCCCTTGTCTATGGTTCACAAAATTAACACAACCAGAGAGGACATTACTTTACTTTTGCACCAGACCAAGCAAATTAAACAAGATGATAATGAATATTCCCACAATATTCATGCTGGTATAGGAGCTTACTATGAACAGAACAAGATAACAATGAATACCTGCAAAATTTTCTCTCCACGATATGGTACATTCGTCCAGGCGCATAAAGTCTCCTTGGATCTCTAAGCTTTCTACCCTCTGGTATAAAAGTGTCTCTCAGGCAAACCAAGAACAATAAGCAGGGCAAACTGTTTAAATTATCAAGGCCTGGTTTAAGAGATCATGATGATATTTTACCATGCTCCATAATAAAACAAACAAAAAACAAAAAACCAGAAGCAAACTTGAAAGTTGAAATCCAATGGGTCATATCCATATCACAGAAGGGGCAGTACCAACCAGAATATAGATTTGAATATATCTTCCAATGGAGTGGGCGTTCTTGGCAAGAAATCATCCTGCACCAAAAAAACAAAAAAAACTTCAACTTTTACAATTTGAACCAGAATCATCATCATATCCTAAACCCTAAACCAATAAATCACAAATTTCTAGGCCCTACAGCCTCACTAATGATATCCTGTCTTGGTCCTCTAGGATTTATGTCGAGAGAAAACCGCATCAAAAAAGCCTAAGTGTGTGTATGGATGATCATTGCCAAAATTGATTTTGAACAGAATTTATTTTAAAATGATATGATTTATGTTTAAATGTTTTTATAATAAAGATCAGTTTAGGCCTTCAGAATCAAATGCTCAAAGTAGAACTGAACGAGTGAAATTTATACAAAGTCCGGTTATCTCAACATGATTCTGGAGACACGAAATCAAACACAAAAAAAGATGCAAATCTATATATATTTGCTTCCATGGATGCCAATCTTTGATGCAATGAAAGACCAACTAAGAAATGAAATTCCAGGAAATAAATAACTAAGTGCATCCACAAACTACTACTGTATTTCAAACAGTCCCTAAAGTAGTACAATAAAACTATTTATGTAACCCTTGAATATATATATATATATATATATCAGTTTACTCCCTAAGTTGATATATGTCAGTATAATTCAGGGACTAATTTGAAGAATTTTTTAGTATTTAAAGTAACATTAAACATGATTTCTAACACTTATAGGACTACGTATGTAATTCTGCTTTACTATTAGAATGGGAATGGTTTATGGAGAAGGCAACACATGAAGGATGAAATTGATAGTTTACCCAAACATAAACAAACTACAGCGACACCATGGTCAGGCTGAAAAAAAGTCTTACAGAATACGTTAAAATGCAAATATAAATAATTACCAAAATATTCTGAAAATATATGCAAGAAACAGTGAAATCAACATGCACTATTTTCATTACTTTTGATGATATTATTGTAAACAATTTTAAAAAGTAAAAAAATTAAAAAAAAAAAAAAAAAAAAAAAAAAAAAAAAAAAACATGCCTTCTCAATATCCTATCGAGATTGAAAATACAAAAAAATAAGACAATAAGTACTTACTTCTGCTACTACCAACTAACCAGTTTTATCTCAATAACATGCATGATAGTAAAAACTTGAATTATAGTTTACATAATAATACCCACGATCTCAAGCCCTAAAGTATCAATTTAGTCTTATTCTTTACTTGAATACTTATGGCTCTAATGGTAAATGGACACAATCATCAACAACACCTAGTTGCACCAAACAGATAATTATGTTTCTAAACAGTGTCATAAGATTACAAACGCTGGGTGTAAAATCCCACCTAAAAGTTTAAAACTTTCCGTTAAAAACAACACCCATCTAATCAAATAGGAACAAAAGAAGCAAAGAAAAAAATTGATTGGGTAGGTATGTTAATTCTAACCTGCAAAACAACAGAATGAATGACATTAGCATACTTGACAGCCAAATTGAGGGACATACACCTGGCAGGAGCAACCGCATAACACCGAATCTTCTCCTTAGGAATCCCACCCAAACGGTCCCTATGGTTAACAACCAAAATCGTCAACAACGACACCACCCCAGAACCCAAAGAGTGTCCCGCAAACACCATATCATACTCCGAACCATTCTCCACCCACAACCGCTTCAGCGTCTCCGATTCCCTATTCAGCAGCCACACCGCGGACTTTAGTAGCCCACGGTGCACATACCCGCCGTCGAACATCTGCTGCCCCAACCGGTTATCAAGGAGGACTTTGTAGTCACTCTCATTGGCCAGGTTGAGGCCACGCACCGCCAGCACGATCTCCTTGTGCTCGTGGTCCAGGTAGATGAGGTAGGGCGGCGCGTGGCCGAGCGTGTCCTCGTGGGTCACGCGCTTCACGACCCAGTCCGGGTTCAGGCGCTGGCCGGAGGAAGGCTTGTAGTACTGGGGGTTTCGGAGATCGGGGTCGTAGTTTGCGAGGATGAGGCGGCAGACACGCGGCACCGGGTCAAACTCGTCGGCGGTGGCGGCCGGCCACGTGGCGCTGTCGTAGCTTCCAACGTAGGTGCAGCGCTTCCAGAGCCACCGCGCGCAGCCCAGCACGAAGACGCACTCCACCACCCCACACGAGGCCGACATGGATTGGTTTTGGGGGGTTTGATGTAATGGGTATCTCGGAAGGAGTGAAAGTTGAGAGCTTTCGAGAGTGGGTGATGAAAGGTGAGAGTTTGCGTGTGAGGGTGTATCAGAGATAGAAGAAGAAGAAGCTTAATTGGGATTACTTGTTCTGGCACTAATACATGGAATTGGAGTGTGGTAATAGAATGTATGGCACAATAGAAGATTCGCGCGTATCTAGCATATAGCTGCATAGAGAGAAGGCAGAGACTGAGATTTCGACATTTCCACAGCTTCTCCTTTTCTCTCTCATCGTCACTTTCCTTTTAAGGCTTTTAAATTGTCCAATCTATGCCTTAAATACATGTACAAGGAATAAATTCTAACTCTATGATAAAATATAATGAATATGCAAGTCTACAAATTAAATAAATAATCCACATTTTCTTGTCAAATATTCAAAATTAATAATTCAAAATATTTAAATCCATTTTAATACATCTGGACATGAAGGTTCGATTCATGATCAATCATGAAGTGGATGCATGCTTCGACCTTGAATATTAGCATTTGATTTTATTCATAGGAGGCTAATTATTTATTTTATTTAAAAGTTTTTCATTTGAGTGAGAAATTATTTTAAAAAAATGTCATGGCTTTGAGATATTATTGTGGTGGTTTGGTGTTTGAGGATGTGACTAACCAAGTCTTAAAAAGTGATTTGAGAATGTGCTGGCATTTGAATGTTCTTAAATGTTTCAACTTAATTGCATATTAAAGTATGTGACGATGTGGCAGACTCTTCTTTCAATGCTTGCATGGTGTAGACTCACCATAGCATCAATGAAAAGTCTCCTCTGATTACCAGTATTTTTTTTATTTCCTTATTTCCTTATTTTTTTTTTATGTATAAAATTTTTTGTTTCCAGAAATAAAAAACATGTTTGTTTAATTTTGATCAAGGAGATAAAATTGAAAAAACTTAGTGAGGTTTATGAAACATTCCTCCTTATTTATTACAACAAGACACCTTGTAATAAAATTATTAGTATAAGAGATTTTATAATTTTAATAACAAATTTTATTTAATTTTTATTAATTGCTCGTTTTAAAAGATATTTTACAATTTTATATTTATTTATTTTTATTAAATATTATAATTATTATAATAATAAATTTTAAAAGTTATTACTAATGATAATTAATTTAGAAACTAGCAACCAATGACAAAAGAAAATAAGGTTAATTGTATTTAAAAATGTTTATGTTATGACAAAAAAATAAAAATGAAAATTATTATATATTTTAGTCAATAATTTTATTTGTAGAAAATTTAAATACATAACGTTTGAAAAATAAACATATATATAATTATTAATTTTTCTAACTAACTATATATATATACATTAAAATTAAAATAAAAAGAAATTGCATTAACATTTACATTTCTTGTTTAACTGTTCTAACATGTCAAAGACTTTTTAGGATATTGGAATCTACAGCAAGTTTAGAATTAATACTGTAAATTTTTTAGAATCTTTTAAAAGAGTCGCGATAAGATGTGATTTTTTTAGTAGTAAATATATCATACTTTTTATAAATTTCTTTGATAATTTTCTATGATCTTTTTTTATCGTAGCCTATTATTAAAGTAAACAAATATTTTAAATGTTTAAATTAAATGAAGTCCTTGTAATAAACTATTATAGTTTTATTAAGCTCCTGTTGAAAAATAATATTATAATTTAATACAAGTATTTTGGTGCAACTTGTTGAATACGTATATCCTGAAATATATTATAATTTCTCGGTCAAGTAATGTATGCTATTTTATTTTTTAATCTTATAAGAGATTATTGTATTTTTAAATATATCTATAAATTTAGAAACGTTATACATGTACACACAAAAGTAAGTTGTGATTTATTAAGTTAATTTTTGTTTGGTGTTGGTGTATATAATAACAATTACAATTGTTGGAAAATATTACAAGTTCAGAAGAATATTCGTAAATGTCTGAAAAACAACATAAAAGGAGATATTATCGTTTTAAAAGATAATAAATTATTATTATAACTTTTGGAAAAATGTCTTTTTATATATCATATATTTTAATTTTAAATTGTACAATATATATTTATATAATGAGATGCTTTTCTAATCTAATAATAGTAATATATAAAAATATATGGCCCATCACAAACAACCCATAACCAAGTTTTCAAAGGAGAAACAAGATTAAAAGCCACAATTTCCTAAAGTTAAATAAAATATTCAATTGCCAGCGTAGTTGCTTATCAAAATTAATGATTAAATCTAGGTAATTACATATTTTAAAAGGTTCTATACTTCTTCTTTCCTCCTCCTATTTACAAAGTACAATAATTTTCTGAAAAAAAGAAACATAAATAAACCTTGGATTATTTTAACGCTTCTCAGGAAAATATTTCCATTTGGAGGAAGTAACAGCCAGAGAAAAAAAATATACATCACATATGGAAAACAAAATAGGAAAACAAAAAAGAGTCATGGGTTTAATTCCAATCTTTGAGAAAAGATTTTGATTTGCACTATATATATACGGTTTCTTATAAAACCACCTCAATTGTCATTAACGGATATTTTTGCCACTTTTATCTGTTCATTTTTTTATGTCTTGTAATTTTTTTATGTAAATAATATAAAATAAATACATAAATAATTTTTATTTAATAAATAGTTATATTTTTTTATCATAATTTTTTTCAAAGTTGACATAACGAGTAAATTAATCAAAAAGTAAAGTAAAAATAAATATTTAATTATTGTAAAAATAATTGATATTTTTTAACTTCAAAAATATTAAATAAATAAAAACAAAATCATAAGTTTAAATCCACTCATATAACTGACTGAGAAATATTTGTTTAATATTTAAGTCATTATATCATTGCACAATTTTATGTGTATGCAAGTACAATATCTTAAACTTAGCAAAGTTAAGAGCAAACTTGTAAAGCTGTTTATGTCATTTGTCTTTGTGCTCTTTTCATCCCAACAATTAGGGCGCAATTTATACGTACATTTCTCACACCTCCTTACACAACAAACAACAGTAAATCACTGGATGCAAATAAAACATCAGAAAAAAATGTTATTAGCTACCCATGAATACTGTATATATGTATGAATTAGACTTTAAAAAATATGTTTAACATGAATAAGATATTTCAACCTCTTTTATCCTATTGTTCAATTACATAAACTAAGTCCTTGAATAAATTTGGAAGCTAAGTATTTAAACAGATAAATTAAATCAAACAGACACAATATAATTTTAATCAAGATTATACTTGAATCTAGCAAAACCTAACTCAATATCTTTTCATTATGGTGTTTGTTTCAAAGACCATCGTTATTGTAAAATAGTCTCACACTCTTGATAAATATATTAAAAAATAGTAATAATGGTGATTACCATATTAACTTGTGAAAGGACAATTTTTTTTTTAAAAAAACAAATTGACAGTACATAGTTAAAGAAGAACTTCATCATTAAACTTATCTCAACGTTGAAGAAGGTATTGAATACAACTTGTCTTAATAGCAATTCCATTATATACGTAGAAGAGTGTGAAGAAGGGTCATCCAGAAGAGGATTTTGTGGATTGGATGAGTTTGACAGCAATGGAGTAAAAGTAAATGCTTTAGGGTAAAAAATTAACAAATATTATTTCATAGCTAAAATTAAAAGAGTTGACAAGATGCTGTAAATGAGAGTGAGGATGACAATAACCATTGAAATTCATAATTTTATTTTGTTGTTGCCACTGAATGTCATACTTCAGGTTTTCCATGGAAAAAAATAGGAAATTTTTAGTTTTTTTCCTGTTTAAAGCCAGCGAACATCAATTGTAAGATTATATATCAACTCATAATCAAACTTTAATAATTATTGTTGGGCTTATCAAAGCAATATCAAATCATATTAATAACTTATAAATACTTATATATGTTTGATAATTGTAGGCTAAGAAAATTGAATTAAAGTTGAATATCTATCTGAATTTTGCACCAAAATAAGAGTGTATTTTTCCAAGCAGAAGATGCTTGAAGGAAAGAACCTTGGGGTCCCTCTTTGTCTTGTTAAAGCAAAGCATCATCCCACACAAGACAACCTGATGATAATTTCTAAAAAATTATAATAACAAAAGATTGCATTACATGAAGAATGATGCTGCTTCCACTCCTCTTTAACAAAATTTTGCACAATGAGTACATGCAAAGGAACTAGCATACAGCATCTTCATCTCATCTACCACTAATATTTAAACTGAAGAGGTACATAAATTTATAGCAAAACCACTCCCCAGAGTACAAGTACTATCACCATTAGAAGGCTTCGGATTCCTAACTCACCACCATGAAGATTCCTGGCCGAAGATTCTGAATTTGTGGAATTCATTGATGATAACGTGACGTTAGGGAAGGTTCCATTGTTGCCAAGACTGCACATGTTCACATATATTAATTACTTGTAAGCATAAGTAACAGCACAAATAAACATCACAGCTAACCAAATGAACCAAAATGGCAAATCTCTTACCTTCCTGGAAATACACAGGATCCATGACCTGCAGTCATTCAAAATGTCCTTAGTTATTCTACAAATCAGCAATAGAACTCTACACATTTTGCAGCTAAAAAGATCAAAATGTACTTAGTAAAATATGACACATATGACAAACGTTTCATGTCCACCAAAACTACTACTAGAAAATGAAGATATCAAAGTAGAAACCTTTTAAACTTTGACATCAAACCGAAACTAAAAATTAAAATGAGGAAACAAAAAGCTAAAATTTGACATCAAATCAACCATATTCTTAAAGGACTTAGTAATTTACTAGGATTGTTGGTGGAGATTGTAGCCATGTCATTGAAATCACAAGACTGAGGAGACTTTCCCATCTGATGATAGTAAGTGTCAAAAGCATAATTTGCATGTGCAACCACATTGTCTGGTTCATAGCATGGTGCTCCCTGCAACAAAGGAGAGCAATCCACCTTGCCAGGTCCACAAGCCCAATCTATTCCAGCTTGCAGCATCTTGGGATCAGCACCATCCTTTGCAACACAGTAAGTTTGATTGCTGGTGTCATTTGCCAACACTCCTCCTGATTCTGTTAACTGTAGAACATAAATAGGTTTCCCATTTGCATCAAACAAACCCCAGTTCTTCTCAGACAATGAACCTGCCTTTGCATCCTCATTGTAGAGCTCATAGATGTAAGTACTAACACCAATGCGGGGGTGTTTGGGAGTTCCAGTCACGTTAAGCACATGCTTGATCAAATTGCTGTTGTAAGTGTTGGCATTTTCTACTGTTGCATCTGGTTCATTGGAGTCACCTTTTGAGGGCCAGCCTGTTTCACTCACCACCACAGGAATGTTAGTGTAATTGAGAAAAGCCATGGCAAAGTATGCTGCATCAATCACAGAATCAAAGACGTTGGAGTAGTGGAGAAGGGTGTTAGAATCAATGACTTCTTTGTTTGGAGGGAGGGGTTTGAAGAGTGCATAGTCCAACGGGAACACACCATCTGTCTTCACATAGTCATAGTAAGGGTAGGTGTTGAGCATTAGATAAGAGCCGGTGGATTGCAAGAATTCAAGCATTGGAACCAAGACTGAATTCAGCGAGCGGTTAAAGAAGGCTTGTGAGGGTGGAAATGAGTCAATGATAATGGAAGAGGAAAGGGGTGTTGAAACTTTAATTTGGTGATCAAGATTGGACGCCAGAAGGGCTGAGTGAATGAACTTAAGGGCACTAACAAGCACTTTTGCCGCATTGGGGAGGGCAGTAAAAACCTCAGAACCAACACAAATAGATGTTATGTTAGTGGCAGGGTAATGTGCCACCACATTACGCGAAACCCACTTTGCAGCTGTGGTATTTGATTGACCAATTGCTAGGATCTCTTCATTAGGAACAGACACAGCAACTTGAATTCCTGTGTTTGCAAGGGCAATGAGCATGCCTTGGTCAGCATCATACAACTTAACATGCCGAATTTGCTGGGCTTTAAGTAGTGCTACTACTTGAGTGGGGTGAGGCATATCTGAGAGATCTCTTCCAATGTTCACCCCTATGAATGGTTCTGCAAGTTACAAACATAGAGATCCATTAAACTAGTTTCAGAATACAATCATCACTTTGGTTAAATAATCAAGGCTGGCCTAGAAGCAAGATTCTTTGCACATTTTCCTCTAACATGTAATTGATAATTGTGTCATGAAATATGCCCAACTAACATGTAAGTGTTTGAAATAAAAAAAAAAAAGATTGGTTGATTCGCTTTTTCTGAAGATTTAAATTTTGTGACGTGGGGAACTTTAGAAAGAATAAAATAGGCTTATTCCAAAATAGCTTAGACATGCAAAAAGTGCTAGAGTATACACTTATGCAAATGTGGAGGGAAAGGACTACAAAAACGTCCTACCCCATTTAATATATTGGAATAGCAGTGGTGGACCGCATCACCATTCAAGAAGGTCAATTAATAAAAGCACATCAACCCTCTTCTTTTTTCAATTTATCTTACACATGCACATTAATTGCTACCTCAACTTTTTTCAGTCAAAATAAGAAACATCTACAGAAGCACTCATGCTTTGAGACTAAGAGGGGAAAAAGGGGTAAACTAGAACAATGGACTAATTCATCACTCTAAACAACTCCATACCATGCCTCTCAGGGCTCAAAAATGCCTTTGAATATCAACGCCAGCTAAGTATAATAGAAAATATGTTCAACAGCCAGGCTTAGGATGTTATGCTAGTTATGTGAGGAGTGAAAATGTCTTGTTACTCTGTAAAATTCAACTCCCACCAAGCAAACCCACCCTACATTTCAACAGTGAGGGCTGAAGAGTACTCCGTGCAGTTCAAATAGTTTATCAGTGCAAAATAAACAATGCCAACTCATGTTTGTACCAAAGGGAAATGGAGGTTAAGAATGCAAGTTTAAAAACCTGGATCCCTTGACAGAGAAACTCGTCTGCAAAGAAAGCACAAGAACAAACAATATTATTATATAGGAAACTAAAACTTCCTACTCACCTTCATCTATCGCAGCAACGTATACTGCAAAAAGGAGCAGAAGAAAGTGCTTGGCCATAGTGTAAATCTCCCTAGCAAACTTGGTGAAAACTAACGTATGAACTGCTTGAGAGAGAAAAGAACCAGGCCAGAAAAATGGATAGTACAAAATGGGGTAAATGCTGTAAGAGAGACAGAGGGAGAGTGAGAGAGTGAAGTGAAGAAGAGAGAGGAAGATCACAGATGAAAAGGCTGTTGGAAAAATGAGATGGCTAAGGATTCATGTCTTCATATGTCTTGGATTTTCACTGCAACAAAGCACAGGCCAAGGTATCAGAAAAACAAGACAAGGACCGAAGAATGAGGCAAACAAACACTCTGCTACCTTTTTATTTCTATAATAATTTATACCAAATAAACGAAACTATGAATGTATATACCTTACATTTTACTAACCATAATCCCCTCATTAATTTTTCTTCCCTCTCTTCCCATTGGTCAACATTAATCAAAGTTCCCATTTGCTGTTGTATGAAATATGCATTAGGAAAGTACGTGACATTTTAAAGTGGAGACTAGATCAGTCAAATTCCAATTAATTATGGTATTTGGACTTTGCTTTTAAATATAAAGAATTTCATTCTAATTAATAATTATAACCATTGATATTAGAATCAAAAGTATAAAACAATTATTAAAAGAAAAATTATTACAGATGACAGAGGTAAAATAAAATCACAATCAATCTAGTGGTAAGTATTTGATATCACACTTTTCTATTATATATACTAGTATTTTTCTGATTCATATATAATAGGTTAAAGCATTGAAAATAAAAACCTACGATTAAGATTTGATTATGGCATTAGAATGATAAATTTTGAGGAATCAAAGTTGGCTAGAATTAGAATAAGAAACGTATTATGTCTTAAAACCAGTAACAGGGATGGAGGACAATGAATAAACGTAAAGAATATTGAAAAAGTAAAATAGAAAATTTATAAACAAGTTTTACTTATTGAAAAATAATAAAATAAAAAGATAAAGGTAATTTATCTATGGTATTAAACAGTTTGTTAATAATTATGATCTAAAAGAAATAAATTTTGTATTAAACGGTCATAAAATAGTTTTTAAAACTTAATTCGTTTACTGTGTCCTAGTCGTTAAAGTAGGAGGCATAGCTTTGTTGTTTTGTTAGTTCTTTGATTGTAAAGTTAAAGATAGGATTTTTGTTTGTACTTGCTTGGTGTATTAATGACATAGGGACTTCAAACCAATCAAAAGTTGGAGCGTTTTCAAAATCCTAATATAACTTAATAATAAATAGTTAACATTATATATTATATTGTCCACAGTCACTTTTATCTTACATTATTTATTTACTTTATTTAAACACGTATTTCAAAAAAAGGCATATATAATTCAAAAAAGTTTTTATTATCAATATTTTATATTATAAAAACCATACTACTTTGAAAACGCAAAAAGGAAGAGAAACTGGAGGGTGGGGCCCATCATCCTCGAAGGCACAAAAAGGGTCAGCATCATAGCCAACGGTCACTTTTGCATGTCTTGTAGATTTCACGCATATTTATACGGTTAAAAAACTTTGGGTAGATTTTAAAATAAATTTGTTTAAATTTATAATAAATATTTTCGAAATAAGTAATTTTAAATAATTATTTAATTGAAAAATAAATATTATTTTTTTATTAAAAATAACATTGCTTATTTTTTTTTTAAAATAAAGAGATTGGACAAACACATTTAGAAGCATAAATCTCTTTACTTTAATGAATAAACACCTATTTAAAAAAAACAAGCACAAATTTACTTTCTTCTATTATTTTCATTTTGAGGTTATACTTAATTTTATGTCTAGCCCACTCATGCTGATCGAGTTGTCCAAACTCAAATTGTTTTTTATCCACTTTAGAACAGACTTAAAGGCCCATAAGACAAAAAACGCCCGCATTGTGAAGGAAAAATATAACTCATCAATGGCAAAATTCTTCCAGCACCCCCTCACTTGCTTCCTACACTCCATTATATTTTTAAAATATCCAAATTACTCTTGAGAATGTAAAAATGGTTTTCGAAATTAGTATTTCGGAATGAATATTGAGGATATAAAATGAATTCCGAAATTTAGTTTTTCAGAATGAATTTTTGGGATGCAAAAAGTAGTTCTGCAAAAAAAATTTCATGACTTCTGAAAAACATTTTCCAAAATGGAAAAATTGACTTCTAGAAAACGTTTTTTATATTTCGAAAAACTTAAAAAAGAAAATGCATTTTAGAAAAATGTTTTCTGAAAAGAAATAAAATTAAAAAAAAATCACACCTCTGCAATGCCACCTCAAATACACAACAAACTCTCGTAACACCCATATATTCAAATCAAAACCACCATAACAAACTAAACAAACCCCTAAAACCATCCACACATTCAAATCAAAACAATACTTCATCAAAATTTTCAATCACATATCTAAACCCTAAACCAAGGCTTACCTCTACACACTCAAGGAAATGCACAAAGGGGGTCAACCGTTCCTCCGCTGCTCATTACCACTCCTCGTCGTACCTCTTCCAATGCCCTCCAAAACCTAATTTATCATTTTCTCTTCACTCAGAGGGATACTACTGTCCATTTATATTTTTTTATCGGGTGCAGGAAGCAAACGTGGGGTGCAGGAAGCAATTGCCCTCATCAATTCCTACAAGCTATTATGGCCCAAAAGAAATTTGGATTTGTACTATGACCGGACACTGGTTATGGTATGTATGAACCGGGTGAAAAAAGAAAATAACATGATATCTACCCACACCTCAACACTTCTCATTACAAAAGAAAAAAAAAATTCCCATACCTAAACTTAACTAACACTGAACCATTCTAAACTACATAAAAAATAACTTAAGAAACTAATTTGAATTGTTTTATGATTCATTTTTACTAATTTCTAAATTCTAACTGTACATAGTAGTATGATACTCAACATTATTGGCATTATTATTTCATTAGCTTTGTACTTGCAATTGAATTTCTCAGTTCTAAAATTTAGATCCTTTTCCTGATTCATCAATCCTTCAAGGGTTAACAGTATTCCCTGCTGGTATTGGTTGTCCGTTTTTGTTTTCTACTTTTATATATAAAGACCCTTTGCTTTGTCCATACGAAAACGAATTGAAAAATACAAATAAAAAATATGTATACTTTTTAGTTTTTAGGTAGATTATATTTTAAGATTTTTCTAATGTTCGATTCTTTTTAACAAGATGTTTTCATTTTCGCTTTCTCCTTTTTCCACATCCACCAGTACCTTCCACTCATTACACAGTATAGTTTTCAAGTTAATGATTACCAGCTTATGCTTGTTCATTCATCTTCAACGAGGAAATTCTCGAATTCAAGGTTCAATCCATGTCCTCTAGCAAATTCTCCTCCAAAAGTGCTTCTTCTAACAACAGATTTCAACTTCCACATATATGACTATACCATGATCAAGTTCTCACGTCATGTCAACTTCAATTGATATCCAAAGTAATTCATTCTGAAAGAAAATTCGAAAGAAACCAACCCACAGCACATAAAAAGTGACCAACAGGTTACATTAATCAATTATTTAGTAACTTTCTTTTGCAACAAAACTGACCAATAGGCTTTCTGGAAAGCACATTATGTTTCCGGTCCCAACTAATCGAAAATGGTAACATGTGTCGAAAGATTATTGAAGCAACAACATAGTAGAAAATACAATCGATAATGTGAAAGACTAAAACGCGAAGGCAAAAGAAAATGCCTGGCCCCGAATGGCTGAATCTTTAGCACCCACACATGTATTTGTTATATTGGAGCAGCTGTGTTGGGTACCCTCCAAAACATGATGTCTGTTCCTCATACTCTAATGCTCCCCGTGCCCGAGATGGGACACCGTGGCACCTTCCGAACATTGTAGAACCCATAATCTATGTGGCTGCACAAGATAACGTTCTTTCTAAAATGGATCCATGTAATAATCAAATCTCCAGATACGCATTCATCATGTTCATTGGTTTAAGTGTGGGATATACTAATATATACATAATTAATATGGTGGAAAATTTGCTCAAATTAACAATAATATTCTCCTCTTTTTTTGTTGTTGCCTTTTTTACTTTTCGTGGATTTAAAAAGCTTCCCTACAAAACGTTGACCTCTTGTGTCTTCTTTTTGTTCCTCCTGCGTTGGCTAGTACTCGTCTCTTCCACAAGACAATGAACTAGTTACTACCCTACCATTTGGATGATTACAAGTTCTTTTGTATCACTATTATTGTTTACAGAATAAAATCTTCTTCAAGCTGAAAAAACTATTACGGAGAATGAGTCCTTTTTAATATCTAACAAGTTGCTTGTAGAAAATTTGAATCCGAGATCTTTACTTTCATACCTATTAGTTGATAAGAATATCTCAAGTTTTTCACCATTCAGATTTATTGTGTAGGTAATAGACCTTGTTCACACATGCGTGTGTAGTGGTATGGTAGTGGATATGTGGACCTAGTCTAATAATTCCATGGCCATGACAGTTTTATCTAAAATACAAAAGGAAGTCTACACCAAATTCTGATTCATAAATTTCCCTTTCTACCCACTAACTTGGAATTATGGATTCTTTATAAACTACGCGGCTAGATAAAATTTTCTCATTTTTGGAGAAACTCTTGGTGAGAAAAATGAAGATACGAAAATGTGATTCCAACCAAACTAATAGGACAAGTATGATTGCGTCAAGCTAGTTTGTTGGTTGAGTGATTGATGTTGGGGGAATTGGTAGAGCATGGAACAGTCTACTATGTTGAATTTGCAAGCTATTCTAAAGCTAAAAGGAAATGTGTGACCCTGTGAATGAGCAAAGCATTACGAAATGGTGTGTCTAGCTATAATTAAATATGAGGGTGTTTAGGGTTTATAAAAACAAAAACGTGGTATGCATGAAAGTGATAAAATTGCATAGGGTTATACTAATATATATTTGAAGGTATTGGAGACGTGAAAGATGAGTTGTAAACATGCACTCATTGGGGCATTGATTCATTTTAACTAATGATGAAAGGGATGGGAGATACAGAGAGAGGGAGAGGGTTACTCTTCTTCTGAAATCTCATGCATCAAACACTTTCTTTTCTTTCACTTTGGAGGCACATAGAATAGGGGAGAGACATAAGGGACCCAACATCCACCAATGGAATTCATGCGCGTTTGGGTCGACTGTCCCATCTATTTTGGTACACCAAGTCGCACCGCCCCAACCAAGGGACACCGTCGTACCATATACCTTATTTTATTCATCACAATCCTCTGTAACTTTCTTCCTTTTCCCATTTCATTCACTGTTCCATTTAGCCTTTACTACTTTTTTCCCTCTAAATTTCTTCTCTTTTTACTGTAAAACAATAACTTTAATACAAGACATAGCAACAATGTTCATAACTTAGCATCAAGACATTTGAGATGACAATTATGTATAATTAATTATTTGGTAAATATAATTTTGAAAAAAGCATGTAATTTATCTTATTACACTCTTAAGAACATGACAAGTCATTGGACTACTAATCATGTTGCTACATTGCTGTTAATGTTGTTACTTGACACAAGATACAAAAATTGATAAAAAAAAATTCAAATTTAAATTCATCCAAATTTAGATTAGAGATGACTAAAAGTATAGAAATTTAAAAAAAATTACATAAAACAATAAACTCTCTATTTAAATATAATTTTCCATTACTTGACACAAGGGACTAAAAGTGAAAATAAGATATTTTACACTATAAATCTGTCAAAATTAAATTATAGTATAATAAGATATTTTACACTATATATAGAACCAAAAAAAAAATGATACACTCTATTTTGTATTTTTCATGTGTAGTCAAAATAAAGTTTGTTTTGATGTTTGATATATATACTTATACTGTATATTAACTCATTTGTTAAATAACTAGTTTTTCTTATGTAATTGTTTAGGTTGTAATTATGAATAGAAGATAATAGTCATAAATAAATACAGGGACACATATCGAATATTTTAGTGTGTGTGTGTGTATTCTTTTGATGATACTTTTCGTTATATAAATTTTCTATTGGGTAATTAAGCTTTAGCTTGGAATATTGAAATTCAAAATGCTAATAATTTTAATTTTTATGCATCCAGTTGAAATTTTGAGATATTACAATGTAAAATTACACGATATTTTTAAATACAATTTTCCACATCTTAAATTTTAACTATATATTATCAAGATTTCTGTGCATTTGTTTAAACTAAGTTTTTATAAAGTTTTAAGAAAAAAAAAAAGTTTCTTTATAAACTAATATAGAAGTTAATTTGTAATTTTTATATTTAACTTCCTCAACAACTTATCCGTAATTTATAAACAAGCTAATTTTATCTTTAAAATTGTTTTATTTATTCGGTATACCTATTAAAATAATTTAAATTTTGTTTCTTTTAAAGGTTTCAATTTCGACAATTAAGGCCATATTTTATTAAGAGATAAAAAGAAAGTGTATCATTTTTTTTTATATTATGTATGGATATATATGACAAATTCGTGAAAATGAAATCTGGTAAGTGAGATTCTAAATAATTGTTTACATAATCTTAAAGTTTATTTATTTGAAAAGGCTTATCCTATCATTATTGTATCTATCTCTTGTTTATCATTTCATTTGTGCACTTTTTTTTGCCACCTTGACCCTTTACAGGGAAATGAAGCTCCACATAAAGCCACTCGCCAAACAATCATCTTCAATACACTTTCCTTGTTTTTTGATCCCCTGGAAATTAAAACAAAGACACTAACTTGGCTCATCTTCGTATGTTCTTAATTTTTTCCTCTTTTGTCTTGAAAAAACACCTCTCTCTTCACCTCACCAATCAAATATTAAAGCTAGTGACTTAGACTTTATGATAACAAATAAACTTACGGATGATGTCTAATTCGTTATGATTTTAACGGAAAATTTTAGTATAGATTGAATATAGATATCAATATGGATGATATCTATTATTTAAAATTAGGTATAAAAACGAGGAAATATATATATCCGTTTCATTTATGTTTTTATACAGGTTTTAATACATTTTTTTTAAGTTTTTAATTATTAAAATATTTCTAATTTATTAGGCAATTTATAAAATTTATATTCATTATTTTCTTTGTATTTAGTTTTATGAGTTTTTTTATTTTTTTTATTTTATACAATTCTTTTAATTATTTCTCCCTTCGACTTGTTTAAAATTCATAAAATTTGCTTAAATCTTCAAGGTGTCTTTCCTTCTATTACAACCTTAAATTATGTATCTTTTCTTTGTATGATTTTATTTAAATGATATATTATATTTTAGGAAATATAAAATTTTAATTTCATTTAATGAAATAGTTTAGAGAACACATGTATGATTATTCCAACTTTTTTTAATATCTTTTGTTTATTATTATGTTTAAAAAAGAATGTTTCACTCTAAATTTTAAATATTTAATCATGTAAATCCTTACTTTATGGGGTAACATGAAAAGCTTAGTTTATTGGATAACATTAAAAACTTATCTTCTCTATTCTTAATTTTGTTTCATGAAGAACCTTTATTATGCTAAAAAAATTCATTCTCTTACAAGAGTTTGACTTATTTAATATCTATTAACTTTACTATATTTTCAATGTACTTTCTTTTTTATCACAATCTTAATTATATATATATTTTTTTATTTCTCTCAAAAGTTGTACCATAAATATAATTAATTTCATTAAATCAACACATTTCATAATTTTTACTTTTTCTCTTATCTAGTTGACCTTTGTCTAATGTTGTTTGGTATTTTGATTTGATATTTAAGTAGTTATAATTTTTATATATTTATTATTGAAGAAAAAAAATGTATATCATATTGATATTGAATTATTGATAATATCATACTCACATTGTTATAATCTTTATTTTGTTGCAAAATAAGTTCATTAACATTTTGAAACGGTAAAAGACAAGTATATGTATAAGTACAAGTATGATTGTTACATGATGAGGATGAAAAAATTTATATGTTTTGGATATGAAAATGAGGATAAAGATTAATTTTTTTTCTTTAAATTTTTATTAAACTTTTAAGGACTTCTAGTTGTCTTCTAAAAGTTGTATATGCTTTTTAAACAAGTCATTTTATTTAATGAGTTAATTCAATTAGTTTTAATCAAATTTTTTATTTATTTTTGTTTTTAAAAAATCATATTTTTATTAATTAATTTAAACTATCATTATATTGAATCTATCTTTTGCAATTTTTAGTGTGTAATTTTCATATAACTTGATAAAATATTTTTTACTTCAATTTTGTAATTTTAAATATATATTTTTTAATTTGAATTGCATACAAAATTAAAAATCAACAAATACTGGAAATAGTATAATAATTAATTATTTTTTAAAATTTGAAATAGACAATAATAAATAAAATGAAATTAAAACAATAATAAAATATATTAAAATCTAAAAGATAATAATAAAATAATTATATAAGTTACAAGCTAGAAACTGCATATACATGAAAAGAAATGATAAAAGAAATTGTATTTTTCAAAGAATTAGACGTTCTTATCATAATGCATGATTATTTACAGAAGATTTGCTGCAAATATTAGCTTGGCTCATTATTAATGGTCTACTTCTATATATACATCCTGCACTGCATGCAGTTAAAGTCACAAAAGAAAATCATAGTATGCACTTTTGTTAATATGCAAGTGATTAGTATGTAGAACATTTTTTGGTTTATCAAGAATTCTAATAATTGATATGTTTTGGCAAATAATTGAAATTTAATTTCTTGTTCTGTGTCATTGATTTTTGGAAAAGCCCTTAATGAATCTATAAAACCCTTCAAATTATATCTGATTCAATCCAGGTAGCGAGGCATCGAATGACAAAGCATTTATGGAACTAATTATTTTGTTATGGTCATGGTTATATGAAAATGTAAAAAGGTTTCCTGCTTCTTTTCAATTGTCTATTCAATACTATATAGGGTCTTTCAAATTTGTAGATTTGTTTTCAACTATATAAATGATTTTAGGTACTCCTTGTATCTATAGTATTATGAACTTTATGTTTTGGTTGATAAAATAAAATAAAATAGAATAAAAATTAACTAAAATTGTGCTTAGCATTTCTGAAAAAGAAAATGTATTCAAGTGCAATGACCGTCTACCACATAACCCTGCTTTCTCTAACTTAGTCTGGCCTCCTTTGATGTGTAGATTGACTAATGCATGGAATAATTACCTAGTATACATAAAATGAGTTTGCTCCACTGTAGTTTTCCACTCCCAAAATTAATTGTTAAAAAAAATGAATGAATAGTTATATAACTAATATTTTATTATGTTTATTGCACTTAGATTATTAATGGGACAATTACGTACTACTAGTTTGCTTGAATCCAATGTATGAAGGATATGAGGGATTAGCCGCACCAAGGAATAATTATGATGGTAATTATAACTATGGATTCAATCAATGAAATTGATAAAGGTATAATAGTGATATGTGATTGAACCTTCTAACGATTGACTCACTAAATAATTTATCGTCAACCAATCAATATCACACTCTCAATTACATCTCATATAAGAAACTTTGCTTTGTGTCCACCAATAATCTTGCTCCGACAAATACTGTTTAACCCAGGTTACTCATCAAATCTAAAAGTTATTTAAATTTTAGTAGTTTTATTAATTTAAATATTTTTGGAATTTTGAAATTCAGTCATGACCTGCTGTGACATTGTGTTTGAATAAAAGAGGTTAAATGTAAAATATAAACTAACTATTTCATATGTTGTCGTCAAACACAAGATAATTCAAATAAAATATTTACCAATTACTTATTTACTGAAAAATATTATATACATACATATATTAAATATGTCTAATGTTGAAAAAATCAAATTAGAAAATTTAAAAAGAAAAATATCTTAAAATTTTAAATTAAAAAGTGTCATTATTTATTTTATTACTCCAATATTTCTTCCCTCAAAAACTAAAATTATACTGATAAATAAAAAAATGTAATATTATAAACCAACGAAACAGCCACCTATACTTTTTAATACCACTTATCTTATTGTAACTTATTATCACGTTAAATGTTTTTTTTAAATTACGGTGTTCTGTTTTTTATTTTTCTTGTGTGACTGAGATCATCATCAATTATCGGTAACATTTTTAAATTTTATATTAAACAAAATTATCAGATGATACTAAATTAAAAAAAAAAAAATAACGCAGTGATTGAAACAAAATGTTATAGTGCATATAATATAAAAAGATCATTATTATAAGAACTATAAAAATAAGTAATATAATTAAAATGACATATATTTAGTTAAAATGATATCAAATAAAAAAAATAGTTACTTTTTGCATATATATTTAACAATGGATAAGGATGAATGTCCCTAGTAACATCATTGTAAAAGAATTAATATTTTTAAGAAGAAATTATATTGACACGTGGACTTGGTATTAATGTGCTGTTGTACACGCTGGTTGTCACGCACTTAAAAAAGGTATTTTCATGACTTGGCACATCTTTACTCTTCGCAACTATTTCGTATAAACAATCATGTTTACACTACAAAATAAATCATTATTTAACTATACCATAATGGTTATTTAATCTAAATAATAAATAGAAATTACGTCTAAAAATAGCTTTATCTTTATAAAACTAGTAAATTTTTAAGTTCAGCCTTTATGAATTATCTTTTTTAATTTCTCAATTTAATTTTTTAAGGATAACATTTATTAACTGCATATATATTTTAACTAGAGGTTGAGTAAATCAATATCATAATACTAAGAAAAGAAAAATCTAAACCTGTGTTTTAAATGATACAAATAGAAACATGGCCCTTCCTAAAAAAAAATAAACATAAAATGATATGCAGTAATATTGTATATGTTTTCACCACACAATGATCAAGGAGTGACTCTCGATAAAAAATACACAAATTTATAAAGACCATCTCAAGACCATTAACATTAATCATCTGAAGTTTTAATCATATGAAGAAATTTTCATAATATAGTAAAACAAAATATACATATATAGTATGTACGTTATTAAAGAAGTCAAAATTTAAAGAAATACTGATTTTGATGGAGAACAACTATGAGAACCCCATATAAGATGTCATTTATATGTGTGCGTGGCATCATAAATGGAACAATAACTCCAATTTATTCAGACAATGATTTTTTGAAGACTTACAATAATGTGAGTAATTATATAATGAAGACCAAGATTAGTGATTTTCGATCTGGCTTTTTAGGAGTTCCAATTTGGTAACATGCTTTTGTGTCGTGTCACTTGTTTTCCAACTCCACTTGTCTTTATATTTGTTCGAAACTTTTACATTTGAGGTGATATGGATTGAGAATGATCTTCATGATAGGATACCATTTAAGACTTACTATCACATCTTGTTGGATCTCATGTCCTAATTTGTTATATGTAGTGGATATAAATGGTCACCATTCTTGGAACCTTGGCGAGAGAAATGTCATTTCTCAACCAATGGTGGCCAATCCCCGAAAAATTAAAATTCCACGCTATCATATATAAAATAGTAAGTTGAAAAAAATATTATACAAGTTTGATTTGCGAAAGTATTTCATTTTCAATTTGTTGATTTACTTTATAGAAAACATGCAATTTTTTTTATCGTTAAATAATTACAATTCTATAATAAAATAGAAAAAAAAAACATTTTTCAACTAACCTAAAGAGCTGTCACTTTCCCTTGGAAAGAGGGTTATCTGTCAAATTTGTCATCATAATAGCAAAATAGTTTTGATCTTCATGCATAAGATTCTATGGTAGGATTGGCCTACTATCTTAACAATGTGTTGAGGAATAAATGAATAATTAAAAAAATATGTTTTCGATTTTTTTGAATTTGATAATGATAAAATATTTTTAATATGTGGAAGTACAGAAAGCTCTTAATTCATGAATTCGTCCCCAAATTTGTATTCTAAAAGAGTTTGTTTGTTTGTAGGAAGTTAGGACCAGTCCTGCATAGTTTACTGATTTAGAAGATCGATTAGTATTTGACAAAAAAAAAAAATCAAAATTGAAAATATATTTTAAAATGTAAATTTCTCTTATATATATTTTAAAAATCTAACTATGATTTTTCAAATAAAAAAATTATTTGTTCAAAATGGTAATAAAATTTTGTATTTTAAGTCAGTAAATTTTTATTTTTATTTTTTTTACGTTGTGTTTACTGAATCTATAATTTATTCTAAATAAAATCATCATTTAACAACCATTGAATCACAACAAATTACTTAAATTCCATATATATTTTTTAAAAATTTATTTCTACTTAATTTCTACACTTATTTATTACCACTATTGTTTTATATTAAACTGTAAAAAATTGGCAAGATCCTTGGATAAAACTTGTTCAACTAGAGTTGTAAAAGTAGATTTTCCTCATTATGAAAAGCTCGTAAAATGAGTTAAAACAGAAAGTAATCTGCCTAAATAAAATTGAGTTCTTTTTTATTTGGTACATTTAATTAATGTCTAAATAAGCTTAACTACACTTGACAAATATTAATCATATATTTTAAAAGTTAAAGTAATATTATTTTTTAAAATAAATAAATATATAATAATTTGCATTTATTTATATATCAAATCATTATATCTAAAATAAAAACTAATTTCATTATCATAACATAAATTTTAAAAATATATTTTATATTAATTTTTCATTTTTTTAGAAAATGTCTAAAATGACTCATTGACTCGACATAAAATAAAGCTAGACCAAACAGTTGCAGCCTGTTTTCGGATCTAGTACAAATTCTCTAAATAACTCATTTAACTACTCTATATTTAACATATATATTAAATAAACCAAACCTAAAAACTCACAATTCAAACAAACTCAAAATTTAAGTTTTGTATAGTATATGGGTTGTGAGTTTTATATGTGTTTCGGTAATCTAAACTCAAATATACTTCTACATAAAAAAATAAAATAATATTGTGAAAATAAAAAAATTTCATACTAACTTAACAATTAGTCGATTGCTTGAAATTGAGTAATCTTTCTAATTATTTTAATGATATATATAACGCATGAAAAATAGGTTAATATATATAAAGCATGAAAAATAGGTTTATATATATATATATATATATATTAAAAAACATTTAATATACAACTCTGAAATCTAATTATTTTGAATGTGACAATTGATCCTTATTATATTGTATTAAAATATTTGATGTCATGATATTAAAAATTTTGTGAAAGAAGGGTTTATGTAACATTTATTTTTTAACTCTCAATTTGAGAGCTCGTTCTTTTGATATATTTTTAAGCCCATGTTGGTTAATAGTTGAGACAAATGGATAATTAATAAAAAATTTACACCTTTAAATTTTTAAAACAAAATAGTCATACAGCTACTACTGAATTTCAAAATGAAAAATAAATTAAGTACTCAAAAAAATTAAGAAATTAATCAAAAGATATTTTTGCCAATGAATTATTTAACTTTCTTAAAACTATTTCATTTCAAACTTTAAATTTTTTAAAACTGTTAAAGAACATTCCTTTCCAAAAAGATAAAGGAACCTTCATATTAAATAATCCCTTAATATAATTTTTTAAAAACACGAATTTACCACAATCCCGTGATATTCATAAACAGGGTAGTAGATTCTTATATAACTGTCAATGCAAAAAGGTTTTATTACTAACAGTATAAAATAATTTCTAAAAATATTAAATAAACCATACGCTGAATTACGTAATGGAGAATCACGCGGCATCTTGGCACATTCACAAGTACAACCTTTGACATATGAAGTGGTAATATGTATGTGAGGACCATGAAATGAACTTTTTGTGTCGTAGCAAAGACAATAAGTTCCAAAAACAGTGTGTGAACTCAATGCAATAATACTCCCCCATCACAGAAGACCCATAACTCCATAGAACATAGCAAACACACATCCCCATTTTCAAAGACCGTGTAACCAAAGATTACTAGCCAAAAGAAAACAATGTCTGAGAGAGAAATTCAACTCTTTCTGTTACTCCACTTTCTTAGGTCAATTCTCTTTGAATCATTTTTTGTACTTACTTCATACTACCAAACAAGTGAGATTCTTCCATTTTCTATAGCTTCATCAAAGTTTGGGAAAATATTATAATAGTTCTATCTCATACGCGTTTTGAGTCTCCTTTACCAGTTGGAACCAATTTTCGATGACTCTATCCTAGGTGGGTATTATGATGATGATCAATCTTTAAAAAGAAAATGATTCCGAGTAATACACGTAATTTGATTACATTTTGTAGTCTCTCCACCTGCCGTCATCCCAAGTGAAAGAAAGAAAAAAAATAAATTGTCAAATGATGAATTATGATAGACAAACATAAAGAATGTCTTTACTTTTGTTTTTATAATGAATTTTAGTATATTAAATTATACAATTTTTGCTAAATCACTTATATATATATATATATATATATATATATATTAATTCTACATGTAAAGAAGGAATGTATCGCTGGATCCATTCTTATATGTTCTCATTGAGGAATATTAATAACACACTCCTTTAAACATGCTTTTTTTAATTTATTCAAAATTACGAGTCTTATTTTGTTTAATGAGTTTTGCTTGTATTTTTTTAATAAACTTTGGTCTAATAGATAAGGTATTAACAGTTAACATATGTGTATTAAAAAATCTACTAAGTAACAACACCCTTTTGTTAGTATCATCATTACAATGACAAAAAATTTATTCAAAATTATTTCTAAATATTAATGAACCAACATCTTATAAAAAAAATATTTATTTAAAATGAATCTTTCTTTGAAACTAGCATTTACTATTAAATTATTTGATAGGTACCATGATACACTTTGTTATATTAAAGATATGCATCCTTTGAATAAATGTCTTAATAAACTTGTTAACTGAAAAAAATACATTCAACAAAAAGTATAACATTTAATACTTTAGAAACTTAAACTGTTTTCTACTTATACAAATATTTTAAGATAATTATTATACTGTACGAATCAATACTATGCAGGTCTTTGAAAAATGAAAAAGTCGTAGATGTCAATTAGAATGGAAGACTGAGTCCACTACGAGTGAAATTTATTTTTATTTTGAATTCCAAAGAGCTATAGGTTGAACATCTATCTATCTCTATACAAACTCGAACAAATTTTTTTTTTCTATTTTGAATATCTAATATTTTTAAATTTGAATATCTAATAATGTAATGCTTTTATTTGAATCTCTTAAAAAATACATGTATTTGTATTTGTGTCTTCTACTAAATTGACCATTTTACTTGATTTTTAAAATATTTGTAATTTTTGTATTTCTTAACTTATCTTTAATTTATTTTTAAAAAAATTATATTAAAAAAATTCAATATTTTAAATATCACCACTATTGTTCTATTACCTATATAAAAATAAAGAAAAAATAGTAAAATTAAATTATTTATTTACTTATAATAACAAGAAACAACACTGTTTTATAATATAATTTTTTTTTCTCTTTCTTTGTTAAGCAAATATGTAACTTATATTATTTTTCCAATATTATTTTCATTCAAATTACAGAATACATATCATATATAAAAAATAAAAACTAAATTTTATTTAAATAAATATATAAAATTAAAATATATAATCAATTTATTAAAATAAAAATTTTTTAATCAGAAAAAAAAATTATATAAATAGAAGTAATAAGGTTATCCCAACCTATATACAAAAATACATGCACACAAACGTACATATAAACATACATAACGGATGACAACTTTCTTTCCACAAAAATCTCCACCAAAACTTAAAAAAAAAAAAAAAAAAAAAAAAAAAAAAAAACTCACTGAGATCCTTATACAGCCTCCATAACTTAATTTTAAGCATAAAAAAATCACCACACATACAATCTAGTGTTACAAAAAGTTCCAAAACAAAGAAATAAATTTGATACCTAATTATAGCAGCAATTGACAGCTTCATCTTCTAACCAATAAACAAGGTCCTGTTTGCTTCAAGGTTCAGTCTCTCTGTACCAATATACCATCAAGATATCTATATATAAAAAAAAAAGTCCAGAAGAATAAAAACATAAACATTTAAAGGCTATAACAATATTTTGTATCTACCATTAATTCCCAACAACGCAACATAAGCAATCTAAACATAAACAATCTAATTATTAAAATAAAATAATATAACAATAAAAAAATGGACATGTAAACAATCTACTTATTAAAATAAAATAATATAACAATAAACTTATTAAAATAATATAACAATAAAAAAAATGGACATGTAGATAGAATAATCCGCTAATATTTTTATAATTATCTGATGCAATATTTTTCTTAGAAGTAATTAACAAAGAGATATTAAATGCATATTATTTTTTAGTATTATAGAATGTTTCTCATGCGTTTTAACTGAATGAATATGAAAAGTAGAACCAATGCAGATAATATATATTCTGAACCAAAAATGTTTACTTTTCTTAGGTAGTTAATTTTAAAAAAAGTTATCAAATACTTAAAACAAAAATTACTTATATATCTATATAAATTAATGAACTATTTTTTTTTTATAAGATAAATACAAAGTGAGGTGGAAATCATAGAAAAAGGTAAGGGTCAAAATTTGACTCATGAATAAGTAGAGGATTCTTGATTAAGTTGCATTCATTATGATAAATCTAAAGAAGATATCTGTGACAATATATGTCAACAACGCTGAAAGCCAACTAGCCAAGGCTTGCAATTTACATGTTTGACTGAATGCACTGTGTGTACATGCCAACGATTCTAAGACCAAACCTTCATTCTTCATTCTTCATTCTTCATTCTTCCTTCACTTCTACCCTACCTTTTTCCTGTTCACATTTATTCACTCACTTCAACTGATAACAAGTTTTCCTTTCATTGATAAATTTCAATTTTCTACTCCATGACTTTTACCTATGTCACTACATAAATAAACTCCTCTGCATGTTATAACATATACTTAGCTCATTCATTGTGATCTTCTCTAATAAATCATTCTCACGTTACTTGTTAATAGCAATAGAGACTAAAATACTAAAATCAATTTTTGTATGATCAAAACTATACTTTTTTTTCAGAAACTAATAATCATTTAAGAAAGATATTATATATATTATAACATATTTAACCTTCAAAATCTTGTTCATATTATATATGTGGACAACTTTTGAAAGAAACATTAATCTTAGCTTACAAATAAGATATGGTGGCTGTCATGATGTAAAGTATAGACAATCGTAGAACTTCGTATTTAAGACGTATTTTATGATTGAGTTTTGCCAGTCTTACCTTCAGAACCAAGTAATAAAACCTCCAGCAAAGCAAGGCCAATGGAGCATCATTCAAGAGTGCAGTGATAACTAATTATCATGTCTCATTATATATTTTATGCAGAGAATATATATGGTATCTGCATGTAAGTTGTACCTTCATAGAAGTTGAATTGTATTTGTTACTTTAACTTATTTATTAATTTATTAATTTCATTTATTAAGTTGATGTTAGATAACTAAATTTGTTATGAAGCTATAGTGATTACTATTATTATTTATTAAACATGATTTATGGGATTTTGAATTTTCAATATATATTCCACATTTAAGCAAATTAAAAAAAGGTCAAATTTAATTAATAATTGAAAATTACAATTACTTAAAAACAATGATCACAATATATTATATATTTAGAAATGATAAACACAATAATTATTTAAATTTTCTTTATTATTTACAGCCTACTCTCCAAAAAAGTCAAAAGAATAATGAAATTATACAATATATATTAAATAAAATTATAATATTATAGATGATGAAAATTGTTTTTTAAAATAAGACTAAACTACGCACTATTTTAAATATGAATTATGAATTACCAGGATACATATTTAATTTTATGTAATTATTTTTATAATAAATAAATATTTAAAACATAAATTATATTATAAATAAAAAATTATATGCAGTAAAGAAATATCTTTAGAATAAGCAAAAGGATAAATAAAAACTCATTTTTTTAGGTGAAAAAAGAAACAGAAAATACTTTGTTTATGGGACATCTCATTTTTTTCAAGAATTCTTTTATTAGTTTACATACGTATTTGTTGTTTTTTTTTTTTCACGATCAAACAAGAAAAAGGAAATACTGTGTGGTCGGAACAGCATTAAAACGCCACCATAAGTCAGTCTTTGTCATAATCCCTTAACCCCCCTTCATCTTAAACCTATCTTTGTCTTCCCATTGTCAAACCTCAACCTTTTCACCAAACAATTAAGGTTCGTTCTAAAAGTGTAATCCAAATGACTTCTATGTTAAATGGAATGCAAAAAAGTGTGAACGCATTTTTGTTTAAGATGAAGCTAAACGTGAATTTATTTCTCACTACTTCATAAATTATTTTGAATCATTTTTATTTTTAATATTTTAGACTTAGATTTGAGATTTTGAATATCAAATTAAACACGTACTTAGTTTGGTGTCTCTAACAAATCACATTTCTTAATTATATGATTCGAAACACTCTTAGTGTGTATGAGTATTCGAGATAGAGAAATTTACTTATCATGATTTATTTTGAATGAAAGATGTTGGTTATAAATTGATCAACGTGATATTTTATGACATTGAACTTGATATTTTGTGATATTTTATAACATTTATTCAGAAAAAGTGATATTTTATGAGATTTATTCAGAAAAAGTGATATTTTATGAGATTTATTCAGAGAACGTGATATTTTATGAGATTTATTCAAAAAAACGTGATATTTTATGAGATTTATTCAAAGAATTTCTTATACTTGTGTCACAGTTTATTCAATCCAATAAATATTGTTATTTTTTCTTATCAAAATTATAACTATTATAACTATTTCAAGTAAGAAAAAAGACATCTTTCTGTATAAATTAACTGAAACAAAATTATTTAACTTTATTTAATAGTATTAAGTTGAAGCCCCTTACAATTGTAATTACTTAGAAAGAGAATTCTGTCATCCATAATAATTAAGAAAGAGAATTCTGTCATCCATAATAATTACATTAACCCAACTGTCTCCTGTAAAGAATATTTATTGCCTTTAAAAGTTATAAAAAAGACAAATTTCTACCTTTGAATGTTGGAAGTTAATTAATGTTTCTTTATTTTCTTTTCCATTTACCCCATAGTAATTTTGAATAGTTCAACTTTTCACTTAAAAACATGCAAATGGAAAGAACCAAATTGTCTCGATGAAATAATATTGATTGCTACATCATTTCATGTTAGTATAACTGAAACTGAAAAGACAACTAAATCTTTACAATAACAAGGTTTGAATTTAGCCTTTTATACTCCAACCATACCTGCACATATTTTTAGGATTACCACAAATTTAAGAATATAAAAATTTTCTTTATTTAAATTCCCTTTTCGTATTGTTTATATAGCAAGAAACAAGATAGTTTCATTCAATTGATAATAAGGACTTCAAAGTTTCCAGTGTAACCAAGTGTGGCCTGACCTGCAACAACAAATCATCACATTTTGCACTACCATTTACAGATATCTTTTTCCCTTTATTACAGGGTGAAAAGTTGGGGCACAAAAAAAAGTGGATAATATACTAAACAAGAGTTGTGGTTCTGTTTGAACTCTGATTAACTTTTTATTGTTTGCAACAACTTACAAGCACATTACAAGTAAGCATTGGAGAGAAAAAAAAAAAATTAAACTCAAAACAAGCCATATGCCCAAGATTCTGAATCCATGATCACTCTTGGGTGATTGACAGGAGTGTCAAACACTTGCTTTCTGTCACCATCAGCATCATCATTAATAAGCAAATTCCAACTTCTAATTAAGTCATCATCCCACAAGCCCATACTGCTATTGTTATTGTCAATCTTGGTATCATTGTAATCATCGGACCAGTCAAAATCTGGGAGCTGCAGGTCTTCAAAGAAATTGGGGGAATTTGAATAAGAAGATGATGATGTTGAAGATGATGTAGTGGTTGGTGAAGTGGAAGTAGCAGATGGAACTAATATCTCACTGGGTTCTATAATGGGAACTTCATCAGTGCAGAACTCATTCATTAGTTCCATGGAGTCAAAAAGGGATGTCATCATTTGGTCTTCCTCTTTAGCTTCTTCAGTGATGGTTGATAATTCAAATGAAGTCTCTGGCTCCTTCTTTTGCTCACTTTCAGGCTCAAATTTGGGGTCTTTCTCAACTTGGATAGCTTGTTGCTGATGTTGTTGTTCTTCTTCTTCTTGCAATGGCTGATGGGGTTGTTGATCTGGTTGGGTTTGCTCAGTTGTAATGGAAAGAGACTTGTGGGTAACAGGATCAATTCCCATTTTTTTGAGCTTTTTCTTTATGTGGGTGTTCCAGTGATTCTTGATCTCGTTATCAGTTCTTCCCGGGAGATGAGAAGCAATCTTAGACCACCTGCACAAGGGAGAAAGCAAAACGTCAGAAAAATTAGTGTAGGAACCTAATTATTAAAAAGTGTTTCCATCAAAAAGTTCATGCTAGGAATGTTTGCAAAGGAAAAATAACTTTATGTTAACTAGAAACTAGAAAAGTATATTTTACTATGTCATGGAAGTTACAAATCAGAAAATTTGCTCATAAGACAAACTTGGGGCCATCATTTCTATATTAATGATTCCCCTTTACAGTCAACATGAAATAACTACAATCATATTGTTCCTTTCCTTTTAAAAAATATTAAGGATAGTAAGGAAGAAAGAGAGTCAGCAATTTTTATACGTTTTCTCATCCTTGTAGGAGTGTGTTATTATGGGACCATGTCTTTTTTTTTTTTCTGATGAATAAACAAATTCCCACTTGAGGGCGTGTATTATAGAAATGATAGCTTTGATTTAGTTATCGTTTTTGACATGATTGAGATATGTTTTAATTTTTTATAAAGTAATGTTTTTAGATGAGCCGAGTCTAATATTTCAGGAAAGCACTATACCAGTCATTTAATCAATTAAAAAATGTTGATGAAGGAATAGCCAAACATGCACAAACAGGGGAAACAGAGTGGGTGGAGAAAGAACCTATTGCCAAGTTGAGCATGGAGATCAATGACCATTTTCTCTTCATATTCTGATAAAAGGCCTCTCTTCAGGTCTGGCCTCAGGTAATTTGTCCATCTGAGCCTGCAACTTTTGCCACACCTTAACAGTCCTGCATGAAGACATAAGACAAATTTTTGTTGTCAGATTGTAGTGATCACAAACAAAACATGCAAGTGAACATGAAGCTTTATCAACTCCTTTCCTCAAATAATTATGTTCAAGAAACAACACAAGCCATAATGTTTCTTGCCTCCTTGCAATTAAAATGCTTAAAAGATATTAAAAAGATCATGTTCCAAAAGGTGAAAAAGTATATTTCAAGGTCCATTTTTTGAGTGGTTGCTTTTATTGTCTTTGAATGGAAACAAAATGAGCACAGCAGAAACAAACAGGTCAGTTGGCCAAAATCAAGAATTTGACCAAAATGCAAAAATGAATGAACCATTTCAAGATTTTTGATAGGCAAATGGTTAAAGAAGACTCAAGTGGCTTCAACCACAATAAGGACTATAATTGAGCCTTAGAGGTAAAGACATGCACCAAGAGAAGGAGCAATGAAAGGAGACCTGCTAATTTAGGGACAGCTCTCCAGCAACATTGACCATTAGTGAGGATGAAGTTGATGAGTTTCTTATCCTCCTCTGCAGTCCAAGGACCCTTCTTCAACCCCACTTTGTCACAGCAAGGTTGCCTTCCCATTTTGTGTTCACCACAACTCAAAATGCCAACAAAGTGTACCTGGAATCTGGAATTGATCCCTCAAAACTAGAGCTTCAGATGAATATTGATATATAGAGAGAGAGGAAGGAAGACTTAGAGTTCCTAAGAATATGCACATAACAAGGTGGGATAGAGCACCACCACCTACTTATTTATATATAAAATTCAACCCCCTCTTAACTCCAAACTCCCCTTACCCTACTACCACAATTACTCTTTTATTTATTTTCTTTTTGTTTACTAGCTATTTATTTCACTGAATTTAGCTTTTATTTTATTATAAGTGGGGATTGACACGTGTTATACAGAATGTGACACAGCCCACACGTGCTATGTCTTCATCAGAAAACGCCACATCATCGAACTTCTTTGCTTGGGTTGGAAGCGTGAGATACTCCACTAACTCAATCCTCTCTTAAAACAGTAATAGAACAAATAAGAGTTAAATTCCATAAATAATGGCAGCATAGCACCAACTATTTTCCGCCATTCTTTTCTTTTGTTGACATTTTCGTTTACACTGCTATCATTATCACCAAAACAACAACTATCAAATTTACGCCACTCTGAAATTAGGATTCACACCTTGAAACTGGTAGTATAAAAACTCATTCATTTTATTAGTCACAACAATTTTAATATTTTAGTCAAGTCCATCATATGTTTAAATATCTTATTATGAAATTAGTTGATGTGATTTCCTATACACATTACTAATGGAAACTAGTTCTTCTTTTTCTACTTCAACATTAGACTTTGCATCGTCTCGAGAATAGGTATCTGCAATGCCATGAACCAATAAACCCAATAGAGGAAGTTCCCAACCGAGTCAGAAATATAGAATAATGCAGCTATAATAAGTACCTTAGTTACCCCGTACGCGTTGAAACAAGCGAATGCATGTGGATCAGAACCGAAATGGTCCACACACTCTCTTGTTTTCCCTTAAAAGCAAAATTACCAAAAACTTTACCTTCCAAGACGTAAAGAGTTATGTATCCATGCCTTGCTCCCTTACTTATTCCACTGTATATCATATATATTGACATGTGTAATCTGCTTTCATTAATTTCCACGTCTTGTTCCCTATATTCCATTTTTTGTAATTAAAGTCAGATTGGGACATCTTACAAAGACAATAAATAAGTTGCCTCAAAATGTCTGTTTAAAACAACAGAGAAAAAGCTTAATAATACTAAAATAAAAATATTAAACCGTTTGTATTTGTCAAAATTATATTTTCAATATACGTGTCAATTTATTAGATATAAGATATACGTACATAATTACAGGTGTATAAAAAAGTTGAGACAGCTGACATGAAAAAATTCAACAACTTTTTTTTTATTATAATTGGTAAAAGACAAGGTCTCTTAAATATATATTTTTTATCTAATATCATAAGTAGTAAATGTGAAAGTTTGTTATATGATTTTACTGAATTAAGTAGTAGTTATATATTTACTAGAAGTACTATGTATATGCCTATAAACGATACTAGAACTACCCCTAATCATTAATAAACCAAACATAAAACTGCACAAAACTGAAAGATTTTATGCTACAATGATATAATTACTAAAACATCAAACACAACACCTCTTGCAATTATTTGCATCTTAATATACTAACATACTAAACCTCTTAGCTTTCACTATTTCTACCCTATCAACTTTATCAGTTTTCAGTCTTTTGGCCTTATTTGAAGTACCCTTTTAGATCAGCTGCATGTACTATAGACAAAAATTACCTTGGCTACATACCATTGACTTTATATTTATATTTTAACTTTGTATACATGTCACAGAGGAGTAGTGAATATATCATATACAATTCAACTTAGAGAAACATGTTATACTGGTTCAGCACTAGATATAGCTGAGGACCCTCCATGAAACTAAGAAGGGATAGAAAAGGTGCATAAACCAGAAACCTGCAGCAGCGAAAAGTATGTGAGAATCAAACACCAACTATTTTTGACAAATTATTGCCACATGTGAAAATCAAACACCAACTATTTTTGACAAATTATTGCCACATGGACTCACTGAAAGACAGGAGAATGGTTTACTAGCTTCGGTTCGGCAAAAAGTAGTCAACCATCTAGCAAGGTGATTGATTAATTTACTTTGCTAACTAAATTTGTGCCTTCTGATCATGCTCAAAAGGTATAAGTCTCATTGGTTAGAAATTTGACATACAAATATATATAATATAGAAATTTTGCCTTATCTTTTTCTTTATTATATAAATGTAACTAGCTTAATTCACTCTACCCGCTGTTTAAATCAACATCCGAGTTTAAGATGATTTTAGAATATTCATTCAATCAATCCAATATGATTGAATATGTGTCAATGTGAAAATTTATCAGTTGTGGTTATGAATAGATCTGAGCAATGAATCGAACATATTATGCTAGTAGATATTTCTAAGTTTGGTCAATGTTGTTGGGAATTAACATTAATTAATTTAGGTTATGGTTTATGTAGATTTTCTTTAGCGTAGTAGTTAACCAATCTGTTGACAATAGTTGTGCAATATCATATGTATATATCCCTAGCTACTACCGTCTATGGTTAAACTAGTAGTTAGATTTCATTTCGCGTTATTGACATTGACAAAAGAAAAGTAATAGCTGAAATTATAAATATAACCACCTATCTAGATACATTATACTTTACAGGTAGTTCAAAATAGAAAAGAACGTCAAATTATTATTTTAGCAATCAGAAAAAGGAGAATACAGAGGAAACTTTAACTAACAAACATGTTATTATTTTCTATTTAAAACCTTTTTTAGTTTAATATATATATATATATATATATATATATATATATATATATATATATATATATATTAAACTAAAGAGAATTTTTCAATAAAAATTATTATTGTATGAAGATTTGCAATATATTAACTTTAGGAGGTGAAGTTACTGTTGAGGTGCATGAGCTTATAAAATGTGAATTATACTTTGAGAGAGTTAAAATTTTATTTCTCCATACATATAAGAAATCTTCTTTTATAATAGTATTAATAGATTAGTATTTTTAATTACTTGTTCACATTTTTTTTTTCATTAACTACTTTTGACTGTAAAAATTTGAATTCAATCCATAACGAATTTGCATGGAGTCAAAAAGTATTATTTGGGGTTGACTATTTATATCTGATAAAATTTAATTCAATAACATGATTATTTTTGGATCATACAAGTAAACTTTGGTAGAATTGAAATATGATTAACATGAAATATTTGTCAACTAGTTTTAACTTTGTTGGTATAATAATAATAAAAATTGAGAGTGCTAACAATTTTGATCATAAACTGTGCTAATAAAAAAATCATAAACAGATTCTTAGTGTTATTTGGTCGCCAACTATTAGATTATTACCATACACACAATTTGACCAATCATTCATAGGATTATACGTATTAGCTTTTGTTTTGTTTGTTATTGGGAAGAATCTTAGTTCCCTAATAGGTATTGTTAAGCTTCCACAGGGAGTATTATGTCTTTTACCCTTCAGATCTGTAAAATAATGCTTTAGTTTTTGTTTGTAAATTATGTTGCTATAATCAAGAAACCCTGGATGGTTTTCTAAGTTTCGAGGAGACACTTAAAACGCATTATAGGAAGGACACCCCTACAGTAGGTCAATTTAATGATTTAATTTATGGATACTTGTTAGTCAAACAGAAAATATGATCATAAATGTGGTTTAGTCATGTTTATTGGTTGTGATAAAAATTATGGTTGTGATGAAAGTTTTAGGTGCTTCCATTGTTAATATGTGAAACAAAGCATGATGTTGTGAGTGTGAATGTCTAAAAACACACGCACACCTAAAGATAATGTTTTGTAAAAAAATGGTTTCAAGAAGAATAATAACGAATAAAATGGACGAGAGTTAAAAAATTTATATTTTTGTTCTAACGTGGCCTGCAACATGTTCCCACCCCCAAGACCGAACCCCATAACACCGACATCTATCAGCTACCTGTTGTTCACTCCTTGAAATGCTAAACCTTCCTGTTGCTTTTTCAATACCCATTTCAACAAATGTTTACAAATTATTTTATATTTACATGGATGTTTGTGGAGTTTTTTTTTTTTTTTAAATTATATACACTTACTTGAAATACAAATTCATGTACAAAAATAGTAAATTACAGTGTAAAATAAAATACTGACACAAATAAATCTAGATTTTTAAACACAAATTTGAATAAATTTCAAGGTAAATTATAGTTTAAATAAAATTAATCTTATTAAAAATATCTTTAATTTTGTAAGTTTAAATAAAAATATAAAATTATAAAATTAAATTATAAATAATTTTCTATTTGTTAATGTTTTTATCATCAATAACTTTAGATTTAATTTTGCATGCATTAAATCGCATATCTTAAATAAAATAAATATGTAAGATGAGAAGTAGACTATTAATAAAATAAATTATATTATATTGACCTATATAAACTTTAGTTGTTAATATATTTACATGTGTAAAATGAAAAATGACCTTATTTTTTTAAAAGAGAATATCTACTAACGCAAAACCTAGCCACCCCAACCCAACCCTACCAAAGTGAGATTCATTGTCACGTATATATGCATATTATTTTACTTTAATCCACTGCCACCACTTTTCACATTCCTTTTAGTCACATCTTCATCTCTTTCAACTCGAATTTGTCTTCGCTCTCATCTAAGTTTCTACTCGTATTTAAAACACACATTAAAACCTATTACGTAACTTAAACAGCATTAATATAAAAAATAAAATAACTTTATGCCTCAGTTCTATATAAAACATTATTAGTTGTACAATCAAAATAAATTATATTTACCCTAATGGCGTAGGTAATTTTACGCTAAAGAACTTTATTGCTTTTACTATTTATCATTTCAGAATTTTATTTTCCCTTAAAATATTTCTTATTTTATAAAATAATGAAATTTTATTTTTTTAAATAACTTTATATTTATTGATACTTTAATTAACTATTTGATCAATTCATAACTATATTTTAAATGAGTTTGAGTTCCAATACAATAACAATTTGATAGAATAAAAGTATTTTATATTATTACTTTATACTAAATTATGGCATGGATTATTAATTTTTATAATACTTTGTTTTTTTTATTGTTAATTTAGTTGGTTTTCGGAAAAAAGCATGTCTTGTTACATTTGATTTTAAAATTAATAGAAGTTATTTTTTATTATTCTATCTTATTTTCATATAAGACACTTCAATCATATAATCACATAAAAATAATTAGTTCAGTTGATCTTTTTGAATTTTTAAAATAATATTATCAATATACCACATTTATTTTTATTATAATAACATTAAAATTATCTTTTCATTATATATTAATAAAAAAGTAAGCATATTTATAATATTTCATACAAACAAATATAGACATGATTATGTTTCCTTGTACAGTGTCAATATACATGTTTAACCAAAGCTCTTGAAATCCAGTGATTATAAGGATCCAGATTCTAGTGTTTTCAGAATTGACTTGTACTCTCTTAAGATGATTAACAGCTGCAGGTGAGGCTTTTCTTAAACATGTTTTATGTGCTGGTAAAAAAAAAAAAAAAACATGTTTTATGTGTACTACAGTAGTAGTCTGAGACCAATTGTTGGCCATCACGTAACACAAATTACCTACTTTTTGTAAAACAACTTATAATTCATAAATATTCGTTTTATTCAAGACAGTGCTATTCAATTTATATAAAAACTATTACAATGACAAAACTCTTCATTTAACGTAATGAAATATACATGACTCAAATTTACATTAGTTCATATTTAGGGCGTGGTTATGGTTTTATTTTATTAAATTAAAGCATAATATCTCACTTATTTATTAATATTTGCAATCTCTTCCCAGGTTAAATCCGGGTTAGTTGGTTATCAAATCATGTGCCTAACATTTTATTCAAGCAAATGGCAATTAATTAGTGTGCTTTTTTTTTTATCAAGTTATAGGATCCTATGATATATAAATATTATGGAGGGCCCTTTCTTCTGATAGCCAATTTGTCTACATTTGTAATTCAATCTTAGACAATATTTTTTCTTTAATTTATTCTCTATGATTGTGACATGGTAACAACACAAATTCAAATTGATAAGTTATAGAATAAGGAGGTCAAATAAAAAAAGAGAAAAAAGTTTCTACTGAATTAACCCATGTGTGTGCCGTTATGAGAAATTACAGGTAGTAAAAATCAAACATAAATCTAATAAATATTTAATTAATTCCTACCAGTAAACCCTTTCTATGGTCAACAAAAATAAAATGACTACACATTTAGTATTCCTTATTGGATGGTGTCATCTTCAGCCTATAGAATTGCATAGCGTACAGCTCATAATTTTCTCAAAAGAAATTATTATTTCATTGAAAGCATAATATTTAATATTTTTTTACTCAATTTTCTTAAAAGAAATTATTATTTCATTGAAAACATAATATTTAATATTTTTTATCGAATATATATCTTTCTTTTCTGAATCTTTGAGAACCATCTAAGATTTGCATATATTACCTGCGGAATCCATGCAAAAGATATACTTTCAGGGAGACCTTCACTACTATATACATACATATATATATATATATATCTATATATATATATATATATATATATATATATATATAT
>Ga0209489_100703_pt1 | contig 65515 bp, 33 predicted proteins | sample SiratrowhiteBW_FD_187527 | JGI IMG/M metagenome (GOLD analysis project Ga0209489, IMG submission 187527) | Root nodule microbial communities of legume samples collected from California, USA - Siratro white BW (SPAdes) (version 2) | ecosystem: Host-associated > Plants > Roots > Nodule | place... | reverse complement strand
ATATATTTAAAATGATTAGTTATACTTTATCTGCTTGTAGGCACTATCCTTAAAGTGATAATTCTTATTAACAAGTAAAGTCTAAATAATATTATACTCCTATGTTTAATTTCAAGATAAGAGAAAAAAAAAATGTGAAATTGTCACTGAAATAGTTTTTTTTTTTTTTTTTTTTTTTTTTTTTTTATGGTTTTGCTGGGAATAAGTTTAATGCCACGGTGGCTACTGATGTAGAAGTCTAGGATTTGTTTTAGCCCTTCTAGTTTGCACTTAACTATTGTTGGTTCATGTCTTGTGGGGTTGCAACCAAATATTGGAAGAGTGTAAATTACTAAGACTCCTTCTAAGTTTGAGGAGAAGTGTAAGTTGATTTCTAAGTATTGGGTCATTAGATGAAATAAGAATTCCCTAGTGATTGTGATGAATTAAAAGGATGTGTTCAGATTTTTAAGAAACCTAGGAGATCGAGGAATTATGTTTTCAAGGATACTAAAAAATTGTTAGAATGAATGTTGTAAGGAAAAATGTTTTAATTTTGTTTATTTGCTTTTTTACAAAACTCTTGTAGGTTGGTTTAGTAGTTTGCTTTAGTAGTTTGTTTTATTTTTTTTAATAGGTTTGATCTAGTCCCATGGTCTTGGATTTCTTTTTCTTTCTAATAAATTTAATGTTATGCCTCTATTGTCTGTTTAAAATTTTTTATTATCTATTTAATAAATTATTCTTATGTAAGAGAGAGCAATGACTATTAAATAAAATTGATTGAAGAATGAGAATTATCTAAAACGGTCATTAATAAAGACATAAATTTTATCATAGAAAGAGCAACTGATATAACCTAAAGACAAAAAAAATAGTAATCTTTAAAAAAAATTAAATGATTAAAATTATTTTAAATTTAGAATTTTAATGTATTCATACATATTCTAAATCTTAAATTGATTAAATTTATTTACATAATATACCTTATAATTAAAATTCAAAACCTTCAAAAATTACTTAGAAAAATTACATTTTTTCTAATTTAAATTTACAAACTTTTTACCATCTACACACGATCCAAATCAATTAAAAACATAAAATACAATATTTAAATATTTTCATTCAATAATATTATATTTAAAATCATAATAAATATTACTTTAAAATAAATTATCTTTATCACGTATAAGACAAAAAAATGTTATCAATAAATAAAATTTATTGAATAAAGAGGAATATTAAAAAAAATGACTATAATAAACTAAAAAAATTTATTATAGAAAGAGAAAGTCATATACCGACAAATAAACAATCAAAGAATTTTATTAAAAAGTTGAATAATTAAGTTAATTAAAATTATTTTAAATATATAAATTTTGTGTGTTCATATCACTTCTAAATTTTAAATTTATTTATTGACATGTTTACAATATAATATATTTTAAATATTTTAAATATCTATTTAAGCTGAATTGATAAGGTGTAATCTGTAAAGCTACAATAAAAAGAAGAAGAAAGATAAGGCCAAGATTAATCACGTAGTTACAGTAAAGAATCAGGTCTTAGAAGAAATATTATCTAATAAAGAAACAGAGTAAAGATTGTCCAACTAACAATTGTTACGATACAAAATACTTATGAAGTACAATGTTTTTATAAACTAATCAAACTCAAGGTCTAATTTTAGAGACAAATGATAAAAGCAATATATAATAATTTATAGGCCATATTTCCACAAACACTAATAACACTCCATAAAATTAGCTGAAAAAAATAAACAAACAAATAAAAGAAAAAGAAATATAATAATTTTATATTGATTCATTTAAATGTGAAACTACGACCAATTCTTCACAAACCTATTAAGTTCTGTTAATAAGAGTACTATTTTTTATGTTACTCTTGGCTTACAGTACGATTGTTGGCATATGTTAGAGTAAAGTTCAATAGATCCATGATAATTTTTATTAAATGTCATTAAACAATAAAATGCAAACAGGAAATCTATAAAAAAATAGTTTTAAAATAAATCATGTGAGACATAAATGTTATGTTTGACAAATCATTGTCGGATAAATGATGAAGCACATTGTGTTCACTTTTTTCATCTAATAATTGAAGTTTCAGTTAGACGATACACACACATTTAAGCTAACATTATACTTCACAAAATTCTTTATAAGTTTATTCTATGTTAGAGGAAATATTTTCATCTTAATATTTACCAAGAAAATCTTATAAAGTTGTTTCACGTCAACACAGATCTTGACATGTCTGTCAAACCTGGAAAGGTGATATGCCATGTATAGTCTCATGCTTAATCCAATTTAGGTGGAAACTCTCTGACCTAGGCCTAATATGTCATGCTAAATATCAGGATACTAGTTAAAGAAAATATAAACATTTAATGTTGAATGGAGACATTTAATGCATATCTATCTCTTTCCATGGACATACAAAAGTTTGAAGGTGAAGACCTAAACTAGAGCTTCTCAATGAGTAGAAAAGGATTTACAATAACTCTTTTTTGAACTCTTTATATAAAGTAGTATTCCAAGTTGAAGAACATAACACAAGTGATTAAGAGTTGTTGAATGCTGTCAATATTCAGGCTCAAAGCCTTCTATCCCTAAGCTTCATAAGAACACTGTTTGTGTTCATCTAAGAAACTAGAAGAGTGTATAAACTTTGTATCCATTGAAAGATGTTATCTTTATCTAGTGAGCCAAACCTTGTGATCCTTTATATCACATTTCTTTGTAAAACCCTTTTAGTCAAGAGTAGTTGCACTCCAAAAAATAGTGAAGTCTTAGTTAAGAGTGACTTGTTTCAAATAATACTCAAGTTATTAGGCAGAAGTTGTTTTAATTTCAAATAATACTTGTGTTGTTAGTTAGAGTGATTTTATTTCAAATAATACTACGGGCTATTAGTTAGGAGTGACTAAGGGTTTAAACAATACTTAGGTTATGTAGTCTGGACTGGTTGAGTTTCAAATAATACTTTGTTGCAAATTTTCAAACTTAATTTGCCTAATGAAACTTGATTAACTGACTAAGACCTAGATGTTGTCTTCTTTTATAGACAAATCAATATAAAAATCTCTAGTGTAATTCCTTTTTTTTTACCTTAAGCTTAGTTAAAATTGCATGTTATTAAAACTCTACTAACAAGACAAGGAGAGCTTTTTAAAAACTAAGTTTTAGAGAAGTTGTTGACAAATAGTCTACCACATTGAAAAATTGTGTATGTCTGCACTTTGTCAAACACTTCTTTTTGAAATTTGTCAAAAAATTTTAAAACACAATTCAACCATACCTTATTGTGTTTTTTTTACTTGTTTTCACATTTGATATTAGAGCTCAACCTCTAAAAGCATGATTGCCTTACTGCAATTATAGGAAATATCCATATATGATTATGATGGAAAGACAATTGATACGTGAAGGAGTATCCGTCACAAGGTTTTTTGTCTTCCTAGGAGAAGACTTTCCATATTGAAAAGATAAGATAAAAATGTATGTGAAGTCCACACTATTAGTTGTGGCAAATAATCACAATAGGAGATATTGTGAACAATACTCTTGAAAAAGAGTGAGATCCAAAAGAGTTCAACTCGGTGTAATTGAACAACAAAACAAGCTACACCTTTATTTATATGTTTAATAAAAGTTAATACAAGAAAGTTTTCAGGTTAAACTTAGTGTAAAAAACAAGAAAACAATTATTGATAGGTTGATTGTAAGTTCTCCTTATGAAAGAGGAATTTGAGAGAAAGATTGCATAAACTTTGAAAAGCGATGCCGAGAGATTTGAATGTAAATACTTAGTGAGTGGTGAGATCCTTATTCTTTTAATTGTACTAACCATTTTTACCATTTTTATCTTAGTCTCATGTTTTTCTAATTTTTTGAGGCATGAGAGCAATTGAAGATATTTTTTTCCCAAAACTTTTTTCAAGCATTCAAAAGTTAGAAATAGAAATCATAAACAACTTCAACATGTGCGCAAATATAAAGATAAATCAAGTTTATGAATCAAAACTAGTTCATGCTTCAAATGTTGAGGTTATACGTACACCTTTTAATGTTCAAGCGGGAAGTTAATAAGTAAGTAAGAAATTGTGAATTACTACGAATAATTGAGAGATAGGGAAAAGAAAGCATCAAGGAAATAAGAGATGATTGAAAAAGAATGGTTTAAAAGAATATATGAAGAATTTAGAGAAAGGAAGAAAAAGCTAAAAGGAAAAATTGAAGAAAGGAAAACAAAAAAGCTTAGAGAAAAAAGGGGAAAGGAAAGAGAGAAAGATAAGAAATAGAAAAGGGAAAAAAGAAGAGAGAGAGAGAAAAAAAAACAACTTAGAGAAAAAAAAAAGAAAAAAAATGTTAGAAAAAGATAAAAAAAGAAGAGGAAGAGTTACTGTATAAGTCTTTTATTAACATGATTGAGAAATAATACATTGAGAGGGAATTGCTAAACTTTGATCTCTTATTTTATTTGAAGTTGTGAATATTTTCTTTTAAATTACTACAAATGTTAATGCTTTTATTTTGTTGCTCGGAAAAGAATTGTACATCAAGAAGCAATTACAAGAAATTTGGAGAAGAAAATAAAATAAAAGAAGAATTAAGCATATGCACGAATGAGTCTGTTTTAGATATTAAGTTCTTGAGTTTTAAATTTGACAAATTTAAAGAACATTTCTGCTTTGATTTTTAATGCTTTCAAACATTTATATTTGAATTTAAAATTTTCAAAATTTGAATTTTTATTTTTTCAATTTTTTTACATCAGTTATTTTCGGAGTCGACGTAGAATATGGTATATTACGTTGGATTTGTGTGAACTGACATAATAATTCTTCAAATATTTATAAAATTACTATATGTTTTTATTTATCATCATTTCGTGTGATAAAAAGTGTGGTAAAAAGCCATTTTTGTAGTAGTGATATCATTTTGTCCATCGAGATAGATTTCATTGAGATTCATTCTACCACTCAAATATAAATTTATATCTTTTAAATTCACATCAAACTTCTTTTAGACATAAATAATCCTAAATATCTAAATATCTAACTTAAAAACCTCCTTTATATAGGTAAAAATTTAATAAAATTAAAAATAAATATTAAAATTTTAATTTTAATTTTTAAAATTTAAATCTATTTTTATTTTAATATGCTTAATAGTCTCATATCATTTTAAAATTAAAATAAAAAATAATTTAAATACAGTTTCATCTCTTAATTCCCAAAACATTCTTTATAAACAAAACGGTGAGAAGGATTTGAGCTCCGAAAGTGAGAATACCTCAACTCATTATATAATGATTGATGAGTAATACACACCTCCCCTATTATGAAATTCAAATTCTGAAATTCTTCCAAATCACCCTTTCTAGAAAGAACGAAAAGATAAAAAAAAACCGCGAACTTGTAACCTTTTAATGCTCCGCGTATGAAGGTGGTGCCAATAATCACTGAAAACCGATCGAAAAAGAATGCAAATCAACAATGAAACACAAGCACATAAATAAAGGAGGAAAGAAAAAAAAAACTAATTTGTAATTATAAACCCTTGAAAGCAATTATATCACATTTCCTTAACATGAGGGGGTGCAGGTTAAAAAATAGAGGGTACAGGAAGCAATTGCCTAATTACAAAGGTTTCCTTTTAAATTTCTCTTTCTTTTCGGATGAAATTTAGTTCACGCATAACTCCTTTAGTAGAAACCTTGTGCGGTGCATGCAATCAACCCTAACCACAGAAACAAATATAAAATAATATACTATTTTTAACTTCAACTCTCTGACCCTTTAAGCAGCTTAATAAAGAAGTTATTTTTCCTTTTTGTGAATGTGTAATAAACAAGTTCCCAACAAAATAAGCCAGCTAAGATATCTCTTCAAAGTCAAAAGTAGTTGACAAAACATGGTACATCTTAATATATATTCCACGAGATCATATTACATTAAACATTGTAACGTGCATACAACGTATTCGACCTGAAATTATTGACCTACCGTACCTGTCAGATTTCAAAATAGTTTGGTCAATATTTGCTATTTGAATATGTGGAACATTTGCATAATGCATCCCTAACAACCATTACATAACTTAATATCAATTATTTCAAGCAATTGCTTTTAGATTTTTGTTGACAATTAATCCAATTGTGCTTAGACATACACCTTAGTTCATATCTAAATTCGGTTTTGAAGTGGAATAAGGATGGGAAAACAAGAGAAAAAAATATTAGTGAAAACTATGTTGTTTAGACGAGTAGAGATAACAATGGAAGACTGTGAAAAATTATGATTACTTGTTTGGGTTAATGAAACAATAAGTATAAATAAATAAACAAATTTTGTAAGAATTTTATAATAGTTAAAAAGTAAATTTAACTAAAATATTCAATCATTTTATTTTATATGTTTGTAAAATATAATGCTAGTTATTACATTATGTTATCATTTTAAAAATAAAGTGAAACAAAAATTGTAACACGCATTTTCTTCAAGTACACTAGTCAGAAAAATAGAAAAGCTTTTTACTTCTTATTTCTTTTAAAAATTAATATTTTTATTCTATCTTTCTATTTCATTTCTTGTTATTTATAAATTCAAATAAACAAAAATTACCAATAAGTCATTAATATAAATGAAACTAAAGTTATTTTTTTAAAATAAGATTTCATTAATGAAAAAATGTTAAATATTTCACACAATAATATAATAAAAAAATATATTTTTTATTTGTATATTTCAATGTAATTTCTTATAGATATTAGATTAGTTGTACATTGAAATTAGAGTTCGTAACGAGTAAAGTTTAGAGTTGTCAAAAAAATATTTGATTCGGTCGGTAAACTTTAAATTTCATAAAATGATGACACCAAACAAAAAAATTAACCTAAATTAAGTTAGACCACCTTTTGTATATCCCATTAGCTTGTAGTGTAATGAAAATAGAGTAGGCCATCACATAAACTATGGTCGGCCCATTTTATAAAATAACTACTATATTTAAGAAAATAAAAGTATTAAATATATTTTATTAAAATATTATAATTTATATATCAAATTATCATATAAAAATAAATTATCTTATTTAGAATATACAACACAAATTTATTACGTAGTTCGTTATATCAGTATAGGTTACGAGATTGATACCTTTACAAGTTTGAGTACGGTACTTTAGTATTTGTCCGTATCGTTTTTTTTTTCTTTGTAATAATTATTATAACCCATATATTTCAATTTTAATCTTTATTCTCGTACTTGTTGGATACCTATTTTGTTGGAAATAATGTGTTAGACTTACATATACAAAATCTTCAAGAAGAGTAAGAAGAGTAGATGTGGTCTTTCAAAGATATGAATACGAAATTTTGAGAGAAAACTAATATCAATTGTTATTTTAAAATTATATTATAATATTTTTATTTGTTTTCTCTATCTTTAGTTAGACTTAGGTTGTTCATTGCTTGTATATATATATAAGCTTTTGCTTTGTTTTTAATGGAAGAAAAGAAAGAATCTTTTCATTCTCATTAAAAAAAAATTAGACATAATGTATAAGAAGCACACATGCACGTGAAGATTAGATATAAGAAGCCTTAGACATATACAAAGCTTAGACACAACCTATAACAAGTGTCAGTCACATACGAAGACTTCATGCAATCTAAACAAGAGCTAAAGAGAATAAATGGTAATAGAAGAGTTGACAAAACTTTGTATAACACACAAATGAAAATGAAGTAGACAAAAATTACACATAGAAATCACAAGAAACACATGTAAAGGCAAAAAACATCTAAATTTCATGCAAATTGACTCTTGCATCATGTAATTGTGTTACAATAGAGAGGAAGATGTAGAAAAAATGTATCTTGTATTAAGCACATTGAGTATAATACAGATAAAAAAGTCAATCATGTTTTGAAAAACACTAACAGAATGATAATAAAAACATGCAAGATAGAATGATCCTTTCTAGGATGTCCATAAAAAGAAGTGAAGTTGTGCAAAACATGTTAATGATATATACATAAACTACGTGAAGTTTTGGATGCAATAAAGTTTTTAAGGTTCTAATGCTAAGTTAAAAGTTTGTCTATTAGACTATTTAGAGAGAGTTGCATTTACAAATATTTTTTTTTATGAAGTTGCAAGCAGTGCTTAAATTACATATCCTCTGTATAAGAGTTGCTTGTATTTTAGTATAACCAAAAGTGACTATATATAGTCAACGTAGTGATAAAACTCTATTTGCATCAAGTTCTAAATAAGGCTAAGTTTCCCCTTAAAATGTAATATAGAGGTCAACCTAGGTCAAACCTTGAGAGCACATTTCATTAAGTCCATTATTTGATATTCTTTCTTTTACAACTTAAAATTAGGGGTTTGAATGAATTTTGATATTGAAAACAGACAAAAAAAAAAAAAAGACAAAAATAGAAAACACAAAAAAAGTGATAATAGAAAACAAAGTAATGAAATAGATTGTCTAGTGACAATCATCTACTACGTTGAAACACTAGACGATATAATCACTTTTAGACGGTTTAAGACCCCACTAAACAATATAATCACTTCTAGAAGGTTTTAGACTCCACTAGACAATCTTATATATACATTAAACAGTCTCACTATTTTTAACGTGTTAAGTGGTTTATCGTCTCACTATCTTTAACGTGTTAAGTGGTTTATCGAGTTAAGTCTATCAAGAGCTGCTACTTTAGAATTGTTATGATTTATATTTTTTTAATGATTATCAAGCAATAATAAACTTAATATTAATCTTGTTAAATGATTTTGAATTAAAGATTTACTTCAAAATATATGATTTTGGAAATAATTCAAATTTCTTGTTGTTTTTGGTTTTTGCATGTATTTTTTTTCTTTGGTTGTGGTTCTCTTTCGATTTCTTGATTGTTATTTTTCGCTTTCTTTGTAGTATGGAGCATGATTTTGTAGGGTCCCAAATACTTTAGGGTTCTTTACAAGATCACAACACCTTAAGCCTGCTCAATAATCAACGTGTTTTCAATGCAAAAACTTTGAACAAGCCCTGAATAATTCATACAACACACTCTTTTGTTGCATTTTCCTTCACCATTCATCAAGAGAGATTTGGTCTCGATTCAGATTGTTAAAGAAGTGTATTTGGCTAGCTTGGACGACTGCAAGAATCATCTTCATGGAAGATTGATTCTGAACAAGGGTGATAAATCCCTTACGCACCTAGAACTCTTAAAAAACTCATCATAGTGAGGGGTTCTTTAGTTGAATGGAAAGTCATTCTGCTTGGAAAGGGTTTCTTTGAATTTTCTTTCTCTTCCCTTGAAGACATATGGAGATAAGGTTGCTAGATCTTGCAACCTATCTCTTGGTATTCTCAGGACTTTTGGTTGAACCAAGAACTTTGTTCCTGCTTCTATAAGATAACCAAAGACCACCCAATGGGATATTGGCAACCAAGGGTCATCTTTTCCATAGCTAGAGGCATAGGAATACCTTTTGTGTTGGATGATTGCACCATGAAGAAGATGTGAGGTTTCTTTGTCAGGTTTTAGTGGATGTTGATATTCTTGCAGACCTGCCGCACCAACTATTGATGGAAAGGCTTAGGTTTGCCTTTGTGGTTGAAGTTGAATATGAAATATTGTCTCGCATTTATTCTTTATGGAAAATGATAGGCCATCTTATTGCTAATTGTAGGAGGTGCAATCATATTGATGTTGCAAATCAAGGAAACAAAACCAACCAGGTTAAACGACACCATGTGGCCAAGAAGAACACTAACTTGAGGGATGGTGTTTCTACTCCTCATGATCTAGCTACTAATGAAAGCCTTTGGACAGTTTGGAGGGAAGGACTAGTCTTGTGGAGGAATCAAAACTTCTGAACGATGAAGAAAACTCTCCTTAAAAAAGTTCTTTTGATAAACAAACCAATAACAATCAGGTTGATTAGGTATCTCCTAAGGGTAATAGGTCCAACAAATTTGGTGTTGAACAATACTTTTCAAAATCTCATCGTTTTAGATAAACATGTTAATGATGAACCTAATATCTCTCATAATTCTAATCATATTGTTGTTATTTCTCCTATGCAGCCTTTACTAAATGTTGATACTATTTCTCCTAAGTATAATTCTTTGCAAGATCTGAAGAAAGGATGATACGTAGGAGGTTCATAATACTCTGAAAACTAAAATTAAATTCCAAGAAAAGTGTGGCTTGGTCTCTAAAAGATGGGCTGATATAGTTTATGAAGAGGGAGAGTCTCCATCAGAGACGGATGATTTTGAAGAGGAATAAGTTCAAACTTCAAGGAAGTCAAGTAGACCTCCAAAAAACTCGACATAAACCCCAAAAACTTCAGCAATTGATGCCTCATTTCTACATGCTTAACTTGTCTTTATTTGATGTCTCCTTGATTGAGAATTTATTCCTCAAATTGTGCTTTCCTTTTCCTTCCACCATACTTTGTTTCCTTCTTCTTTATCTTTCTTGTTCTTGTTATATTAGTCAAGTTTGATTGTCTGGAATTGCAATGAGGAACGACATAATTTTTTTTTAAATTTGTAAAAAATATTAAATAGAGATGGAGTCGCCATCATAGTTTATTATGGAAATTATGGAAAAATCAAGAAAAAATGTCTGCGAACTATATACGTTTTTAGGAGTCGGTTACGTGTGGGGATGGTTTTAGCACCCCCACAATGGTACCTTTAATCAAATAATAAAAATGAGTATGATTTTATAAAATGTTATTTTTCCAAAACAATAATAATAAATATGCAATTAAAAAAATAAAAACAAAGAAAATACTTTTTATTGTTTTTAGGTCTAACAAAGATTGACCTTGGTCCTACGTATTTTCATATATGATGGAAAATCAAAGTTTACATAGTTCTAGTTTAAAAATGTTTGTTTAGTATTTGGATGTTTAGTGTTTTTTATATTTTTTATTTATACATTTTTTTATATTTTTTATGCTTTTATATTTTTATATATTTTTTAGGAAATCTTATATATAAAATTAATCGAATATGGCTTTTGGGATAACACTCTCGGAAAAGAGAAACGACACTCTCAACCATGCGTATGGATATGACATTCTTAATCGCAAGATATAAATACGGTTCTTTCACTCTTAGAAAATAGATACGACTCTCTCGGCCATGTGTATGGATACAGAATTCTTGGTCGCGACATTTAGATACAGTTATTTCACTCTCAAAAAATAGATATGACACTCTCAGCCATACGTATGGATACAATTTGAGGTTTTAAGGGTGCAGATTGAGGTTCTAAGCAGGCTTTAGACGTTGAGGTTATAGTTTAGGGGCTTTAAGGATGTGGCTTTGCTGTATATGGATGAGATTTGGGCGTAAACGGATACGATTTGGGTTCCTGTGGATGTGGCCTGAGGGCATATGGATATGACTTGGGCTTCTAAGGATGCGGTTTTGACTTCTAAGGATACGACCTGGGTTCCTATGGATACAGTTCGGGTTCGTATGGCCTTCTAAGGTTATGGCCTATGGATATTGCATGGGTTCCTATGGATGCGGTTTTGTATCTCTGAGATGCGGTTTTGTATCTCTAAGATGCGGCCATGAGGTTCTGAGATACCGTTTTGGGTTCCTATTTAGGTACTCGGTTCCATTTATGGATAATAGGCACTAAGGCTCGATAAAGTGAACTCTGTTTATGAATAATAGGCACTAAGGCTCGGTAAAGGGAACTCGGTTCTGTTTGGGTACTTAGTTCTGATAGTGGGTTTGATGTAATGGGTATAGGTAGGTCGCGACATATACACAATAATGAATGGAATGTATTTGACAGCAACGACAATCACCATTGCGTCTATTGGGGGGATAAGGGAAGTTTAATATTTTTTATCAGCTTTGGATGATGACGGGACGTGAACAAATATTATGCCATGCAAATATAAGTAAGCATGAATGATATGCCTATTTTATTTTATTATTATTTCTATATGAAAGTATTTTTTATTTCTCAGAGTGTGATGTGTGAAGCAGATGTGTGAGCAGGCCATGTAGTAACATGTAGTGAATATACCTTGTTGAAAATGAGGAGAAAAACGAAAACAAACAAAGATAGAGACTAATATGTCAGTAAGCTCTAGATAGTTTCCTATGTTACGTGATCCAATACAAATGAAAGATGATGGTTCTCTCTGGTGTAAAAAAGGCCTCAATATCACGTGTGCAAGCCAAAACTTAAACCGAACATTGTCCAATATCTGCCTCTGTGTGTGATCAAAGTGAGAGCAAATTATCCTATCTTTAGGTGAGAGCAAATTATCCTATCTTTAGGTCCCCCTGTGCGTGTGCATGTCTTATTTATATATTTTATGCCCACCTTTTAATTTTCTTCAATCTCGTTTTCCATCATTATTCTTTATTGAAAATGAATTACCCTAATCCCCTATTAACTTCAATTAAGAAAGAGTAGTATAAACTTACAATACCTCGATGGAAGAGGGTGCTTTGTGAAGAGGAGGAAGATGCAATTACGGTTAGGAATGCAAATGTGTATCAAATAGGGCATGTGGTATGGGAGTGAACGAGGGTACAATTATGGTGAACATGCAGAGGAATAGAATGAGAACGTGAGAAAATAAGAGTGTATCAAATAGGGCATGTGGTATGGGAGTGAACGAGGGTACAATTATGGTGAACATGCAGAATGTGAGAAAATAAGAGTGAATAACACTCCTTTAAGAGAAAGAGAATATGAAGATAGAAGAGAATGAATGTGTAGTGAGAAAGTACAAAATGTGGCAATAATTAATGGAAGAAAGAGAAGAAAATGGACATTAATGGTGTAAGTGAATTAAAGTGAATGTCTTACAAGAGAGAGCGTTCAATAAAGGAGAGAGAAAATAAGAGAGAGAAAATATATGAATTTACGAAGATGCATGAACAAGAAAAAATGAAAGTGTCAATATAATTAACGAAGATGGGGTGCGAGTAGCAAACAACCCACACCAGGTGCAAGTAGCAAACAATCCACACCCTCTTTTTTTTTTTATGCTTGACCCACCTAATGGGTTAGGCTTAAAACAAAATATTAATCATATTTTTTATCTTTTTTTAAATTTTATTTCTTATTCTTTTCATTGTTATTTTATTATTATTATTATTATTTTAAAAATATGAAAACATAAATTATTTCAATTAACTAGACTATTTGAAAGATTATTTATTTATTATTTATTTATTTTTTCTTTTTTCTTTTTTATTATATACATTTTTATTATTATATTTTTCTTAAATTTTATATATTTTTTATTTTTTAATTTTATTTATTCGGACAAAATTGAATATTAACCTTAATGATTACAAATTGGGCTTAAAATCGTCCATACCTTGTCTAATATTATTAATTATACCTCTAAATACAATTAGTAAATCCTACAAATTACATGTCCAAATTCATACAAAATAGAAAAAAAAAAAGAAGAATTTTGGTTAGCAAAATAGGTTGTGTTTTTTCTCATTTTCTTTTTTATCATTCGTGCACGCATTAATATAATATTAGTATATTCACATTCGAATTCATCTCAAACAAAACTAATATATTTGAAAACATATAAATAAAATCAAAGCAGATAAAGAAACTATCTTAGCTAGTGTCATCCCTCCCTAACACACTTTTGTAACCATCTAAAAGCCAAAAACATGGAGAACGTGTTGAAGAGAGGTGGGAAATGCAAATCATATATCTAATATCACAATTTACTTACATGAGGTACAAAGATTACAACAATTGCAATAAACAGATTAGCTCAAAATGAAACGACTTGAAATTAACATTGGTTAATAGTAACTTAAATGTCACTGCATAACATCAAAGTATTCGAGTGAGGAAAAAGAAGAAACTGAAAATGTGTTTTTAAATTTGTTGTTTGTATAATTGGTGTACAAAAAAACTTTCAATGTTTGTTGAAAGAAGGATCGGTGTTGAATGATTGTTTTTATATTAAGGTTTTTCGTAACACTGTTATCATATTTTTTAAATTTATGAAATTATTACTTTAACTTACGTTTATTAGTCATAAATATTTAAATTTGTGTAATATTTCTTACTTATTTCAATTAATTTCTTAATTTAAATTTAAATTTTAAATATAATTGTCAATAATTTTCACAACGACATTTATGCAATATATGTAATCAACCTTCTACCATTTTTTTAACGAAAATAATTATATATTTATTTTCATTCTACCACTGATATACCATACCTCATACAAAAAATAAACTGTTTATTGCTTAGGTTTAAAGAGCAATTTAATATAAACAATTTTATTATTATTATATATTCACGTATAAAGTAAAATATTATATCATGAATATGAAACTAAAGAATATAGTATTTATATGATCACTATTTTCTAATAATAATATTTTTAATTTAGAAAACAAATGGTGAAAATAAATTAAAATTTTACTATTAAATCATTTAAATATAACATCAAAAGTATTTAAACATATATTAAAAAAAATCTTAAGTCATTAAACTATAAATCTAAACTAAAGAATTTTCTAAACATTAATAAGTTACCTAAAATAACTATTTACATGGATAAGTTATTATATATATAATTATTATATATTGAGGTTTGGAACATGGCAGATTGAATACTGTGATATTTATGGTTGCACTCATACCTATTAATTTTTATTTTTGTATATAAAGTATTCTTTATTTCATTTACCTACTTTTGAATATTTTTACCATAGAGACTTATCATTTACACTTCAGGTTCAAGGAGTGGAGAAATGGAGTTTTCATTATTTTTGTTTGGTATCATTCAGTGAACACAACATGTTTTCCCTTCGAATTTCAAGTAAAAAATGTAAAAAACTTTAATAAGTGAAAATGTAATAAAAGTAAATATCCTAGGAGTCAAATGTACAGATTCTATGTATATTCCATAAGTTAAGTATATTTACCAAAACCTTTTCTTCATGTCCTAGTCAGTGTAGAAGTTAATCAATACATTAAATCATTTTGTAAATTTTAATAGAGATTAAATTTTAGCAGTTAGCATTGTGTCTGTAATTTTATAGAATCAGTAATATAAGTTTTATTTGGAATCAATGTTTTTGCATTTTATTTTATTTTCATAATTAATTCAAGTGTAAATAACATCTATATATAATTGAATTTTTTTAAACATGTGTTATAATAGCTATTGTACATATATATTTCTAACAATAAGGCCATAAAGAATGTTTCTTTTCTTTAAACGATTTTAATTTCATATTTTTCATCTTGAATGTAAAAATTGAAAGTTTCATATTTTACACCTATTTATTTGAGATATAGAAATTAAAGGTAATACAAATATCTTAATAATTTTTTTAAGTTAATTTATTGTCATTTTTTTTAAATATATTGTACTAATCCGGATATGTGTAATTGGTTCATATTTAATTCAAAGAAAAAATACAACACAACTGCAACTAATATAATGATTTACAATCGAAAAAAACTCAATTTATTTAAAGATTTTTTTAATATACTTTTGAACCAGTTCTTCAGACATTCCCACTCATGACTTCGTTCTTTTAAATTTTATCTGTTCAGTTCATCCTTCTCCACATAATTTTCACCACCTTAAAAATAATCTCTATTTATTTTAATTTTCAAGACCATGCTTACACCGAGTTTGAGTTTTGAGCATCTAAATCTCTACTTGATTCTAAATTTTAAAAGCATGTTTCCATATTATCCTTTAAATACTAATTTAAATACTAAGCATAACATCTAAATCTTTACTTGATTTTAAATTTTAGAAGCATGATATAGATTCAAACCTGCTCCTCTTATTTCTTCTATTATGGGTTTATCTTGACCCTATACTTCAGTCATCATTCAAAATTTGATAGGTGCTTTTACTTTATGTTCTGATACTTCAATATTATAGGATAAGAAATTGTCATCACTACTCTTCTTATAAAGACTGAATTTATTTCTTATTTTGCAAACTTCAAAAAATAAGAGAAGTGCTAACTAATAGACTAAAAACAAATACAACAAGTTTAAGAGGTATTTTAAGATGGTATGATATATCATAAGATAAAATAAACTACTACAATGTTTTAATTGTATATGATCTATATATTTTATTTTTGTCTTACGGTAAAACACGATTTGAATATGAAAATAAAATTCACAATATGCATGAAGGAGCTCAACTACTATTTTTTTATTAAAAGGCGTGCATTGTACATATGCCAGAATATCAGAAACCAAGAAGACATAACACAACAACCGTTCATTATGCATGTACATTTACGAGGATACACTTGCTAGAGAAGCCCTTGTGAAAATACAATTGATCTATTTATTATTTTTCACCACTCTATTTGTCCTAAACATGTATTTAAATATACTTAAGATTAGACATAAGTTAGTTTGTTGTATTCTCTTTAAAAATTATTATCTATTTAAAGAGAATTTAACCCTTCTTAAAATTGTGACCGACTTTAGTCTGAAAATACATAACCAAAAGAATAATTGAGATATTAATGAAAATAATAATTAAAAATATATATAAAATAAAAAATAACTTGTGAAAAGTATTTTAATATCAATAATTAAATGACATTTCTTTTTCTTCTAGATTTATAATTGTTGTTTTCAAATAGAAATTGTATATATATAAGTATATTTTTTTAATAAAGTGTTTAAAATTACAATTTAACAATTTTCTAGTAATTTCTTATTATAAAAAATTGGTAAAGATTGGATAACTACTTTTCAACAAAATGCTAAAACCAAGTATATAATAAATTGTAGTTTATTTAAATTTGAATATAATAAATATTATAAATATAAACATAGCTAAAGAACTAGGTAATGCAAGATATTGAAAATAATAGATACGGATACATGGTCTCTAAATGAGATGTTAACAACCAAGGTTCATATTTTCTATAGCTAGTTGTAAATCAAGAAAGAAAATCAATCCTCTCTTGGAAAAGTACCTAACTGTAATATGTTCAGCTACTCACCAAATTTGGTGTTTAACAGTACCTTGAAGATGTTAAGGATGAACGTGAGGTCTTTAATAATTCTAATTATATTGTTGTTATGTAGGAGGTTCTTATGTAAATTAAGAAATTTCAAGAAGAAACATGACTTAGTGTTTAACACTCTCTTTGCTAATCTCACCACAGATTTTGGAACACGGATTACAGTGAATAAATGAGAAAACAAATATGGAAATCAAAATGTGAAAAAATAATTAAAAATTAGAATCAGAATAAGAATTCGCCAGTGAAATCTATTTGCAATCTTAGAAAGATTTAAGAGGAAAGTACAATTTCAATCATAAATGTAATCATAATAATAATAATAATAATAATCATAATTACTGGTGCTTTGTAGCAATGTTATCATACTTTTGAATTATAAAATCATTATTTTTAAAAGTCCTGGTTCAACTCCTTCTCCTGATTGTAGGCTCAAAACCTTTTTGATTTGGTTGTTTGTAAGAATTAGTGGTGCTTTGTAGCAGTGTTATCATTCTTTTTAAATTATGAAATCATTACTTTTACTTACATTTGTTAGTTAGAAAAATGTAAATTTGTATAGATATTTGTTACATATTTCAATTAGTTTCTTAATTTAATTTTAAATTTTTATATTTTGAATAATTTTTACAGAGATATTTCTGCACACAAAATATATATTTAATCCACCTTCTACCAATTTTTTTTCATAAAAGTAATTTTAAAATATATTTTCATTCTACGGATATATACCATACCTCATCCGAAAAATAAATTGTTTATTGCTGAATTGAAAGAGCAATTTAACATTTATCGAAACAACCAATAACACATATATAAAAATGCATAATTTATATGAAAAAAAAACTAGGGAAATTGTATGACACATTAATAAAAAGACATAATTTTTTATTATTACATATTCACGTATAAAATAAGATATTATATTATGCATAAATATGAAATTAAAGAATATAGTATTTATATCATCACTATTTTCTAATAATTATATTTTTAATTTAGAAAACAAATGGTGAAAATAAATTAAAATCTTATTATTAAATTATTTAAATATAACATCAAAAGTATTTAAACATATATAAAAAAAATCTTAAGTCATCCAACTATAAATCTAAACAAAAGAAGTTTCTAAACATTACATAAAATAATTATTTACAAGAATAAGTTATTATATACATTCATATATATATATATATATGTATATATGTATATGTGTATATATATATATACATATATACATATATACATATATATATATATATATATATATATATATATATATATATATATATATATATATATATATATATATATATATATATATATATATATATATATATATATATATATATATATATATATATATATATATATAGTTACATTCATACATATTAATTTTTGTAGATAATTCATCTACCTACTTTTGAAAAATTTTTACGGATACTGACATAGACTTATCATTTACAGTGCACAGGAAAGGAAGAATTTAGTAAGGTTCAAGGAGCTTTCATTATCTTTTGTTTGCTATCATTCATTGAACACAGGATGTTTCCATTTGAATATTTGATTATCAGATAAAAAGGATGTAACCAATTTAGTAAATGGAAATCTAATAAAAATAAGTATATGAAGAGTCAAATGTAAAATATATTCCATAAGTTCAGTATATTTACCAAGACCATTTTTTCATATCCTAGTCAATCTAGAGGTGATTCATAATAACTAATATTTTGTCTATTCAATGAATATGAACATATATTAAATCATTTTGTAAATTTTAATAGAGATTAAATTTTAGGTGTCTGTAATTTTATAAAAGTTTTATTTGACAAAAAAGAATATCTTTACAATTTATTTCATTTTCATAATTAATTTAAGAGTAAATAACATGTATATATAATTGAATATTTGTATATATATATATATATATATATATATATATATTTATAACAATAAGGCTATAAAAAATATATACATTTATAACAATAAGGCTGTGAAAAATGTTTCTTTTACATTGTACTAAACCTGATTAATGTAATTGGTTCATATTTTATAGAAAACATATCATGATCGACAAGAGAGAAACATATTTTGTTAATAAATTTAAAGAATACTTTTCTCTTAAATATAATCAAATCAAAAATAAAAATATTGGTTTCCTCTCTTTTCTCTCTTATTGCTTCAAATTATATATATATATATATATATATATATATATATTTACATTTACAAAACACACAAATATAAATATAGTAGAATGAAAATCTTAACATTTACATTTCATAATTAAAAAAAATAAAAGATCAATTAGTAGATGAGTCAGGTTTTTTAATACATATTTCTTTCTCTTTACTATTAAGGAAATAATTAATCATCATAATTGTACATAATGAGAATCTGATAAGTGGATCACTACATAATTAGCTTGTAAGTAGGAGAGAAAGTCCCCATATATATTTTTTGTATATGAACTGATATAAACACACAAAAATAAAAAAAAAACAATTACCATTGTTTATATGGTATCACCATTGTTTATATGGTATCAGGGCACCGATCTTGATGCTCGGTGCTCTGAAAACCTCCCCATATTATTTAGAGTGCAGGGAGAAAGCAGAGAACATTATATGTTGACTCAACAAATTCCTTTATGGTCTCAAACAGGCATTCCGGACATGGTTTTCAACATTTTCTCATGTGATTAAATCTGCAGGATTTTAGTAGTCCGAGGGCAGACTACTCTTTGACTCATCATCTACTGCCCTTCTTTTCATGGCAGACTACTTTTTGACTCATCATCTACTGCCCTTCTTTTCATTGATGTTCACGATATTCTTTTAACAGTAAATGAGTAAATGATCTGACAGAAATGCAGCTTCTCAAAGACTGTCTATTATGACAGATTTGGCATTAAAGATATTAGAGACTTAAATATTTTTTAGAGATTGAATTTTCTCCTTTTACATGTCACAAAGGAAATACACGCTTGATATTTTGCAGGATGCGGGACTCATAGGTGCTCGCCCATACAAATTTCCAATGAGGCAATACCTCCAACTCACACTGGACGATGGAGAGTTGTTAAAGGATCCAGTCAAATACAGGGGGCTCGTGGGACGACTGATATACCTCACGGTTACTCGGTCGGACATAGTGTTTTCGATTCAGACTAAGTCAATATATACAAGCTCCACAGAAACCTCATTGGGATGCCGCAATTCGCATCCTGAAGTACATCAAAGGATCGCCGGGACAACGATTGCTATTGCCATCTGAGAACAATCTGACATTGATAGCTTATTGCGACTGAAACTGGGGAGGTTGTCAGACAACTCGGAGATCAGTATTTGGGTATTGCATTCTTTTTTGTTCTTCTATTATTTCATAGAAATAAAAAAAAACAGACAAATGTATCGAGATCATCCGCGGAAGATACTTTGGTTGCGATATCTATTGCAGGACTTGAAAGTGCCATGTAACCTGGTAGCTCGACTTTTTAGTGACAATCAAGTGGCCTTGCATATAGGAGCAAACCCAGTATTTCATGAACACACAAAACACATTGAGATAGACTGCTACACTGTGCGAGAAAAATTACAAGTCAGGATAATCAATCCCTCGTATGTGCCGACAGGACCAGCTCGCAGATATTTTTACGAAGACAAGGAACATTTTTTGACGTTGCGACCCAAGTTGGGGTTCATGATCTTCACCTATACCAACTTGAGAGGAATATTAAAGAAATAATGATTATCCTGATTGTACATAATGAAAGAATGACATCATAATTATAGGTAATGATAGAATCCATAAATAGTGGATCACCATATAGTTAACTTGTAATTAGGAGAGAAAATCTCCATATACTTGTATATATTTCATGATTACACAGAAATAAAAAGCAATTACTTGTAACATCACAATTGTTTTATAGTTACCTTATTTAGATTGCATCTTTGTTATTTTGCATGTTATCCTTTTAAATACTTATGTATTTAAGAACTAGTTCTATTTCTTCTATTCTTTACTTTAATGTCCAATCATCCTTCAAAATTGGATCTATATAATGTTTTTTCTAATGTTTTTAAGATAAAAAACTGTCATAACTGGAAGAGGATTAAATTTATTGCTAATTATATACTAAAAGACAGAAAAGTGATAACTAATCAACTTATAATCCTAATATCATCTGTTATATATATTATATAATCTCGCATATTTTTATCTTTAGTAATTACTTACTTATATAAATGAAACCATTCAAATACAAATTTTTATGTTTAATTAACAGATACAAAACATTTGTCATATATATCGACAAAGAGGTTCATCTTACTGTAATAATGTTTGATTTGGACATGATATATCATAAGATAGAACAAAGATACAATAAATATTTTAACTGTATATGATTTATATATTCTATCTTGTATTACGGGGAAACCTATTGAATATGAAAATAAATTTTACAATATGCATGAAGGAGCCTCAACTAGTCAAGGATCCTACTTTATAATATAATAAACGAAAAAGGCGTGTCTTCTAACATAACAACCCATTCATCATACGTATATGAGCACACACTCGCTAGAAAAGCCCGTGTAAGAATAGAATTGATCTATTTATTATTTTTCATCATTCTATTTGTTAACCTTGTTTAAAATTGGGACTGAGTTGAGTTTGAAAATACTTAACTAAAAGAATACTTTTGATATTAATTAAAAATATTATAAAAATAAAAAATGACTTAGTGAAAAAATCCTCCATTACTTGTTAATACCAGCCACTAAAAAATGACACCTTTATAGTTGATCAAATGTATATTTAAATATATTACTTCCAATAAGGTGTTTAAAATTACAATTCAACCATTTTCTCGTAATTTTTTACTATAACAATCTCGTAAAGATTGATTTATAAGAGATTAAGTGCGTTAAGCAATATCTAATAGAAGTTGAGTTTGAGTCTCTCCTACCACAAATTTTAAATAACATTAATAAAATAAATAATGATAATTATAATAATAATAACATTAATAATAAAAATAATGTTTATAACATTTATTGATTTTTTTTGCCATCAAAATTCTGTTGGTAATTTTGATTTATCGACAATTTTTTGGTATTATTTATGGATTTTGACCATCAATAAATCTAATAATATTAATATTGAAAGTCAAAAATATAAATTACTTAACATAAATCAATTTTGTTATAATAGATATATTGTCTCCTTTTACAAATATTCTCGCATAATAAAATATAATGATTAACTATATCAGTATATAGGATAAGTATATCTTACTTAATAGTAAGAATGAATTAAAAGTCCTATATATCATCTATAAAAACTAATGTGTGATAATTATTGAGGATTTCATAATATAACATTTAACGATTCAAATTCAAGCTTTTCTAAGACAAATCTTAAAACAAATTAAAAAAAATAAAAAAGATATATACACTTCAGTGAGAATGTTAGAAATTATTAAAAGCTTAGGATTTCACTTTCACTACCTTATTTTTTCATTGGAAAATGAAAATGATATATATCGAGGACACCCAAGTGCTCTAACAATGGACAAAAAGACTATTTACGTATAGAGAAGATATATTTGAAATGATAACATTGACCTACACCATGACCATACAATTAAGTATTAAATTGTTCCTGGTAAAAATAAAATGGAAAATGTATATTACTATTTATTTATGGTCATGAGCACCTTCAATGATATATTTCAAATTAGGTTGTACCTTACTGAAAATGATGATTATATTGAAAACTTTTGGTTTAATTGTTGTAATATGCGGTTTTGTATTTGGTTCTAAATACTTTTTTTATGTGTTTCGTGGTATTACTTATCATGTAGTGGATGTTAAGGTAGGGCAGGTTACAATGGTGCTTAGTTATAGTTGTTATATTACATAGAAAAAGTCATATCCTAACTATCAATTATAACTTTAGGTCTAATGATAAGTTTTGATCCAACAATTAGTAGTAGTGTTACAAGTTCAATTCTTAATAGAATAATTGTTCAAAAAGATAATTTCATTTCTAATGGAACAATTATTGAGGAAATTATTGCAAGTAATATCAATTATTTTGTGACCACACTAGTGAAAAATCAGTCTTTAATGTTTGCGTATAAAGACGGTTAAAAGTGAAAATGATGTTATCAAAAACGCAGTGACATTTTTGTAAATAAATGAATATTCATAATTTCGGTTGGAGCAAAACCGACGTTGTGATGTGAACACCACGTCGGTTAAACACCAATATCGACGTTGGGAGGACAATAAAAAATAAAAGTTAAAAAATTTAAAATTTAAAATTGGCAGGTGAGCCACCACGTCGGTTTTAAAATTTTAAATTGGCAGGTGAGCCACCACGTCGGTTATGGGCTTCTAACCGACGTGGTGTGTACCAACATGACATCGGTTTTGTGAGTCCAGCCGACGTCATGGTCACTCTGGTAATTTTATAAAAAATTGGGTAAAATTAGGGTTTAACACAATGTCAGTTCTGGGCTTATAACCGACGTTGTGGTGCATCAAAAATTGAATTTGGGGATTTCAAATCATGCACGAAGTCGGTTAGGAGCTCAGAACCGACGTTGTGCTGCTGTTTTAATCCAGCCACGCATTTTCATTTTCACTTTTCTTCTCCCTCCAAAGCGCGCGCGTTGTCTTGCATTGTTCCGGCGTCTTCTTGGCTGTTATTTCGACCTCCATTGCTTCTCCATTCAACTCCATTGCACTCGTTCTCCTTCATATATGTTGAGAGCTTCATTTTGAACGGTTCCATTTTCGTTTTAAAGCTCCGTTCGAGGTGCATTTCGTTTGAAGCTTGGAGTTGTTTATTTCTCCTCATTTTCGTTTTCTTTCACTGATATTGTTATTGTATTGACTATTTGTTTGTGTTTTATGGTTTTGGTAGTGTTCGTTTCTCCGCATTTGGGTTCGTTGGTCTTTTCAGTTTGGCGTCACCATTACTCTACAGGAGGTATGTTTTTATCATCTTTGAAATGGAAGAACAATATGATTTGAATGGTTATTTGTATGATTAGAATGCTTGTTTGGATTTGAATGTTTTTTGTGTATGTTTGATCTATATATTGTGCGTATGGTACTGAGTCTGGGAATGTTTGATCCCCAAAATTTTTTGTATTTTATTTGAGAATTGTTGTATGATTTGAATGCTTGTAAAATTGGAATGCTTAAATGGCCTTTGTGTATAGTTTAATATATAAGAAACACATTTGGGTACTGAGTCCGGGGATGTTCGATCCCCGACAATTTCTATTTAATCTTGCTCATTATGTAATGTGTCTGAAAATCTTTCATTACTCGTAACGATGAATCGAAGTTGGATAAATGCAAGTCAAATAAGTGATGTTTATGAGAAATGTGTTGAAGATTTTTTAGAATATGCTAAACGGAATGGAGCAGCAATAAATGGAAGATATTACTATCCGTGTGTGAATTGTGTGAATGAAAAAAGACTAGATATTGAGTTGATACGAGAGCATGTTCTTTGTGATGGTTTCTTGAAAAACTATACAACATGGACTTAGCATGGTAAAGTTGTAGACTTACCATATGCATCTGAGCAAGATCAATATGAACATTCTAATCTATATTCTGAAGATTGCATGGATGACATGATTCGTGATATTGGAAGAGAGAGTGTCCACCAAGCCCATGTGTTTGATTCTTTGAAAGAAATTTCACTAACAAAATTGTATCCTGGTTGTTTAAGTTTTTCGCGTTTGTCAGTAGTATTACAATTATTTAATATGAAGGCAAGAAATGGGTGGACTGATAGAGCATTACTGAATTACTTGAATTTTTGCATGAAATACTTCCTCAAGATAATACATTGTTGACCAGTCATTATGAGGCCAAGAAGATATCGTGTCCAATCGGTTTGGAGTACCGAAAAATACATTCTTGTCCAAATGATTGTATATTGTATAGAAAAGAATTTGAAGGATTGCATAAGTGTCCCAGATGCGGGGTATCAAGATACAAAGTTAAGGATGATGATGGGGATGAAGATGACATGAAAAAAGGTCCTCCTGCCAAGGTATTGTGGTATCTTCCAATTATACCACGTTTAAGACATTTTTTTGCCAATGTTAACGATGCAAAGAACTTGACATGGCATTCAAGTGGAAGAAAATGTGATGGGTTGTTACAATATGTTAGTGTACATTAGTGTATATATTTAAATACGAACTACAATTGTATATTTTATATATTGAAATGTATTGTGACTGGTTTCTGAAACAATTGCAGGGTGGTTAGTACCTAATTGAACCTGTATTTAAAAAAAAAACACATACATACACTACGTCGGTTAAGGAAAAAACCGTCATTGTAATGGGATTCACCACGTCGGTTATGGTCAAAACCGACGTGGTGTTGCATATGAAAAAAATGAATAAAAGAAACACCATGTCAGTTTGAACCTACCAACCGACGTTATGGTTCTCTTCACCACGTCGGTTTTGGATACCAACCGACGTGGTGATGCCTATCAATTTAAAAATTTCAGATAAGCATCACGTCAGTTTCCCGGTCCAAACTGACCTGGTGTGGCATCTCTAGCATACTCTTTCATGTGTCATTGACGTTGGTGCCTAGTTTAAACCGACATGGTGGTGAATTACATGACGTCGGTTGTTTAACCAATGTTATATTTGAAAATATTCAATGTCGCCTAGGTCAACGTCGGTTCGAGACCCAACAATAAAAGCTTTCAGAACTGACGATAAAGACCTTTTTTACGCTAGGGCAAAGATCAAGTAGGTGAAGTAAAAAAATTTTGAGAAATAGATTATTGTTGTATACTCTTTAAGTAAAAAAATATAAAACTTGACTTGTTGTCATGCATAATATAAATGTTACATTTTATCCAGTCTTACCACTTGCTCAAAATGCATAGCTATACGCACTCTTCAACCCTATGTTCCGTACTCCATGTTTGTTGCTATCTTATCTAATTCTTTGTTACACTTGTGAAATTCATTTTAACTCCTAAACCTCACACGCCCACACGTGTAACACTTGGACTATACCAATTTCGCCTTTTTCTCATCATTGTATCTATCAAGGATTATAGACTTCGAACAACTCAGTTACAGCAGAGTAGTGTTGGATTAGCACAAGTTTTTTTTTTTTAAATCATCCTATATTGTATTGCATAACAAAAAAACTCGTAAATTTTTTTTACTTAATACAATATTCACTCTCTATATTTTTAAATTTTAAAAGTTAAATAGATTATGTTATTATACATCATAGATTATGTGGAGTCTCGTACAAATTGTGAAGGACAATAACATCAAAACTAATCTTCAGTTACTGTTCTTTTTATAATAGAAGGAAATTTCGTGATGAAATCATAAAGTTTTCAATTTGTTTTCTTTTACATATATTTACTCTACCAAACGGAAGAAATGATTATGTTTTTATTTTACATTTTTTTCTAGGCTATTTTTATTGAGCAAATGTAGTGTTTTAATTTGATTGCTTTATTAAATAGACCTATAATTATTTTGAGTTTCTTTTAATTTATTTCAATAAAACTTAAAATAAAAATTATCAAAATAAACTTCTAAATATATTTAATTAAGCTTATTATTTAATAGCACATTATAGAAAAATGATCGTAGTAGTTTCTTTTTTCAAAATTACAATAGATTTGAAAGACGTTTTATGTCATATGGAGCTTTCATAAGTTTAAGATCGATTTCGGAATATGCTTTCGAAATCATTCTAGAAAGGTAAAATTAAACCTTTGTAAAGTGAATTATTTTAATTTCTTATAAACCTTTTCGAATTAAATTCTTTTTAGCTGTTATGGAAAGCAGAAGAAGCATATGGAGCTTTCATAAGTTTAAGATCGATTTCGGAATATGCTTTCGAAATCATTCTAGAAAGGTAAAATTAAACCTTTGTAAAGTGAATTATTTTAATTTCTTATAAACCTTTTCGAATTAAATTCTTTTTAGCTGTTATGGAAAGCAGAAGAAGCATTTTTTTTATCGATAAAAGGAAAATAAAATTGTAAGAGGTATTTAGGTATCTCAACTTATATACAAATTGATGAAAGATGTATATATATACACACAATCGTGACAACAAACGGATGAAGCATGATGCAGCTTCCTCTGTATTTTTCTTAACAAAGAAGAAAGCAAGTAATTAATTAAGTGCCTGCTAAAAGTACTTTCATAAAACGCTATGCTTCTAAAATCCAAAATATGCACACCTGATATAACTATGGGCACTAATACAACTATGGGCACTAATACAACGATGGCTGATGAAAAAATCACTAGTCCATATGGAGTCACCTTTCATAGTTTGTGGAGTTATCAAAAGAACTTTTTCACGTACTAATATATTTTAATCATGCTTAATACAAATTAATTCATTCTTATAATTATTATACTATATTATTAGGTAAACTTGAATCTTATAATTCTATTTATTCTCATTATGAAATCCTTAGCATATTTATTACTAAATACACAATTTATTTAAGTTGTTCACCATCATCACATCTTATGCTCAGGTTGTCCTCCTACTCAAGACATCTTCAACATCATTCGTTTTCTCTAGATGATACATAAACTTGAAATAATAATCAATTAAAAACTTCATTAATCTATTTTTATTCTATGTCTTCCAATCAAACAAGTACTTGCCATCACTGAATATGTGAGACTAAGCATCATAAGGATACTACCTCCAAATCTTCGAGGCAACACCACTATTACCATCTTTTAATTTCCTATAAACATAATCTATCATCCTCACCTTTTTTTTCTTCATCCACTCACAATCCAACCTATGATGTGATTATGCTAAGAATTATCAATACTAGTAAACTAATTAATATTTATTACAACTGTAGAAAACTTTGCTCTTATCTATTCACCCAAGCAAAAGGGTCGATCATTGTAGTTCAATTATGTTAATAACATTATCATCTAGAAAAACCCTTACATCAACCTCTTCTTGTAACAATAAACTAGATTCACACAAACCTTTGGTCTCCATGACAATCTTTGGACATTTCGCTAAAGTATTATGTCTATTTTGATTAGATCCACTATATTCATTGAGTTGATATGACATAATCCAAAATTCACATCTTCCCCGACTAAAGCTCTCACATTATTTTTCCTCAAGAAGCCTATCATTATCCTTAAATGTTCCTTATGAGCTCCTTGAGTACTGGATAAATAAGTGTTATCTATATAGACTATGACAAACTCATCCAATAAGAGACGTAATGTTATATTTATGTAATCCCTGAATATGTTTGGGATACTCATCACTTTAAACAATATCATCACATATTCATGGTAGTCACATATGGACCTAGAGGTTGTCTTCTGCACGTATTTAGTCTTCACTTAAATTTGTTGAGACATGAATCTCATATTTATATTGGAAAACATTGTTGTTTCATTCAACTTGATCCATCAAACTATCATTTTTCAACAATTTTATTTTACTAACTATAAGAAATTTTGGATTTATTAACAATTTTGATTTGTCGATAAATCAAAATTACTGACGAAATTTTGACAGTCAAACTCCAAATAATATATGTAAAACTATATGAACTAAGTCTACTAATCTAAACCACAGTCAAAACTTAGTTTAAGAAACCCTGTACTTTAACATGCATAATCCAACCATTATATCAAATCTTAACAAGAGTGCCAAATTCAAAGCATTTCAAAACAATCATCTATTAACAAAAACTTAAATAACATCACTCAATTTCAATATTCAAATTATTTTCAAACCAAACATAATCTCTACAAAAAACTAAGATCTTATAACCAAGTTATCTTCACATCTAGATCATCTATCTTAAGATTTTACCAAAAACTTAAATAGATTCTCTTACCTAAATTCCTTGATCAAAAGAAAGTTATATCTCAAGCATTAGAATTACTCGAAATATAAAGATCTAAAACAAAGTATCCAAACATAAAAAAAAATAGTATAAGCTTAACCAAGTTGCAATGCTCACTTTTCTCAACTAATCAAACCATGATTGATGATAAATTTAAAAGGAAAGGAAGAAAATAAAGAATCTTTAGAGTAAATATTAACTTACTCTATTAGAAAATATAATTAGTTGAAAATAATCTTAACTTTCTAACTACTGCGAGATGTGATCAGATCTTAAAAGAGACAATGTTTGGAAGAATGAATTAGAGAGAAGACAAAAAGGAATTAGAAAGAGATAAATCTTTTTTAAAATTAAATATTTTTACATCAAAGGTTCACTTTATGAATAATTTATATTGTCTCAACCTAACTCATTTTAAATAGACCAATATTTCATGGAATTCGACTTTATATTAAATCAACTAACCTTTTGAATCACTTAAAAATAAAAAAATAATTTTAAATACAAAATTAAAAGTAAAATATGTATTTTTAAAACTTAAGTCATATTAATAACATTAATTTTAATTTTAGATGTAATTAATTTAGGTCATAATATATGCATATGTTTTACTAAATATTTTTTAGTACTTTTATTGTATATTTTCATTTTTTAAATATTATTTTTATTATTATTTTATGAAATAGGTCAACCCAACCTAAATAGTTCAATGTAGACTTTTAAAGATATCCTATTAGATCAAGCCCATATGATGTGCTTAGTTTGAGTTATCACGTTTTATTCCCCAAAGATCTCATAGAATGAAGAAGCATATAAGTTTGAGATTATAGTTGTTACGAGACAAATAGGGTTATGTGATAATTTATTAGTTGATTTTATACATTTGGGACTGATTTTATTATTGATTGGGTTTAAATTTGGATTTTTATGTTTGTTATTATTCATTTTGCTACTTATGAGAGGAAAGAAGCAGAGAAAGGGTATAATTGACTTTTCGCTTAAGCAAAGGATATTGCCTGGGCTAAAACTCATTTAAAGACCTTTCATAATGTAGCCCTAATTTGAAGGCGATTACAAAATAACAGTCGCAATTTGACCTAATACAAGGAGCAAAAGCTATTAAAGCTAGGTCAAAGATCATCATTCATCACTTATCATTCATTGGAGATTCCTTGAAGCGCCGTTTTTTAGCAACATCCTTTCTTGTTCTTACTCTTGTGCTACCATATAGCTAAACTCTCTATTCCTAGGATTGGATGTAATTTCTCAACTTTGAATGCAATCTTAACGTTGTTTGGTATCATTAATTTTAATTACCTTTGTTTTAAGTTTTTATTCAAGTTTGATCTATCTTAGATTTCTTGTTTAACGCATTGCATGTATAAGTTCAAGGATGGATTATAGTGCAGTGATTGTTTACAGCAACTATGTTTAATGCTAATTAATATATTATAGTGACTTAGAACAAAGCTAGATATTTTAAAGTAAGAATTTCAATGCTATGTTTAATGCTAATTAATATATTATAGTGACTTAGAACAAAGCTAGATATTTTAAAATAAGAATTTCAATGATAGAGGAATCAGGTTGAATGAATTTTATTTGCACATATCAGTAATTGGTAATTGGAAAATATGATAAATTTATGATTAAGAGTGTATGAAAAGGAGAATATTACAATTCAATCCCAAGATCTTCATTAATATTGATTTCACAAACTTTCTCATTAATTGTTTTGTTACTACGTTTATTAATTTACTCATATTCAAATCAACCTTTATTACGTGTTCTAACACATTGATACACAATTGATTTTCAATCATAAATTCCGTTCCTTGTCGGAGACGATACTCTACTTAATTTCTATATTTATAGAAATTAAATAGAGTATGATCTCCAGATATCAATCATAAATTTCGTTAACTGTGGAGACTATACTCTACTTAATTTCTATATTTTATAAAAATTAAGTAGAGTATCGTCTCCACAGGTAACAAAATTTATGATTGAAAATTAATTGTGTATCAATGTATTAATACATAATAAAGGTTGATTTGAATGTGAGTAAATTAATAAATTAATAAAGTTAGTAACAAAGCAATTAATGAGAAAGTTTGTGAAATCAATATTAATGAAGATCTTGGGATTGAATTGTAATATTTTCCTTCTCATACACTCTTAATCATAAATTAATATCATCTTTTCCAATTATCCATATGTGCAAATATAAGTCATTCAAACTGATTCCTCTAGGATTGAGATTCTTAGTTTAAAATACCTAGCTCATTTTGTTCCCAACTACTAGAATAGATTAATTAGCATTAAGCATAGTTACTATAAATAGTCACTGCACTATAATTCATCCCCTGAACTTATACATGTAATGAGTTAAAGGTTTGGTTCCAATTTCGAAAAGTGCTTTCTAGTCACATAACGTAAAACAAAAATAATTAAAATTAATGATATCAAACAACGTTAAGAGTGCATTCAAAGTTGAGAAATTACATCCAATCCCAACAATATAACAATAAGAGAGTTTAGCTATACACATGAAGACAAGACAAGAGTAGAGAAAAGAGAAAAAATAAAAAAAAGATCTTGATAAAAAACGACGTTACAAGAAATCTCAACGAGTGATAAGTGATGAATAATGATCCTTTGTTTAACCTAGCTTTAACCTTTTTTCAAATTAGGTTTCCTTACTACAAGTCTCTTAAATGAGTTTTAGGGGAATTATTTGCTTAAGCAAGAAATCACTCATATCCTTTGCTCCTTTTCTCCGTGCTTTTGTTTTCTCTCTCTTCATTAAACCTAATTCTCAACCAAATCCCAAAATAAAACATTAAATAGCAAAATGAATAATAACAAACATAAAAATTGAAATTTAAACCAAATCAATAATAAAATCATTACCAAATTTACATAAAATCAACTAATAATTAACGTTTATCATTATGTTAACAATCATATATGATTTGTTGACTAACATAATATAAAAGCTAAGAAATATTTGCATGATTACATATTTAATCGTTCTAGTTATATAATTTACCTTAAGTTTCATTATTTATTTGATCCTACTGTTGTGTAAACTTTATTTCATTGTCTCTATATTTAAAAGTTATATAATTTACCTTCAGTTTCATTATTTATTTAATCTATGTAAACTTTATTTCATTGTCTCTATATTTAAAAGTTATTATTTTAAACTTTATTTAGTAGTCTCTATATACTATTTTGACTTAATATATGTTTTGTCTTGCTAAATTATTAGATTTTTTCAGTCATTTAATGTATAATAAGTTTTTATTTTTTTTTATTTTTCTAAAGTGATTTAGATAGTGCTTGGAAAGTAAAATCAATTACTTTAGATAACACTTTAGTACATCAAATATAAATAAAAATTTTATCAATAACAAGAAAGTATAAAAAACAATTTAATAGCTTATTATGAAATAAAAATCATGAATCCTATTATTTTAGTCTATCCATTGTTTGAATCTACATGATCGAAACTAATAAAAATAATATTTATAAAGATAAAAAAGATTGAATACTAACAAATAATGTTTTTTCAACTATAAAAATAGTAGTTATATCTTTATATTTATAATAAAGTATAAACAATATACACAAATATATGCAAATGCAATTATATATTAACATGTAAAGTAATAATTAGTATCTTGACCTTTAAATACTAACCATGATATAGATTCAAATCTGCTCCTCTTATTTCTTCTATTATTGGTTTGTCTTGACCGTATACTTCGTTATAAGAAATTGTCATCGCTATTCTTCTTATAAAGACTGAATTTATTTCTTATTTTGCAAACTTAAAAAAATAAGATAAGTGCTAACTAATAGACTAAACTATTACAATTAATTGTATATGATTTATATATTTTATTTTTGTCTTACGGTGAAACACGATTGAATATGAAAATAAACTTCACAATACACATGAAGGAGCCTCAACTACTATTTTTATTAATAGGCGTGCATTGTACATATGCCAGAATATCAGAAACTAAGAAGACATGTGTTCTAACACAACAACCTAGTTCATTATACATATATGAGGATACACTTGCTGGAAAAGCCCTTGTGAAAATACAATTGATCTATTTATTATTTTTCATCACTCTATTTATCCTAAACATGTATTTAAATATACTTTAAGATTAAACATAAGTTAGTTTGTTGTATTCTCTTTAAAAATTATTATCTATTTAAAGAGAATTTAACATTCTTAAAATTGTGACCGACTTTAGTCTGAAAATACTTAACCAAAACAATACTTGAGATATTAATGAAAATAATAATTAAAAATATATATAAAATAAAAAACAACTTGTGAAAAGTACTTTAATATCAATAATTAAATGACATTTCTTTTTCTTCTAGATTTATAATTGTTATTTTCAAATAGAAATTGTATATATAAGTATATTGTTTTTAATAAAGTGTTTAAAATTACAATTTAATAATTTTCTAGTAATTTCTTATTATAACAATTTGGTAAAGATTAATATATAAAAAGATAACTACTTTCCAACAAAATGCTAAAACCAAGTATATAATAGATTGTAGTTTAGTTAAATTTGAATATAATAAATATTATAAATATAAACATAGCTAAAAAATAGGTAATTCAAGATATTGAAAATATGAGATATTGAAAATAATAAATACGAATACAAGGTCTACAAATAGAACAAATGAGATATTAAAAACCAAGGGTCATATTTTCTATAGCTAGTTGTAAATCAATAAAATCGTTTCTTGAAAAAATAAGTAACGGTAATATGTTCAACCACTAACCAAAGTTGGTGTTGAACAGTACCTAACATGTTAATGATGAACGTGATGTCTCTAATAATTATAATTATATTGTTGTTATGCTGTAAGATGTTACAATAATAATTTTCTCTAGGATCTCGAAAAAGAAGATATGTAGGAGGTTCTTATGTAAATTAAAAAATTTCAAGAAAAAACATGACTTAGTGTTTAACACTCCTTTGCTACTCTCACGACAGATTTTGGAAGACTGATTACAGCGAATAAATAAGAAAAAAAATCAAAATATGAAAAAATAATTAAAAATTAGAATCAGAGTAAGAATTCGAAACTGAAATCTATTTGTAATCTTAGAAAGATCTAAGAAGAAAGTAGAAATTTCAATTATTTATTATATAAATTAATTTTTAATATTAATTTACCAATATTTATATTTATATTGAAATAAAATAAAATTTAATTACTTATATAATATAACATAATAAAAATAATAATAAGATTAATTAGTAATAATAATAATAATTAAAATAATAATAAACTTAATAAATACAAAATAATAATAATAATAATATTAATAATAAATTTATAAAATAACAATAAATATAAGATAATTAAAAAATCCTCAAATATTAATGTTATAGCCTACAAATAATAATAAAATAAAATAAAATAATAATAAAATTAAAATTTATAATAATAATCAACATAAATTTCTAAAATAATAATAAGAATAATAATATTATTATTATTATTAACAATAATTATTTTATTTTATTAATCAAATCTATCACATCATTCACAAATTTCCATAAACTCTTCTTTTATTTACCAATTTCTTTCCATTAATCCAAACACACATAATTTTCACTCGCTTTCACCTTAAACATACTATTTTCCACTCCCTCACATCTAAACAAAGCCTAAAAGATAAATTGATATGATTCATGAGGTTGGAGAATTTCCTTTCAAATATCGATGAATTTGAAGAGGAACAAGTTCAAAATTCAAGTAACCATATAAACCTTCTACAAACTCCATCAAAAACTTCCAAAAACTTCAGAAATTGATGCATTCTTTCTCCATGCTTAACTTGCCTTTGTTTGATGTCTTCCTGATTGAGGATACATCACTCAAATTGTGTTTTCCTTTATCTTGCACCATGTTTTGTTTTCTGATAATAGAAAAGGTGGACACGTGGGGCGCAAATAAGAATTATGTTAAAATAAAAGGGGATAAAGAGCCAAAGGGACATTATGAGCATTGTGAATATATGTCTATTGTCTCTCCGCATTCTTCTCTCCGAGTTCTTTCTTCTCTCTCTAAATTATTCTTCTTCTTCATATTTGTAGGTGAGCAAGCTATTCATTCTCTTCCGTCATCTCCTCTTTGCGTATTGTCATATCCATATTGATAACTGCTGAGTACTTTCTTTATTTATATTACAATATCAAACTCATATAAACTCATTCCTGGGTGTTAGTTCGTAAAGTACATTACTGTGCGATTTTCTTTTGAAATCCACAATGATACGTATCATTTTGGTGCTTTCATTGAGTCCAATGGCGGAAAACACACGCAATCAATGCAAGTAGCGATTAACAAACTCACAAAACAATTTGAATGTTATAATGACCAGCTAGCAGCCATGACCCAGGCTTTAACCTAGCTTCAAGTTGGCACAGAGAATGAAACATTCTCCTCGACACAGTTCATCCCTATTTACATCCCCAAGATAGCTGGGGGTGGATTTCCCTCATTTTTCTGGAGCGAAAGACATTTTGCATTGGATTTATAGTGCAGAGAGATTTTTTTTTTGAATTTATGAGATTCCAGAAGATCAGAAGATGAATCTCGTGACAATTAGCTTGGAAGGCCGAATGCTAGCTTCGTTTCAGATTTGGGAGAAATTAAATCAAGGTAATAAATGGATCTGGATCACGTTATCCACAGCTATTCAAATCCATTTTGGCCCATCCCAATTTGAAAACCCACGAGAAGAGTTACTAAAACTGAAACAAGGTACGTCAGTGGCCAATTACTTTGATGCATTTAGCGATTTGGCTATTAGAGTGTATGGAATGGACGATTATCTACTATTAGATTATTTTATTGCTGGTTTACATCCTGAGCTGAAATGACAAGTGAAATCTAGATGTCTAGTTTCACTAATTCAAGCAGTATCGTTAGCTAGACTATTTGAAGAAAAAATTTCCCCTCATACTCAAAGATGGTCGTACCACACCTCCAGCTCCAATTGCTTCCACCCACGAAACACATTTCCACCCAACTACAAAGAACCTGAACCATACACCACCACCACAACCCTCAGTCATAAATCCACCACTCATACTAACACCATCTAAACCCAAATTCATGATAAAATTATCACCAGCAGAGATTCAATTGTGCAGAGAGAACAATATTTGTTTCACTTGCGATGAGAAATTTACTCCAGGCCACAAATGTGCTACTAAACATTATTTCATTATCCAATCTGTTGAGGAAGTCCCCAGTGACACAAAAAACTCAGATGATTTTACTGACACGGTTGTTGAGCCAACAGAGCACATTCAGATCATAGAATCATTACACCTCTCTTATAATGCTTTATCAGGCATAACAAATATAAGGTTTATTCGTTTTCTTGGGAATAGTGCATGGTAGGGATATTAGAATTTTGATGGATGGAGGCAGCTTTGACAACTTCATCCATCCAACTTTGGTGACAAGGTTGGCTATACCCTTGTACAAGGCCCCTAAATTCCAACTACAAGTGGGAAGCAGGAAATTATTACAATGCGAAGAGGAAGTTCGTGACATACCTGTAAAAATCCAACAACATATATTGTCCATTAATGCATTCGTACTTCCCATAGCCAGTGAAGAGCTTGTACTGGATGATATATGGTTAGAGACACTGGATACCCGCTTGGTGAATTATAAATAGAAGTTTATCACCTTTATGCATGGAGATCAGTTAATAACACTACAAGGTGAAATCAACCTAGCCCCAAAACAGGCTCAACTCCAGCAATTTAAGTGGATGCAAACCACCAATGAGGTATTAGCTCTCTACATGTTACAAATACAGACACAGGAAGAAAACTATTTGACTAAATTTGACTTACCTGCAGAAATAGAGCTCAAATTGGCTCTATTACTTCAGAACTGTAGTGACATTTTTCAAGCACCACAGGGTCTTCCACCCAAGAGATTCCATGAACATTCCATCAATTTACTACCAAGCATAACACCCATCAAAGTAAGACCTTACCGATATCCTCACAGCCAAAAAATGGAGATAAAAAAAGTTGGTAGCAGATATGCTAGCTTAAGGTGTCACTCAAACAAGTACAAGCCCATTTTCGACACTTGTGTTGTTAGTGAAAAAGAAGGATGGTATATGGAGATTTTGTACTGATTATAGAGCTCTTAATGCAGCAACTATCAAAGACTCCTTCCCGATGCCAATAGTGGACGAGTTATTAGATGTGCTATTTGGTACACAATATTTCTCGAAGCTTGACCTACGCTCGGTTATCGCCAAATGAGAGTGAAACCAGAAGATTGTCTCAAAACGACATTTAGAACACATCAAGGCTTATACGAATGGAGGGTGATGCCTTTTGGCTTAACCAATGCACCAGCCATATTTCAAAGCCTCATGAATTCAATCTTTGCAGAGGTACTAAGGAAATTTGCGTTGGTATTTTTTGATGATATATTAGTCTATAGTCCAGATTGGAATTCACACATACAACACTTGATGCATGTCTTAGCAGTGTTGAGAAACCATACGCTGTTTGTCAAACTTTCAAAATGTGCATTTGGTCAAACTCATATCGATTATTTAGGCCATGTCGTGTCCAGAGAAGGGGTCAAAGTGGATGATAATAAAATTCAAGCTGTGAAACAAGGGCCTATACCATCATTAATCAGAAAACTTCAGACATTTTTGGGCTTAGCTAGCTATTACCGAAAGTTCATTAGACATTTTGCAGCAATGGCAGTGCCACTTACGGATTTGCTAAAGAATGGTGCTTTTAAGTGGTCTAATCGAGCCACAAAAGCCTTTTTGAATCTGAAGCAAGCACTTGCTCAAGCACCGGTGCTAGCACTTCCTAATTTTTCACATCCCTTCATACTTAAAATAGATGCTTTGGGTATAGGTATAGGAGCAATTTGCAGCCAACAGGGACATCTCATAGCATACTTCTCCAAGAAGTTGTCAGTAACAACTCAAAGACAATTCGTGTACTCTAGAGAGATGTAGGTGATAGTAGTAACTGTGGCAAAATTTTGTCATTATTTATTAGACCACAAGTTCATTATCAAGATTGACCACAAGAGTTTGAAAAAGCTACAAGCACAAACCATACAAATTTCATAACAACAAGCATGGTTGGCTAAATTATTGAGTTATGATTTCTCTATTAAGTACAAAACAGGGATGGAAAACTAGGGGACTAATGGCTAATCTAGGGCCTTTTTAACTCTAACTTCGGTTACGAGCTCATGGATTCCCACTCTTTAGCAAGAGCTTCAACATCTGAGACCAATCAATAAATTTTCAAATACTGAATTGAGATAAAAAAGGCTACATATCAGAAAAAGGGTTGTGGTTTTGGGATGATAAGATATTTATACCAGCAAAATCATAATTGGAAAACCAAATATTACAAGAGATTCATGATTCAGTACTAGATGAGCATGAGGGATATAAAAAGACATTAGCAAGAATGATAGCCCAATTCTTCTGCAAGAATATGGCTAACACTGTGAAAGAATATGTGAAGGCTTGTCCAATTTGCCAACAAGCAAAGTATAACACCCTTCCCCCTGCAGGCCTTTCACTACCTTTACCAATTTCGGATCACATATGCAAGAAATTGCTATGGATTTCATTACAGGTCTACCTGTGTCTCACGACTATTCTATTATATTGGTAGTTATTGACCGCCTATCAAAACTCGCTCACTTTATTCCTTTAACACATTTTTCAGCGGCTAAAGTAGCTTATGCTTTTATCAAAATGATGGTGAGTGTTCATGGAATCCCTAAGACCGAGATAAGGTCTTCACTAGCAAATTTTGGGAGCAAATATATGCCCGTTAAGGAATCACTCTAGCACGCAACTTGGCTTACCATCTCCAATTGGATGGACAAACAGAGGTAGTCAATCGATGCTTAGAAATGTATTTGAGATGTTACACTCAAGAAAATCCCAAGGATTGATACAAGTTGTTACCCTGGACAACATATTGTTATAACACTTATTTTCACTCCACTATCGGAATGTCACCGTATAAGGTTGTGTGCGGTAGAGAACTGCCACTGTTGATTCGTTATGAAGCTCAGCTAGGGGACACCCCTTCCATTCAGGAACAACCACAACTATGAGATACGATGTTAGAATCCTTGAAAGCTGTTGAACATTAGACGGTTCAAAGTCTCTTTAGAGGATCAAATCATTTGATAAACTTTTGATGATAACAAAACTCAAGTATATATTTATATTTGATTACTTATATATATTGTGCAGTTAACATTATTATTATTATTATTATTATTATTATTATTATTATTATTAAAGCGGGAGACACATGGTCTATAAAGAGATAAGTTTTCTTACTATTTACTTTTATGTGTTATTGATTTGATTTAAATTGATTTTATATCATATTGTGCTTTAATGTTCAAATATGTTCATAATGGAAATTATTCAAATTATTGATGAGTATCTCAAATATAATTTCTTTATGTTATTTTAAATTAATTTTCTGATACAGAATTAATCAAGTTTAATGCAGTATGAAAATTAGAGAAATATTTCCAGTTTGAGCTCCATACATCAGAAAGTCAAGATTGCTCTGTTCAAGCATCCCAATGGCTAGTTTCTAAAAAGCTATATATAGAGGAGCAAGTTCAAGTTGAAGGAGACACAACAACAAGAAGCAAGAAGAGAAATATATCATAAAATAAATTAAAGAAAATATACTGAGTGTCTATTGTCAATCTACTATTGAGAGCATCTAGAGTTTTGGGTTGTGTGAAACCATTATGTAATTCTTCACCATTGTGAAGTAAACCCTTGTGAGCTTTCACCGTTCTCTCTTTTGAGAGTGTTTATTTCAATCTTGAGTGGTCTTGATCTCATGGGGAGATTGAGACTGGTATAACCTGAAGAGGTTTGTGTACTCGTTGTAACCTGGAGAGGTTTGTGTACTCGTTGTAACCTGGAGAGGTTTGTGTACTCGTTGTAACTATTTGCTTATTAGTGGAACCTCTTGAACGGTTTTTTTAAGGGAGAACTGGATGTAGCCCAAGAGATTAGGGTGAACTAGTATAAAACTGATTTATCTGTGCTTATATATTTTTGCCTTGGTTGGTGGTTTCTATTTATAGCGAATTGAGTTCAGGCTCCATTCAACCCCCCTTCTGGAGCCAGTTGTTCCTACAAAAGCCAATATCAGGAAGGCACAACTGAGAATGAAAGCTCAAGCAGATAATAATAGAAGAGACGTGGAATACAACGTCAGAGATTTTGTTTATGTTAAACTACAACCGTATTGCCAAAATTCTCTGAGATTAACCAAAAACCAAAAACTCTCTATGAGCTATTTTGCACCTTTCCCAATTGTGGCACGAATTGGCCAAGTTGCCTACAAGTTACAGTTGCCTCCAACAGCTTAGATCTACCCGATATTTCATGTGTTTGTGCTTAAGAAGTGTAAGGGATGTCCCCAACCTGCATGTGTGCCAGAACTGTTGTTGCTGGATAAAAAAGGCTATCCTTTACAACCACAAGTAATACTCGGACATAAGATAATAAAGAAGAAAGAAAAATGGTAGGAGGAAGTATTAATCAAGTGGAAAGGGCTAACATTGTGAGTATTTGTCTATTACCTCTTTGCATTCTTCTCTCTGAGTTCTTTTTTTTTTTCTCTCTGAATTCTTCTTCTTCCTATCTGTAGGTGAGCAAGCTATTCATTCTCTTCCGTCATCTCCTCTCTTCATACTGTCATACCGACACTGATAACTACTGAGTACTTCCTTTATTTATATTATAATAGTATCAACTCATTCTTAGGTCTTAGTTTGTAATATAGATTACTACGCGTTTCCTTTTGAAATCCATAATAATACGTATCATTCTCTTAATTAGCTTTCTTTTTATTGTTTATTGGTTGAATTTGATAATTACAAATTGAGCTTAGAAAGGTGTATCTAAACCTATTATAATATTACTAATTATAACTCCAAATAGAATTAGTAAATCCTACGTATGTCTAATCCATACAAAAGAGAGAAAAAGAAGGATCATATTGTTTAGCAAAAATATATTGTACTCTTTCTCATTTTCTTCTTTATCATTCATGTACTCATTAATATGGTATTGTATTTACCATATTCGCATCCAAATTCGTCTCAAATAAAACTATACATATATTTTAAAACATATAAATAAAATCACGGCAGATAAAGAAAATACCTTAGCTAGTGTCATCTCTCCCTAACACACTTCTTTTACAACTATTTAAAAGATAAAACATAGTAGAGAACGTCTTGTAGAGAGGTTGGAAATGGAAATCATATATTCTAACAAATGATAAATAATTGTTATGTGAAAATCATTAGCGATCCTGTTGATAAACAATTATTATGGGACAATAATTAATGATTATGTTAGAGTAATTATTCTGATATGATCCTGTTATTCCATGTACTCTATATATAGAGCATTTTCTTTCATCAAGAGAATAAGAAAAGATATACATTTTCACTCTCATATCCTTTGTTCTTTTTCTTTGTTCATATCCTTTGTTCATACATTAATGAATAAAAAAAACAAAGGATATGAGAGTGAAAATGTATATCTTTTCTTATTCTCTTGATGAAAGAAAATGCTTTATATATAGAGTACATGAAATAACAAGATCATATCAGAATAATTACTCTAACATAATCGCTAATGATTATCACATAATAATTATTTATTATTCATTAATATACTCTAACAGAATCGCTAATGATTCTCCCATAATAATTATTTATCAACAGGATCGCTAATGATTTTCACATAATAATTATTTATCATTTGTTACCCCCCCTTCAAGATGGAGCATGGAGATCAATTAAACCTATCTTGGACAGCAGATGTAAGAACAACTTGGGTATGAGAGATTTTGTACAAATGTCAGCAACCTGTGACTTAGTGTTGATAGGGAGCAAATGATGAACGCCATCACAAACCTTTTCTCTAACCACATGGCAATCAATTTCAATATGTTTACCACGTTCATGAAACACATGATTGGCAGCTAAATGTAAGGCAGACTTGTTGTCCCAAAAAAAAACTACAGTGGTCCTGAGGAACAATATGTAAATCACGAAACAAATAAGACAACCATTGAAGTTCACAGGTTGTCGATGCCAAAGCACGATATTCAGCCTTAGAGAAGGATCGTAAAACTGTGTTTTGCTTCTTGGATCGCCAAGAGATTAATGAATCACCAAGAAAAATGCAGAAGCCGATAATAGAGCGACGAGTTTCAGGGCATGATGCCCAGTGTTAAGTCAGAAAAACCTTTCAGTTGTAAAGGAGAATCACTAGGAAAGAAGAGCCCCCGACCAGGATTAACTTTGAGATAATGAAGAATCCTGAGTGGTGCTTGGTAATAAGCCATCGTAGGAGCTGATAAGAATTGTGAGAGATGATTGACAACAAAACAAATGTCGGGCCTAGTGTTGGTAAGATAGATGAGTTGTACAATAAGCCGTCGATACATGGAAATGTCTTCAAGAAGAGGACTTTCCTTAGAATGAAGCTTTATTTGAGGATCCATAGGAGTGTTAGAAGGTTTGCATCCTAACAAACCTGCAACCTCTAAAAGCTCTAAAGTGTATTTCTTTTGGTTAAGGAAAATGCCCTTTCTTGATCTAGCAACTTCTAATCCAAGAAAAAATTTCAATTGACCAAGATCCTTAATTTTGAATAAGTGATCAAGTTGAGACTTGACCAAAGCAATCTCTTGAGCATCATTTCCTGTCAAAATCATATCATCAACATAAACAAGGATGGTTGTGAATGCACCAGTAGCAGATTGTTTAGTGAATAAAGAAAAATCAAACTGTGACTGGGTATAACCCGAAGTTATAAGGACTGTAGACAACTTTTTATACCACTGTCTACTAGCTTGTCTAAAAATATATAGAGATTTTCTCAACTTGCAGACTTGACCAGTTTAACTACACCTTTAGGAACCTCCATATAGACTTCTTCATGAAGATCTCCATGCAAGAAAGCATAATTGACATAAGTTATTCAAAGAGCCAATTTTTAGTGGCTGTAATGACCAATAAGAGCCTTATTGTAGTGATTTTAGCCACTGGAGAAAAAGTTTCTCTAAAATCAATGTCTTCTGGTTATGTGAATCCCTTAGCTACTAGTCTAGTCTTGAACCTCTCAATCGAGTCATCAGCCTTGTGTTTAGTCTCATATACCCATTTGCATCCCACTGTTTGTTTTCCAATCGGAAGGTCAACAAACTCCCAGGTTCCAGTTTGAACTAAAGCATTAATCTCATCATCCATAACAAAAATATCATAACCACATGGTATGAAAATAAAGAAATGAATAGAAATGACAAAAAAGAACAAAGGATATGAGAGTGAAAATGTATATCTTTTCTTATTCTCTTGAGGAAAGAAAATGCTTTATATATAGAGTACATGAAATAAAATGATTATATCAGAATAATTACTCTAACATAATCGCTAATGATTCTCAAATAATAATTATTTATTATTCATTAATATACTCTAACATAATCGTTAATGATTCTTCCATAATAATTATTTATCAACAGAATCGCTAATGATTTTCACATAATAATTATTTATCATTTGTTATATTGAATATTACAATTTTATATACATAATTTACTGAGATTACAACAATATTAGTATAGAGACTAACCTGAGGCGACTTGATGTCGATATTGGTCAATGATGACCCGATATATAACTATATAACATAAAAGTATTATAAGAAGAAGAAAATGAGAATACGTGGACTCAACTTTTTTAAATTGGTTGTTTGTAAGAAGGTGTATGGGACTAAAAAAGGATTAATATGTTGAATGATTAGTTTTACACCTTTATCGTATGTAATCATTTTGGTTGAAATGAAACCCTAAACCCTAAACCCTAAACCCTAAACATCCTGAAATAAAAGATAATTCATCTACCTACTTTTGAATATTTTTATATAGACTTATCATTTATACAAAGGTTCAAAGCGTGGAGATGTAGTTCATTATCTTTGTTTGCTTTTATTGAGTGAACACATGTTTTCTATTTGAATATTTGATTATAAAGTAAAAAGAATGTAACAAATCTAGTAAATGGAAATATAATAAAAGTAAGTATATGAATAGTCAAATGTAAAGAATAAGTTCGGTATATTTAACAAGAACATCTTTTTATGTCCTAGTAAAGCTAGGATTGACTCAATAACTGATATTTTGTGAATATGAACATATATTAAATCATTTTGTAAATTTTAATAGAAATTAATTTTTTATTCAAGTTTTATTTGAAAAAAAAAACTTTATAATTTATTTCATTTTCATAATTAATTCAAGTGTAAATAACATGCATATATATAATTCAATATTTGTACATATATATTTATAACAATAAGGCTATGAAAAAAAAAAAAATATATATATTATATATATATATATATATATATAATATTTATAACCATAAGGCCGTGAAAACTGTTTTCCTTTCCAATTTTAAATTCATATCTTTCTGAGATGTAGAGATTGAGGTTAAAAAAATATTTTAATACCTTTCTCAAGTTATTTTAATAGGTTAAATTATATCTTACTAAACCCTGTAATTGGTTCATATTTTATAGAAAACATATATTGACAAAGGAGAGAAAAAACATATTTTGTTAATAAATTTGAAGAATACTTTTCTCTTAAATATAAACAAATCAAAAATAAAAATATTAGTTTCCTCTCTCTTCTCTCTTATAGCTTTAAATTATATATATATATATATATATTATTTACATTTACAAAACACACAAATATAAATATAGGATAATGAAAATCATTGGAACTGTTTTAGATATTTATAAGTAAACTCTTGACATTTACATTTCATATTTAAAAAATAAAAGGATAAAATAGTAGAGAAATCAGATTTTTTAATACATATTACCTTATTTACCTTCTATTTCTTCTATTCTTTGCATAAACTTCATGAATCATCCTTCAAAATTGGATCTATATAATATTTTTTCTAATGTTTCTAAGATAAAAAATTGTTATGAGGATTAAATTTATTGCTAATTATATACTAAAAGATAGAGGAGTGATAACTAATAAACTTATAATACTAGTATCATCTGTTTGTTACATATGTTATATAATCTTACATATTTTTATCTTTAGTAATTTCTCCCTTATATAAATGAAACCGTTTAAATACAAATTTTTATGTTTAACTAACAAATACAAAACCTTTATTAACGAAGAGGCTATTTTAATATAATAATGCTTCATTTAACATATTTAGACATGATATATAATAAGATAGAACAAAGATACAATAAATATTTTAACTATAAATTATTTATATATTCTATTTTGTCTTAGGGTTAAACATGTTTTGAATATGAAAATAAACTTTACAATATGCATGAAGGAGTCTCAACTAGTGAAGGAACCTACTTTATAATATCGAGTAAAAGAACGTGTCTTCTAACATAACAACCCATTCATCATACATGTATGAGTACATACTCGCTGGAAATTGATCTATTTATTATTTTTAATCATTCTATTTGTTAACCCTTTTTAAAGGTGGGACCGAGTTCAGTTTGAAAATACTTAACTAAAAGAATACTTCAGATATTAATTGAAATATTAATTAAAAATATATATAAAAATAAAAAATGACTTTGTGAAAAAATCCTCCATTACTTGTTAATACCCGCCATTAAAAAATGACACATTTATAATTGATCAATTATATATTTAAATATATTATCTTTAATAAAGTGTATAAAATTACAATTCAACAATTTTCTCGTAATCTTTTATTATAACAATTTGGTAAAGATTTCTTGATAAGAGATTAAGTAGGTTAAGTAATCTTTTATTATAACAATTTGGTAAAGATTTCTTGATAAGAGATTAAATAAGTTAAGCAATATTCAAAGAAAATATTCAAAATGTGAATATGGAGGAGCTTATACCAACAATTTTCAATAGTAAAAACTGATATATATTATAGATTGACTCTCTATTTACCAGAAATAATCATCGGCGGTAAATCATGCGCATATATTATAATACATCTCTTAATTATAATACTTATATTATTATCTCTTAATTATTTGTCAACTATTTTTCGTTACAATTATTATATATATATATATATATATTACTCTACATATAGATATATACTCAATTTTTCTATATATACAACAAGTGTAAACATTACAATATCACTATCATGCTTAAAAGAATGCTAAAACTAAACAAATAATAAGTTGTGATTTATTTAAATTTGAATATAATAAATATTATAAATATAAACATAGAAAAAGAACTAGGGCTCAACCATAAGGCAAACATGATATTAATATGAAAAACTGTAACCCTCCGTACATGAGAGGATAAGTATAAAAAGAAAAAAGAAAAAAAAAAAAAAGGAAAAAAAAAAAAAAAAAAAAAAAAAAAAAAAAAGGTAAAAAAAAATCCACCCCGTAAGATAAGAATAAAAAGCATCTCTCTTTAACCTCTCTCTCCTTTCATTCTCCATAGCTTTGTCTTTTTTCTCTTTTGATTTTCATCCTTTATATTCCATCTGTTTCAGAATCTGATCAAGTCTTGCAGTAATTGAGGATCTTAGGACCATTTTAAACCGATCAGAGTCTCAAACAGAGTAAGTTCATATTTATTCTAAAGATTTATTGTTTTCTATTTTTCGTTAAGTTTTTCTTATCAATATTGATAGGAACAATTGAGAAAAGTGTTTCTCTTAACTTGATTAAGGTTATACCAAAAGTTGGTGTTATTTGGAAAACTTGTTTTAGATGCCTAAAGTTGGACTGATATTATTGCCTAATAGGAGGAATTGATAGGGGATCGTTGTCTGAGATAAGGGAAACTAGTAACTTATTTTAGTTATTTACTTTCAAATAGAACCCTAGAATAAAAGACTCAGATATATGATTATCAATGCTCAAGTCTTTCTTGCAGGTCTTCCTTGAGCACTGATTGAGTTTGGTTATTTATTTTGATCTGGTATGTTTGATTGAACTGTTTTAAGTAATGATGTTGGATAGAAACATGTGAGAACATTTTGATTGTTGTTTGATGGAATTGATGTGTTATGTGTGATGACTGATTTATAGACTTGTATGTAATCATTATGGTTGAAATGAAACCAGTGTACTAGGGGTTGAAAGAAAACCAATGTACCATGGTTACATACATCTACAAGCTTCAGTATGATTGAATTGGTGCAGTATATGTGATGATTGAGTTATAGGCTCGTATGTAATCATTTTGGTTGAAATGAAACCAATGTACTGAGGGTTGAAAGGAAACCAAAGTACCATGGTTACACATGCACCTATAAGTTTCAGAATGGTTGAATATGATTGTTGTTATGACTGAATGATGAATTCATTTGCAATCATTTTGATTAAAATGAAATCAGAGTACTGGGGATTGAAAGGAAATCAAGGTACGGTGATTTCAGATGGATCATTATGAGGTCAATGAATTTTGAATAAAGTATGAAAGTTTTTGATTGAATGTGAAACTTAGTTGTATTCGACTTGAGAATTGATATTTGAATTTGTAAATCTAATCACTTCAATTCTTTTCACTCTTATAAGCTAAAAACATTATTTCGCTAGCTTACCCTTGCTTGTCTTATTGTGTTGTGAACTGCGATGATTGTACTATGTACATGAGTAGGTGCAGATGCAGGTTTTGAAGCACCTTAAAGTTGATATGACCTTAAGTTGATTTGCCTTTCGTGTTGTATATACTTTTAAATATGTTTTGATGTAGTTAAAGACTTTATGACCTTGAAATGGTCTTCCTTTTTGTCATGTGGATAGTTGTACATAAGTTTGATGTATCTGAATACTCTATGTAGTACTTTGAACCTTAAATGCATGTTAATACTTTGTTTATTTATAAGAGTTTGATTGTAAATGCTATAGAATTTTTGGGTTGTTTCATTTATGGTATCAGAGCAGTCCGTCCTTAGGAGGATTGAGAGTAATGGGTTTGTTAGGCTTCTTTTGTGCATGTTGGCTTGAGATTATTGTTGTGAATGTCTATAAAATTATTAAGAAAGAAAAAGATCTTGATAGAGTGGTGAGGGAGCACACTCATGACTAAATCAAGATATATTTCTATCTTAATTCTTAATGTTTGAGTGTAAAGAGATAAGTTTTGGATGATGATGTATGTGTTATTTAGTTTGTTTTGGATGTTTTGAAAATTGTTTGTGATTATACTAAATGACATGGTTACTAGTTTATGATTGGTTGTAATGTCCTTCTTTATGTGTCCAGAAAATGGCACATAGACCAATTAACCCTCCTCAATTAGCGGATATATCCAGCTTAGCTTGGGCAATAGAGATGATGGCAACAACCTTATAGCAGCAAGATGCTACTATGGCACACGAACATTATGCTGCCCTTCATCAATTAGATAATGCTTGATTAGCGGCAGAAACTACTCTTCTTCATCATCAGCACCATACCTGGGGTTTGGAGGATTTCTTGAAACATAATCCACCAAAGTTCACTAGAGGAGGAAATCCAGATAAAGCAGATCAGTGGATGAGAGACATTGAAAGAATTTTTGAAGCCACCGAATGTCCCGAGGAGAGAAAATTATCTTGTGATGTGTATATGTTTACTGAAGACGCTGAATTTTGGTGGAAAGACATAAGGCAAATGATGGAAGGAAGAGGAGAAAATGTTACCTGGGAAAGTTTCAAAGTAAGATTTTTGGAAGAATACTTCCCAGATAGTGTTAAAAATGCAAAAGAAATCGAGTTCATGCAGCTAGAACAGGAAAACCTTTCAGTTACTAATTATGCTACTAGATTCAAACATCTGGCTAAGTTCAGTACTCAAATTATGACTGAAGATTGGAGGTTCAAAAAGTTTGAATTTGGACTGAGACAAGAGCTTAAGGAAGTGGTAGTCCCATTGTCCATTAGAGAATTCCCAGCTCTAGTGGAGAAAGCAAAAGTGGTGGAAAATCTGGAAAATAATGGCAAAGTTGTTAAACCACAAATGGTAGGAGGACCCTCCAAAAGCAGACCAAGATATGAAGATAAGAAGAAACCTTACTCCAGGACTCAATCCTTCAGTGGTGGAAGATCCAATTCTCAATTTCCACCTAATGTCAAATGTTTTAGGTGTGGTGGACCGCATATGATTAGATTTTGCCCTCATCCAACACCGAACATAATATGTGGTAAATGTCACCAATATGGTCATGTCACAAAAGACTATCATACTAGACTTGAGGCTCCAAATCTTAATGGAGGACAACAGGTGCAGCAAGGCAACAACAATAAACCCAGAGCAGCGAGAAGAGTTTTTGCCATCAGTGGAGCTGAGGCTTCATAGTCTAATAGCCTAGTTAAAGGTATTTGCTCTATTTTGGGTACACAGTTGTCTGTTTTATTTGATTCTGGAGCAACTCATTCCTTTATTTTTGTTGATTGTGTTGAGAAATATAGATTGCCAAATCGTGAGTTAGATGTTGAGTTAGTGGTATCCACACCAACCGAATGTATTATAATAACTTCATTTGTATGTACTGAGTGTCCAGTAATTATAAATGGACGAAAGTATAAGATCAACATGATATGCATACATATGAAGGATTTGGAAGTTATATTAGGAATTGATTGGTTATCTACTAGCCATATTCTCATAGACTGCTGTGAGAAGAAGTTGATTTTTCCTGAATCAGAAAGTATCCAGGTTGTCTCAGCTCAACAAATTGAAAGAGAGGCACATGAGGGAGCAAAATGTTTCATGTTCTTTGCTTATTTTGTGAATGATGATAAGACTCGGAAAAATATGGTTGTTGTTCAGGAGTTTATGGATGTATTCCCTGATGAGATTCTAGGACTTCCACCTAAAAGATAAATAGAGTTTGCAATAGACCTCATACCTGGAGCAGGACTTGTGTCAATTACTCCCTACCGAATGACACCAGCCGAATTAGATGAATTGAAGAAACAACTGGAAGATTTATTAGAGAAACAGTTTATTCAACCTAGTGTTTCTCCATGGGAAGCTCCAGTACTGTTAGTAAAGAAGAAAGATGGTTCATCTCATCTATGCATAGACTATAGACAGTTGAACAAACTTACCATCAAGAATAAATATCCTCTTGCAAGAATAGATGAACTGTTGGACCAGCTACATGGGGCAGTTATCTTTTCAAAGATAGACTTACGCTCAGGTTATCATCATATCTTAGTTAAAGCTGAAGATGTTCAAAAGATTGCTTTCAGATCAAGATATGGCCATTATGAATTCTTGGTTATGCCTTTTGGAGTGACCAATGCTCCTGCTATCTTCATGGATTATATGAATTGAATCTTCAGGCCTTTTCTTGATAAGTTTGTGGTGGTATTCATAGATGATATCCTGATATATTCTCATTCAATAGAAAAACATGCAGAGCATCTCAGAACTGTTCTGAACATTTTGAGAGAAAAGCAGTTGTATGCTAAACTTTCAAAATGTGGGTTCTGGATGTTTAAAATACAATTTTTTGGACATGTTATCTCTGCTCAAGGAATCTCACTATATCTTTCTAAAGTAGAGGTTGTACTTCAATGGAAACTTCCTAAAACTATTAGAAAACTTAGAAGCTTTGTAGAACTAGCAGGATATTACAGGAGGTTTATAGAAGGCTTTTCTAAGGTAGTTGCTCCTTTGACTCAACTGACTAGAAAGGATAACCCTTTTACATGGACAGAGCAATGTGAGAAGAGTTTTGAAGAGTTGAAGAGAAGGTTAACTAATGCCCCTATTTTGACAATCCCTGATATAAATAAGCCTTTCGATGTTTTTTGTGATGCTTTCTATCAAGGATTGGGTGCTGTGTTGATGCATAATAAGAAGGTTGTTGCTTATGCTTTGCGACAGCTGAATGTGCATGAAAGGAATTACCCAACTCACGACTTGGAACTGGCAGCAGTTGTTTGTGCCATAAAAATCTAGAGGCATTATCTCTATGGAACTAGTTTTAAAGTATTCAATGATCATAAAAGCTTGAGATATTTATTTGATCAAAAAGAGCTTAATATACGGCAGAGGAGATGGATGGAGTTCTTAAAGGACTATGATTTCCAACTTATGTATCATCCTGGGAAAGTAAATGTTGTTGCTGATGCTTTGAGTCGTAAGAGAATACAAACGTCATCACTCATGATAAAAAAGCAAGAATTAATTGAAGATTTCAGGAATTTGAATTTGAAGGTTTCTATATCTTCAAATTTCATTAGTTGTAATGCACTTGTTATAACTAATGAGTTTTTGAAGAGAGTAAGAGAGAAGCAATTGGAGGACCTGAAATTGAAGAACATCTTGAGTCTTTTGGACACAAATAAAGCTAAAGATTTCTCTTTGGAAGAAGATTATATTTTGAGGTTTCAGAAGAGAATATGTATACCAAAAGACCATGCGTTAATACAAATAATTTTATCTGAAGGTCACAAAAGCAAAACTCAGTTTACATCCAGGTATGACCAAAATGTGTCAAGATCTCAAGAAGTCTTATTGGTGGCCTGGTATGAAAAATGATGTAGCCAAGTTTGTTGCTGCTTGTCTTACTTGTCAAAAATCCAAGGTCAAACATCAGTGGAGGCATGTTAACTCAATTGGACATCCCAGTGTGGAAGTGGGATAGTATCTCTATGGATTTTGTAGGTCATTGTAGATAGAATGACAAAGATTGCACACTTTTTACCGATCTATTTGAGAATATCTATGCAGAAGTTGGCTAAGATTTATATAAGCGAGATAGTTAGATTGCATGATGTCCCTTCCAGTATAGTATCAGACAGAGATCCCAGATTCACCTCTCGATTTTGGCAAACACTTCAAGAAGCTTTAGGGACCAAACTCAGGCACAGTTCAGCATACCATCCTCAGACTGACGGACAATCAGAGAGAACTATCCAGTCCTCAAAGGATTTGCTCAGGACTTGTATGCTAGATTATTTGAGCAATTGGGATGAGATTTTGCCTCTAGTGGAGTTCACCTACAATAACAACTACCACGCAAGCATTGGAATGGTTCCTTTTGAAGCATTGTATGGAAGAAAGGGTAGGACACCTTTATGCTGGTTTCAAGATGGTGAGACTATGTTGATTGGACCAGAATTGATACAACAAACCAATGGAAAGGTTAAGAAGATTCAAAAAATATTAAAAACTTCTTTGAGCAGGCAGAAATCTTATCCAGATCAAAGAAGAAGACCTTTAGAATTTTCTACAAGTGACCATGTCTTTCTTAGAGTTACACCATTCACTGGTGTAGGAAGAGTAATCAGATCAAAGAAATTGACTCTGAAGTTTATAGAGCCTTACCAGATCCTTAGAAGGATAGGTCCTGTTGCGTGTGAACTTGCTTTGCCTCCTCTCTTAGCCAATATTCACAACATTTTTCATGTCTCTTAGCTAAGGAAATATGTACCTGATCCAAGTCACATTCTAGAATCAGATTCACTGCAAGTGAAGGAGAATATTTCCTTTGAAGTGACGCCAATCAAGATCTTGGATTCTCAGATGAAACAACTACGTGGAAAAGATATACTTATGGTCAAAGTCTTGTGGGATCCCACTTCTGGTGATTCCATTTGGGAAGTAGAAGAAGTATCCTAACAGCGTATCCTAATCTCTTTCTTGGTAAGCTAAATTTTCGAGGACGAAAATTTTTGTAGTTGGGGATAACGTAACCCTCCACATGAGGGGATAAGTACAAAAAGAAAAAAGAAAAAGAAAAAGAAAAAGAAAAGGGAAAGGGAATACAAAAACCCACCCCCCTCAAATAAGAACAAAAAGCATCTCTCTTTCACCTCTCTCTCCTTCCATTCGCCATAGCTCTCTCTCCCTTCTCTCTTGATTTTCACCCTTCATATTCCATCTATTTCAGAATTTGATCAAGTCCCGTAGTAGTTGAGGATCTTAGGACCATTTCAAATCGATCAGAATCTCAAACATAGTAAGTTCATATTTGCTCTAAAGATCTCTTGTTCTCTATTTTTCGTAAGTTTTTGTCATCAATATTGATGGGAACAATTGAGAAAAGTGTTCCTCTTAACTTGATTAAGGTTATACTAAAAGTTGGTGTTATTTGGAAAACTTGTTTTAGATGCCTAAAGTTGGACTGATATTATTGCCTAATAGGAGGAATTGATAGGGGATCGTTGTCTGAGATAAGGGAAACTAGTAACTTATTTTAGTTATTTACTTTCAAATAGAACCCTAGAATAAAAGACTCAGATATATGATTATCAGTGCTCAAGTCTTTCTTGCAGGTCTGACTGGTCCTTGAGCACTGATTGAGTTTGGTTATTTATTCTGATTTGGTATGTTTGATTGAACTGTTTTAAGTAACGATGTTGGATAGAAACATGTGAGAACTTTTTGATTGTTGTTTGATGGAATTGATGTGTTATGTATGATGACTGATTTATATAATTGTATGTAATCATTATGGTTGAAATGAAACCAGTGTACTAGGGGTTGAAAGGAAACCAATGTACTATGGTTACATACATCTACATGCTTCAGTATGATTGAATTGGTGCAGTATATGTGATGGTTGAGTTATAGGCTCGTATGTAATCATTTTGGTTGAAATGAAACCAATGTACTGAGGGTTGAAAGGAAACCAAAGTACCATGGTTACACATGTACCTATAAGTTTCAGAATGGTTGAATATGATTGTTGTTATGACTGAATGATGAATTCATTTGTAATCATTTTGATTGAAATGAAATCAGAGTACTGAGAATTGAAAGGAAATCAAGGTATAGTGATTTCAGATGGATCATTATGAGGTTAATGAATTTGGAATAAAGTATGAAAGTTTGTGATTGAATGTTAAACTTAGTTGTTTTCGACTTGAGAATTGATATTTGAATTTGTAAATCTAATCACTACAATTCTTTTCACTCTTATAAGCTAAAAACATTATTTCGCTAGCTTACCCTTGCTTGTCTTATTGTGTTGTGAACTGCGATGATTGTATTATGTACATGAGAAGGTGCAGATGCAGGTTTTGGAGCACCTCAAAGATGATATGACCTTAAGTTGATTTGCCTTTTGTCTTGTATATACTTGTAAATATGTTTTTAATGTAATTAAAGACTTTATAACCTTGAAATGGTCTTCCTTTTTGTCATGTGGATAGTTGTACATAAGTTTGATGTATCTAAATACTCTATGTAGTACTTTGAACCTTAAATGCATGTTAATACTTTTTTCATTTATAAGAGTTTGATTGTAAATGCTATTGTAGTTTTGGATTGTTGCAAAAATTGTCACACTTCTTCGGTAATACAAGATATTGAAAATGAAAGAAGCTAGAATTTTAAGATAATTGTTTTTTAGATAATTTGACATATTTTATGATAAAATATATTGTTTGAATAAAAAAATTAAAAGAAATTAAAATTCTAAAATTTCATTAAAATTGCATAAACATGTATAATTTAATTTCACACAAGAAACGTGAATTTGAGATCTCAAATTCGCCTTTTATTCTTCGTAAGACTAAAACATTTTCAAAATAATTATTTTCCTTAATATGTGGGCCTAAACAATTATAGTCAACATTAATTGGAAATAATTACAATTATATAAATAATTATTGTAAATATTAGTTGAAAAGATCTTAAGTTCTATTGATAATAGTTTCACTACAAAAATTTTTGAAATTACCGATGAAAAAAGAAGAAGAAGAAGTCTTCTTCAGGTTATACCAGTCACAATCTCTCCATGAGATCAATATCACTCAAGAAATAAAGAAAACAATGAAAGTTCACAAGGGTTTACTTCACAATGGTGAAAAACAATGGTTTGACACAATCCAATACTCTATATGCTCTCAATAGCAAATTGACAATAGACACTTAATATATTTTCTTCAATGTATTGTATGATGTATTTCTCTTTTTGCTTCTTGTTCTTCAACTTCAAATTGATCTTCAATATGTAATTTTTTAGAAATTAGCCGTTGGGATACTTGAACAAAGCAATCTTGACTTTTTGATGTATGGAGCTCAATCTGGAAATATGTCTCTAATACTTTATATTCATTAAACTTGATTAATTCTGTATCATAAATTAATTTAAAATAACATATATAAATTATATTTGAGATACTCATCAATAATTTGAATAATTTTCTATTATGAACAATCTGAACATTAAAACACAATATGATATAAAATTAATTAATCACATTTAAATATTTCATAATAATTTGAATAATTTCCATTATGAATAAATATGAACGTTAATGCTATAAAATCAATTTAAATCAAATAAATAACATAAAAATAAATAGTAAGAAAACTTATCTCTCCCTTGACCATGTGTCATGTGTCTGCTGCTTTAATAATATAATGTTAACTGTGCGTATATAAATCATCAAATATAAATGTATACTTGAATTTTGTTATCATCAAAACTTTATCAAATGATTTAATCGTCTAAAGAGACTTTAGACCGTTTAATGTTCAACAATTGTAATATTAATAATAATGATAATAATAATAATAATAATAATAATAATAATAATAATAATAATAAAAATAATTATAATAATAATAGTAAAAGTAATAACAACTATAATACGACAGAAAAACTTTTCTGATAGAACTTGAGTTAGAGTCTCTCTTACCACAAATTTTAAATCATCCCATATTGTATTCCATAACTCAGTAAACTCGTAAATTTTATTTACTTAATACAATATTCACTCTCTATAATTTTAATTTTTAAAAGTTAAATAGCTTATGTTATTATACATCATAGATTATGTGGAGTCTCGTACAAATTGAAAAGGACAATAACATCAAAACTAATCTTCAGTTACTGTTCTTTTTATAATAGAAGGAAATTTCGTGATGAAATCATAAAGTTTTCAATTTTTTTTTTCTTTTACATATATTTACTCTACCAAATGGAAGAAATGATTATGTTTTTATTTTACATTTTTTTCTAGGCTATTTTTATTGAGCAAGTGTAGTGTTTTAATTTGATTGCTTTATTAAATAGACCTATAATTATTTTGAGTTTCTTTTAATTTATTTCAATAAAACTTAAAATAAAAATTATCAAAATAAACTTCTAAATATATTTAATTAAGCTTATTATTTAATAGCACATTATAGAAAAATGATCGTAATAGTTTTTTTTTTTCAAAATTACAATAGATTTGAAAGATGTTATTATGTCATATGGAGCTTTCATAAGTTTAAGATCGATTTCGGAATATGCTTTCGAAATCATTAAATATTTTTACACCAAAGGTTCACTTTATGAATAATTTATATTGTCTCAACTTTACTTATTTTAAATAGACCAATATTTCATTGAATTCGACTTTATATTAAATCAACTAACCTTTTAAATCAATTAAAAAATAAAATAAATAATAATTTTAAATACAAAATTAAAATTAAAATATGTATTTTTAAAACTAAAATCATATTAATAACATTAATTTTAATTTTAGATGTAATTAATTTAAGTCATAATATATGCATATGTTTTACTAAAATATTTTTTATTACTTTTATTACATATTTTCATTTTTTAAATATTATTTTTATTATTATTTTATGAAATTGGTCAACCTAACCTAAATAGTTCAATGTAGACTTTTACAAATATCCTATTAGTGCAATGCTCTCATAGGATGAAGAAGCATATAAGTTTGAGATTATAGTTGTTACGAGAGAAATAGGGTTATGTGATGAGCGTTAATTATTAGTTGATTTTATGCAAATTTGGTGCTGATTTTATTATTAATTTGGTTTAAATTTGGATTTTTATATTTGTTATTATTCATTACGCTATTTAATGCATTTTATTTTGCAAAGAACCATTTTGTTAAGAATTAGGTTTAATCTCAAGAGAGAGAAAATAGAAGCGCTGAATCAGAGAAAAGGAGCCGACAAAGGGCATAAGTGACTTTTTGCTTAACCAAAGGATACAGCCTGGGCTAAAACTTGCAGGAAGGTGAATTACGAAATAACGACAACAATTTGACCTAATGCAAGGAGTGAAAGTTATAAAAAGTTAAAGCTAGGTCAAATAAAGCATCATCATTGACCAATTTTGAGTGTTTTTATATATGAGAAATATTGAGTACTTGTGGGTTTAAGTGTTATTTAAAATAGTAATTACTCCCAATTTTATAGTTTTTGGATTTAAATTTATGTTTTGAGTCCTAAGTTAAAGGAAATCATTTAATCTCAATTATTGTGAAATTTCATGTATAAAAGAATGAAGAAAATGATAGATTAGAAGATTCATGAAGAAAATAAATAAAAAGTTTAAAATAGAAAAAAGCCCAAGAGAAAAGTCACTTAACCTAGACCCAAAACAAGTTTAGAAAGAGATTTTTAGGGTTTTGGGAGGAAACAAGACCTAGAGGACGGAGGCAGACAGCTAGAATCAAGATTCTCTTCTTCTCTTGCAATCTTCCTTTCATTGGTTCGTAATGGCTACCATGAGTAGCTAAATTCTTCATCTTTGGGATTGAATGTAATCTTTTGAACTCATTCGTATTTAGGTGATTTTTATATATAATATTCAGTTTCTACTCAATTGGTATTTTCATCTTATGCTTAATGCTAGATTTTATCTGATCAATAGAGTCTTGATTTTGATTCTTGAATTTAACTGGGAAGTACTTTTAAGTTTCTGACCTAGATGAAAATACTCAATATATTGGAACACTAGGGATAGACTTTCATGTATTGATTGCTTATAACATTTGTTCTTAATGTTGGGTAATTTGTTAAATAGCTAAGGGATCAGTTTTTAGGAAATTTCCTTATGAATTTCATATAAGAGGAATCGGTGTGAATGATTTTTATATGTGCATCAATTGTGAGTATTTACGAATATTGTATGTTTTTATCAAATCCAAAATATGAATGAGGGAGATAGATAAAGTTCAATACCAGAGACTTTCTAGATCTTGAAAACTTCTTTTTATAATCACTATTTATTTTTTTAATTATCTTTATTACTTATTAATTTAAATTACTCTCAAATAATCTTGAAATCCTTAATTACTTAGTGAGTTGTGAATTTGAGATTTGATAGCAAAACTGTTATCTGTGGGATCGACATCTTTACTTTATAAATGTATATTACTTTTGACTCGGTACACTTGCCGAAAAAGGTCAACAATCATTCATCACTTATCACTCATGAGAGATTTTTTGGAGCGCTATTTTTTATCAAGATCCCTTCATTTTCTATTCTCTTGCCTTTCATGGCTAGCATGTGTAGCTAAACTCTCTTATTCTTGGAATTTTAGGTAATTTCTCAACTTTGAATGCACCCTTAACGTTGTTTGATATCATTAATTTTAATTACCTTTGTTTTATGTTTTATTCATGTTTTGATCTATCTTAGATTTCTTATTGTGACTGGGAAGCACTTTTGGAAATTGGAACCAAACATTTAACGCATTACATGTATAAGTTCAGGGATGGGTTATAGTGCAGTGACTATATAGCAACTATGCTTAATGCTAACTATCTATTATAGTAACTGAGAACATAGCTAGGTATTTTAAATTAAGAATTTTAATGCTAGAGGAATCAGGTTGAATGACTTTTATTTGCACATATTGGTAATTGGTAATTGGAAAAGATGATATTAATTTATGATTAAGAGTGTATGAGAAAGAGAATATTACAATTCAATCCGAAGATCTTCATTAATATTGATTTCACAAACTTTTGTTACTATGTTTATTAATTTACTCACATTCAAATCAACCTTTATTATGTATTAATACATTGATACACAATTGATTTCAATCATAAATTTCGTTCCCTGTGGAGACGATACCCTACTTAATTTCTATAAAATACAGAAATTAAGTAGAGTATCGTCTCCGCAAAGAACGAAATTTATGATTGAAACTCAATTGTGTATCAATGTATTATGAACAGAACACGTAATAAAGGTTGATTTGAATGTGAGTAAATTAATAATGTTACTATGTTTATTAATTTACTCACATTCAAATCAACCTCTATTATGTGTTAATACATTGATACACAATTGATTTCAATCATAAATTACGTTCCTGTGGAGACGATACTCTACTTAATTCCTATAAAATATAGAAATTAAGTAGAGTATCGTCTCCACAAAGAACGAAATTTATGATTGAAACTCAATTGTGTATCAATGTATTATGAACAGAACACGTAATAAAGGTTGATTTGAATGTGAGTAAATTAATAACGTAGTAACAAAGCAACTAATGAGAAAGTTTGTGAAATCAATATTAATGAAGATCTTGGAATTGAATTGTAACATTCTCCTTCTCATATACTCTGAATCATAAATTAATATCATCTTTTCCAATTATATTTATGTAATCCATGAATATGTCTAGGACACTTATCACTCTAAATAATATCATCACATATTCATGGTAGTCACATCTGGACCTAGAGGTTGTCTTCTGCACGTATTTAGTTTTCACTTAAATTTGTTGAGACATGAATCTCATATCTATATTGGAAATCATTGTTGCTTCATTCAACTTGATCCATCAAACTATCATTTCTCAATAATTTTGTTTTACTAACTATAAGAAATTTTGGATTTACCGACGATTTTGGTCGTCGATAAATCAAAATTATTGACGAAATTTTGAGCGTCAAACTCAAAATAATATATGTAAAACTATATGAACTAACTCTACTCATAAACCACAATGAAAACTTAGTTTAAGAAACCCTGTCCTTTAACTTGCATAATGTAGCCATTTTATCAAATCTTAACAAGAGTGCCAAATTCAAATCATTTCAAAACAATCATCTATTAACAAAAACTTAAATAACATCACTCAATTTCAATATTCAAATTATTTTCAAACCAAACATAATCTCTACAAAAAAAAAAAGATCTTATGACCAAGTTACCTTCACATCTAGATCATCTATCTTAAGATTTTATCAAAAACATAAATAGATTCTCTTACCTGAATTCCTTGATCAAAAGAAAGTTCTATCTCAAGCATTAGAATTACTCAAAATATAAAGATCTAAAACAAAGTATCCAAACATAAAAAAAATAGTATAAGCTTAACCAAGTAGCAATGCTCACTTTTCTCAACTAATCAAACCATGATTGATGATAAATTCAAAAGGAAAGGAAGAAAATAAAGAATCGTTAGAGTAAATAGTAACTTACTCTATTTGAAAATATGATTTGTTGAAAATAATCTTAGCTTTCTAACTACTGTGAGATGTGATCATATCTTAAAAGAGACAATGTTTGGAAGAATGAATTAGAGAGAAGAAAAAAAGGAATTAGAAAGAGATGAATCTTTTTTAAAATTAAATATTTTTACACCAAAGATTCACTTTATGAATAATTTATATTGTCCCAATTTGACTCATTTTAAATAGACCAATATTTCTTGGAATTTGACTTTATGTTAAATCAACTAACCTTTTAAATCACTTAAAAAATAAAATAAATAATAATTTTAAATACAAAATTAAAAGTAAAGTATGTATTTTTAAAACTTAAGTCATATTAATAACATTAATTTTAATTTTAGATGTAATTAATTTAAGTCATAATATATGCATATGTTTTACTAAAATATTGTTTAGTACTTTTATTACATATTTTCATTTTTTAAATATTATTTTTATTATTATTTTATGAAATAGTTCAACCTAACCTAAATAGTTCAATGTACACTTTTACATATATCCTATTAGATCAAGCCCATATGATGTGCTTAGTTTGAGTTGTCACGTTTTATTCCTCAATGTCTCATAGGATGAAGAAGCACATAAGTTTGAGATTATGGTTGTTACGAGACAAATAGGGTTATGTGATAAACGTTACTTATTAGTTGATTTTATGCGGATTTGGTGCTGATTTTATTATTAATTCAGTTTAAATTTGAATTTTTATGTTTGTTATTATTCATTATGCTATTTAATGCGTTTTATTTTGCAAAGAACGGTTTTGTTAAGAATTAGGTTTAATTTGAAGAGAGAGAAAACAAAAGCATTGAATCAGAGGAAAGGAGCAGACAAAGGGCATAAGTGACTTTTTGCTTAACCAAAGGATACAGCCTGGGCTAAAACTTGCAGGAAGGTGAATTACGAAATAACGACAATAATTTGACCTAATGCAAGGAGCGAAAGTTATAAAAGGTTAAAGCTAGGTCAAATAAAGCATCATCATCAACTAATTTTGAGTGTTTTTATACATGAGAAATATTGACTACTTGTGGGTTTAAGTGTTATTTAAAATAGTAATTACTCCCAATTTTACAGTTTTTGGATTTAAATTTATGTTTTGAGTCCCGAGTTAAAGGAAATCATTTAATCTCAATTATTGTGAAATTTCAGGTATAAAAGAATGAAGAAAATGATAGATTGGAAAGATTCATGAAGAAAAGAAATAAAAAGTTTAAAATAGAAAAAATCCCAAGAGAAAAGTCACTTAACCTAGGCCCAAAACAAGTTTAAAAGGAGATTTTTAGGGTTTTGGGAGGAATCAAGACCTAAAGGACGGAGGGAGACGACTAGAATCAAGATTCTCTTCTTCTCTTGTAATCTTCCTTTCATTGGTTTGTAATGGCTACCATGAGTAGCTAAATTCTTCATCTTTGGGATTGAATGTAATCTTTTGAACTCAATTTTTTATATATAATATTCAGTTTCTACTCAATTGGTATTTTCATCTTGTGCTTAATGCTAGATTTGATCTTGTTAGCACCAGTGGACTACTGTGATGATTTGATGAAGCCAACCAAGTGAAGATGTTCAAGACCTTATGAGCATATGTGGAATGCATGAAGACTTCATGAAGATTGAAGACTTGGTCTAGAACTTAGGAGTGTGTGTTGTGGGGTAAGGTTGAGGTCTAATTAGTGAAGCATGCAATCTTAATCAATGATAAGCTCCAAATATATTTTCTGAATTAACAAAAGTTTTGAAAAATCATTAAAATCAAAATTTGCGTTTTAAATAACTGTTTTAACTAACTGGAGAAAAACAGTCGACTATTTGAAGATTCAATGACTGAATTTTTAAATGACAGTTATGTTTAAATAGCTGGCGTGAAATTTTTGGAAGAGAACGAAAATCATTTTACACATTTTCTGAGCTCGAAAAATTTGAGATTCCAAAGAGAGCAAAGAGAGCAAATGCGCCCGCGAGTCTTGTGATCAACGATCAATCAAAGTTTTCATCAAGAACTATTTTCTTGAACTGCTGCTGGAGCTATCATTTGACTAAGACTGTTCTTCGCTGTTTGATCATCAAGACTAAGCCTTCTATACCCTTTCTTATTACTTTTGTCATTCTTTGTATAGAAGTGCTTGTATTGCAGTAACCTTGGTCGTCCATCATCTGTTTTGACATTTATTCTGAGTTCTTGAATTGCCTGGGTTGGTAATTCTATTCTGTACAGTGGGCTCTTTCTAGATCTTGAAAACTTCTTTTTATAATCACTGTTTATTTTTTAATTATCTTTATTACTTATTAATTTAAATTACTCTCATATAATCTTGAAATCTTTAATTGCTTAGTGAGTTGGAATTTGAGATTTGATAGCAAAACTGTTCTCTGTAGGATCTACATCCTTACTTTATAAATGTATATTACTTTTGACTCGGTACACTTGCCCAAAAAGGTCAACAATCATCCATCACCTATCACTCATGGGAGATTTCTTGGAGCACTGTTTTTTATCAAGATCCCTTCTTTTTCATTTCTCTTGTCTTTCATGGCTACCATGTGTAGCTAAACTCTCTTATTATTGGAATTTTAGGTAATTTCTCAACTTTGAATGCACTCTTAACGTTGTTTGATATCATTAATTTTAATTACCTTTCTTTTACGTTTTATTCATGTTTTGATCTATCTTTTAGATTTCTTATTGTGACTGGGAAGCACTTTTCGAAATTGGAACCAAACATTTAACACATTACATGTATAAGTTCAAGGATGGATTATAGTGCAGTGACATTATAGCAACTATGCTTAATGCTAATTAATCGATTATAGTAACTGGAAACATAGCTAGGTATTTTAAATTAAGAATTTTAATGCTAGAGGAATCAGGTTGGATGACTTTTATTTGCACATATTGGTAATTGGTAATTGGAAAAGATGATATTAATTTATGATTAAGAGTGTATGAGAAGGAGAATGTTACAATTCAATCCGAAGATCTTCATTAATACTGATTTCACAAACTTTTGTTACTATATTTATTAATTTACTCACATTTAAATCAACCTTTATTATGTATTAATACATTGATACACAATTGATTTCAATCATAATTTTCGTTTCCTGGGGAGACGATACTCTACTTAATTTCTATAAAATATAGAAATTAAGTAGAGTATTATCTCCGCAAAGAACGAAATTTATGATTGAAAGTCAATTGTGTATAATTGTATTATTAACATAACACGTAATGAAGGTTGATTTCAATGTGAGTAAATTAATAATATACTATGTTTATTAATTTACTCACATTCATATCAACATCTATTATGTGTTAATACATTGATACACAATTGATTTCAATCATAAATTACGTTCCCTGTGGAGACGATACTCTACTTAATTTCTATAAAATATAGAAATTAAGTAGACTATCGTCTCCGCAAAAAACGAAATTTATGATTGAAACTCAATTGTGTATCAATGTATTATGAACACAAACGTACTAAAGGTTGATTTGAATGTGAGTAAATTAATAATGTTACTATGTTTATTAATTTACTCACATTCAAATCAACCTCTATTATGTGTTAATACATTGATACACAACTGATTTCAATCATAAATTACGCTCCCTGTGGAGATGATACTCTACTTAATTCCTATAAAATATAGAAATTAAGTAGAGTATCGTCTCCACAAAGAACGAAATTTACGATTGAAACTCAATTGTATATCAATGTATCATGAACAGAACACGTAATAAAGGCCGATTTGAATGTGAGTAAATTAATAATGTTACTATGTTTATTAATTTACTCACATTCAAATCAACCTCTATTATATGTTAATACATTGACACACAATTGATTTCAATCATAAATTACGTTCCCTGTGGAGACGATACTCTACTTAATTTCTATAAAATATAGAAATTAGGTAGAGTATCGTCTCCACAAAGAACGAAATTTATGATTGAAACTCAATTGTGTGTCAATGTAAAATGAACAGAACACGTAATAAAGGTTGATTTGAATGTGAGTAAATTAATAATGTTACTATGTTTATTAATTTACTCACATTCAAATCAACCTCTATTATATGTTAATACATTGATACACAATTGATTTCAATCATAAATTACGTTCCCTATGGAGAGGATACTCTACTTAATTCCTATAAAATATAGAAATTAAGTAGAGTATCGTCTCCACAAAGAATGAAATTTATGATTGAAACTCAATTGTGTACCAATGTATTATGAACAGAACACGTAATAAAGGTTGATTTGAATGTGAGTAAATTAATAATGTTACTATGTTTATTAATTTACTCACATTCAAATCAACCCGTATTATGTGTTAATACATTCATACAGAATTGATTTCAATCATAAATTACGTTCCCTGTGGAGACGATACTCTACTTAATTTCTATAAAATATAGAAATTAAGTAGAGTATCGTCTCCGCAAAGAACGAAATTTATGATTGAAAGTCAATTGTGTATAATTGTATTATTAACATAACACGTAATGAAGGTTGATTTGAATGTGACTAAATTAATAATGTTACCATGTTTATTAATTTACTCACATTCAAATCAACATCTATTATGTGTTAATACATTGATACACAATTGATTTCAATCATAAATTACATTCCCTGTGGAGATGATACTCTACTTAATTCGTATAAAATATAGAAATTAAGTAGAGTATCGTCTCCACAAAGAACGATATTTATGATTGAAACTCAATTGTGTATCAATGTATTATGAACAGAACAGGTAATAAAGGTTGATTTGAATGTGAGTAAATTAATAATGTTACTATGTTTATTAATTTACTCACATTCAAATCAACCTCTATTATGTGTTAATACATTGATACAAAATTGATTTCAATCATAAATTACGTTCCCTGTGGAGACGATACTCTACTTAATTCCTATAAAATATAGAAATTAAGTAGAGTATCGTCTCCACAAAGAACGAAATTTATGATTGAAACTCAATTGTGTATGAATGTATTATGAACAGAACACGTAATAAAGGTTGATTTGAATGTGAGTAAATTAATAATGTTACTATGTTTATTAATTTACTCACATTCAAATCAACCTCTATTA
>Ga0209489_100702_pt1 | contig 65518 bp, 37 predicted proteins | sample SiratrowhiteBW_FD_187527 | JGI IMG/M metagenome (GOLD analysis project Ga0209489, IMG submission 187527) | Root nodule microbial communities of legume samples collected from California, USA - Siratro white BW (SPAdes) (version 2) | ecosystem: Host-associated > Plants > Roots > Nodule | place... | reverse complement strand
ATAAGTTTTAATCAAAAAGTTCATATTTATTAATTTTTTTGAGACTAATTTTCATCAATGAGAATTTAGTATTTTCTTATTCTACTTTATTATATAAATGTCCTTTATGACATGGTTTTCTTTATATAAGATATAAACTCTTTCAGGTGGATTTATTCTTGTAATTACTTTATTGTGTTATAAAGGGTTAAAACATGAATATGATTTATAAGTTTATTTTGTAATAAGGTGTTACAAGATGTTGAATAAATTCTTTTAGAGTTCAAGATTTGATAAGAATCCACTTAAGCTACTAAAGGTGTTAAAGAAAGTTTATGTCTAAGATACAAAGATGCACCGCAACTCAAAAGAGGTTATTTAAGATAGATTCTTAAATGTAAGTCTTCATAGTTTTTTAGGCTGAGAAACGATTGTTAAGGTTGAAATTAGGCCAAGTTAAGAGGTTTAAAGGATCTATTATGGGATAGGAAGGCTCTTGGAAGGCTAGAGGTGATTTAAGATAGATTCTTGGAGAGTTATTGACATCAGGTGATAGGAAGGCTCTTAGAAGGCTAGAGGTGATTTAACATAGGTTCTTGGGGAGTTATTGATAGAACTTAGGTGATAGGTGGTAAAGCAATAAGTTGGGGGAGGTTAAGTTGGTAATTGATTTTTAAGTCTTTTTTGTGGATTCTTAGTTGGGGTTTGTTGTAGATTGATAGAGGAAGGACTTAAGTTTTGTTTGGTGAATTTTTTATTTGATTTGAGAGATGAAAAGTCAAAAGATTGAGAGGTATACGGTGAAAAAATTGAAACTTTTAATGTAATCTTGGATAATGTTTGATTAGGTTGGTGGCTAAATGGTTTTTTTTGTTTTTGGTGGTTCTTATAAGTTTAGGAGGTGCAAGAGATAAGAGATGAAGTTTACTAACACAAATAATATGCAAGAAATGGAATGGAACAAGACAATAGAAGATAGTGAATACAACAAAAGTAAATAAAATATGAGTAAGATATAGTAGTGATTACCTTACTAAGTGTACACATCTAAAAATGAATGGCTAAGACCCTTAAAAGGTCTCTTAAAACTCTTATCGGTACTCTAGAAGGTAAGAGAATGAGAGAGCACTTAGAAAAACTCAACTAAGTAAGTAATATGATCACCAAAAAATATAAAAGAGTTCAAAGTTATTCAAGGCTCAAATGATTTTATATTTCTCAATTGTGTTCTTACAAGTTCATAAGACTTCCTATTTATAAGGTGTTGGCTATAAGAATTCATGTCTTTACAAATGTGAGAATTGAATTTCGATCTAAGATGTTAAAATACTTCATATATTCCTATTCTATCCTAAAATAAGTCATTTTAGGAATTACTATCCTATGTCTCTTTTCAAAGCAAATGTTTACATATCGAAACATTTTTTCTATTTTATTTACATCTTGTCTTCTTAATATATTTTTTTTCTCCAAATGGTACTTTAATTAAAGATTCCATTTTCATTATCACATCAAGTCTTGTGTTATTGATTACTTTTCTTTCTTGTTTTGTTTAATGTTTTTAAAAATTCAAAAATATAGTGTTTTTGGTTTGGCTAGTGTGGTTGAACAACTTGATGCAACTCTAGTTATAAAGTAAACTAACATAATTTTGGTGTTTTTTTTTCTCTCTCTTTCTTGATTTTTGAAATTGATAAGTTGTCAAAGTTCTGTAGTACTAGTATCTTGTTCAAAGATTGGATAAACGTTCTATTCTCTAATTTTGAGAATTGTACAAGGTTCAATTCACCCAATTCTTAAAATCAACCCTTTAATTCTAACAAGCTACATAAGGTTGAGTATCATTCTTTTGAAATTGATCAAACTCCTCTTACATAACCTTGATCTAGTCCTGGTCGTGTAGACCTTCGTGACGATTTCTTTGCTCTAGGTGGGAGATGAATGTTGAGTTTCTTTAGAGTGTGGACTCATTCTAACTCCTTCTATTAAGGTTTCAATGATTGCTTCATGCATATGGTCCTGTAGCACAATTTGTATTTGTAGGCTCATGTCTTTTTGTACCATCATCTATTGAAGGATCAAACACTTCAATATCGTTTACTTGTCCATCATGTTCTTTTTAGTCTTTACTTGTTGATTGATTAGAAACATCTTTTATTTTTGTTTTATTATCAATAACCTGTATTTTAGAGAAAGGATGATCCAATCATGATCATTGAACCCTACATAAATGGTTTCTTCCACAACTTGGTCTTGAAGTCGTAAACTTTGTATGTCTTAAAAAGTTTATAAATATTCAAGGATAGTTTTTCCCTACTTCTATATTGAAATTTTCTAAATTTCTTTTTGTATTCAATATAAAACTTTCACATCCGAAATAATGAAGGTAAAATATATTGAATTTTATTTTATTTTACAACTTATAATGAGTATTCAACAAAATAGAAGTTGTATAAATTTTATATTATATAAATTTTATATTGAAAATAAGATGTATTTATTGACTTTGAAAATAAGCGAGAAAGTTTAATAATTATTATTAAACATTATTCTAGCCATTTCATGGAATGATTTACTTTTCCTATCCATTATACACCATTTTATTGTAGTATTTTTTAGGTTGAAAAATTGTAATGAATATTGTCATCATATAATTGTTGAAAGTGTTTGTATACAAATTCTTCCCATATTTAGTTGTGGATAAATAAGTCTTCTTTATTTTAAAAATGCTTACAAAATTTATACCAAATTTCCAGGACTTCATCCTTCAGTGAACAAAAAAATTAGCTAATATTCATATAATATATACGTCTTTAAAAACGAGAGATCTACAAATTCTAATATCATTATTAATTGTTATATAATTATGCAAAAAAAATTAGCATAATTTTTTTTTATTGAATATCAATATAAAACAAATTTAGGATCATAGTACTTTGTATAAGAGGTTAAATTTTGAGGGGGGAAAATATGGGCAGAGAAAATGGTGAAAGATTGCATTTTTCCTTGAAGTAAAATGGCTTTGTTTTGAACCTTACAAATGGTAGTAAAATAGTTACGACAAGTATTATCTGATATGATAATTGGGGCTAGTAATAGAGAACAAGGACATGGTTTTCTCTTCGTTACGCAGATACTTGAGTATGAGGCCCCAAAGCTCCAAGGTTCAGACCTTGTATGATCACTGCAAAACCATCTTTTCGCCCTCTGAAACACCCCCTCCTTCGTCCCAGGCTTTGCAGAAGCTCTCTTCGATTCTGGGTATGTCTCTTTGGTTGTTCTCGAAGTTCAAGTTTGCATTTTTTTTCTCCAATCCTTCTCAACATTCACTTTGTCAAATTGGGCTTTCGAGTGTTGGGAACATTGTTGGGGTGACCATAGTCTTTTACGATTAAATTAAAGCGTTATGGTTGGTTGGTTTTGATTTTCTAGATGTTGTTTTACATTATAATGTATGAAAGTTCTATGATTGGTTTGGTTTTGAAGAATGAGAATACAGTCCTAATTAATATACGGAGAGAAAAAACAACGGAGGAAACATGGAGGAAGTAAGAGCAATACAACTTTAAAAATGTGAAAGCTGCGAACTTTATTGCACCCACCAATAATCTAGGTTATTTTATTGCAATGTGTGTTGCAATTAATAATCAATAATTAATAATTAATCTAGGTTATTTTACCTCTTGGAGAGGTCCAAGATGAATTGTGGAACAAAAAAACTAGATTTGCCCGTCTACTATATTTTTTGGGGTTCTTTGACTAAACTGAAGGGTGTTTTGAAGAGTTGATTTGTGGGGAATTTGACCTATTGCTGGATTCTGATGTCACTGATTTTGGGCAATCATTCAATGAATAGCGAATATGATATTGGTAAATTGTTGTCACGTTTGATCTGTTTAGCGAAATGAACGTTACCACTATTTTACTTGGGCATAGTAAGAAGGTATTTATTGTTTCTGCAGAATTTTGTAAGTTGGTGATTTCCTATCTAAATCCAGATTATTTTTCATATATTTTTGAACTTTGAAATGCAGATGTTGCGCTGCTTTGGATAGAATGCTGATTATTGTTAATTATTCGTGACTTGGCAGACACTGTTCAGCCTGCTGATGTTGGCCTTAAAGAAGAAACTGCAGATGATGATCGAGGGCATGGCTTTTTTGGTGCTAATGTACTTAATAGAGTAGCTCGATGGGCTCAACCAATAACATATTTGGACATTCATGAATGTGATAGTTTTACGGTGAGCTTTACCACTTTAGTATGTACCATCACAGTAAGAAACTATTTATATTAGCTCGGTGTTGATGATAATTGTTGCATGTCAAATGCTTTGGCTGGCAAGTAGTTTGATCTGCATCTGAGCCTAGATTTGTTTTCTTGTTTGCATGAATAGTGGCCAAAAGTGCAATGCAGAAAACCAAGAAGAAAAAGCGGACTCCACAAGTGGTGCCATTTGAACATTTTGTAGTCCTTTTAACTGGAATCAGACCACATTTTACTTGTACGTGGAATGATTGAAAAGATTTTAGATATCGTTGGTTTTATCCATTTGCAAGTAGTACATGAACATGTTGACCAGTTTCAACCTCTTCCTGGAAACAATATGTTTTCATGTCGGATTCTGCATTTATGTTGGATGGTTGAGCAAAAGAGTTAAGATGTCGTTGGTTTTATCCATTTGCAAGTAGTATATGAACATGTTGACCAGTTTCAACCTCTTCTTGGAAGCAATATGTTTCATGTCAGCTTCTGCGTTTATGTTGGATGATTGAGCAAAAGAGTTAAGATATCGTTGGTTTTATCCATTTGCAAGTAGTACATGAACATGTTGGCCAATTTAAACCTCTTCTTGATAGCAATGTTTTCGTGTCAGATTCTGCATGTATGTTAGATGATTGAGCAAAACAGTTAAGATATCATTGCTTTTATCCTTTCGCGTCAGTATATGAACATGTTGGCTAATTTCAACATCAGCATAGTAGCAATATGCTAACCATATATACTTATTTTCTCTTTCTTCTCTACTCCAGCACTATGATGCCAACATTTATGCGTTTCTATGTATGCTGTGTTAGTAGACTGCCCCCTGTACTGCTGCAAGCCTGCTAGCTTCATGTCTATATGTCTGTGTATCTATAGATTTTTCATTATTCTTGCCTTCTCGGTACTAGTATAAGGTGTTTATAGTACGGTTCATTCATATATAGCCAAACTATTCATTGTATTTTGTGAATTGTGTAGTCATGACGTTTTCATTGTAGTTGTTTTCTTGCGACAATCTAATGTGTGAAATAAGATTTGGATTTAAAAGTAAGCAATGTCAATTGGTGCAGATGTGTATATTCTGTTTCCCAACTTCCTCGGTCATTCCACTCCATGATCATCCTGGGATGACTGTATTCAGTAAACTTCTCTATGGCTCTTTGCACGTGAAAGCTTATGACTGGGTTGAGCCTCCCTTCGTCTTAGAAAGTAAAGGACCTGGATATCCTCAAGGTTTGACTTGTATATTTCATTTAGTTATGGCTTTCTTATTTAGTCTCCTTGTTTCATTTCTGCCTCTTATTTCATTATTAATTTTATGTATGCTGTTTTTCTGAATAAGGTGAGGTTGCCCTTATTAATTTTTCATTCGAAATTTGAAGACACTGTTCCTTATATTGCACAGCGCATATTATCCTCCTTAGGAATCTTATTTGGCCAAAATGCATCGAATTATATAATCTAGATCTTCCATAATTAAAAATAATATATATATATATATATGTATGTATGTATATATATATATAATGCTTTTGGTTCAAATGTTTATATGTCTCCACAATATGTACATTCTAAATATTACATTTCTCTGTGACATGAGAGCTATAAGTCACAAACCTGGAGACCAAGTCAAAGCTCTTGGACTTGGTAGTGGGTGATTTGTGTAATAATATTGTGCAATATTTCGTCGCAAATGTTTACTATCTTAGATCTACTGAAAGACTATGTTTTTCTTTTTCTAACTCAAGTCAAAGGCTTAATTGTTTATTTTGGTTCATCCAATTCTTTTCTCATGCTTATTAGAGCAAATTGGATCGGGATATCCTTTGTTTAGATAATTTTACATTCACACTTCCGCCATTTTTTAAACCCTACCAAAAACCCTTTGAAATCTATAATATCGTGACAAATACACCCTCAAATATACCTTTTGTTCCTTTAGGGAACAATTTTCGTTGAGATATAGTCACCATCTGAGGTTATAAAAGGAGGAGTTGAAGGGGGGTTGATGATGCACACTTATGAGGCGTATCTATAAGGGGGGCTGGGGGGCGGTGCGGTTTGAATAGGGATTATAAAACACCTTAGAAAACTTTTTGTAACAAACCATCAATTAGACATTCAAAGGGGGTCATCTAATAGTTTGAAAATATCACAAATATTTTCATAAGATGTTTGTTAAAACAACTAAGAGCTGGTACACGAGCAATAGACATAAGTGTGTAATACTTTTAAGCTTTTTATACTGGTTCATCCCAACTTGAGTTACGTCCAATTCTCCTTTACACTAATAAAGGATTCCACTAATCAAACTTGATTGCAAATATTATACTGCCATTTTTGGCTCATGCTAGTACACAAAGTCATTTTTGAAAAATCATAACTCAAGGATCATAACTCGACTCGTAAGAGTTATAAGTGTATGGAAAACTATATTCATAGTTTTTGGGTTGGGTCGGGTCATTTTTAGCCAACAATGGGTTGTCGAACCTGAGCTTCACAAGATTGGAAGGATTGATGTGGCTCATGATCCTACAATTCGACTAGCTTCATTGCAATCTCAGCGATCTGTGCCTCCTGCAATCCAGCATTTGAGTTAGCTTGCGTTGTGCTCCTTACTCGCAGATTATGCTAGTTTGCGAGTTTATTCATGATTTTGACAACATTGGCTTATAGTGCTTCTAGTTTCTTGCAACGTGTCTAGTCACTTGTGCTCTTGGATAGACTTTGTGTAGCTCTGAATTGGTTGATGTGGGATTAGACTATACACGATAGGTCATCTATCCATGTATTAAGTTGTCTATGCTTTAACAATTTTCCATCTTTTTATTATGACATATAATGTCAGTTTTATGAATAACAAGGAAACATATCACTAATTGTTTGGTTTACTTTGATATTTTCAAAGGATCAAAGCTTTAAAAACAACCACCTTGTAGATGATGATTGTGATTAAAGCTTTAAAGACGACAAACATGTAGACACTGTTTATGATGATCAGAGCAAGAACATTTAGAATTTTTTTTAGGGACAAAAAAGGGAGGTGGTATGAATGCAATGTTACCTAAACGGAGGGACTCCTAGTGTGATTTGCTCTACATATCACGATACAAAACCGAATAACTTGTTGCTATTTCTTTTTTCTCAATTATCCCTTAATTTGGTTATTTCAGGTGGACACTTTTGATATTCCTTTCCCCTTTGTCCTGATAAAGCGGAAAAAAGAATGGCAGCCGATGCAAACTCGCAGTGCCTTACGATCAACTTAGAAAGTGGTTAAAGTCCTCATAATGGAATTGCTTAGAAGCAATTAGTAATTTAATTATGCTATGTTGGTGATTAGTTTGCTAATTCGGTCATTGAGAACTTAAATTTACATTCTTATATAGAACTTCAGTAGATCTTTTGAAATTTGACAACGTGAAAATCATCATGTTAATGGCTCATGCCTTCTGCTGCTCTACTGTATCCGTATATTGAACCTACTTGTTAATTGAGTTTTTTTTTTTTTTTTTTTTTTCTCTGGCGCAGTTAGACTAGCAAAATTAGCGGTTGATAAGGTGTTGAATGCACCGTGTGAAACATCAGTCTTATATCCCAAACACGGTGGAAATCTGCACTGTTTTACAGCGGTAACACCTTGTGCGATGCTAGACATTCTTACTCCTCCTTATGCTGAAGAAGTAAGGAAGTGTACTTACTATCATGACTATCCTTATTCAGCATTTGGTAAGTAACTGCTTAGTAATATTGCTTCTTTTGTATACTTCATACTATATTGTATTCAGATCATATCACATGATGCAATTACATGATTATGGATTGCATCAGCCACAATTGGCCCGCAACAGCCTAAAACCTGGGCAGTAGTGCTATATGTCATTGGATCAAAATAAGTTATGATTACGGAATGACAAAAAATTGCAATTCTCAATTCTGAAAATATGTTGATTCCCTTAAAGAAATTAGAATTCTTTATAGAACTCGTGCATTTTTTTAGGAAGTGAGTCAAATATGAGATTTCTACTAGTGATTTTCTTGATGTCTGTGGCTCTGCAGCAGCTGAAAATGCACCTGTATGTGATGGGGAAGAGGAGGAATATGCTTGGCTCGCAGAATTGGAATCACCAAGTGATCTTTATATGCGTCAGGGGGTATATGCTGGTCCAGCTATTCAGCTCTAGCTCTGGTTGCTTGGATTTTGTGAAGGTGGGTGACATTAACGCCGCAAAATACAGGTACCCCATATTGCACCTGGAAGCTAGAGACAAGAGGATCTAAATTGCTGATAGATGGCATGTTCTGTTTTATATATGTCTCCTTTTGCCAATGCGTTTGAACAAAGATTTTGATAAATAAATCTGCAGTTTCTTTGCGTGTTCCAAACTATGTTCCCTCATCATACAAGTTCTACATGTTCTTTCCTTGCACATTCTTATAAGCATCATTATTTTGTAATGATCCTCATAATTATGGTATTTGCAAACCGGATGGTAACCCCCCTGCATGAACGTCTCTTACCAGTACCCTGAACTGAATCTGAATATTATTAGCTATGCTCTATGGGTTTGCAAATGACATTAGATTTACCAATTCCCATATATGAGTCTCAAATTATGAGCCAAGGTCCCTTATAATTTATTTATAGTTTAGGTCAGGAGGCATGATTTTAACGCGTAGTTGTGTTGTGGAAGAAGGTAGTTTAAATATGATTTAAGCATTTCCAAGGTCGCTTTTGCTTTTGGTTCATTGTAAACGTTGGTCCTCCTAGTTGTCTTGATTAGGTTTTGGTGTCCATTAATATTTTTTTCTTCATGCTTTCTTCCTGCACCTCTGTAGACTCAGTAAAATGACCATTATATCCATGAAAAAAATTAAATAAACCCCATACCCTCTAACCTTGTTGTATTTTGGATTGCACATTCCAAAATTAAAATTATATTACGGATTATACAATTTAGAATAAAGAAATTCTTTTTTAAATTGTAAAATCTGAAACACAAAAAACATGTATTTTAGATTATACAATTTAAAATACAAAGATTATATTTTAGACCGTATAATCTAAAATAGAAAAAATATAAATATACTTTGGATTATATAATTTGAAGTAAAAAATATATATTTTGAATTCTACAATTTAAAATATAAAAATTATATTTTAGATTATACAACCTAAAATAAAAAAAAAATATTTTGAATTATATAATTTAAAATATAAATTTTATATTTTAAATTGTAAATTCTGAAAATGGTATTTTTGACATTTTGGAAAAATATGGAGGTGTAGGATGAAAAATATGAACATGTCATTTGTATCGAGGATGAACCTTTCGACATGTGGGATGTGCGTCCTTTTTTCATGTTTACGTATCCTAAAATTTGAACAAAACATTACTGATATATTTAATTAAAAAAATTAAATAAAATAAGTTCTACAAATTATGTATTATTAACTGGTTATACATCTCGTAACAGGTTGTACATGTGACTTGAGTGATGCACAAAGTTCAGCTTATATGTTTCAAATAGATTTTGAAATAGTCAATTGAATAATATATTACAGATTTATTATTTCTGAAAACTTATGATTACTATTTTAATAATTATTTACAAATTAGGTCATTGAAAACAATTTTTTTTTCAAATCATGTTCAAAATTAGATAATTATGTTTTAAATTCCATATACCATCTAAAAGATATTATGAATTTCATAATATAATCATATTCCAAATTTCAGATTAGATACAACATTTGAAATATGAATGAAGATGACCTATATTTCAAATTTCATTCTTTGGAACAATATTCTAAGTTTCATAATCTCAAATTTCATTTAGAACTACATACATTCTTTTAGTCAGATTTCTAAATTCTGTAATTTAAAATATAATTTTAAATTAAAAAAATATTATGATTATCATACTACTCTCAATTCTATAATTTAAAATTGTATCTCCAACAAAATATCCTAAATTCCAAAATTCAAAACTTTAAGATTATACGATCTAAAATATAATTTCAAATGAAATATAAATGTGATGGCATTCTATAAGTACATTCTTGATTTGCGAAAAGAAAGTGTGAAAGTGGTTGAAGAAAATAACATTGAAGTGAACTACAAAACAGAAGTATATAAGCTTCTCCTTTCTTAAAAGGACAACGACCCTTATAAATTGTTGCCATAAGCAGAGGAACTAACTCGCAAGTACTCTCTTAAAAGAAAATAATAAGTTACTCCTACGGAACCATATTACTGCACCAAGTTATCATTGAGTCACTTGTAATTATTTCAGTTCGAAACCCATCTTAAGACTAACTTATCAAGTACATCTGAAAACTCCTTAAGGCTACAGCAATATCAAAACTTATCAAGGATTTTCCTTGGTAAATCAATGAAGGGAATGATTCCACGCTGAATCATTCTAGTACAAGTTTATCTTTTATCAGTAGTTGTTCACTCTAAGGTGATCTGAAAGCTTGACCAGCATATCGCACGCTTCCAAGTTCTTCAATTCGAAGAAGCTGAAAAGAAATTGAATACATTTGTGGTGGAGAATGTATTTTAGATCATTTCATTATCATGCAAACCATCCACACATATTAGCAATTGAATGCTATAGATCAATGATATTTCATCTATTCAAAACAATATAAATGAAGTTTGAAACTGAGAAATACTAAACAAAGATAATAATGCCCATATATAGTGACATGATTAATAACCACAATTTACACTAATCTAGTTAAAATGATTTCTAAGTTATTTTAAGATATTCATGATATTGGCTGAGCTAAAACCTTGAATCAAAGAGGAAACACGAGAATCCCATTACCTGATTATACTTTGCCAATCGCTCACTTCGGCAAGGAGCACCAGTCTTTATCTGGAGAACAGAACATAGATAATTATCAGTCTAAAAGTGATAAAATCATAATTTGAAGTAGCTAAAAAGGTTTATTCACCAAACAAACGATTAAGGATATAGAACCTGTCCACTGGCCAAGCCAACAGCGAGATCGGCGATGAAATTATCCTCAGTCTCTCCGCTCCGATGACTAACCATGACACCCCAACCTGCAGCCTTTGAGTCAAGTGCAGCCTGAATAGATTCAGTTACTGTACCAATCTGGTTAACCTGCAGTTCATGGAGAAAAGAAACATCAATTGAAGTATTAAGTGCATTGAAACCTTTACAAATTCAGCCACATGCAACTGGTCTTTGATTAGTTTTGATAAGATTCAAATAAATACAATTATATCAAACCAAGCTGCAAAGAGGAAATGTTGGGTAAACTAAACTAAAAATAGAATGAAATGAAATAATCCCATTACATATTAGCAATTAAGAGTTATAATTGAAACAAAAATTGGGGAAGACTGATAACCTTTAGAAGCAAACCATTGCAAGCCTTCTTCTGGATGGCCTCAGCTATTCGAACTGGATTTGTAACTAACAAATCATCTCCTACAAGTTGAATATCAACTGAAGAGAGCAGGGAAGTCCAAGAACCCCAATCATCTTGATCAAAAGGATCCTCAATTGACACAATGGGAAAGTCTTTTACAAAGTCTTTATAAAGTTGACCTAGACTCTGAGCAGAGTGAACATGAGTTCCATCATTTGGCTGCTTCTTGAAATTCAAATCATACTTCCCATCCTTGGTGTAAAACTCAGACGCTGCAACATCCATACCTATTTTAATCTGCACCATGGATTTTCATTTCCAGATCAGCACAAGTGAATATTCAAATTATGCAATTAACAAAATGAAAGCAGTATCCACCTTGCCAGTATAACCAGCTTTCTCAATGGCATCCATGAGTAAAACCAACCCCTCCCTGTTATCTTGGACGTTGGGAGCAAATCCTCCTTCATCTCCAACATTACATGCATCTTGTCCATATTTTGCCTTGATTATCCCCTTTAATACATGATAAACTGTTCTACCAGAAATAATCAAGTTAACTTATTGTCACCATATCTAGATCACTGGAGATGAGATTAAAAAAAGTCATGAAATGTATCCTATAAACAATATATAAATATGCAGTCAGGAAAATTGGTGTTTAGACTAACCATAAAAGCATATGCACCAACAACATTCGAATGAAAACTAATATCTGAACTCGTAAAATCACACTCACTAGAAGATTGAGTTATTCACCAAAAGAGGTCATTAAGTTGAATGCAAAAAATGAGAAAACCCGTGTTTTGAAATCATACCTTCTCAGTGTTACAATTATTAACAAAGCAATAGGTTTCTAACCTTCACTGCCCATGCGGAGTGCCTCAGCAAATGAAGTTGCTCCAACCGGTAGTATCATAAATTCTTGCATAGCCAAATTATTTCCAGCATGACTGCCCCCATTTATAACATTAAAAGCTGGAACTGGCATAACAAGTTCCTTTGTTCCTGAAATCTCCTGGATGTGCTTGAACAAAGGCACTCCCTTTGCTCCTGCACCAGCTCTACATACACTCAGTGAAACTCCCAATATTGCATTAGCTCCTAGTTTTGATTTGTTGGGAGTTCCATCAATTTCCAGCATAATAGCATCAACATCAGCTTGGTTCCTTGTTAAACACGAAATCATAAATGTCAGTTGTACAGCACAGCATGTCAAAACAGAACCCCATATTTTTGTTTAGAGTTCATGCAAATATAAAATAAGTTTCTTTTTTTATTTATTTCAAAAACAATAACAACCCTAAAGAAGAAATGATGGAGATATAGTTCACTTAAGGCGAAAACCGTATCAAGAACCAAGCGTAGCACTCCAAAAGTGGTGTCCAAATCACAATGTATGGAGTGCTACATACACCTAGTTCAGAATAACTTCTAACTCCATATCACAATATTTCACATCAATTTGATCCAGAGCTGTTTCTACGGAATCACTAAACACTGCCGCAGCATGACTTCAGGCTACCAACTTTTATAATGATTTAAGAATCATTAATCATTAAGGAAAACACAAATCTAAGCCTTTGATATTGATTGTGAGGCTCTAGTACCTGTTACTTTACAAAGAGGATCCAACAACTTGAATCTTCTTTTAATAACAGATTACTCAGTATCAAATCCTGGTATAAAGGAAGCATTGTATCCACAGCTGACCAGTTTCAAAATCCAAAAATTGATTGAGATTTGATATATATACTACATACATATAATTGAGTGTGTTCGTGAATATTTGCAAAATTGATTTCAGTTAAAATTATTCTCAATGTAAAGTTAATTATGTTTAAATGTCTTCTCCTAAAAAGTAAATTTGATGTAAAAGTAAAACTTCGGTGTACAATCTTCAACCTAAAGCAAAGCTATTTTTTGTCAAACCAAAATTTGGAGGCAAAATCAATTTTACCTAACACTAAACAAACAAGTAACTTCACTAAAATCACATTTGACACGAAACAAAATCAATCCTGATAAACCGTGATAACCAAACACACACTGAACATCAGCTTTCATCCCTTATTATTCATTCCCCTCTCTGGGAACGTTCGAGCCACCCTGATTGGCTGATTCAAATTTACAAACTTTTTCTCAAACATAAACGCATTATTACTCTTCACTTTTCTTCTCTTCCAAACATTCCATCGAAACCTTCTGAATCTAGAATCTGGACCACAACGCTCCCTGTTAATTCCTTCTACCACTCCACCTACCCTCCGTTCCTTTTGGCTTCACTTTACTCATACGTTAAACAATAACAGCAATAACTAACCAACAGAGAAACAAAGTCCATTACCTAACGTCGACGCCGACGAGTTTCGGACCCAAGACCTCGTTGATGTTCCTAACGGCGTTAAGAACGCCTTTCCCACCGTAAACGCTCTTGTCCCCATCCCTCAGCTCCAAAGCCTCGTAAATCCCCGTCGACGCGCCGCTCGGCACCGCCGATCGGAAAAGCTCGTCTGTCACCAGATCCACCTCCACCGTCGGGTTCCCCCGACTGTCCACGATCTGCCTCGCCTTCACCGACTTCACCTTGCACTCCCTCCCCACAGCAGTCGCCGCCGCCGCACGCACGGTCAGGGGCCGCCGCTGCGTCCTGAAAGGCACGCTCTGAGGTGTCCGACGGGTGACGAAAGAGGAAGAAGAAGAAGAAGAAGTTTTGATGAGTGGCTGATGTGCCAAACTCAGAGCCATTGTTGAACGAGATTTGTAAAGTGAGAATGTGGGTGGTGTAAAAGGTTAAGCCTTTATTGTTTGGGGTTGATGGGAAACTCCGCAGAAGGGCGATGAAACTCACTTAACCGGAACACAACAGAAACCTAAAAAACAACGCCTTTCGAAGGTTGTTGGACAAATCTTTATTCTGATTCAGTACGGTGGTGGCGTGGTAGGTGGTTTCTTTCCCTGCATGCGTTTTCTATGCTTTCCACTTCCAACAAAAGTACAGAGTGAGTCAACTGTCTTTTTTTAAAATAGCGATGGACTAGAAAATGATATGAAAAATTGTGTGTAATTTTAAAAATTTGTTTTAATTTAATTTGATAAGTTATTAAATTTTCAAAATTTGTCAGTCATTTAGTTAGTTATTAAAGATTGAAGATTAATGATCCACAAAATTATTAGATAGCTTGATAAAAAAAAATTAATACTGTTGAGAACTTAATTATTTTGAGAGCAAACATCTTTTATCAAGTTAATTTGGATACTGTCTTATGCATATGTTACTGATTTGATTCACTGAAAATATTACTGGTTGAAAATTAATAAGTTTGAGAACAAAATTATATTTTTTTAATTTAAAAAATATTAATTTTCGTTATTCAGGTACTTAGATGGTGTATACTGAAAAGAGTTGTTTATATATATAAAGTCTTAATATTTTAATTTATTTTTGCCTATATATTTGATTTTCCATTAACTTACTTACTTTTATTTTTATCTAAACTGAATTCATTGCATATTTTCTTCTTTTATACATTAACTCATCAAATAATATATTTTAACTAATTTTGTTACTTAAATTATATAAATAATATATTTTAACTAATATTATTGTTTAGATTATATGTATTTATCATTTGTAATCAGTTTGTTAAGTAATATTTCTTAAATAGTTTTGTTGTTTATATTATATAAGTTATATGTTTTAAATAATTTTACTGTTTAAATTATGGAAACTTTTTAATTTTATACAATTGTGTATAATGTAATATACAAATTTATACATTCTTTTGTAATATTACATAATTTATAATTTTATTATTTGAATTAGATTTTATACGATAGATAAGTTTATTTAATAACTCAAACTTCATGGAATTGAATCTAATTAGATTGGGTTAGAATTTATTTATGATTGATCAAATCTAATATAACAGAAATTAACACATTTTTATAGCGGTTAGGTGATGAATTTAATACGATGATCCTCAATCATTCTTCTAGATAATATAATTATGTTTTTCTTGCTTTTGATTAGTTTAGAAAAAACTTATTTGAAATCTTAAACTATTTTTTATAAAAATTGTATTATTTTTAATTAAGTTAATAATTAAAAATTATAACTTTTAATAAAAAATATTTTTTTTTAAATCTTATCCCAATTGAATTTAACATTAATAAGATTGTATTTGGTTTAACATAAAAAAAACATACATAAATTCAACTTAACTTAATATTTATTTAGAGATGGAATAATATATTTATTGAAATTCTATTCCATCCAATTTGTAAACGCTACTAATTTAAAATTATATAAATTTATATATAAGAATGTTACGAGATAGGTGAATACATGAGTTGATTACTTTTGGTAAGTTTGTTTTTCTTCCAAAACTTCAAAACTTCATTCATCTCTCTTTTATGTCAATGATTTCAACTTATTTTTTATTTTAAATTAAAGTTTCTCACATTCTCTTTATGGTAAGTCATAAATCAACTTATTAAATATTTTTTTTTTAAATTGCAATGTGTTTTCCTTTCTCTTGTGATAAATGATAAATAAACTTATTGATAAATCATATATTTTAAATAATTCTATTTTTTAAATTTTATATATAATATATTTTAAATTCTTAAATTATATAAATTTATAATTTATTACAATTTTATGATATATTAATTTTATAATTCATTAATTTATTAAATAATATATTTTAAATACTTTTTATTGTTTAAATTTTAAAAATTTATAATTTATATAATATATTTCATACAATTTTATTGTTTAAACTATAAAAAAATATAATTTTATATAATTAAATATCATCATTATTTTCTATTGAAGAGCTCACATCAACTATAAAATAGGACAAAACTATAGTATATAAGTGGGTGAAATTCTTATCTTTCAAATTAGATTTGTAAGATTAACTTAAATTCCACTTTCTAAATATGATATCTATAACTCTTTCCAACCTATGTTTTTTTTTGTAAACTTTCTCCTATGTGTTGGAAAAATCAAGGGAAAATATTGGGAAGATTAAGCAAGAATGAGAACTTAGTTAGATCTACATAAGGGAATGACACCACCTTCAACTCAAAATCTTAAAGCATTGGGTTGTAAGTTTTCTTTCTTATATGTTGTTCAACTTTCTCATTTCTATTCAATGCAAAACTTGGATACCTAACATTATGTTCACCCTCATTGTTCCTTTTCTCCATAATTTTTTCTTTTATTTTCCATTGTTTCTAAAATAGTGTATGACACTTTAATCCACTACTAACACTATTTTGGTGGCACTAGTAATTTCATTTGTTTGTATCTCTCAATCTCTTTCTCTTAATCTTTAAGTTATTAACTCTGGTGCAACTAATCACATATATGATAATCATTCTTTTATCTCTTGCTTCACTAAAGTTGTCAATCCTCCTTTTATAACTAGTGTTAATGGTTCACAATGCAAAGCTTGCAGCATTAGTATATGTTACAATTAACTCTTTATGTCCCTAATTCTCCTTTTAATCTATTTTTTGTTGCTAGATTGACACAATCACATGATATTATTCTCACCTTCATTAAAAATAATGTTACCTTGCAGAATATCAGGTTGGTTGGACCATCGACATTAGATGTGAGTTACATGATCCTTACTATCTTTATCACAATTAATATATGCATCAATTGTTTCTCTAATGATGATTTATGCTCAGTTAGAAAATTTCAGGTTAGCAAAATTGCAAAACATGATTTTAAGTTTAAAACATGTCTAGTTTAGATTGTGAGTCATATCAATTAGAAAAATATGTTCTTCACTCCTTTCCGATTCTCTATTGTTTGTAGTTCACTTTGATATTTTGGGTCATTCCTATATGGTTACCTCTTTTGGTTTTAAATATTTTTCTACCTTTATTGATGATTCTTTATTGATGGTTATTTAAGATGTACTTGGATTTTGTTGAAGAAGAGTCAATCAAGAGTATTCTCTGTATTTCAAACATTTTTAATGGAATCAAAACACAATTTCCTATATTCATATGTTTTTTTGGTAATGACAATGTTTGTGAATATTTGTCTAACCAATTTCAACAATTCATGAAATCCAATTGTATCATTTATCAAACTTTATGTGTTGCAAAATGAAGCAGTTGAACAAAAAAAGAAATATCTTATTGAAATTACTTAAACACTTCTCTTTCACAATCTTGTTTCTCATCATTTTTGGAGATCATGTCCTTATAACATATTATCTCATTAATCAAATATCATTGTCTATTCTTAATGATTAGTATTATAAAAAACAAGTCAAATATATAAGAAGATAGAGTTGAATTGTGTATTAAAATTGTAAATTTTTTCATGATGATTTGTCAATTTAAAATCATGTTTTGGTTGTGCACGAGTTTCAAGTTTTTATCAAACTTTGCTAGTAATAGTTCATGTAGTTCATCTTGAATTTGTTGCTTCTCCTTTACCAATTGTTGTTGCATGTTGGTTAAGTTATGTTGTAGGGTTTTCATATTTTTTTGGAAATGATTTTTAGTGAGTGTTTTAAGATGTTTCCTACATGTCAATGAAAGATTCGCTTACAAAAGATTTTCAAACGTATTTTATTTAAAAAATATCAAATATATGAGTATATTGAATAGAAAAAAAAAATGAATACTTATTGTATTATCATGTATCTATAGCTTTTTAAACCTCTGAAATAAATACTTAAATAATCAAAACATATATTGAGTTACATAGGTAAAAAAAAAAAATATGATATTGGCGATGGCTAAAATTATAATTTATAGAAATTAAAAACACTTACAAATGATATTGCTGACAATTAAAATAACTGTCACATTTACATATGTGAAAAGTAGTTTGTAACAAAATATATTTTAATCACTAGTATATTTGCTAGAAAAGATTTTTTTTTTCCTAACTGTTAAAAACAACAACAAAATACATTTTCGTTTTCATTTTTTATTATTTTTATATACAAATGTATCATATTTTATTATCAGTAAACACTTATGAATGCTTGAAAACCTGCCAAATGTTGTTTAAATAAATGTTTTAACTATTTCTAAATTTTTCACATTTCCAAAATGTACTATAAGTCATTAATTACTTTTAACCTGTATTATACTTTTGTATCTAACGAAAGAAATGTATTTTTATACCTAGCGAAACTACATTTTTGCACCAAAGGCAGTAAACTTTATCTGTACAGAATTATTAAAAAAAATAAATTGTCAAATATGTAAGAAATGATTACACATCCTTTATTTTAATTTTGAAAACATTAAAACATGTAACCTTCGCAACATTAAACATATAACCTTGAAACTCCTATTAAGACCATCCCAATGTCGATCATTATTAGAAAACAAATTACTTCATATGAATCCTCCAATTGAATGTTCTATTTAATGGTTCTAAGATCATCCTAAAACTTTAACCAAAACACAATGTCAGCCTCAAAATGTAAGCCTCAAGACTAAGTAGGTAGTCACTACTATACTTACTCATTATTAATTAAATAAGTACTGACTAATAATAAATAAATAAATATGTTAAAGTGTTAATCAACATTTTCACTCGTCAAATTATGGTGATTTTTTTAATTTACTAATTTATTCAGAATTATTAACTGATCTAAAAGTAACCGTAACCTCAAATGAAGAAAACTTGCATAAGCACGACTTCAAAGTTCAAATACTGATTTCTGCAATCGTGTCGCTTGCAATTCCAACTCCCTCACCAACCATAACAATACCGTTACCACTCTTAACTTCCTCTTCTTGTGTCCTAATAAAACAGTTACGATTCTTTCACTACTCATTTTTCTCGTACTTTCCGAAACACACGTAATCATGAAAATGTTCCGCATAAACAACACCTTGGTCGGAATCCTCCACACGCTCCCCTTGCTCCTGGGCCTCGCCGCCATGGCTGGCGCCGCCTACATCCGCGTCCACGGCGACTGCCACAAGGTGCTCCTCTACCCGCTCTTATTCAGCGGCCTCTTCGTCTCCGTCGTCTCTGCGCTCGGCCTCGTCGGCGCGCTGTGCCGCGTCAACGCCGCCCTCTACCTCTACCTTCTCGTCACCTTCTTCGTCATCCTCGCCTTCGCCTCCTTCACTCTCGTCGCGCTCTTCGTCGTCACCAGAGGCAACGCGCCGCACCACACCTCGCGCGTGGGCTTCACCGTGCGCGATTTCTCGCCCTGGCTGCGCCACTACGTCTCCGACGACCACAACTGGGACGACGCCAAAAGGTGCTTCGTGCAAGCGCGTGTCTGTCACGGCCTCGCTGTGGGCCGTAACAATGCCTCTCTCATCTTCAAACACTTAACCACCACGCAGGTTGGCCACAGTTCCCGTTATATACGTACTTCCAAAAGTAAAATTATTTTCAAAAACAAATTACTGTAATTTAAAAAAAAAAAAAATTTACTACAATTTTTATTCTTAATGATTGCGCCATGCAGTTACATGAGAACCGTTTATTTATGTTTCTAACTAACTGACTTTTCTACAAACAGTTTGGGTGCTGCAAGCCGCCGGTGCAATGTGGGTTCAAACTGAACGGAACTTTGTGGGAGGCGCCGAAAGCGGGTGCGGCGGTGAACGATTCCGATTGCAGGGCTTGGAGCAACAGGGAAGAGAAAAAGTGTTTCGATTGCGATTCATGCAAAGGGGGGGTGCTGGCCAGCGTGAGGAAGCAGTGGAGACTTCTGACCATATTCAATGCGTGCGTGTTTGTGCTTCTGACGAGCATCTACGTCTTGGGCTGCTTCGCCATCAGGAACAACCGATTGGACTACTCCAACTACACCGCCCAGAGAAAGATCAGAATGAAAATACCCTTGACCTCAATTCGCCATTGAACCCACCATGCATGCAAACCTTTTTTATTAGGGCATTTCTCATGAAGTAGTAGTACACGTTTCACTATTTTTCACCACATCAATTTGCTTATCACGTACTTCACGTTTTTCGCTTTCTGTTTTTCTTTTTCTCTGTTGTTGTATAAAATGTTGAACAAAAAAGTTTGTACAAATTTATTTTTTCCCTTTACCTATTGTTTGTTAGCTAAGAAATAAAATAAAAAAATGGTAAAGAAGGAAGACAATAGTGTTTCTTTCGTATAGAGGAGGAAATTAAGGAGGGAAATCTGAAAAAAAAAAAAATTACAATACGGAAGATGTTACTTTAACACTATTATTGGTATCTACACACTCATTTTAATTAATAAATTATTATATATTAATAAAATAATAATATATGTGAGTGTTATATAAATGTAAAGAGTTAACAATGGTATTTATTAATTTATATTTACATGAAAGATATTATTAAAAGAAAAAAAGAAAGATAGGCCAAATCTATAATAAGAAAAAATTGATAAATACTTTCCAACAAAACTAAATAAAAATACTTAAGGTATTTATCTTTAATCAAACAATTTTTATTTTATATTTATTTTATCCGACCTTGTTTCCCCCTATCCGAAGGGACCTTAAAGGAAAAAAATTGAATAATGATTTTTTTAGTTTGTTGGATTGAATAGAAAAAAAAAATTATTTCCTAGTTATTTTGTGCGGATTCAAATATTAAACTAGTGTGCGTTGTTTGAACTTTTTCCCTTATTTAAAGTTTACAAGTACTTTTTTTTTCACCATCTTATTATAGTAACATTTAATATTAGATGAATCGTGCAAGGTTGCTCTTGAATGAAGATGAACCATCTCGATTAGAAAAGTGAAACCGTGAATCTTGACAAAGGCTATAGTTGGCGTATGCTTGGTGTGGCTTAGTAAGGTTATTGGTTAAATGTTAGGTTTGTTTCTTGGGTGTTTCATGAAGTTTGCTGGGAGTAGGACCGGATGTGCTATGATGGTGATTAGGATGTTGTTTGGGTGGTGTATGGTGGTGGCAATCACGGTAAAACAAAAACCAAATAAGAGAAGAAAAAGACTCGAGAGAGGAAATAAAAGCAAAGGGGAATGGACACTTTGAAAAGAGAGTAGGTTCCCAAAGAATCTAATCAAGAATAGCTTCCAAAGATTTTGAAAAGTCTTAGGCCTCACTCCCATGTTAGACCTGATGTAAAATTCTAACATTTACAAGTTTTAATTTAACTTTGATTAACTTTGGTTAGTGATTTCATCACTCGTTAACCCTACGTCGAGAAAATTTAATCTACCAAACTCTCTTTCTGTTAATGCTCACTCAACTTATTAAGGACGAATAATTAGTTCATATAAAAAGAATTTTAATTTGTATGATTTTACATCTAGTAATTTAAAATAAATTAAGCAAGTTCAAACCTACACTAAATGGGATAACAACCTAATTAAGCTAAATAATTTTAGTTAAATCTAAATTAACATCTCATAAAGTCAACTAACCTAAGGAGACACCTAAATAAGACACGAGACTTATTGTTCCTTGCCCTGAGACAAGAGTAGTGCGCAACCCACATTCTTTTTCTATCAGCAAAAAATTAATTAAATAAACTTTATCTCCAAACTCTAGCTCCAAAAATCTCAAAAACTCTATCTCCCACTCTCACATCTCCCTCCTAGGACATTCTCTCCTTCCCTCTCATCTTTCTCTCTTCTCTAATCTCTTTAAGAGGCCAAAAACGTAAGAGAAAAAAAAAAAAAGGATTCCAACTACTCTCTCCCCTCATTCCCTGTACCATCTCGATCCTCTCTTCACATTCAGCCTTAAGAGCTCAAGGTATGAAGGACTCTTTCCTTCTTCATTTTCACTATATGTTCGACCAAATTAGATTTTCTTCTTCTCCATTATTCTTTTCTCATCATTCCTTTATAATGATCATATTAATGTCATTTAACATGTCACTATCAGTTTTTAAATTAATGTTTTCATAACTACATAAAGTAATTGGTTCAATATTTTCAAAACACAAATTTACTATCAAAAACATAATTAACTGTGTTTTCTAAACTTTTTCTCACACTCATTTGGTCTCTCAATATTTTCATATCAAAGTTATGCAATTGCTGAATCTTGTATGTTTTTGTAACGAAGTTGTAGTTAGTGACGTTTTTCTATGTTTTCTTATTGCCGTAACTAAATTGTTTCAGTATTTTATTCATATGAGTTGATAAGTCGTACATAAGTCATAAGGGTTGATATCATTTTGATCTCAAGATTTATTGTTTTATATCCTTTTGAAATTGTTGAAGAATTGATTGTTTTGTAATAATTTTGTGAAGTTAGTAAAACTAACAATTTTAAAATTGAATTACTGAGATTGGATATAGGATCTTGTTAATATAAATTTAGAAATCTTTTGAGCAATATTTTCTTGTTTAGCTTCTTCTAATTGTGTTGCAATCTATTTTTTTTTATAAATCTTGCTTTTATTATAATTGCATTCAGTTTTCCAGTCTTAAAACAGCTTTAAAAAAACTTAAAGAAGGGGAGATTTTTTTTTTTAATGATTTGAAAACCAATTAACTCTCCTCTTAGTTTAAACTTGCCATTCATTTTTTTATGAAAAAAAAAAATTATAGTGAAAATTTTAAGGTTTTCTCGCATACTCCCTGATCTGAATGTTTTGAGTGAGTTTCAAATTACTGAGTAAATTTATACTAGTTTGTTGAGCTAATTACAATCTGCTAGGTGAAATCAAGCTTGAGAGTGATATTGACTCGAAATTCGTTGAAAAAAATTTCTATTCTTAAAGTAAAAAATATAAAAAACTTGTCTTTTTGTAAAATTTCCAAAAGTTAAAAACCAAACGTTTACCAATAATTTTGCTTGTTATTACAAGATTAAACTTCTCATTTTCAATTGTGGCTTAATAAATCAAAAAGGAAACAATTTACAATGTATATATAAAGTATAACGAGTCTTACAAAATACCAAAGTTTCTCAAAACAAGATAAAGGAAATCCGCTCCTAAAATATATAAAACAAAAGAACATGACTAAATTCAAAATACATGAAAATGACAATTTAGTCCTATAAGAGCACATCCATTCCTGGTACAAAAGTAAGTAAGACCCTAAATATGTTATATGAAATCTCAAAACTCTCAAATATGGCCCTAGGTGAGAACTCCCTATAAAACACCACATTGTTCCCTTACCCCAACACTCCATTGCATTAGGGTTCTTCACTCGGAAAAAATATGCATTAGCCTCATCCTCCAATATTGTAGTGTCAACGTCAACTTCTCCTATAAGAAAATACGGGTGTGACTCTCTCTCTCCTAAACTTTTGCTTAATAGAAAACCCACAATCCTTGCAACTTAATCAAAACTAATTAATAGCAGTCAACATAAATATTTTATGGTACCCCATGTACCTCCACCACCTACATGCTTCCCCCTAACACATAGTAGTTTGCAAGCACGGGTATTTGTCATTCACACAAGGCACTACGAATACAATGTGTGCCCTACCTTTCCTTCCAACGATACAATATAGTCAAGAGTCTAGCCAAGAACGGAGAGTGTGACTCATGATTCTATTTCACCTACGAAGTTGTACATGAGAACTCCTAGACAATCTAATTCGCCACCACCCTCTTATTCCCAAGATTCCAGGAACCTTCTCTAGACTCTATACCTAATGTATCTGTGGTACTACTACACACTTTCAAACAAATAATTGTAACGAAATTAAAGTCACTCACATTGAACTTTACTACTTCTAGGTAGTCCACTTTTCTCAAAAGAAATGTATTTTCACTTCTCTAATATCAATACAATTATTCACATTACAAATTTTTTCTCTTCAAGTCTAACAAAATTTCAATAGATGACTATAAGTTAGACATCCAAAAATTTAAACAAAGAGAAATTTAGTCACAGATAATCATATCATTCATGCACAACCTAAAGCGTTTTCCAATAATGATCGAATCAATAAACATAAGTCTTTTACTCTAAGGTTAATCATACACCCATTGTCTATCAATCATATCAGCATATAGACCAAGATACAAGTCACAATGTAGTACGATAATACGAAATAAAGCAAGTGCAGACCTTAATTCATACAACTCTCAATTTTTGCCAACAACACAATGTACAAATTCTACACAATTTTATGACTTATCTTGCTTGAAATTTAGCTTCTAAAAAATTTTATTTTATTTTTCATTTCTTAACTTAATTGGGTCTTAATAAATATTAACATATTTAAAATTAATATTTTATTAAATTTTATTTTGATTTTTCCAAAGCTTCAATTTACACCTTGAAAGAGAACTTAGAATTTTTTAGGATAACATACCAGGATTATTATATATTGCTCTATAAATTCAAACAAGGTTTCATACATATCTATCCATACATAACACTTCTAAAAATAGGGGTATTACAAATCCTACATTGTTTAAGTAGACTCATGTGTTTTCTAAAGTACTCTTCTCTTTGTGATAATCTTGTTTGTCTCATTTACTTGTGTCTTTTAGTTTAGCCTATTTTTTACTTTGGTAATTTTTAGTTTTTCTTAAAATTTCCAAAGTTTCGTTTCTCTTGACCATCGTGTTGGGAATTGTTTCTATTTTCATTTGTCACCTTGATTCAAGAAATAGTTCTTAAGTACTAACTTAGTCACTCTATTTAAGTGTGTAAGTAAAATTTGAGTACAAACAATTTGTGAGGAATTTTTTTTGTGTTCCAACTTGACCGTTTGCTGGTTAGTTTATTTTCTTATTTTCTTTAAAAATGATTTTTTAGTTACAATGTCAAGAAATTTTTATCCTCCTCTCTCTCCAAAATCGACACTTATGGCATAACTTGAAGAGTTCGAGAGAGAGAGAAAAAAAACTATAAGGAAAAAGATGGGTGAAGAAAGAAGAAGGTTGATGAAGGAAAAAAGAAAGGTTGAAGAATAAAAAAACATGAAAAGGAAAGAAAACAAAATAAAGAAGAAAAGAAAGCAAAAGGCAGAAGATGACAAGAGATAACTAGTAGAAGAAAGAAGACTCTTTGAAAGAGTTCAAGAACATCATCCTTCTGAAGTCAAGATGAAGAAGAAAATAATTTCAGAATCCAAAGACATAGAAGGCAAGGTGAATGTGAAACTCTTCCACCAAAGATCACCAAGCCACACATCAAGATTCCAAAGTGCTATGGTTGCAATGCCCCTAAGAGATATTTGGAGTAGAAAGTCAAAGTGGAATTTTTATGTATATGCTTTAAATGGGACCACTATGGGTAATCTAGCCAGTTTAAATATGTTAGGTTTATAAGTTGTGAATGACATATTAAACTTACATGAATACCACTCTCTAAAAAGTTTGGTTCACCAAGACAATGTCAAGAAAATCAAATTTCATTGCTACTTTCAATCTGATGCTTCAAATATGTAAACTTGTAGAGCCGACAAGTTCATAAACACTAAAGCTCAAAAAGTCAGCATTTGTTCGACTATGATGTTTCATTCAACTCGGTTGGTTAATCCCATTGTAAGGAGTTTTATTTTAAACAACAATAACCAATACAATTGATGAAAATATTATCCCATGAGACGATAATCCTGCACTAGGTGAACCTTTTTTTCTGTAAAACTAAGCCTCCCACAACAGAAAAAGGTTTTAAAAAAGGATTTTAAGGTCCAATTCAAACTCTTCTATTCATATTTTATTTCCATCTCTAATAGTGGGAATTATTTATATACCATTTGTGCATTATTTTCTAATTGATGCAATACATTATTCTTTTCGAGTTCAAAACAAAAATAGTTTTAATTGTGTCCCATAATGACTCTTGGATATCCAATCTGAAATATTTGAATAACATGACAGCATTATATTTTGGAACTTTGGTTAGTTTCTGTAAGCTGCTGACGCAAAACCCTTCTCATAACCTTGTTGGATGCCGTCCTTGGAAGAGATGACAGTGGTACTACTTGAGAAACCTACACAAATGAGCATGTATTTAGAGCACTAAACTGCTGTGATAAAGAAAGAACTTGCTCAATAATAAAAAGGAGAAAACACAGACACATGACATTGATGTCGTTCCAATTAGATTTAGACATTCATCTGGGTGATGTGAGATAACATATAATGGAATTCTATATTATGCAGATTATTGAAGTATTCCTAGTACTCTTCTAATAGGAAAATAATTAGTACCCGAAACAGTGGATTTAATTTCTTCTGGAGAGCTGAATTAAAAGACATCCTCAATCGGTGTAAATCTTGCTTTGTGGAATTTGCATCCTTGAATACAACTACTATAGTCAACAACTCAGGTCCACCACCAGAAGGTGGAACTCCTATTGCAGCTGTTTCCAGAACACTGCTATCTACTTCATTGCATATCCGTTCAATCTCAACCGAACTCACCTGTCCACTCAAACACCATGAAATGTCAGAACACACTAATAAAGTAGAATTCTAAAACTTTCCAAACTATAAACAGAAAAAGACTAGTCTTTCTCACAGACAGACAAACCTGTTTATTAAGAAATAAAACACAATAGAATTGAGAATGGATGCGATTGGAAGTACAAAAATGATATAGCAAAATTTTATTTAAAAAGGCTTTAACCAAACAAGCCTCAACTACTTGATATCACCAAGATATAATATATTTTCTGTTTTATTGATTATTACACCCTAGGGAGATCCTCTGCAATTGCATTTTGAATCTAAAATATTTAAAACATACATCCTTTGCTTATATCTTTGTAAGAGAAACCAAAATAAATAAATAGAATGTAAAATGAGAATGACACACGGCAGATAACAATTGTACCAAACGAAGTCAATACATGAACTCAAGAGGAACCATTGCATACTTGTATACATCAAAATCAGTGACAGAACATTAACTTGTTCCCAGGAACTGCATAAAGAAATAGAGAATGGTTGCTTTGCTCCTAAAAGAGTTTTAATTTTTATTTGGCATCATATGTTCATATTCATTAACAATCTCAATAATTTACTAATTATTATCTGGGCAGGATGTTTACCTTGATTCCCCCAAGGTTCATTGTGTCGTCCGCACGACCATGTGCATGATAGTATCCTCTAGCGGTACGCTCAAAGACATCCCCATGCCTCCGTAAAACCTGATTAGAGAAACTCAACTGTATAATTTCAGGCAACCCAGATACCCAATTACCGTATAATAAATGCTATACCACCTTTCCATTCATTAGAGGCATTCCTTTGAAATAGACACCATAATGGTCAGCATTCAGCAGTGTATTTGATGCCCCGAGCATGAGGGAACCAAGAGCCAGCTCGCCTATACCTGGAACATTTTGTGGCTGTAAAAGAAAAGAAGATTGAAAATTAGTTAAAGCACTTTGCCTCAGTATTATTAGTTTGCTCAAGAAAAGTGAAGAGCCATAGATCATTCGAAATTTTATCAGTTTGTAAAAACTCAGCATAATATCTTCTGGAACTAAATCAATCAAATATAGAACTGTCTTGGTAATTGTGAACTCAAAAATACAGTAGTCATAAAAAATCTTATGATGACTAAGAATATCAAACATTACTTATACAGTCATATGTCACTATGTTACGTGCCTTCTTAAGAGTTGGCAAAACAAAATAGTGATGACGTAAAAAGAGACCCATTTCTGTATTATTCAACAATTAGCCACCCAAAACAGAAGCACAAGAATTACAAAGGAATTCCTTCCTTTCATACAAGGTATTCGCTGTCACAACAAACTATTATCCTTCTTATCTCAACACACCACAAGATAAGAATATATAGACTTTCTCAAAAATTCTCACCCCACTATGATGGCTAACTAGTTTTATTTTTAAACTTCTTCCTATAATACACTTTTCAACACTCACTACTTGCCTAACACACTAGCATATGAAACACTAATAATTGTGACAAGTAATACTTCAATCAATAGAAAAGTTTAATGCATAGCACTTACAATAGGATGGCCATTATCATCAAGAATATACAAACTGCAGCAAAAAGCAGGTGTACTAAAAGCAGCTAATGCCTGAGCCTGTAGTAGTGATCCACACACAAATCCACCCCCAATTTCTGTACCACCACAATATTCAATGACAGGCTTGTAGAGAGCTCTCCCCATTAGCCAAAGGTATTCATCTACATTAGATGCCTCACCAGAGGAGCCAAAGCAACTACATCATTTAAAAGAATATTTCCAATCAAATATTGGATAACCATAAATTATATTCAAATTTATGCCCTACCACTTTGTTAGAGAGTAGATTCACTTCAACTAAAATTACTCACCGAATAGAAGACCAATCATATCCAGATGTGGAATTTGCACTTTTCCAACTCCGTACAATACTTGGAATAACACCAAGCATTGTTACTTTAGAATCCTGAAAAGGACACAAGTATAAAGAGTGAAGAAAAGGATATATAAAGTAATCCTAAGGATTGACCAAAATAGAGCATAACTATTGTGATGTGTTTTGCTTGTTAAACAGTAGATCTAGGGCAAGGGATACTTGACTGTATGTATTTTCTGGCATTTCAATAATTCATTTTTCTATCTTAATATTGAAGTCTGACAGAAAAAGAAAAACAGAGAGTTTGAAATGTAATTCTAAAAAATATAATTAGCCCAATGGCAAAAAGAGTATTGTTATGTATATATACATAGTAGAACGCATAGCTGTCATAACTAAAAGCACAGTTGGCTAACAACTTTCTAACTACAGGTAACCCAAGGAGGCACTTGAATAACTACTACTTATGCAAGATGTTGAGTCAGGAGAAAATATTTTGATAAGCTACAACAAGATATTGTAATCATTACAAGTGTATTGTTGTAAGAAACTAAAGGTCTTTTTGTAATCATTACTTTAGGAATAGATTTCTCAATATACGAAAGCTTATGTAATGTTTCATTGAATCAATTCAATAAGATATTTTCTCTCATACAGTTTAATCTTTTCTCAAGTCAATACTTACAACCCCCTCCCCACAATCTCAGGGTGGTTGAGCTTTTGTACCATACTTGAGCACTTTGAGTTTGTCTCTAAAAATTAGGAATCTAGTTGGAGAGAGGTTTGGCCAAGACATCTGCCACTAATTTGATGCAGGGATGTGCTGAACAGTAAGTTGCTTATCAAGAACTATTTTCTTGACAAAAAGTAGATCAATTTCCATGTGTTTAGTTTTAGCATGAAGGATTGGATTGTGAGAAAGAGATACAACACTAATTGTCACAAAAGACTCTAGATATAAAGAAAGAAACACCGAGTTCAGTGAGAAGGGTTTGATCCCACAACAATTTTGAGGTAACTTGAGCTAGGCTTTTGTACTCAACTTCTATACTTGATTTGGCTACGGTTTGTAGCTTTGTTGACGACCAAGAAATCAGATTCAGGGCAAAGAACACAACTACTATAGAAGTACATCTTCTATCATCAAGGTCAGTTGCTTAATCTGCATCACAAAACGCTCGGAGAGAAAGGTTGTTCAGATGTCTCTAATTGAAGATGTTCTCAAATATAAGGGTACAATAGAATGATTTTATTGCAAAAAGTACATTCGATATATATATACAACATTGGAAAACTAATTTAGGAAATATAATAATATCACTTAATGTAATCATGAAGTTTTATAATTATGAAAAGCAAACATTAAGTTGATTGAGAAAAGAACAATTATTGAAGTAGATAAAACCTAACTTATAGATCAAGAGCTGCAAGGTGCAGGCTGCAGAACACACTCCATCCATCTACTTGTGTAATAGAACAAAAATACAAGCAATATGTTTGACTTCCCCCCAAAAACACGTACCTACTAGTAGATTTTATGCTTGAAATGATAAATTAACAAGAGTAAAAAGATCTTAGACGAAAAAACTGCTAAGAATTATAGTTTCTATTTACATTTCAGTGAATAGAGACAAAAAAAATGAACATGCACTTTTAGTTTATGATTTGTTTGCTTGAGTTCATGGAAATATAAAAGTAAAACAGAAATAATAACAGACTATTATCTTCCAAAGATGTACTTGTTTTTCTTCAGCTATAGTAAATTCTGAGAATGTACCAGTCCATGGATGAATAACAAGCATTCACAGTTCACAAGAAACAAAAGCTATGGGAAGGATTGAAAATTTTGAAGATAAAAATAAGTTCGTACTTGTACGAACTTGGCAAAGCCAGACCCAAGAGGGGATCCAACATATAAAGCCATCGAAGCTCCATTTAGCAAGGCTGCATATACTAGCCATGGCCCCATCATCCATCCAAGATTAGTGGGCCAGCACACCACATCCCCTTTACGAATATCCATGTGGAACCATGCATCTGCAGCAGCTTTTAGAGGAGTAATATTGGTCCATGGAATTGCCTTTGGATCACCTATACCACCAAATGACATGATGTTAGCTTAGCTCTTGGGCCAGCTTCGTATGGTGAACGAAGTGTTGACATTGAATTAATCCTTTTACCTCAAATATCCTTTATCAACAATACAAAGCTTCTTTTTTTTTTTTTTTGTCTAATATGTGTCCTTTCAGGCCAAAACACAAAATTCTCACCTGTTGTTCCAGATGAAAAGAGAATGTTTGTAAATGTTTCTACTGGTTGTTCTGTTGCTATGAATTCCTTGCCTCTGTAGGTTGCATGACAACAAATGAGAATTAGAATTCCAAGAGAATATCATAATTAATTGAAACTTTTCATGCTGTAATTAGCTCTAAGCATCAGTGAACATGATAATATGGTAGTAAAGGCTTATTTTCAACCAATATCTTATTGTTTCTAATAATTTATTTCATAGATAGAGAATATGTATGAATAAATAGATTAAAGTGCATACTTGAGACTACAGACTTTCTCCAAAAAATCATGCCAAGAAAGATCACTGTCGCGCAGTTTCATGCTAAATTCAGATCCTTTGGTAGGGATAACTACTGCCATAGGTGAATCTGCATCTACAACTCTACTGCATTTGTGAAGCAACAGTATGAGACACCAAATTTCTGAGCAACAAAGTGAACAACTCAACTACAGTGCGTCTTTACCAAATGGTGAAAGGGATTTTCACCTGTAGAGTGGGATACTTTTGTCGCCACGCCTAATGAGATCCTGGAAAATGAAATATGTTAAAGGAAAGGGTAGAAAAAGACATGAAAAAACTAAATAATCATAACACGACAATTAACCACAAAATTGACAACCATTTTAACAAGATTAATAACCAACCTATTGAGAAATAAACTGGTTCTTTAAACACGTTCAAATTATTGGTTTATATGTAGGAAAAAAGAGAACAGAGATTGGATAATTTAAATATATTGCTTATGTAACTCCTATTTATAAAAGGTGTTTGTCATGTAGTCCTTTCGCACTAAAGAATCATACTAGTGGTGACATCTCCAACTGATTCATTCCACCGACAAGTTCTTTCTCCCATGAATCATACCAATGGTGAGTTATGTTGGGAATGAATCACACCATCCTGAAGTAGACTAGCCCCTGACTTTGGTTGAGATAAATTCTAGCCCTAGTCTCCATCAAAATGTTGCCCAGTCCCATCTCATGTTGCAAATGCAATCTAAACCCATCTCTAAGAACCATGGCCTCATTTCTTGTCCTAGATACTGCACTGCGTTATATTTTTAATTCATTTTCCTTTCAGTATGCTTAGTTTATAGTACTGCCATATGACCAACAATACTTTATTGTAACGAAGGTTGATATTCAAAGAGACAACACGAGAAAAAAGAAAGTAGGAGTGGCACAAATGAGAATATTAATATGAATGTGTAGCCACACAAAAAGGGACAAAATACATCATGATTGTTTATGAGCAAATACTGGCATCACACCTATTGAGGAGAAGATGATAGAAAATTGGTTGAAATGGTTTGGACATTTGTATAGAAGGCCAATTGAGATACCATTGTGAACAGAAGATCACAAGGTTTTTAACCATATAAAAAAAGGAGAAAGAGACCAAAAACATCAGAGAAAATTATAAAAGGAGATCTTATGGTGAATAAAATCCTAAAGAATTGGTTTATGAGTAAGCATCACATAATCCCATGTAATTCACCTCACCTGTTATGATAAGGCTATTTTAGTTGTTTTTTATCAATTGTAAACTTAAAGCATAACAAGCTTTAACTTGATGGAGTTGTTGTATCTTCGAATGATTGCATGATTTTTAGTCCATTGAAAAGGAAGAAAATGAGACCAAGAAAGACGTTGGGTAAGTTACTACGGGAGATCTCATGATCATTAATATTTCTAAAGATTTCATTTTTCAACTGAATCAAACGGCATTTGTGATCATAGCCGACCTCACCAAATGAGACAAGGCTTTGTTGATATTGTTGCTATTGACAAGTTTCACAATAATTCATGATTTGTTCCTTAATCAGGATTAGAACAAAATAGGTGCTGCTACCAACATTTTGTATCACATCAGATGAATATCAATTTTGGATTATTAATCTCTGTTCTCTCTTTTAGTCCTTCGCTTCCTTAAGTTTAGTTTTTCCTAGTAATAAATCAGAAAAATCATTAAAAAAACTGAAAAATACATGGTCAAAAAACTCATCAGAGGAAATTAGAGAGTCAACCTGAGTAAATATGACTTTTGCCTTTGATATTTTAAGCCTGTTCGATATTTCACTAGCGGCGAAACTATCAGCAATCGACACAACAACATAACCAGCAAGAATAATAGCTAGGTAGATAACCACAGACTTGACATTCATTGGCATATCAATCGCAATGGCAGATCCTTTCTCCAGATCCAGAGATTTCAGAGCATATGCAACTAACCTACAAGTTAAAAGAAATAACAGGTATAATTTTAATTTTATTAACATTTGGGTGTGAAGAAGCAAAGTGTAGAATAATCATATCATGCACTTGTTTTGGATTCAAAGCTTAACCCAACAACATACCATGAATTTAACAATTGCTGCATACTGCTACCATGTATATCTTCTATCACAATATGATGCAAATAAAAAACTCAAAATCTTAAAATATATAAAATAGCAAGAAAGTAGTATGATCTGGACAGTGCCTCTAGTCAAGAACAAGTATTGAGCCCCACTAGACTGAATGTTGTTGGGCCAAAGCAGCTACCTAGCACAAGATGATGAATGTCAAGGGACCAAGTACCTGAAGGCACTTGATAGGATACGACCCCCTATTACAAAGGTTTATGGAAGAAGAAACAAGGGAAACGGGAATAGAGCTATTTCATGTAGTTACAATTAGTTAGGAGTTAGTTACCTGTGAGTAGAGTTAGTTTAAGAATAAGAGAGGCTTGTATAAATCATTTTTGTGGTCTAAAGAAAGGGTAAGAAAAATATATGTTGGGAGGATAAGGGTCCCTTGAAGAACCAGAGTTATTGCTTTTGTAATACCATACATTGAAGGAAATATACTGTGTTTGTGTCTCCTATCTATGTAAACTTCATCTTCCTTAAGTTTTCTTATCCAGTTTCTATAAGCACTAAACCCACAAAATGGTCAAAATCACAACATGGCAAGATCTAGACCCCATATCCCTGGTAGGTTTTAATCACAATCATGCGTCAGAATGCCTCTAAGTTGAGCATTGAAAATGAATCCTCTTAATTTTTTGTCGTTTAAAGTCAAATATATAAGAAACATCTATTTGAAACAGTTTTGCTAAGCATTGCTGTTAAATAATGATTAAGAAATCAACATATAGAAAGTTAGTATTAGAAATCGTGGTGGAAATGTAGTAACAAATAACATTTACTTCTTCCAATGATAACTCTTCACTTTTGATTCCCTAACCATCATTGTCTTTAAGAGAATAATCAACCAAACCAAATTTTCACATGTTATGAACAACCATGCATATACACTTCACAAAAAGCATAAAAAGCCAATAATAACAAAAGGACAGGCTATTTGTAGCATACCATACTTCTTCACGCAGTTCCTTGAGTGTCATCCTTTGTACAGGGAGATCATCATGTTGTTCTTCGCGCCATATTATTACTGTATCATTCAAACCTCTTTTGCCATTTATATTTATGCAATTCTGTGCTGGATTAATAGATGCTCCAGGAAGCCATTGACCTCCTGGGTGTGATGATGGATCTTCCCCTGGGGGGCTATCACGTAAGATGCATTCAGGTGGCTTGGAAAATGATATGTTCATTTCATCCAACACAGCTTTCCAACATATCTGAAACAGTATACAACCACAATTACAAAACTACCAAGTACAAGAAAACTCAAGAAATAGAAAAATCCCATATAAATTCTACCAATACACTATTTACAAACTCTTGTCAACACCCTTTTATTATTAGGTGTATCCCCATCAAAAAGTGCATTAAAAAGAGTGTTTGGCACATATTAATAACTTGCCAGATTAATTTAAAACTTTTGAACCTCAGGGTTTGAGACTGAAAACTTCTGGAAATCATCAAAGCTTGTAATTGGATCCTTATATGCCGAACCCAGAAACTCTTTCCCCCTCCTCTCTAGCAACTGCCAAACATTTGTCAAAGCAGCATTTTTCCTAACAGATTCAAAATAGAAAGTGTCACCAACATTTCATTTCACTACAAAAGTAAACACCCATTTCAATTATTCACCACCAAGAATTAAATAACTTCCATATAATCCAAAAAATGACACAACATACGGTTCGGGTATCCAAGCGGGTGGGTCGGGACCGAAATCCTTGTAGCAACCATAGTACAGCATCTGATGGAAGGAGAAGGGAAGTTCAGGGCTAAGGAAGCTGCTGCTGCTGAGGTGCTGCCACGTGGCAGGGGTGCCACCTCCGTGAATTTTGATGATTTCTGTGAGACGTTGGTGGAGAGTGGTAGCCTCTTCTTTTTCAATTCCGTGGGATTCAATATCCAACACCGTGATAGAACTTAGCGATTTGTAAGCCATTCGTAACAGTAGTATCCAAAAAAGTTGCACAATTGCACCACCCACTTCACAAAGTCTGCTTCTTTTAGCTCCTGAAATCCAAAAGCTTCCAACCCGTATCAATGGCAGGTTGATACAATGATAAACAACAGTTGGGGGGTGCTTCTATGCATAGAAAACTATGAAAGATTGAAAATTTATTCAAGATTCAACGGTTAAAAGGTAAAATCGTCGTAAATTTTTGTCCTTATCTCTGACTAGAATAGAAACAAGATTTTGTCTTGAAAGGAAAAAACAAAAAATCTGATCTGTAAGGGTAGATTATTGGATCGTTATCCAGACCTGCTTGGACTGGGACACCCTTGCAAAATGGTCACTGTTCTGTCAATTCGCAATGTTCGGATACATTCAATATCAAAGATATGGGTAGTGCCATGCCCAATTAATATAAGTATTTAAAGAACATTGGGTTTGGTTCACCTTCCACAATCATGTGATTTTGCAAGAGTCCCTCACCAAAGCATTATTTTTCTTTATTAAACTTCATTTTTATATAAAAATATCAAAATACACTTAGTCTCTTTCTATCCGTCCGAATAGACTTATCTACTTTTAATGAACAAAATTCCATTATTCGATTACGGAATACTTATTCTCAACAGAAAGAATTTGAAGATATATAGGGATGATAAGAAGAAGGACGAGTGTTTCTTTATCTCATTTTCGTCTCCACGATAAAAATTTATCCTTATTCTTCTCATATCTAATTAGTGAAAAATAGATACATCCGTACTCATTGGACTTCTAAGTATTTTAATTATTAATTAAATAATTTTTTGATAAAATAAAAGTCACGGTAAAAAAAATATAATATTATCCAATATAATATGATATTATTAAATATTCAATATCATATAAATACATATCATTTTTCCACAATTAAATATTAAAAAAGAAATTATAATTATAATTATTTAAATATCAAATCTTTAATTTCTCTGTGGAGACCATTTAAAAATCTAGCCAGTGGCCTTCATGCTTTCTTCAATCTTGACTTTAATCATGCTGGTCTCCAAATCTTTAAAGTACTCTCTTCTACACTTCTTAATCCGAGAAGTCTTCAAAACTTCAAGTACAATTATTTCATACAGATCTATCTATCATGCATATTTAAAGATCATGCCATGCTATGTAGTAATGCCTAATCTTTTATCAAAACATATTATTCAAATTCAAAAACATATTATTCAAATTCAACAGTAATGACTTTAACTTTTACCTTAGCCCTTTTTTTAAAGTATAATTTAGGATCACTCTCTCCCAAAATCTGTGGAAATTTTACATGATTTTTAGAGATCCCTTCTCTTTTAGTCCAATACATTTGAAATTGTTCTCCATAGAAATCTTCCCTATTTATATGGAGTTTTTCTTCTATTTGATCTTCCTTCGTACCTTTGTAAATTGATTTGTGTTAGAGTAATTTTCCTTGGAAATTCTTCAACTTTAGCATATAGTTTAACATGTCTTAGAGATATACAAGGAGAATCATCTTGACTAGAAATTGTTTTTAGTCAAGAAGAAAACATATGAAATGAATCAATATAAATTTCGGGTGATCTATTTCTTATCTTATATGTTTGTAGTATTCAAATTAACCTTGCTTATATGTTTGTATGTTCAAAGTAAACTTGAGATTGTGTGTTATTCTTTTTAAGAAAAGTAAATTTGTTGAAAGTCCAATTCCTCTTTTATTTTTACAAAACTATAAACGATTGCTTCCCTTGTCTGAAAATTTAAAAAAAAAAAATTACACAGTTTAATCCCATTCTTATGTTTTCCGTTATTTACAACACTAAAATTGAGTTATGATTGCCAAGAACATTACCAGCAGTTTCACTTAATTTATCAAAAAAATGTTCTTTCAAACCTCTTATTCCAATTTCCCCACATGCATGATCATTCAGAATACCCCAAAGAACCATCTCACCCCATTTACTAAAAAATTGTAGGTAAAGTTAACCTAAGGAGACATGAACAAAAATATAACATAACCATTAATCTAGTAGAATATTTTGTTAAATGAATGACATTTTATTTTATAGTATATTTATAATATAAATTTATATATTAAATAACTTGTAACCAATTAAACAAATACCTGTACCAATTCGACATATCAATAACAATTGTTATTAAATTTCTAAAACAAAGCGTTTTCTAATAATACATATCTTTATTTAAAGGTAAATGTTCAATTACCCATTTGATATTTATAATTAATAAAAAAGTCCTTTATTTCTCTATACTTTAAATTATTTTAAAGGAAACAGAGAATTTAATCACAGCTAAAATAAATTTTAAAAATTCAATACATAAAACATCATGAAATAAATTTTTAAAATATAATAAAAATTACAGCTAATAGATAATGTTTGCATATTCTAAATACTAATAAACTGTTAAATGTCAAAATGTTTCCCAGAACCAATTTGATCAAATATTCAATTAAAAAATAATTTTTAAATAATTTTATCTCACTTAATCCTACAGGAATAACACAAACAAGCATACCGTTTCAATAAAATAGTGTTCTCCAATTGTTTCACAATATGTTGGGGTAGAAGAAAAGCAGGCCCGTCATTATTAGAATGGGGAAAAACTTATGATCAGGCATTTCGAGTTAAAAAAGACAGACTCCAATTTAAAATCAAAATCACAGTTCCATCCAGTCTCAACAGGGAATCCTGAAAACGGATCCGACCATGGAATACTTATTACAGAAGTCGAAGGAGTGAGAGATTAAAAAAAATGTGGCACCAACGATATAATCTTGATATCGCCACTGTTGAGTATATTACAGATTGCTCTCCAGCAATTAACCTGCCAGCGCTGAAGCTCCAGAGATAATCTCTATCAATTCTGTGGTGATAGATGCTTGACGAGTTCTGCCACAAAATGAACAGAGACCAGTCAGTCAAAACACATTACAAAACTGAATTGACAGATAATAATGGAATCTCTCTCTTTCAATCACCAAACCTGTCTAGACCTATGAGTGCCTACCCATCATTTTAAATATTACCCACGAAAGCATTGAATGTTGAAAGCGATTAAGACAGGCATGTAGAAGAGAAAGAAAGAGAGACCTGTTATAAGTGAGGGTGAGACGATCAAGCATTTCCCCAGCGTTCCTACTAGAGCTGTCCATGGCTGACATTCTTGCTCCTTGCTCACTGCAAGCATTCTCCAACACCGCATTGTACATGACCTGCATAGTGTAAAAAAGAAAAGCATGGTCGTAAAGAAAGACATACAATCTTCTGAAACTGCAACCAAATGATAAAGGGAGAAGTGCAATGAAAGGTTAATATGGGCAACTAACAATGTAAGTTAGTCATTTACCCCCCTCTAACAAATGATTTTTTTATATTGAGCCTCTAACTTTATATTTTTTCCCTTCATATTTCATCTTTACCAAACAAACTCAATTTTAAACATCCGTTCTATTTCCTCTCAATTCCATGCTATTTCACCAAACCTAGTGTACAAGCAACCACAGGAGCAGTCCAATAAGGAACGGGAGAGGGGGAGGTGGTGGTGGTGAAACATTCAAAACTAAACATATGTTCATTGTAATGTGTGAAATTTATTTATCAAAATTTTCAATTTTTATTGACATGGGATACAATTCAGAATTCGTCCATGAAAAGGCCAATTAAAGAAGGATCACACATTTTACTAGTTAGCATTCTTTTCAGCGTATAATCTACAATAGGAATAAAGTCTGAGAATGGAACTTTTGCCGAGTTTCTCTCTAAGGTAAGTCTTGGCACAACAATAAGTTGTTGCATCAGTATCTCGAGGTCACCAATTCCAACCCTAGAAACAACCTCTATCGTTGCAGAGAAAAGGATGCATACATCCACCCCCATAGACCCCTCATGTTTAGACCTTCCCTTGGCTCCAATAATTAGTCAATTCGTCATGGATGTTTCTCTCTGGTAAAGATATTATTTTAATATCATCAGATTAGGAAAAGTAGACATATAAAGTGGGGGTATTTAAAATAATTTTTTTCTTTTCCATCACTTTGACATGTATGAAAAGATATCGAGATATTATTTCCTATAATTAAGTCAAAGAAACGTTATCATAAAATTGCGATAGACCAATACCAGTGTTTAGGTAAATATCAGTTATAGTAAAGCAAAAAAAAAGCACCAAAAGTTAGTTTGCAGAATGTTTTTAAAATTACTTACACAAGAAAACTGGAACTCAGACAGATTCTGAAGAATTTCAGATTTTGACTCGCCACCTTCAATCTCATATGAATCCAGTTCCCCAAGTTTTCCTCCTGATTCAGCCTCTCTCTCAATAACCTACATGAATATTGCCTTTATAAGTTGAAAGTAAAAGGTAGTAACTCTATCTTTCCAAAACCTACCCAAAATATCAAAGCGAAAATGCTGCCACTATACGATGATGGGACTCGAATGATGAAATTTTAATACTGCAGACAATATGAAAACTACAACAAATAGAAATACCTCGGGAGATAGTATAGTTGACACTGTTGGCAAGAATGATACAACAGAATGAAATTTGTTGAAAACAATCCTTAATGCATCATACTCCACATTCTTTAGAATGTCATCTGCCAAGACAGACACCTGAAAGATCCAACAAATAGCATAAAACAAACAAGCAGGCTCTTGAAAAAAATATGTAGAGGCACAAACATAATTATGCAAAACTTAACACCCATTGGATGGAAGTAAGGCACGAGAAGCTAACCTGAGTATAATTCAGAGGATTTTTCTGTAATTCAGTAAGGCAGAGCTCAATGTCTTTCTTTGAATCACGCACCAATTGGGCCTTAGCCTTCTCTCCCAATATGACATATTTTGTCTCTTTATCAGGCCCTATTGCAGTAAATATGCACATAATTAGAGCCGTTGTTATCAATTTCAGAACAGTGAGAAAGCGGATAGTGGGATGCCTTCTATTATTAAAGATTGCACATATAAATTAAATATTCTGTACTACATATAAAATGCTAAAAAGAAGTATCCAAAATTCAGGATATATCCATAATTAATATGCAAAAGTTATATCTTAAGCTAAAACAAATAAAAAGTAACAGAAGTCGTGAAAATGAGGAATCAAATATTTTTATACCTAAAATTAGTAAAACTGAGAATGCAAAAAAGAAAGAAAAAAAAGGTGAGCAACACTTCTATTAGAAATGGACCAGGCTTATCTCAACCACCAAAATAGCTGAAGGGAGAAGTACTGTTCATATATCTTATAAGGAGAATTACGTTCATATTCCAGCCAATGCAAGAAACCTTAACACACCCTTCACACTGCATACGAACATCTAGAGGATGAAGTTAGTAGGACTGGACTTCTATACATACCTTAATATTAAAACTAGATTGATAATTGATACTACGTTAAAAAATAAATTGGCCCATCTGAACCAAAAGATAGCTCAATAAAGAAGGATTCTGCAAGTCTTATAAGTAGTATTCTTACCATATTCCTAACTAATGTCAGATATCTTAACACACCCTTAAACCTAAAACTTTATATCTGCATGTGACCCAACAGGAAGATCAGCCAGGCTTGATTTTACACTTAATATTAACTTTATGACTTTTTAAAAGATTTTAGGCACAATACATGTTAAAACCAAATGCACCCCTGTTCAAGTCGTATGATCTACTAATTTAACCCAATTATCAAGGTAAATAATATTTCAGGAGAATGCATTACAAGGTTTTTCTACCCTTGTTTTCTTGGTTGTACAAAAATCTACAGACCACTTCATTAGGACTCGTTGACACTCCTACTAAAGTATATTACAGGGCAAAAAGGTTCTGTACATCGAAAATAACATAAGCCCATCAGTTGGATAAAAGGATCCAAGAAAATTGAGTGGTTTCTGAATCATTAAAGTTAAAACTCAATTTACAAAATGATTTTGCTTCATCACATCTCAGTTGTCTGGTTGCAAATTGTCATTCGGATATATAAGCTCATAAAATCAGCCATCATTACAAACTTACACTTCCAAACATTTCACTTTCAATATAAAAACAACACAGTAAAAAATTCTTTAACAGACACATGCAAAAATTACCGGAATTCAATTTCTGTAAAACCCTGCTTATCTTGACAGATGTGGAATTGATTCCACCACAAAGACCTTTGTCCGAAGAAATGGTAACAACAACACTCTTCTTAACATCAGCACCTTAGAAAAACAAAAATCAAACGAAGATCAGGACATCATCAGAAAAATAAAATTAACACACAAATCTAATGAAACAATTGCTCGTGTTTAAGATCCCAAATTCAGAAAAAAAGATCACATTATCAATAATAACAATAACAAGAGATGCAATATAATACAATAATTTGTACAAAATGAATTTTGTGTCAATCTCTTTCCATCACATCATTTGTTACAATTCATTTTTTTTTCTTTTCTCCCTTACTCCCTTGTTGTACAAGTAACACTTCTCTACTTATAATAACAATCCTAGCCAATTCATAAAAATCTAATAAAACATTCATACGTATTTTAGATCACAATACAGGGTACAACATCAATAAATAATAATAATAATAATTGATAAGAGAACATACTGGGATTGTCACCGAGAAGAGCAGTAAATGGTTGCCAGAGGCCACGGGAGTTTTCAGCTCTTGTTTGCACGGCTCGAAGCTTGGATGCGGCAACCATCTTCATGGCCTTAGTGATTTTCTGGATATTCTTCACACTCTTCATTCGGTTCCTCACTGCGTTAATTTCATTAAACCATCACAAATCAACACTCATTCAAGTCCAACACAATGACACAATTAAACACACAAAAATAATGAAAGCTTATTCTGACGAAATCAAGAAACGGCGAAAGGGGGAAGAAAACGGATCGTACCCACTTGGGTGGAAATGGAGCGCGCGCCATGCGGGGCTTGGTCTCTGTGAAAAATACGATTCCAATTAGCGTGTAAGATCGATAATAGAAATTGGAGATCTGTGAAAGAGGGAAAGCAAGAGAGTGGAATTGAGATTTGAGGAATGATGAGAAAAAGGGAAAAACTGACTGAGAGATGAGAGAGGACTGGAGAGCGGTGATTGGTTGAGTCAAACGCCTCCCTTCGCGACGCAGAACAGCAGCCATTGCCATCTTCGTTCGTGATGCTCTTGCGAAACCCTAGCGTTGTAACACAGACAAGTGGAGAAGCCCCTATTTGTTTTGGTTCAGGAAACAATGCTAACACTGTTCAATGTGGTTTGATATGTACGCAGGGGTGCCCCAACACCCAAAAAAAAAGCACGGGCTGTCTAAAAAAAATTAATATTAATATATTATTTAAAATAAAAAATATTTAATTTTAAAATTACATTTAAAAATAATTTTTAATTAAAAATTTAAAATATTTAATTTACTTTAAATTTATATACCTATTGATATTTTTTTAATAACTTAACATTTATTTTGATATTATAAATATTATTTAAAAATAATTTTTTAAAACTTTTTTTAATAAATAAATAAATATTTTTTAAAAGATATTGAATGATAAAAAAATTTAAATATTAAAACTTTTATAACTTTTTACTTTTTTTATTATTTTATTAGATTGATATTATCTATTTATATATTATTATTTTTTCATATTTTTAATTTTTATTTATTTATATTTTATTTAATTTTTTCACTTTATTTTTTTTTTAAAATAAACAAATATTTTTTGGACTAAAATTGAAATAATCATTCAATATGAAAAGTACCCGAAAACATATCAAATTAAATGCAAAATATATCTATATTACAACATGCAAAACAAAATGTCTATATGCAAGTTACGATATTATTCAATACGTCTTAGATCGAATTATCGCAAGACAATTACTGATAAATAATATTAACATACTTTGTAACACATTACTCTTCAATTTTTAAGTGTTAAATCATAAACCATCTTATAAACAATATAAATAATGCACCACATTTAAAAAAAAAAAATCCACTATTTAAATGTTAATTAACAATATATGATTTTTTTTATATTTTATCTTTTGATAATAATATTGTATCTTTTACATTTGTTCCATCGGGTTAATAAAAAAAGAAGTATATATATATATATATATGATTGGGAGATAAAGATATAATCAAGAGGCATTGCTAGAAATAACGTATAGAATACATATAATCATTATTTGTTTAATAAAACTATCTAGAGTTTATAAAAAATATAAATGTAAAATAGTGTTAAGATAAAAAGTTACACAAATAAACTGTCTTATTTACTTGATTTAAAACACTTTTTATAAACCTTAATTATTTTGTATAAATTATTTGCAAAAGTTATTTAATTTTACCTTAATTAGTAAATTATTATACTTTTAAAGTTTTTTTTTTCCATTTGTTAAGTTGTCACTCATTTATGCTTAGAAAGTCAAAATATTTACTAAACAAATTAAAACAATTTAAATGAAAAATAAAACATTTTTTCTTAGAATTATAGATACTAAGAACAGTTTTAATGTTATAAAATATATTTAACTCAATTTTATTGGATTAAAAACATTGTTAACTTGTTAAAAACATATTTAAATTTTTTATCATATTTTTATATATTTTTTATTTAATTTGATAGATAAATATATCATATACATATACATGATTTTTTAATTTATTTTCGTAGAATAATTTATTGATTTGTTCGTGATATTTTAAACTAAAATATATTTCTTTTAAAATTATCTTTAAAAATAAAACAAGGAAACATTTAAGTTTAAGAGACTATTACTTAATTTCCAACTGTGTATTTCTTAAATTTCTCACTCTTATTAAGTGATTTATTCTTTTACCTTTTTCACCTTGAGCATTTCTGAACCTCTCCTCTTTACTAAAACCCTTCAAAAACCCTAGAAAAGATGTCCCACTAATTGTCTATGGCGGTTCAGAGAATCACTTCCAACGAAGCACAAGCTTCGAAGAATGTTTCGCATGACCATTTCTTCTGTAAGCACAAGCTTCCACTAATGTTTTGCATGATAGGTTTCATTTTTATAAATAAAAGTTATTAACGAGTTGTTTGAAAAGCGGAGGGTACAAATTTCTGTTAGGATTAATAAAAATTCCTACTTTTTTTTTTTATGCTGAAGAGATGTTCTTTGCAATTTAATCAAAGGGATGTGATGCTACGAAATGAACCAAGAGTTAATGAATGTACTGGATTTTCCCCCAATCTCATATATGTTATAGAAATTTGTTTGAGTCTGGAGTCATGGCTTCTTGGTTTTAATCTAAAGTTTTTGGTTTAGTTGTTGCGGATTTGAGATTAAGTTATTTGATTGAAAGTTGTTTGTGAGTTCCAATACTAGGGTTGGGTTTTTTCATTTTGTTGAAAGAGAGTTCGAATATTATGGCTCGTAATCTTGCTTTTTTAATAGTTTAATGGAATGGATTGACACATTTACATTATGTCATACACACTAATACGATATGTCTAGACTGAGCAATTCAATTGTGTTGAATTATCATTATCTGAGTTTTGGTTGGCAGAGGCACAGCCTTATGAACAAATTGAGCCTTTTCTTAGCTTGGAACGCACATCTGATCTCGTTGCATTATACACTTTTTATGATTTAATCCCCTTTTCATTTTCTCATTCATCCCTCCCCAACAGAGCTTTACTGTGGCTGAAGAATAATCTGTGTATGAAATCGTTTATTCTTTTTTAAATATACGGTTAGAACTACTTCTCTTACCTTATGATATTGTTGAAGTATGGAGAGAGTTTGTGTGGGGAGCTGTTGCTGGTGCTTTTGGAGAAGGAATGATGCATCCAGTGGATACCATTAAAACCCGACTACAAAGTCAAGCTATTCTAAATGGACTTCAGGTATAATGGCAGCCTATAGATGAAATAGACCGTATTGTCGACATGTTTAAAGTTACGAGCTGTTCATATGCTCCATCGTCTAAAGTTTTTCTCCTTATTTGGAACATCATTCATCTGTTAGAACCAGAAAAACATATTGCAGATGGTGCGATATGTCTGGCAGGTTGATGGACTAAAAGGTATGGTATTTTTTGATCACTTACTGTTTTTGTTCCTGCTATGGATATTTTTTATGGTTTTTAATAATGAAATTTCATTATGTTAAATGACATTTCATGCATGTTTGAGTTAATGTTTTTGCTTTCAGAACTTATAATCAAAACCTTTAAGAGAGATGGAGCAATGACTTCAACTCTTATCTTTTTCTCTATTTAAATTTTCTCGTGGTCTAAGTAGTCTTCCTCACATAGTGAGATAAGACTTTGTTGTTGTAAACTTATTCATGAATCTCGAAACATATACTTTGGACTTTAAACTTGGAAATTTGTCCCTTGAGATTAATTAAAATTCCGTAGGCTTTTACAGGGGTGCAATACCTGGTATTACTGGATCTCTTGCAACTGGTGCAACATATTTTGGTGTCATAGAGTCCACAAAAAAGTGGATTGAGGATTCACATCCTAGCCTTAGGGGCCACTGGGCGAATTTCATTGCTGGAGCTGTTGGTAAGCAGATTTGAACCATGTAATAGTAAATTAGTAATACTTTTGTCTTTTAGTAATCTGATTTTGAGAAGTTATTGCATTTTGTCTCCGTCGTGCATGTGGAGCAAAGTAGCTGTAATGTAATCCATTTGATTATGACAATATTCTCCCCCCTAATATGTAATGGTTATTGTTGGAGATCCCATACTGACTAAAAATATGGTCAAATTATAGTACATAAGTTAGTATAAATACCATCTTACAAGCCAATTTTGTGAGATTGGGATAAGCTTAAAGTTTACTTTGTGAGAAGAGACTAGAGTCTCAAGAAAACTACGTTGGCCTAGTGGACCAACCATAGGGTTAAACATGCCTAGCGCTTGACAAAAAATGATAGTTCTTGACTTGCATTCACGCCTATCTTTCCCATTTGTAGATTCCCCACCCTTGTCGATAGCTACTTTCGGCCACCCATTGCCATGCTCACCACTCTGTCCAAACACAACCCCGACTTTGTTTGGTGGTTTTGAAAGTTTAAAAAATAAAAAAAATGTCTTCCAAAACTGTTGACCAACCTCGTATAATTTTGACAACATATGAAGACTTTGCCAAGTGGTGTGAGACTCGAATAATTCCAAGGTCCTTGGATCATTTGGTGCTTACGTATTTGGTAATCGTTTTCTTTCCTCTTCCCTAACTATTATTGACAATTTGCCTTCCATCACCATTGCCAATGTTTCACAAACAAAAGCTTTTGGAAAATTAGTGGCGTTGGTACTGCCTAAGCCCTTCCAATTTTATTGTTGATTCTGTTCTTTGTGACCCTAGCTGTCCATTTAATTTACCGTGTCACCCAATTGACTAAATCTTATGATATTGTTGTCACTTTCACTAAAAATAATGTTACCTTATAAGATCGAATATGGGGACATTGGTGTGAGATGTGAGTCTCATAACCTGTACTATCTCTCCATCAACACATGTTTGTGTGTCTACGATGTCTCCAATGATATTCATACATAACCAGGACATTCTGGGTTGACAAAATTGTAGAAGATGGTGTCAAGTTTAAAAAACTCTTTTGGTTTGAATTGTGAATCGTGTCAGTTAGGCAAACACGTTTTGTTAGTGTTTTTCTGATAGTATTTATAAGGTCTACATTTTAGCTTGACATAAAAAATGCATTTCTGCATGGTATTCTTGATGAGAAAGTCTACATGGAGCAACCTTCTATTTTGCATGGTGTTCTTGATGAGAAAGTCTACATGGAGCAACCTTCTATTTTGCATGGTATCAAAGCGTATCCTAAGGAGGGTTGTTGGTTGGTCCTTCATGCCTTCTGCTATTGGGCTTTCATATCACTTGCTATTGTGCCACTATTAGATTACCTACAAATGTCTAATCCCATGCTCAAGATGTCTATTCTTCGATGTGAGAGGGTGTGTTGGAAATCTCTCATATACTAAAAATATAGCCAAATTATAGCATAAGTGAGAGCAATTCTTATTTTGCAAGCCGGTTTTGTGATGTTGGATGAAGTTTAAAGTACACTTTCTAAGATTTATTGTTATTCCTTCTAATGCACTACCCATTTTTGTTGTTGTATTTGTATAAGTATTTCGTCAGTAAGTTGTAAAGTTATAGGATGTCTGAGCATTCTGTTTTGGACATCATTGATTGTCGTAGCACATTCTATATATTGTCACAGGTAGCATTTGGCTTGGCATTTTTTAGCTTTTCTTTTTTATGAAAGTGGATGCTCCCCCGATTAACTTCTAAGGAAGCTCATTTTTTGTGTTTTGCTTTTTTGAAAAAGTAACATTTTTAGTTTTTAGAGCTTACTTCGAATGGTGTTTGACCAAGTTTTTCTTTTTAAAGGAAAAGAAATATTCAAATGATTATCCTCCTGGTGTTCTAATTTTGTTCTTGTGCCAAATTTGAAGGTTGTGTGCATGACACCTGTAACCATTTCAGCGGACTCAAATTTACCTTGTTTTTCTCTGTTTTCAGGAGACACTCTAGGTTCCTTTGTGTATGTTCCATGTGAAGTGATAAAACAACGCATGCAGGTTCAAGGCACAATTTCATCTTGGAGTTCGGTTCCTGTGAAAAATGGCATCGCAATTAAGCCTGGCACACAAATGTATGGTTATTATACGGGAATGATCCACGCAGGCTGCTCAATATGGAAAACACAGGGCTTAAAGGGTTTATATGCAGGGTACACACTAGAAAATACTAGTTTTCTTTTGACAATATGGTCTTGTATAAGTATCACGACAAAGTTTGAGTTTTTTAAAAAGCGAGCTGTGAATGAGTCTGGATCTTATAAGGAGTCAATTGTTTAATTAATTTTAAGCACGTTCTTTGTTTAGGTCCCATGATTTCATCCATGATTTTAATTCCTTATATTTCTTGTTTCTGCAGATATTTATCTACTCTGGCAAGGGATGTTCCGTTTGCAGGCCTAATGGTATTACATGTTACCCATACGATTTTACTACTTATGCTCTTTTTATAATCTGCTATATCTTTTTTCTGTGAGTATATGAAATATTTTGTTTAGTCTGTATTAATTTTTATTAAATGTCCCGTCTTATTTGATCAAGGCATCTTTTTTTTTTGTGTACTTCTGGTTACACATTGAACGGACAATGAAATCATAAATTTAAGGAAGGAATACTTGTATTTTTGTGAGTATAGGAAAATATTTTGTTTAGTCTGTATTACTTTTTGTTAAATGTCCTGTCTTATTTGATCAAGGCATCTTCTTTTGTGTACTTCTGGCTACACATTGAATGGGCAATGAAATCATAAATTTAAGTAAGGAATACTTGTATTATTGAACATAAAGATTTGACATAATGGACACATTATTGAACATAAAGATTTGACATAATGAACTGGGAAGGTGGTCTTTTCTTCTTATCCTCAAAACCTTTTATGTTGATACACTTTCCTTTTCTGGGTCTGATTTATTAATTCATCTGGCACACCTGATATTTATTTAGTAGTAAATTAACAATTATGTTATTTTAAATCTCTAAGACATTGTACTTGGAAAAAAGGAGAGATCTTTTGCAGCTTTTTCTGGAACTAAATAAACATTTTTCTTTCTGTTTACTTGGAATCTAGAAGAAATGATAAGGAATGAGTTGAAAACTAAAGAATTATGTTATTGATATCAATCACACAAATTACATTCTCAGAATCTCTATATGTAATAATCAAAACCGTTAAAAAAAATATAAAAATATTTTGAAATAAATAGAAAGATTCGGAAGATATTTTTTCCTAATCACTATGGAGATATTGAGAATATTTTTTATCTTAATAATCTACTATTTACAACACTCCTCCTCAAGTTGGTTAATGAATATTAATCATTCAAACTTACCTACAAGATCATGGGATTTGCTATGAGCATGTCCTTTAGTGAAAATGTTTGATATTTGAAATCCTATAGGAATATGAGTTGTAATTATTGGGCCTTTGTCAAGATTATCTTTGATGAAGAGTCTGTCAATTTCAATATGTTTAGTCTATCAAGTTGGACTGGATTATGGGCCATGCTTATGGGTGACTTCTTATCATAATACAATTGCAAAGGGATGTCAACCTTAATCTTAAGGTCATTGAGTATGATCCTCATCCATATTCCTTCACTTGGACCTTGAGCAAGGACTCGAAATTCAGCTTCTACTCTAGAATGAGATATTTCATCTTGTTTTTTGCTTCTCTAGGTCAATAGACTTTCTCCACTAAGAAACATACTACATCCAGATGTAGATTTTCTATCAATAACATAACTTGCATAGTCTACATTAGTATAATCTTCAGGGTAGTTTCCTTTCCTAAAGAATAACCCCTTTTCCGGGCTTGACTTCAAGTATTGAAGAATTTTGTCAACTACTAGCATGTATCTTTCTCTTGGATCATGCATAAATTGACTAATCACACTAATTGCATAAACAATGTTTGGTCTCATATGTGATAAATAAATAAGTTTTCCTACCAATATGTGATATTAAGTTTTTTTTATGGGAGTGCTTTTTTCATTTCCAATTCTATGATTATGTTAAATAGCACGTCCCGAGATTCTACATCCCTAAACCTGTCACCAATCAAATTTTATTATTCCATATTGTGCAGATTATAATTAAGTGTATAACTTAAATATCTTTGAATCATAGGGATCTAATTGTATCCTTGAATAATAGGGATTTGATTATATCCTTGAATAATATGGACCTGATTATATTAAGTGCTATTATTATATTTCAAAAATTACTTTACCAATCTTGTATGTATATGTATGTATGTGTGTATATATATACATATATATGTATATGATGCACTCCTAGCGATTAAATCATTCTACTCTACCCTAATATTTGAGAATACCTTAATGCGACAAAAGTTTGGAGAATTCTTGATTCACATATTCAGTACCATTATCAAACTTAATTCTTTTGATAGTTTTTCCAAATTGATTTTGGACAACATGGAAAAGTTTTAAAAAAATTTGAAAGACCCCGGATTTACTTTTCATAATGTATGTCCATGTGACACAAATACAGTCATCAATAAAAGTAACAAACCATTTTGCTCCATAAATAGATTCTAAAATAGGTCTCCAAACATTATAGTGAATATCCAAGTTGAAAACTAAAGAATTATTTTATTGATATCAGTCCCACAAGTTACATTCTTATCTCTATTTATAATAACCAAAATCTTTAAAAAAAAGATAAAAATATGATAAAATAAATTGGAAGATTTTGAGGATATTTTTTCAATATTTTTTATCCTAACAATCTGCTATGTATAGCAGAATGCTTGTACGAACTTTGTTGGGAACATAATTTGTTAACCATTTATTTCAAATGTATTGTTAAATTCCAAACACTTCCCAATGTGTATAGTCCCAGCTTTATAATATTGTGCAAACTTTTAAAACAATGTATTTACCTCGTCAATGGTTGAAAGAGATTGTTTACATTTTTACTGTCAATTGGAACGAACACACTTAAATATCGATGACTGTGTTGGTGATCAACTCGGTCCTGATTTCAGTAAATAGAGTTACTTTTCACAACCATCATACCTTTCTGTTTATATGAAATTTTTCATTCTATAGGTCATGTTCTATGAAGCTTTGAAGGACGTTACAGAATATGCAGAGAAAAGAGGAATATCTAGCCCAAATTGGCGTGTTAACCATTCATTCGAGGGATTGGTTTTAGGAGGATTAGCTGGTGGTATGTGCAGTGATATTCTTTAAATGTTAAGTGCTGCAATGTTCATTGTCTTCCATAAAACTCAGTATGTTCAGTATAATTCAACAGGTCTAAGCGCATATCTTACTACACCTTTGGATGTTGTTAAAACAAGACTGCAAGTGCAGGGTTCAACTTTGAGGTATCATTTCCTTTAGTAAATATTTAACCAGGTTATGGTATGCACATTGTGTGCCTGCCACCAGGATACTAGTCATATTTCTTTATTGATAGTCACAAACAGGGTTTTGTGCCAGTTGAGTGAGCTGAGTGGTAATGTTTTTGGTTGACTTTATTTAAGCTAACTTTATGGTAATTTGCTTTCTAATATGGCCTTAGGTATACTGGTTGGTTGGATGCAATTTGCAGTATATGGGCCACAGAAGGCATGAAGGGGATGTTTAGGGGTAGCATCCCCAGGATTACATGGTACATTCCGGCCTCAGCACTTACATTCATGGCTGTGGAATTTCTCAGAGATCATTTTAATGAAAGAGTGCCCAATGATAACTTGCGAGATGTTCACAAATTATCAGTAGACAAGAAATCACTGCAGGAGGTTGCTTAGAAGATTCTCATCGAATCACGCTTTACTTCCCATCCAGATTTTTACTAAGAGGGGAGGTTGTAAGATATCAATTTTTTCCCCATTACTGTGAACATATGTAATTGCATAGAAATCTCATTCAAAATGCAATCATAAACTGTTAAGTACTTAATTTTACATAAAAAAAATTAGGTACTTAATTTGGACCCATATGATTTCCTCCAGCATCTTTAGTGGTTTTTAAAAGATGAAAATTGCCTTAACTAAATTTATATGACCTAATTCTGTCTCATCCTTTCTACACCTCTTTGCACTGTCGCTGCCACTCCCATTACCTCTGCCATCTATTGTGGTCAACCGTTATCGTCGGTGGTGAAGGTGTTGAGAAATTAACTTTTGATATATATTAAGTTGTCTGTTGTGCGTGATACTCTGAATTCTTTGATCGGTGAATAGTTAGAGGGTAGAATCTAGGAAATCAATCTGAAATTATCTTGATAATGTATGGGATTTAAAAGTTTATTATGAGTTGTATAATTTAAAATGTAACTTTTATGTGTAAAAATGTTTTCCAACTTTTGAATCGCGTAATATTTTATATTTAAGAAATGTTTTTTTTTTATTTGTACGATTTAAAAGTATTTTTTTAATCTAATTCAGAATGTTTATTTTGGATTGTAGAATTTAAAATATATTGTGTATAAAAAATATCTTGTTAAATGTGTAATATGTGATATTTAGTTTATAATTACATTATGAATTATTATATGATTTAATTTGAACATATATGAGAGGCGGTGTATCTTATGATTATTGATAAAGATCTACGACCTTGATCAGTATGAGAGATTCCATTGGAGTCCTTGATGTTGAAGTAATGGAGGAACTTTTGAAGGAGTTGTTCATTAGAAAGGATTTTCCGGTGCATTACTTCTGACGAGTCATGCTGGTCCCGTTGTCGGAGATTGTGGGATGCTGAGTGAAAAAAAAAATTATGCACACGTGTCTGAGGATGACATGGTGTTCACTTATGCTTTGAAGAATGAAATTCCATTGTACTGGCTTACCATCATTTCTATAATTATGTTCAAGACAAATTGGTTTTCTTTACATGAGATTCCCTTGCCAATTTTTCTCTTAACAGTTTTTGAGCATTAATATGATGATTTGTCATGTTTCCCGCCGGGCAGGTACTCAACCGTCTCTCTCCTTAGTCGGATGGAGCCTCTATTGATTCAGAGGGTTGAAGACTCCTTTTATTTTATTAATGCTTGAATAAGAAAAATAAAAAGCAGTTTCATTATGTGGTATACCAGCCGCCTGTTCTTAACTTCCAGTTCCAATGGAAGCATATCTATCCGGAACAAGATCAACAAAAAAAAATTATTATTGTACTAAACCAAGGTCCGAAATATGCGGATAACACTTTAGTAACGGGAAGTATCCACTTTTTTTTATTCTAGCTTTTATTCATTACAATTTATTATTGTTTAACATTAAAGTATCTTTTGTAAGTAAATTTTCTTCGTTCTTGGATAACCAAACTTGATTTATGAATCTACACTAACTCACATCGGAAAGACATTTATTCGGATATCAGATATCGATAAGAACATTTGACGCTCATTGTGAAATCAAATAAAACATTTTTCAAGTGTGAAATCAAATAAAACTTTTTCCAACCAAAGCATTCAGTGTCGCCTCAAAACCAAACTAATAACTATCTCTACTTCTACATAGCCCGAGATGGATCTAGCAACACTTTAAGCTATCAAGACCCACATGAAAATATTCTCCAAACCAACTTACAGGATGTGGTTACTAGTCTTAGACAGGAGTTGGTGGGAGAAAGAGAAGTGCAATGAGTTGAAAACTCTATAATGACAACTAACTGTCCGGACTCACTTATGCATCATAACAGAGCTGATAAGCTTCGTCGGAACGAGAACATAAGAAAGAAAATCGATCCATCAAAAAGACAAAGCACAAGAGAGCGAGAATTAATCCCAAGGGGCAATCCAAGGACGTTCATAGCTCCTCTGTTACAACAAATCGCGGGAGAATTGTGAAGGTGTCTCGAGAGGTCGACCCTAACTCTTTTTTCGAGATACACCCTACCTCAAGCCCGAGTTAGAGGCCTATATGGAGGGTTTTCACCCCTTCACCCGAACAAATGGAAGCTCAACTTTTTGACAAGTGAAAGTGGCCCAAGGTAGACTCCTATGACAGAACCTCGGGCCCAAATGCACATGTAAAAGCTTACATAACCCAAGCTAGTCGATCATTCGAAGACTTGAGAGTGCACTACATAACTCTATATAATATCCTTCAAAAGTAAATATCTCAAATTTACTTAAAAGTTGTGTATAGCAAAACTACCAAAACACTTACTATAAAGAAATACTTTACACACATTCAATTTATGTCTAATAAAAACTTATTATAAAAATAAAACAGAGTATTCTTAGAGAGAGTTGGTGGTTATTATTATAAAAATAAAAACTGAATAACGGATTTTACTATTTTTTTAAAACTTTTATGTTAAAAAATATTCATGTATTACCTTATTTATCTCTAAAGCTAAATTTCAGGTTGATTTTTATTCTAGAGCTATTTTCCAAGATATTATAACAAAGGATCTTGTGATAGATCATCGATTTCAACCATGAGTAAATGTACCAATCAAAGTTCTGTTCTAATATCATATTATGAAATAAATATCATATTATAAATTAAAAAGATGAATAAAAGATATGAAAACGAAAATATTTTTTTGTTTTTTTTATAGAGAACAAAATCAAAGGGTTGAATATATACAAGTAATGTACACATCATAGATATAGCTAAGAAAAAAGAAAACAAATAAAAAATATTACACTCTAATTTTATTATAAAAAAATAAAATAAATGACAATTTGATTATGTTCTAAACACAAAATCACATTAATTTCTTTCTGGAAATCTTTTATCTACATCCTCTTTCAACATTATTTCCAACCTTTAATTATGATAATAGAATAAATCATTCACTATATTTAGAAATCAAAGCACAGCAATTACCTTAGAGGATAACTTAGTTCATTCCAATATTCAAAATTGCTTAAAGTTATAGAATACAAAATTATGGTGGTCAAGAAGATGATGTATTTTTTTTTTATCAATAATAAAAAATATATAAATTAAAATTACGTAAATTATAAAAAATTAATTCTAAATTGTAGTGTCTTAAAATTCAAATATAACAGTTAATGTTAATGTTTTTTTTATATCTTATATAGATCGAGACAACATTACTTATTAAACTACTAGTGCTTCTTAAAAGAATTGAATTATATAAGGCAACCTCTTGGCTTTAGGGTTTCTGATATAAGCAGTAGCTTAATTGTAGCTAGAAAAAATAAAATAAAATATATATATATATATATATATATATTAATAAAAAATAATTTTATTTTATATTATTTATTTAATGCTTTAATATTTCAATATTTTTTATATTTTAAAATATTAAATATAAAAACTTTTATCTATTTTTGTTGCTAATTCATAATCTTACCTAATCGCCTCACGTAATCGGCATGTATCACCCACCTTGACGTGGTTTGTGTCGCCTTGAGTCTTGCGTTTGTTTTGCGTTTGGCTATTTTTTTTTTTTTTTTTTTTTTTTTTTTTTTTTTTTTTTTTTCTTTTGTTTTTTTTTTTTTTTTTTTTTTTTTTTCTGTTTTGGTGTGTTTCATCCTTAACTATTGCTATTATTTAAACACCGTGGGTTTCGTTTCTCTTGTTTGGCTGATCTGTTAAAGTAATTACGCCAATCTTTAAAAATAAATGTCAGAGATTTTTTCTCTTCAAAACGTAATGATCAACGTTCAACTGACCTCATCTACAGCAGTTCTTTATTGGCATAAGATAGTGACTATGTATTAGGAGGTTTAAAAAGAGATGCAAATAGTAATAAGAATGTTCGAACAAAAATTTTTTATTTTAATTTTTTTAAAATCTAAAATTAATATTTATTATCTTTAAATTTCTTTATAAAAAAATTTTAAAATCAATTCATCAATCTAATTTGATAACTGTTAATTGTTAGATTAATTATATGCTGATTTGTTAGGATTTCTTTTAGCAGTAATTCTGTTTTAATTAGAGATTTTTTTAGAGATTTTGTTTTAGTTAGAGATTTTATTGTTGATTTTTCTGTTTAATGTGTTTTAACTGTGGAAAGAGAAAATGCTGTTGAGAATTAGATAAAGTCCGAAGACAGAGAATAAGAGGCTTTGGAATTAAGAAAAGGACCAGAAATATAAATTACAAGTGACTTCCTGCTTAAGCTAAAGAGGTAGCTCGAGCTCAAACTCACTTAAATCAGATAGAAACCCTAAACGAAAGATTCAAAGGCTATTGAAGGTGTGAAGTACGAAATAACGGCCGCTCTTGAACTGAAGGATGACAATGATTATAAAAAGAGAGATTAGGTTGAACATGAGGACCATCCATCACCTTTGGAAGATCTCTTGAAGTGATCAAGAACTTTTCTTTTTCTTTTCTTCTTTATTTTCACATGCATTCTTAATATTGTTTTTAATATTATTTTTATGTCATTTAATTTAAATACCTTTTATTAACATATTATTTAACATCTAAATACGTTCAACAATGAAGTGTAATGTAATGATGTTCATTGCAAATGTTCCTAATTAAATTAATTAAATTAATCTAGTAAATAGGAATAGAGCTAGGTATTTTAATTTATGAATTTTAATGCTAGAGGAATTAGGTTGAAAATGCTTTGATTTGCATACAAGACATATAAGGATAATTTAATGAGATGACATGACTACTTAATTATGAGTGTATGAAAAGGAGAGAGAGAGTTATAATTCAATCTCAAGATTTTTAATCATTTTTAATTCATTCACTTTACATTTGGTTGCTTTATTTTAAGCATTAGAACACAAAATCAAATTCATCTTTATTAGCTGTTTCTACTCACAATGTCATGATACATATCCAATATTTAATGATATAATCCGTTAATTAGTTAGCAATAATAACACAAATTTTAATTTTTTAATCTATCCCTTAACCCCCTCCAAATAGAATTCACATTAGTCTCTAATCTGTACTCACAGGTGAGAATGAAAGTCTCAGATTTCCTTTCAATCTTATGTGACAAATGTCAATCATTTGAGAAATTTATTGCAAGTATTATATGACAGTTGCTTCTATTATATGAAGGTTACATATTTATTAATCTGAATTTAACGTGCTGTTGACTATTTTCTAGAGGTGAATTCCAAATTCTTCATACTGTAGATTTTACGATGTATTTGAATATCATAGTTTGTTGAATTAATTATTTTTGTAGATATATATAAATTAGTAATGTGTTCATATTAACTTATTTATTAAAATATTATGTAATTATTATTATTATTATTATTTATTTGTTTGTTATTATTTAGTTGGTTACATTTATATTATATGAATATTTATTAGGTCAATTATAAGTGGGCAGAGTTTATTATTAATTATTAAAAATAGAAAAGTCTCTACAATTACCTACCTTCTCTTTTTATTCTATTCTATAAAGAATAAAGAAGTCACTTTTTATTCTATCCTAATAAAGAATAAAGAAAACATTTCTTGAAAGTAATTTGTATATATTTTTCTCTCTGTTTTTCATATAGGTCATTAATTGATGATGGTGAATCAAAGTTCTTCTTCTCTTTCAGGTTTTAATCCTTTTATCTTTATATAATTTAATATTTAGATTAAATTGAAAATTCTAATTAAATTAAATCTTTTTGAAATTTTATGTGAGTATGATCGTGAATTCAATTGGATTACCAATGGGTAATAGGAAATTAATGAACCAATCTCAACTTCCAGATTTGTTCAACAAAATGGCACCTCCGTGAAAGGTATTAGCGATCACACCAAACCCTGGTACATAATCATCTTGGCCTTAATAACCGTTCTCTCAATTACGAATTCCACAAAAAGGGACTCCTTAATCACAGTGCCGCGTAGATATTTTTTTGTTTTGGTAGTTTTTAATAATGGGCTGTTTTAATTTTTGGGAATAATAATTTTTTTTGTCGGGATGCATTTGTTTTTTTATAAATTCTCATCTTCAATTTAAATCTTACATCCTTTTCTAATATTTTATATGCATGACTTTAATTTGGGATAATGTGCAAAAGTGAATTACATTTAAAAATTAGAGTAATGTTGGTTTATTGTGTGACTATATCATTACGTGTGTCCAACATGTTGGTGATATTATTTTTGCGGACTAGAAGGATGTTACAATCTATTTTCATCGTTATTTAGGTTTTTTGAGTTTTTCCCCTTTTTTAAGACCTACTAATTTCTTTCCTTCCAAACCAAGAAAGACATGGAGTCATAATTTTGGATTATTTCTTTGTATGGAAACTTGTGGTGTACGAAAGTATTTTTACAATGTGAAATAAAACGGCTGTCGTATTGGTTACGATTACGATGGAGTGGCGTACCAAATTTTAAATTTTCTTTTTAAAGTCGTGAACTGTAATTATTGATTTTTTGTGTAATATTTTATTGAAAAATTATGATATAAATTTTATTTAATAATATTGTTGAATATTTTTCATGATTGAAAACTCAGCTTTTCTATGATGGATTGTGATAAAATATTAATTTTGTGAATATTGTTGGATATTTTTCATGATTGAGAGCTCGCCTTCACAAGACGGATTATGAAGAAATATTAATTTTGTGAATATTGTTGAATGTCTTACATAATTTTAATCTCACATTTGTGAAATAAATTATGTTAAGTGTATTATTATATTGTTGAACATTATTGTTCTTATTGTTGCATTACGATTTATATTAATAATAAACTTTCCCTTTGATAGTTCTTGAAGAAGGGTTATTATATTCTTAAGGTTTTCAGTATCCTCTCGATATTAGCTTTAAGGATATGATATTGTGATTGAAAGCTCAATAAATTTTGTGGGTTAATTTGCTATTATTGATACGTTCTATTCCAGCTTTGCTTATCCAAGTAGGTTCCTTGATCAAGATGAATAGAACAAATCATGAGGACTGGGTGAGAAGTTTTCTAAGTCCTAGTGTACTCATAATAATTGTGAAATTGCACAAATGGAGAAAAATTCTTTATGCTTCCGCTATTGGCAGTCTTATGTATGTTCATGTTTGCACACGTCCTATGTTGTTAATGAATGTGATTGGACGATACTTGAATATTCCCAGAGGATTTATAATTGCAGATCCCTTAACTAAGGGATTGACTGTTAAAGTCTTTGTTGAGCATGTAACCCATATGGGTGTAATGAGGTCTTTTGAATTATTAGTTTAGTGAGAGTTTTCTTTGTTGAATATGTACTTTGTTGAGCATGTAACCCATATGGGTGTAATGAGGTCTTTTGAATTATTAGTTTAGTGAGAGTTTTCTTTGTTGAATATGTACTTCTCTTTTGAACCTCATTTATTGTATTGTCGTATTTATTGAGATGATGGACAATAACTATTTATTGTTGTGACAACAATTATTTTGTATTGTCATATTTTGTTTATCATGACTTGCACAATTGATATTATGACATAATTTTGAGACATTTTGGACCCAATTTCAAATTATTATCAAATTATTATTATGATGAGATTGTTTTAATCTCATATAACATCTTGGGCGGATGATTGGGACATATGATTGTCTATTTTGTATTGCCATATTTTATTTATTATGATTTTCGCAATTGTTGTTATAACATAATTTTGAAACATTTTAAACCCAGTCTCAAATTGTTATTGTGGTGAGATGGTTTTAATCTCATATAGCATCTTGGGCGAATGATTGGAACATATGATTGTCTATTTTGTATTGCTATATTTTATTTATTATGATTTGCACAATTGTTGTTATGACATAATTTTGAGACATTTTGGACCTAGTCTCAAATTGTTATCGTGGTGAGATTGTTTTAATCTCATATAGCATCTTGGGCAGATGATTGGGACATATGATTGTTTATTTTGTATTGCCATATTTTGTTTATTATGATTTGAACAATTGATGTTGTCATAATTTTGAGTCATTTTGGACTTATCTCAAATTGTTATTGTGGTGATATTGTTTTAATCTCATATAGCATATTAGGCAGATGATTAGAACATAATTGTATATTTCACATTTATAAAGGTCACCGAAATGTAAGTGTTTCATTTTTGTATGATATTATTACTCTTTTGAGTATGATTTTTTGTAGTGATAAGATGCTACATTTCATTTTGGATCTCTTGGTTAGATATGTTGTAATATTTTGGCATTATATTGTGGTCACATGTTGTGAGTTGTTCTGGATTAATTTTTAATGTTGTGATTTAACTTATATTGTCCAAGTGGGAGATTGTTGGATTAATTATTTTGTAGACATATATAAATTAGTAATTTGTTCAGATTAACCTATTTATGTAACCATTATTATTATTATTATTATTTATTTGGTTGTTATTATTTATTTGGTTACATAAAATAATATTATTTATATGAATATTTATAAGATCAGCTGATAATAGATGGGCTGAGCCCATTATTAATTATTAATAAATAAAAGAGTCCCTACAACTATCCATAATTAGTTTTTATTTTATCCTATTAAATAATAAAGAAGACAATTTGTATAATGCTTTTGACCTTAGAAACACTTCTGACTTTAGAAACAGTTTATACACACACTTCTCTCTTATTCTTTACATAGAGGTCATTGTTAGAAAAGACAAAAACAACATATGAATGAAAATTCTTCTTCTATTTCAGGTTCTAATTATTTTATTTTTATATAATTTGATATACTCATATGTCATGTCATAATGAGACTAAATTGAAAATCGTAATTAGATTAAATCTTTCATGGTTAACCGAAAAAATTGAAAATCTTAATTAGATTAAATCTTTCATGGTTAACCGAAAAGCATGTACATTTTCAAGAAAAATGACAGCGGTCCTTCAATTGAAGCCACGTCCTACTTTGAAGGCCTTGACTGAGATATTCAGAGATAATTCTCCTAAGCTTCAGGATATTGCATTGTACTTCTTTCCATCACAACAAACTAAGAGGTTAGCTTTTTTCTTTTTCTCTTTTAGTCTCAGCCGAACCAGTATTTATTGTTTAAGTCATTATGTTTATATATGTTAGTGACTTAGGTAAAATAAATCCAAAGATCCTAGATATTATATTTGAGATTTATGAATGACCAAAAATCAACACTGAAAAGTTATATTAACGGAGTGGAGTTGTTGATTTTTTACCTCAAATCAACTTAGCATGTACTCAAATTATACACCCTTTTAAGTCGATGTCAAGTTGATTTGAGATAAAAATCAGGAACTCCTCTTCATCAATATCACTTCACAGCATTGATTTTTGGTCATTCATAAACTTCAAATATGATATCTAGGATCTTTGGATCTTTATTAACCTACATCGCCAACATTTATAAATATAATGACTTAAAAGCAATAAATACTGATTCGTCTGACACGAAAACGAAAAAAAGCTAACCTCTCAGTTTGTTGTGTAAGAAAGAATTACAATGCAATATCCTGAAGCTTAGGAGAATCATCTCCGAATATCTCAGTCAAGTCCTTCAAAGCAGGACGTGGCTCCAATTGAAGCACCGCTGGCATTTCGCTTGAAAATGCAAGTACTTTCCGGTTAACCATTAAGGGTGGTCGGGCTTCAAACGCATCGTAAAAACTGCTACGTGAAGCAGTATGAAGAATTCGGATTTCACCCCTACAAAAAGGTCAACAACATGCTAAATTCAGATGAATAAAACTGTAACCTTCAGATAATACAAGCAACTGTCATATAATACTGGCAATAAATTCCTCAAGTGATTGACACTTGTCATATAAGATTGAAAGGAAATGTGAGACTTTCATTCTCACCAATGAGTACAGACTGGAGCTTGATGTGAATTCTAAAGAATTCGTGCTTCAAACGCATCGTAAAATCTGCTACGTGAAGCTGTATGAAGAATTCGGAATTCATCCCTAGAAAATGGTCAACAACATGTTAAATTCAGATTAATAAAACTCTAAGCCATCAGATAATACAAGTAACTGTCATATAATACTTGCAATAAATTCCTCAAATGATTCCCCATACACAATCTCATTATTCATACAGGTTCATATTGTTTACCAATTGTTAACTTTTACAAGCTCAATACCCGACATGCCAATATTTGTCCTAAGGAATTGAATTTACTACAGTAAAAGGAAGGACCAAAACTTTTTCTCCCCACATATATATTCGAAATTGGAGAAAATATTAGAAAAATACACTACACATATGTAAATGTATTTTGAAAAGATGTCATTGTAATTCGTATAATAGTAATATATAAGATCGAAAGGAAATGTGAGACTTTCATTCTCACCTGTCAATACAGAATGGAGCATAATGTGAATTTTAAAGGAAGAACAATTTAAGGAAAAGTCATCAATGATAAGCAAAGAGAGGTACATACCTCCAATTAGCATTTGAACAGGGTAAAATTTACAATCAAGATTTAATCTTTGCTGAATATTTTAGATGTTAGAGTGGTTACGTGTCAGGATTAGCCCAAGGGATGCCACATAAAGAAGAGGGAGAGAGAGAAACAAAATTTCAACAACAAATTGTTAGAATTATTCATTGTGTTATATATGCATTTGGACAAAAATTTATTCTTTTTATATAATTTAGAATATTATTTGGTTTATTATTTTTCAATTCTATAATCTCATTTAAGATATTTAATTCTGAAAATAAATATAAATCACCAAGATTCAATAAATTAGCATATTTTAAATATTTTTCAATGTTTAGACATTTTTCTTTCAATAAGAGAATATTGATATAAAATTGAGAGACTTATTAATAAAAAAAGGTCATCTTAGAATACGGATATAAATTTTTGGAAAGATAAATATTCTAGATACTTTTTTACATCATAATACATTTAATGACAAATTCAAAATTTTCTACTAATAGGTCTCTTAATAAGTCTTCTTCTTCTTTCAAATAGCACTTATCTATATTTTATAATTTATTTTTTTGTTTATTTTTGTAAATTTATCCATAACTCCTTTTTGTGATTTAATAGAAAGTTTAACTTTTTTTTTAAGTTTTGAATAACTTGATTAATATCTTATAGTTGACATATTTGTATATTTTTATATAAAATTAAAAACTATAATATTTTAAACACTGAATATAACTTTTATAAGTATATAAAAAAACTAGGTTAAAAAAAAAAAACCGATTGCCAAAGCAATAAACTTCATCCTATTATCTTGTCTTGAAGTCTCAAGTTTCTCTTAAATCTGCAAGTATTATTTTGAAATTAATAAAACAATAATGAAAAATAAAATAATTTTGAGATCAATCCATCATAATTTTAGAGAGAGAATTCAATACAGACAGAGGAAATGTTACACACATACTATCCCTTTTTTCTGTCTCCAGTATCTTAAATAAAGTAGTCATATGACATTTGGGTATTTTCTCTCTCTCACTCTTAATATGTTCCAACTTTTGGGTATTTTCTCTCTCTCACTCTTAATGTGTCCCAACTTCTATTTTTGTTGTCTTTGCCAAGTGTCCTTTGCTTCCAATCCATTTTGATTTTTCTTCTTTACTACTTGGTCCTTTAAGTCATTCTCTGCCCTTTACTATTGAGTCCCTTACACCAACTCAAGATTATAAGTCCCACATTGTACCTTACCATTTACCCTCCATTTCATATTGGTTTACCTCATAATTTAAATGGAAAATCACATTCTTTGTTTCTAATAACATTGACTTGTAAATCCTTTTTCTGTCTCCTATATTTTCCTCCTCTTTCATATTTTAAAAACAAATATGTCTTTTTTTTTATTGTCTATTTGTTGTATCAAACTTAAAATATCACAAGTTACAAATTCAAGATTAGATATTATCTTACACATGTCTTTATCACATTTTTATTTAAGAAAGTGGAATTTAATCTTAACTCAACTTAAAAAACAACTTGACTTAGTTGGTAAGGTTTGAACTCTCCTTATATAGTGAAAGTTGGCCTTATGAAAAAAAAAGATGGTTGAATTGTGTTATAATTAATTTTCAAAAACTTCATCTGATAATCATTATTTAAATGATAATGTTGTATGAGAAATGATTAAATAAAGGCTTTTGCATATGAAAAAGTATAATAGATGTATCCTAAAGCTCATGTCACTAACTATCTTTTGAAAGATGGGCAAAATTGTTCAATGCCAATACACATCTGACGAGCCTTAATTATATTAACTCAGGAAAGGAGGCTGTTATTGTGAAGAAATCCTTCTTTTTCTTAAAGAAGAATTCTTTTATTCAATTATCTTAGGAAGACAAACTAAGATTTTTTCTACCACACATTGAGCACTTGATTCATTACCAGGCAACCTTATATGTTTTACTATGTTTAAAATTCGAACAATGAATATGTTTTTTTTTTTTGACAAAGTTCACTCTCCTTCGTTCTAACTGCTTCAGACTCTTTTCAAATCTAAAACTTTGATTTTTTTTATATGACTTCCTTGAAACTCTTCTTTCAATTGATCTCAAATTTCCTTGAAAGTTTCCAATGTCACAATATTATAAAACTACATGTATGATGACAAATGTTATTCTTTCATCTGCCATTTGGTCATTGTGACTTTTGAGTTGTACTACAAAATTTTGCAACTCATTGATGAAAATTCTCACAAAAAAGGGTCAAGCTAAGAACTATTGGACACAACTTTTGTTTTGGAAAATTTTTGTGTGGCTTTTCTCTTTCACTTTTCAAGTTTTTTTTTTTTTCCTTTATCAAAACCTGTTACAGAATATTTAATGTTTTTGATACCATATCAAAGTGTTAATAATGAAAGATATCATTAAAGTAAATGTCGAATAAATTTGCATAAGAAACGGAATAAATTTGGAAGATATTAAAATGAGAGAATTTTCACAATTAGAACAAATTCACTATTTAAAATTAAAAGACAATGAATGATAACAATAAATGATAAAGATATATATTCTTAAGTATTTTATGGTAAATGTGGAATATCTTTAAATGCCTTGTAATGAATTCCTTCAAGTAAGTCATCCCATGACCCAAATATCTACACATATGTATTACAACACAAGCATATGCCCCTTTTCACATTTTTTGTTTCAAAAAAATAGAATTTAATTCTAACTCAACTTAAAAAAAAATTACTTAGTTTGATAAGATTTGAACTGTCCTATGTATTATAATTTAGTATTGAGAAAAAAAAATTATTAAATAGTATTTTAATTAATTTTTAAGTATTTTTCGTAAATATCCTCTGATAATAATTATTTAGAGGACAATTTTGTATGACAAATTATCAAATAGAAGCATAAATTTTTTATGATAAATTTCAACGATCTCCCATCTCTTTTTTGACAATTCTACTTGCATCTTTAATAGGCCATTAGATTGTATAAAGATTGTTTTAACCTACGAACCAAGTTTTTTCATCTATTAGTATAGTCGTCATCTCCTTAGCAGTGTTATCACTTCCTT
>Ga0209489_100701_pt1 | contig 65530 bp, 44 predicted proteins | sample SiratrowhiteBW_FD_187527 | JGI IMG/M metagenome (GOLD analysis project Ga0209489, IMG submission 187527) | Root nodule microbial communities of legume samples collected from California, USA - Siratro white BW (SPAdes) (version 2) | ecosystem: Host-associated > Plants > Roots > Nodule | place... | reverse complement strand
TTTTTTTTTTTTTTTTTCCGTTTAGTAAGCTGTTGTGTCAATTAAGTGGAGGTTATTATTGATATAATATTTAAGGTAGTGTATAATTATATTTTGGACGGTTGAAATAAAAACTATACACATACAGAAGTACATTTTATACATGCAAAAATCAGTTAACCTTTTCTACATCATAAAGTTTGCTTGTTAAAAGTACTTAAAAAAATCTATAAAATTTATAGGGATTATAAATATTGATATCTATCTAGCTTTCCTCGTATCCTCTTCCATCACACACCCCCACCCACCTAGTCCACTAGAGAATCGCACTGCAATTTAATTGCAATGGGCAAAAAGGTAAAATGGAGCTGGAGTTCGGCGATAATCGGAGCAGCATCTGCAGTAGCAGCCACCGCCCTAATCTCGGCGAAACCGAAGGACCCAACGTTCCACCTGATATCCATAAACTTCACCTCCCTGAAACTGAACCTACCTCTCCTGGACGCAGAGGTTGTACTCACCGTCCACGTGACCAACCCCAACATTGCTCCCATCCACTACTCCCCCACCTCCATGTCCATCTTCTACGAGGGTTCCCTCCTCGGCTCCGCTCAGGTCCAAGCCGGCTCCCAGCCACCCCGCTCCTGCCAGCTCCTCCGCCTCCCCGCCCGCCTCCACGCACTCCAGCTAGCGCACCATGCCACGCGCTTCGTCCAAGACGTCGCTCGCCGCGAGATGGTCCTCGACGCCGCCGTCGACATCGCTGGCACCGCCAGAGTCCTGTGGTGGGACCACAACTTCAAGGTCCACGTCGACAGCCACGTCACCGTTGATCCCGTCTTTCTCGAGGTCATTGATCAGGAGAACACCTCCGAACTTGAAGTCTTCACCACCGCTGCGGCGTAGGCCACTGAGGAATGTAAACTCTGTAACTTTGATTGTTGTATTCTGCAATCGAATTATATTTTTCAGTTTAGATTTTGTTTATGCCTCTCTCATTTTCTGCGAACGCAAATTGTATATGCTTCCGAAGCGAGCTTAGAATCTATTTTGAAACCAATGTTTGTGGAAAGTTGCTTATAGCAGGCATTGTTATCAAAGAAATACGATGCTCAGCTATGATAGCAGAGGCAACTTTGTGAATCCTTATCCTATGTTCATTGGAATTGAATGATTTCGTTGTGGCTTTGATTAATTTATTGAAATTCTATGGATTTGGGCCATACGTATCACCGTGGTAGTATCTACTAATAGAAGGAAACGATTATCTTTCACTATTGTGCTCTTCTCTTTGTTAATCTTCAATTTTAATCTACCTCGCTTGTCTAGAAAATAGATTTTTGTTCATCATCTTCTTGTACTGTTGGTAAAAGTATAAAAAGAAAGTATACATCCATATGTTTTGACAATCCACTCAATTACTGTAGATAGAGATGCTAACTTTTGTCGCAGTGTTTTTGTCAATATCAGTAGAGGTGTGTGATTGATGATGGCAAGAGAAGATGGAGAAGCTTGCTCTGGAGGTATGCCCTTGAATTTTACTCTCATGATCTCAGTATAATATGTGATGGAGTACTTGAAAGTTGAAAGTACTTAGATGCATTTATTTTGTGATCGTGATTTTTACCAGTTTTATGTGATAGCAAATGGATGATGCATTCGGGTCTGTTCAATGATCTAGGACTGACTTGTTTTCCCATTTAAAATCCATACACACACAAAAAAGAACTCTAAAATGCCAAAGGCAGTTAATGTATATGCCTAGCCCCATTTAAATTAGCTTCTTTGTAAGATAAAATGAACTTATGCATAAGTTAATATAACTTTTCTAAATTTTTATTTTTTTAACTTATGTGCAAGTAACTTTTTTTTTCTTATCTTTCTCTATTACAAGGACTTCTGGAGAAACTCATCTAAAGATACTATTTTACTTTTGAAGTAAGCTACTATGGATAAACAATAAATAAATTTAACCGGGGAGGCAACTTGTAATGGGATCTAGAACACGTTATGAAATCTGGTTGACAATGTGGTTCGCTGTTAGGAGTCACCTTTCCAACCACAATCACCTAGTTTCGAAACCTGAATGCAGAGGAAGAACACTTTATAAAGAAAGAAAATTACACTACCTCTTCATTTGGAAATTTCAATTGTGTATAATAGATTCAGCATAAATTATAGTATCGTCGCATGAAGAGTATACTGTACATATACAAATTATGGATATACTTGGCTACTCATTAAACATCCATAAATAAATACTGTCAAGTTATTGAGTCTATTAGTGAGAACATATGTAGAGTCTGATAAAATAATCATTCATCATCTCATTTTTATAGGATATTATAGACTGTTTCCCAAGAGATAAAATGTTGTTGACTATCTTGCAATATGTTAGAATCAAGTCAATAATTAATTTATTGGCGGTACCTACAAAGCTTCAATGTACTCTAACAGATACTACCATTGTTATCGAACTTGATTACTATTTGCCAGTGCCGGAAAACAATTGCATCATGTATTGTATATGAGTCAATGAGATGTAATTCTGGGTAAGGTCCCATAAGGAGAAAGAAACGACATGCTTTTTTTTACAATTGGTGATTGGTAAAAGGGGAACTTAAAAAATTGGTAAATGCACATAATTATTGCCAGAAGAAAAAAAATCCTATGTGAGTCACTTTCTTTGTCTGCAACTTGTCTGCCAAAAATTGTCCTCCCTATTATGTGTATGCATTTGTTTGTCTATTAGTACATGCTTTGAACTAAATGGTAACTATTTACTCAACTTTAGGGTCCTCAACCAGAAACAGAGCTAGATGCAGGTTCATGGGATACGAAAACAAGTGGCTCAGTATATGCCGGAACATCAGCTGACAAGGTTTCAACTAATAAGTACCAGATTTATGCAGTTGTAGCTGCTAACGTAACAATTCTTGGGGCTTTTGACTGGTACCATAAATGCTTTGCAAACAAAGAAGATTGAACATTTCAGCTCTGAACAAATGTTCTGGCTTTTGAGGTTAGGCAATGGAAAACATATAGGAAACAATCCAATACTCTTCTTACCAAGATATTCCCTGCTAAACTAAGGCTACAACGCTAAGCAGAAAATTATTTTCTCTTCTACTTTTTAAACAGGGAAAATATAAAATTACTTAATCATCAAATCTACATGCTTAAGGTTTATAAGGTTTTGTATACCTAAATGACAAAGTCCAGACATAATAAAAATAGTCAAATTTAGAAGATAAGCAAATTTGATTAACTTTAGGAGTGTAATAAGCTAGTTACTAATTTATTTGACTGGTTTATAAGCTAGTTTATTTATCGCAAAAAAATATTTTAAATGTTTTTAACTTACAAATTACAAGCTACATTAGGTAGTTTCTAGTTTGTAATTTATTTAATTTTCTCCTATCTCTTATATTTTAATATTTTTTTATTATCTTTAATTTTGTACATATATTATTATCTATTTTTTTATTTTATAGAGATTATTAATTATTATATTATTTTTAGTAATTCTTGGGTTATTTTTTAATTTTGTATATAGTTCAAATTTAAAAATATTTAATATTACAAATTGAACAACTAGTGTTTTATTAGATGATATTTTGCCAAAATTACACAGACTAAAAATTGTAAAAAGAAAATTTAAAATAACAATAGTTTAAGCAATAAAAAAATATCTTTTAAAATATGTAAAATTAAATTTAATATTAAATTAACTTGATTAGATAAGGTGACTTGACCAAATAAAAAATCATATGTAATTTTTAAAACATAATTAAAATATTTAGAAATTCAATAGAATTTGATTCTTTTTTAAAATTTAAAATTATGATTATATAATAATGTATTTTTTCTATCAAATATGAATTTTATTTATATACGGAACTTTATACTATTATATATTTAATATTTATTTTATTTTATCCAATATTTCTCATCTAATAAATTAATTTATTAGTTAATTTTATTTATTTCTAATTAATAAATTAATATATAAGTTAGTTTTTTTTTTTCAGTAACCAATGAGATCTGTGTCCACTGTGAAAGGCAGAAGTTATGTGGGAAATGTGAAATGATGTGTGATATTGGAACTAAACTAATGCAAATCTAAGCACCCATTAAGATAAAAGTCTTAACATAACAATTCAAATAAAATTACCCAATGCTGCGAAACAAGCTGAGCCTGGGTCGTTTCTGTGGATGACAATGGAGATTCCAATTCTCTGTATATTCCTCACATGATATTATAATGTAATGATTTGAATGTGTGAATTAATAGGATAATTTTTAATCATTATATTATTATCAAATCAAAACAAAAGGTATCAAAATATACTCTCTCTTTTTTTATGTTAAACTTCTCCGAGATTGGAGGAAACAAGTTTTACATTCAAACAGACCAAGTGGAAAGTGATATCAGTAATATATGATGATGCCTCTAATAAATTGAAGACGATTAAAATTTTTGTTTTTCTAAAATTAGAAGACACTAGAATATAACTCCACCAGTCAAAATGAACATTGAAAATAAAATAAAATAAAATACCAAAAAGTATAATTTAATCTACAATATATATATATAGTTAATAAAATACCACACTCATACCATATTTGTATACTACTCTTTTTCAGAACAACAAGAACTATACACAACTCAACTATATATACTTATAATCATAATTATAAGTTAATTGACTACCACATGACCAGTTCGACATGAAATAATTTTTTTTCAATGTTCATCATTCATTTCTAAAAATATGATTCAAATTTATGCAAGTGTAAAACTGTTTCCTATAATCATTAGACTCGATTTTATATATGACCTTATTTCATTTTCGGACACCTATATTAATTACTAAAGATTCTATCAACATCTTTCTTTTTCTGTTGTATTTCTTTAATTGTTATATCTTTAATTTACCCTTCATCTCTTTGTATCTTGCTTTAGGTGTTGAAAAGCAACTATCATTCTCCTTTCCATGGATCCAAATCACAAAAATAGGATGCAATCTAAATCACTATTACGAAGAACAATAAATACACAAGCATAGAAATTTCCCTTATTTATTTATTTCATCTGCAAAGTGGCTTACCCTAGAGTTTCCTTTTTCTTCAGTTACTTGATATCTGTCACACTAATAATTTCCTTTTCCATGTCTACAACTTCTACTTCATCATAATCCTCTTCTTGTTCTCCATGGTTGCCACCTTCAGCATCATCAGAATCATCACCTTCTTCTTCCATAAACTCTTCATCCTCATCAAGCTGCACAATGTGAAGCTTCAACCTCCCATCTTCCCTATGAGCTCGCAAAAACTCTTGAGAGGGTGTCCTTATTTCCTTAAGAACAAACCTTCCATTGTCCCTATAAGACACGAAGCTCCCCATGCACGGAATCGGAGGAGGGTATATGTATTCCACCCCATCTGCATTACTCACCCTTGATGTTCTCAACCACCTTCCCAAACCTAAACACTTCTTCTCATAGTAACTCCCACCATCTTTCTCTCTCTCATCACTTCCAACCCTCACCTCCTTCTTCCACTCTTCAACATCATGGCAGCTCTCAAAGCCAAGCCCTTCAGTGCACACATGCAGACTCTCGGAACTCAAGGAGGAAAAACTCTCACTTTTCTTGTGGGGTGCACGTGTTGTTGGGATGTTGTTTGAAATAACATTTGTGTGGTATATGGAGTTTTCCTTGAAGTGGAGTTCATCAAATAAGTCAGTGAAGGAGTGGAGGGGTTGTTGTTCGATTTGCTTCCATGAGAGGGATTCAATGAAGGTAGGGTTTTCTGGCAGTGATGGCTTCTCAAACATGTGTTGTAGGCTTCCAAACACTGACATGGCTTGTTGGTGTGATTCTGTGGAGAAAATAATTAATAGCACAACCCAAGAATTGAGAAGGAAGATGGATGAAAAAAAATCTAAGGGAATATGCTGTTGCTAAGTGTTTATGATAGAGGAATCTGTGATTTTTGGTATCTTTTTATCAGATGATGTGGACCTGAATATGAATGAGTGGCTATAGAACTGAAGAGCTCTGGACTTTTCACAAACAGTTGTGAGATTTACTATCTCAAGTTTTCAACATTCTGAATATATATATATACGTGTGTGTTTATTTGTATTTTAGTATTCAAGTGATTGGTCTTTTCAGATATAAATGAAAAATATAAATAATCATATTAGATCATATCATGTAATTTATCAGTGCATTCGGGATTTTTTTTTTCTTAATTTCTTATTTTTTTAATTAAATTTTAATAGTTTTTTAAGAAATTGTACATAGTTAAAAATAATCTTATATCATAATATAAATTTGTATTATAAATTTAAAATATAATTTAAATTTTTAAAAATTATTTATCAACATATTTTAATTATGGTATAATTTATATATTTAAATGTTTAGTTAAAATAAAAAATAGATTTATCCAGTTCGTAAGAGACGCCGAAATACAGTTTTATGTAGAAATAATAAATTTTTATTTATCTTCATGTTATCTTGGACTATAAGTTGCGTTTGTTTGCTCTCCTGATCTTAATGTGGTATATAGGATTTGATGGATTTGAAATTAAGACTTTCATACCTTGATTTTGTTTTTCTTTGAAAATAAATATATATGAAAGAATAATTAGAATAAAATGTTAAGTGAGTCTAAAAAATTAAAAATTTGAGCAACTTAAAAAGACAGACAAACATAATATTTTAAGGTTTTAGCATGTCTATTTTTTTAAAATTTTTCTGATATTTTTTCTTGATCTTTCGACCATAAAATAGATATAAAATATCAAAGAAAAAACATAAGGATATAAAAATATCTTTCATCTTATAAATTTACATTAAAGTATAAATATATAAATTTGTATGATATTCTTATTTGAAAGAGTTTGTAAAAATATCTTAATATATAATATTACAAAATAAAACTCACATCATATAAGTATTATAAGGTTGTATTCACAGCATTATTCTATGCAGATTAATGTTAAATTTGGAATCTTGTATAGCAAGTAGCAACTGGAATTAGTTAGCCCTTCACTTCACACTAGCATATGCAGATTTCTGCACCACTACCTACCACTTGTAGTTATCCATGGAAAGAGCATCACCAATATTTGGTTACTTCAATTTTACTCTTGCTCGCTCAATAATGGTTTATTCTTCACACTTTCACTATCAGATCTCTGAGATGTAAAACGTAATGTCAAAATATCAAATTTTGTGTTAGTCAAACTCTACACCTGTCTTCCAAGATTTCACATCCATATATGCCAAAGCATCGTATTTGTTCTTGTATTAATACTGGTAACCACTAATGAGAGCACACAAAACCTGCACAAATTCTAAATTCTAGATCACCCTCTTGGCATCGATTGGACCAGTTCTTGTTTACGTTATTGTGATTGTTGCTTATAGAGGGAACTTTTATGCAACTCTATATTAGGAATTTAAGTATAAGTCTAAGTTCCACATTGAATATGAGTAAGTTGAGTAATATATAAAAAAGAAGACTCATAAATCTAACAAGTTAACTTTGAATGGCAAAAGATGCCTATTGCCCCAGTTTGCATTGAATATATAAAGCAATATACAGAAAATAATGTGCTGAAATCTAGGCTAATTACAGGGATTCATATCCAATTATGTGCTAATTCTAATCTATTCTATTAATGGCTGATTCTATCTTATTTATGGTAATAGAAAAGAATAATAACAGCTGTACACATAAATATAAACTATATATGGCAACATCCCCCCTCAAATTGATGCTGGTTTATCTAGAAGCATCAATTTGCCCACAAGAAACTGATGGCGGTGTCTAGTGTGAGACTTGGTGAATAAATCAGCAACTTGTAAAGTTGTGGGAACATGGGGAAAAGAAAGGAGTTGGGTATCAACAGCTTCACGAATGTAATGACAGTCGACTTCAATATGTTTCGTACGCTCGTGGTAGACCGGGTTGGTAGCAATTTGAATGGCACTTGTGTTGTCTGCATGAAGAGAAGTGGGGTTAGATTGTGGAAAGCTAAGTTCAGCCAACAATCCCCGAAGCCAAGTTATTTCGGAACATGCAACAGACATGGCGCGGTATTCTGACTCAGTTGAAGATTTGGAGACACGATCTTGCTTCTTACTCTTCCATGAAATCAAGGAACTCCCAAGGAACATGCACCAACCAGTGATAGATCTACGAGTATTTGGACAGCCCGCCCAATCTGCATCACTATATCCGACCAATTGGAGAGAAAAACCAGCAGAAAAAAATAAACCACGAGAAGAAGTACCCTTGAGATATCTAATGATACGGCGAACAGCAGCCATGTGAAGATGTCTTGGAGAGTGCATAAATTGACTAACTTGTTGTACAACAAATGAGAGATCAGGCTGTGTGGTTGTTAAGTAGTTGAGGCTTCCGACTAACTGACGATAGAGCAAAGGATCAGAAAGGGGCTCGCCCTCATCAGCATGATACTTAACATTCACCTTAAGAGGAGTATCAATAGAGGAGGATTCTTGAAGACCAGCTAATTGAATTAAGTCCTGTGTGTACTTATGCTGATGTAAAAAAGTGCCAGAAGAGTCCCTATGAACCTCCAGCCCCAAAAAATACGTAAGGTTACCAAGATTTTTCATGTGAAAAGACTCCTGAAGATGTTGCTGCAATTGGGCAATCAGTAAAGAATCATTCCCAGTGATAACAATATCGTCCACATATACCAAAAGAATGACAATTCCAGTAGCAGTGGTTCGAAGAAACAAGGAGGAGTCATATTGGCTTTGCACAAGATTAAATTGAAGCAAAGTGGAGCGAAATTTTTCAAACCATGCACGAGGGGCCTGTTTCAAACCATATAAGGAGCGATTCAACTTACAAACCTCTTTGGTAGAAGAGGAAAACAAACCAGGAGGGGGCATCATGTATATTTCCTCTTTGAGATCACCATGAAGAAAAGCATTCTTGACATCAAATTGTTGAAGAGACCAACTTTTAGAAGCAGCAATAGCAAGAATTGTTCGAACCGTAGTCATTTTGGCTACAGGAGCAAATGTCTCCTCATAATCGATCCCATACTCTTGTCGGTGACCCAAGGCAACTAACCGAGCCTTGTAAAGATCCAAAGAACCATCAGAGCGAAGCTTAACTGAGTAAACCCATTTACAGCCAATGGGTTTGACATGACTCGAACATTGAACAATATCCCATGTCTGATTATCTTGAAGGGCCTGAAGCTCCTCCTGCATTGCTCTTTGCCAACACTCATGTTTGGCTGCATGTGAATAACAAGAGGGAACAAAAATATTAGACAAAGCAGCAGTACAAGAGATATACCGAGCAGGAGGACGGGAAACTCGAGTAGACCTTCTGGGTACAATGGGAACAGGATCAATTGGAGGAGCTGCAGTTGAGGAACGACATTGATACACAAAGCCAGGCTGGAAGCGCTGAACAACAGTTGAGTGATCATTAAATGTTGGAAGAATAGCCACTTCAGGTGAGGAACTATCATGAGAGGGAAAAAATTTCTGATTCTCAAAGAAAATAACATTGCGGGAAATGCGGAATCTTTTAGAAGCAGGATCATAACAAACAAATCCTTTGTGATTAGAGCTGTACCTCATAAATGCACATTTAGCAGATTGAGCTGACAACTTGTGACGTTCATGGTAAGGCAAGTGAACAAAACACACACAGCCAAAGATCCGCAAATGCTTGTAGTCAGGAGGATGGCCATAAAGACGAAAGTAAGGAGAGTCAAGATTCAAAGTCTGAGAAGGTAGTCGATTAATCAAGTAAACTGCAGCGGACAGAGCTTCTACCCAAAATTTAGGTGGAACAGAGGATTCAAGTAACAAAGTACGAACCACATCTAAGAGATGACGATTTTTCCGTTCGGCTAAGCCGTTTTGTTGAGGCGTATATGGACAAGAACGCTGTGACAGAATTCCTTTTTGAGTCAAAAAAGCCTGAAATTCATTAGACATGTATTCTCCACCAAAATCTGATCGAAGGACTTTAATAACAGAGGTAAATTGGGTTTCAACATAGACAATGAATGTTTGAAACACTTGAAGTACTTCAGATTTGGATCGAAGAAAATAAATCCATGTAAATCTGCTATAGTCATCAATGAACGTCACAAAGTATTTATATTGTGCATGAGAAATAACAGGAGAAATCCCCCAAACATCACTATGAATAACCTCAAAACATTTTGTTGCCCGACTACCCGAAATTGGAAAAGGAAGAATTTTACTCTTTCCTAATTTACAAGTAGAACAATCAAAAGAAGAACGAGACAAAGATATCTGATCAGATTGTCCTAATAAAGCAGAGGTGAACAAGTGAGACAAAATAGCCAGATTTGGATGCCCCAAGCGTTTATGCCACACTTCACTCTTATTGGCAATGGAAGAAGAGAAAGCAACATGACTAGCGATATGCAGTGGAAAGAGTCGTCCAACTTTAGGCCCTTTCGCGATCACTATCCCCGACACTTGATCCTGCACAGAACAACCATCACGAGAAAAATGGACATCATAGTGATTATCTACCAATTGACCAACAGACAGAAGATTATGTGAGAGGTCTGATGAGACAAGAACATTGGTGAAAGCAGGGGTAATATCTCCAACCGCAGAAATAGGAATAAGATTACCATTAGCAACCTGAATCTGTTCAGAACCATGATACGTACGAACATTTTTAAGCAAACTTTTGCAACTAGTCATATGATTGGATGCGGCAGAGTCAAGAAGCCAAGATTTAGTCTGGGAAAGACCTTTACCTTGAATCCCCAAAGCTGAAAAAGCCGAGATAATCATCTGCTGCACCATTTCAGGAGTAAGAACAGCAGGTGCAGGATCTGGAGTAGAAACTGGTGCAGTGGCGGGCATGTTTGCATCCTGACCAGCAGAGGCGTTGACTACATTGGCTTGAAAAGCAGTGGGCTGATGTTTTGGAGGACGAATAGAGCACTCTTTGATGATATGACCTGGCTTTTTGCAATAATTGCAGAATTTCTTGGTACAATTTGCAGCAATATGGCCATAGGTATTACAACTGAAACACTTAACTTGACTCATATTCCTACTGCTGCCTCGTCCTTGCGCTGCAAAAGCCACCTGGGGAGTAGACAAAGTGTCTTGTGCAAGATTGGCTTGACTGAAAAGACGCTGCTCTTCACGAAGCAATTCAGCAAAACATGTATCCAAGGTTGGAGCAAAATCACGACTCATCAGATTAGAACGCACATTTTCAAATTCTGAACGCAGTTTCATCAAAAATTGATCACGTTTGCTGGTCTCATGTACCTCCAAGACAGCAGGAAGAGACTCTTTAGAAATCGAAGAACACACAATATCAGAAAATTCAGCCCAAAGATTTTGAAAACCAGAATAATACTCCTGAATAGACAAGTTGCCCTGAGTGTAGGAAGCAATCTCACACTCCAATTGAAATCTTCTAGCTGAATTGGTTTGGTTGTAAACCTTCTTCAAATATTCCCACATAGATTTGGCAGTTTTATGGGGCCGTAGATGAAGAACAATTTGTTGATCACAAGACGTAGTGATCCAAGACATCACTCTAGTATCTTTGACATTCCATTGAGCCAGTTGTGTAGGATCCGTAGGAGTTGGCGCAGTGCCATCGATATGACCCCATAATTCCTTTCCAGTAACAAATAACTGAAATTGAAATTCCCATAAAGAATAATTCTTCCCAGTAAATTTGACACAAAACTCAGAATTGGAAGCAGCCATGATGGGAAAGTAATGGCGAGAGCAGACCAGGAAGGAGAAAAGAAAAACTCTGCTACAGGATCAAAGGCAAGACCAAGACGTTGAACAAGAGGCAAGAACAGGAGCACTGGAATTTCAGAAAAATGAAACCCTAGAAACCTTGCTCTGATACCATAACAAGTTAACTTTGAATGGCAAAAGATGCCTATTGCCCCATTTTGCATTGAATATATAAAGCAATATAAAGAGAATAATGTGCTGAAATCTAGGCTAATTACAGGGATTCATATCCAATTATGTGCTAATTCTAATCTATTCTATTAATGGCTGATTCTATCTTATTTATGGTAATAGAAAAGAATAATAACAGCTGTACACATAAATATAAACTATATATGGCAACAAAATCTACCGTCTTAAGGTTTTAAGTTAAAGGTGGTATCATTTTCTCATGTGGTTTAGTTCATTTCTCATTCTTATAAAATCTTTCCGGTTATGTCTCCTCAGATTCTCCTAACACTCCCTTACTTATTTGTACAGTAAATATTAAATGTTTTATAATTTCAAGATGTTAAATGTTTTTTTTTATTTCTTTACAAATAGTAAGAATTTAAAGGAAGATATTCATTCATGTTACTTAAAAATTAGAATAAAATACAAAGGATAAACAAAATGTGGCCTCTTCTGAAGTAACATAACCATGAAACCAAAGAAAAGGTTTGTGATTAAAATATGTTTTAGCAAGTCAAGCTTAGCTTGGTTGATAACAATCCACATTAATGAATATTTCTGACCTTACACAATATACTTATGTTAGAAAGAAAGGGGAAAGGGGAATCATGAGTTATGATTGTGTCTATTGTATGTAAACTTTAGAGCAATGATGAATCAAAATACTCAAATCACCTTTTAGGAAACTAATTTGTCAATATGTATGGTAATGAATTCCCATACGCTTCAATCATTGCATTCTTTCCAAAGAAAAGTTGAGGTTCAATCAGCAACATTGATGTCATGGTAATCCTCCTTCATCAAAGTTAGATGATAGAGGTAAAGGAATGGATAGAAGTAGGAAAATGATATGTAAAACACAAAAGAAAAGTGAAAATCAATTGATGGTTGGATAAGCATCTACTTTCTTGAACCAATAATAATACAATGTTGAGGTTTTTCTTATTGCAAAACAAAAAATCAAATTTATATACAATTTTTTAAATAGATACAAAATGTCATTGTCTTTATTTATATATACCAAATTATTGTGAGAATTGATTTAGGTAGTGATTAGCATACCATACTAGTACCTTAGTAACAGCAAATTGGTAGAACAAGAATCCAGAAGTTGTTATTTATACATTGCAACATTGACAGGTGAATGGCCTGCAATTCAGGAATAATTATGAGAAGTTGAGAATCCAAATAAACACACATAAGAAATGTTATCTTGGTACAGTGTCAGTGTGATTCTAGAATCCAACAAGTTAAACAAACCCAGGAAATAAAATTTGAACCACTTCACAAACTAGTACTTGAAACAAACTTCAATTACAATGCACAATGTCAGAATCAAACTACATTCCATTACAGGGATCCCTCTTTCAACGCCAGGCTTCTATTCTCTCTGATCTTGAATCTATGCGGCTCAGATTGCTGATACCCTTTTTCTCAGCAGCCACTGTTGCATGGATCACAGGTTGAAGGCCTCTTGTTTTTTTGGACCCCTTTTTAGCACTGGAATTACTTGATTGTCCACTCTTACTCTTTCCAATGTTTCCTTTGGTTGGAAACTCACAATGTAATTCCTCCTCAAAATCCAGATTCTCGGAAGAGCCTATCAAACTGCCACATTCTCCTTGAGTTGAATACTTGTTTTGGAGAGATTCAGGGGAGCATTCTAATACAGTTTTCTCAGAAACAAAGGTTTCCTCAAAGTCTTCACTTTCAGTGGTAACATCGTCTTGCTGTGAGGACTCCAAAAGACTGTGATCCCCATTCTCATCAGAAGGCTCTAAACAAAACCCAGTAGACGATTCTACCACACAATCCTTTCTTTCTCGCAGTGTCCTTAACACAAGTGTTTTCAGGAAGTTCATCACTTGAACTGCATACATCAATGCAATCAAAGGGTCTGCCATCTGCAGCCAAAAAGATTAAACTTTGTGACTGAAACCTACCATAATAAGATATATCAACTATATCACATTGACCTCTTTACCACTCTGGACAACAATGACACTATCAGGAGTTCACTTGAGGTAAAAGTATTGTCACAAATCACAATGACCCTCTAATTTGTCTAGACATACAAGGCCTGTTTGGAAAAAACTTTTGCATATATGTAGCACGGATACTGACACGGACATAGATACAATACGGACACAGATACGACATGGACACGGATATGTAGACACGTGTAATCTTCAAAATATAACACAAATCTATATATTAACACTTTTAGGATAGAAATCAACTTCTCCATAAGCTAAAATTAGCTAATGAACAAGTTAAATATCAAATTTTGGACAAACTAATAGGAAATAGCTTCTACAAATTTTAGTTCCTGCATAAATTAGTTTTAGCTGATTTTATCTTTTTTTCTTATTTTTACTCATGCAAAGGTTTCCCTAAACATATCCAAAGAACTAAAGCTTTTGCAACTTCACCTATATACAAGACCAATGTCAAACAGATAGCACAAACAATTTGAGAATAAAACTTGATTTTGGATCTCCAAGATGTCTACATGCAATGTAGTAAATTAGAGAATAAAAAATTAACTGGAACTCACATGAGTCATGTTTGGTGCAAAAACCATGGCGATGTTGCGTGCATTCATCTTATTCAGGCGTTCCTCTTGGACAACATCAGCCATCAGATTGATGGCCCAGTCCAAGAGGAAAGCTTCGGTTTGAGGTAGCTGTCTCACCAGTTCTGCACAGTCATCTTCAGTCTGGCATTGCATTACTTGCTCTGGTGACAAAGAATCCAGAACACCAGTAGGCAGTTCCCTAAACCAAGCCTTGAAAAGCACAAGAATGTCAAAATCAAATGATCAATGTAATGGATGCATGCACCTCTCCTCACACCAAAACCAAAGAGATAGTAAGCACTAAGCAGCAACAAGGGTATTTCTAAACATGTACCATGTTTCTTTTTGATATTATACCTTGATTAGTCCAGCTAAACAATGTATATCAACATCTTCTGGGACCAATCCCCTGTTTAATTGATTCCTAACATTCTCCTCTTGAGTATTGTCTGCATTAATTCTGAAAATCCCCTCTGCCTGCATGGTTAAATTCAATTGTTTAACTGATAAGGAGCATATATATAGTCATTTTCTAAAGTGAAGTAACGATCAAGTTTGTATAGAGAGGTGGATTAGGACTGTCATTTTTCTTTTTGGAGAAAGATCTAAGTGTGATCAACCTGCAACCCTCCGAGAGCATACAAGTGCCTTTGCATTAGTAAAAGAATGGTTGGAACACTGTTCCCTCTGGTGTCATATGATAACTGCATGGATTCTGTTGAAACTCCAAAAACAGTTGCACTGCATGTCAAAATCAAAGCAAATACACCAAAAATCAACAACGTGTTAGTTATTTCCGTCATAAATCATGATAGAGACAGGTAATATTTATTCAAACAAATACAGCTAACTACGAATAATATACAAAGTTGGTAGAACTCTCGATTTTTCAAAAGCAAACTTTTTATACATTGTGTCATAATATATAACACGTGCAAGTAACAGGAAGAAATAATCTATAATAAGACATGCAATCCACAAGTTAAATCCTTTAAATTGATTCAAAAACATTATTAAATAGTGTTGTAGACACCTCTTTGAAGGATTCATATATGGAGAACCTTCCAATAGAGGATGAACCTCATCATAACCATAAATCACTGGATCATAGCCAAAAAATCTTTTAGAGGCAGCGATTCTTAGAGTTTCACCCTCAGAGGCATTTCCAACACCACCCCGGCTAAGAAACACCAAAATAACTAAATCAGGAACAATAGAAATAGGCCAAGAGAGACCAATTAAGGTATTTTTCTCTAACTTTAACATTCAACTCACTTTCATTAAACATTGCTTAACTATCAGAATCATATCTCTCTAATTTTAACAATTTACTCATATTCTATAATGATTGACTTAAGAATCATATCTCTCCAATTTTAACAATTCATTCACATTCCGCAATCATTTACTTGAGTATCAGAATCCTTGCACAAGAGCTAGGCTCATGTGTATAAGCAATTGCAAGAGCTTATTACCATAAATAATTTTACTAAAATGATTTCACTTTTTCCATAAATGCATTACTTTTTGAAAGATACATATCAGAAAATTTTTAATTCTTTTTATCAGCCTAAATCTGTAGTAATTGTGAGAGAGAGAGTATATCATAAGCAACATGTAAGATTATGACATAAGATAAATTAAAAAAGGAACAGCGTGGTACCTAGCACTGGGAGACCTCGTGGAGACTTCAGGTTCAAACTCACGTGGCAAGCCCAAGAAGCCATTGAACCTGTCGAAGGTGACATGCGCAACATGGCGCACGTTAGTGGGCCAGCCAATCTCCATGGCGCAGAGGTCACCTCTCCCCTCACTCTTGCAAGCAATCAACGATTTCCTCAAAAGGGTCACAAGAATGGCCAGCAGCGACAGCTCCTGCTGCGTCCTGTCTGTGACCCCGCGCGCCTCACAGTCGGTCACCGTAGCAAACCCCTCCACCGCCGCAGACGAGGGCGGCGCCGGTTCTTGCTCGGCGGAGACATGCAGAATGCCGTCAGAGGAAGAGGCGGTCGGCGACGAAGAAGAAGAGAAATGGAGCACCTCGGTCATGGCTCGCACTGAAAAGAAACCAAAAAAAAAAAAGAAACTTTTTTCTTGGAAGATGAAAAATGGAAGAGAAGAGAGTGACCCTTAACCAGAATTAAAGAAAATGTCTGGTTTTGATAGACAAGTTGTTGTCTTTTTGGAGCTGGATCCAAGAAAAGTGTCCCCAACAATGTGGAACGTGAGTTTCATTAACTGGGATTTTTTTAATGTTGTTTATGTTGAAGTGTGTGTGTGTTTCTGAAGAAGTGAAAGAAAGAAGATGAGGATGGTGTGAGAAAAGTGGTGGGAAAGAAGAAGAATTGAAGAGGGTGAAATTTTACAGCACAACAGTAGTTAAGAGCAATAATAGTGTTTGGTGGAGAGAAGGTGTGTGAGTTGTGTCATTTATCCAACTTCCATTTCACAAGAATCCAAAGCTCTTGTAAAATCTGTCTGCAATTTCCTTTCCATTGTCACTACCAGAAAACTCATTTCTTCATCAATCACTTCATTCACTCAAGCCATTATTTAGGTTGGATCATAACAAATAAGAGAGTTATGTATTTGTATTAAAATTATTAGCAACAAGTTAAATTCTGAAATAATTATCCTATTAATCAAGTGTTTCTTCCCATTCTCATAGTTCATGGGAGATTCAGTCTTATGAAGAATATTTGTTATATTTTATTTATACTTCATGTGTTAGAGAAAATGTAACTTCTAATAAATGACTTAAGTAATATATGTAGTACAATATACTTCTATTAAAATTATTGTAAAAATAATCTGGGAAGAAGTATATTTATCCTACTAATTTAAATGTTAATAAATTATTCACCCTATTAGTCATATTCATATAAAATTTTTAAATTATTATTTTCAATAAAAAAATTGGTGTGGTTTATTTATAAATAATTATATATACAATTTTTTTTGCCAATTTAACTATTAAATAAAATTTTCATATTATCATACTATTTATGTAAAAGTTTATTAAAATTGAGTAATATACAACAATTTACATTTTAGTATATTTTAAAAGTACATATTATAACCTGAATATAAATTTATATTAATACATTTTATATTATATTTTATATTAATATAAATTTTTGTATATATAACCTGAATATAAATTTTTAAAACAACATAATTTAATTGAAAAATACATATATATATATATATATATATATATATATATATATTTATATTTATATATATTTGACTTTACATTATTTAAATTATCTCTCTCCGTTCTTTAAATGGATATCATTAATGAATAAACTAAAATCTTCAAATAGATAATAAATTAAATAAGAAGATAATATATTAAAATTAAATAATTAATTGCCTAAAACTAGTTTTAGGCGTTAATTTTGTAAAAAAAGGAAATAAATTAATATATTTATTTAATTTTGTAAATAAAAAAATTAATCATCATAAAAATAATCCGTTTATATAAAAGTACTTAATAAATAAGTCATCGTGGCTAAAAAAACACCATTTTTGTTAATTAGGCTTGCGAAATCACGTTCAAATTGGTAGATTTTGTATTTTAAAATATTTTAATTGTCATTATATTAAAATTAAATAATATATATAATTTAATATATTTCGATTCTTTTAATGCAGTAAGATAATCACTTTGAGAGTAATTAATTCGAAATAGGTTAAAATGAATTCACTTAGAGATAATTAATCTCTATACCACCTTGACTAAAAAATATCAATTTTAATAATTTCTTTGTCTTTTTTGGATCTCTTTGTGTTTGAAATAAAAGAACAAAGGTACTTGTAGAAGGTATTTTGACGCTCAAGTCAGTACTCCATATTCAAAGGTTTAGTGTCACTTGACTTAAGATTATGGTACATTTTTCTCCTATCTTCTCTATTATTTATAGTGATATTCATGTAATAATGAATATTTACTTTTTGTAAGAAAGAAGGTGTAAAGTACACTCCACATACCCTTTCACCTTGTGTCAGAGGGAAGGTGTAAAGAACACCAAAATTTGCTTCCTTTCATAGGCACTACTATCAAACCCGTGACACTAATTCCAAGTTTTGTAATAATAATAATGACCCACCTCTTGTAGGTCTGAGTGACTAGCAACTGAAGAGTCCTCTGTACAATACAGTACACATGCCCCCAAGCTTGAGTAGTCATCAGGCTACGAAAAGCTTTGTTAACAATCTTTAGTCGACAAGTTTCTCGGTCTTTCTACCAATCATTTTAGATTGGGTTTTGAAGTGATGATTGAGATGTTTTTCGGTCTCTATACTAATCGTTTTATATTAGGTTTTGAAGTGAGGGCCGAGGTGTTTCTCAGTCTTTATACCAATAGTTTTAGATTGGGTTTTGAAGTGAGGGTCTAGGTGTTTCTAGGTCTCTATACCAATCGTTTTAGATTGGGTTTTGAAGTGAGAGCCTAGGTGTTTCTCGGTCTCTGTACCAATTGTTTTAGATTGGGTTTTGAAGTAAGGGCTGAGGTGTTTCTCGGCCTCTGTACTAATCGTTTTAGATTGGGTTTTACTGAGTGCCTTTGTGAACTCGACCTTGAAAGAGCTCGACTTGAGATGAACTCGGCCACAAAGATAGAGAGACATGAGTTCCATTTCAACAGGTAATGGAGATGTATGCAATGGTCGTCAGTCCCATGTGAAGACCAAACTAGGAAAATATTATAGAAACTCTTTGAAGAATAAATGTGCTATTTTCAACATAATAATGACAAACTTCTAACAATCAACTATTAAAACAAGATAAGGCATATTTCATTGTCTACTCTTTTTAGAAAATTGTGTGAAGAAAGCTTCATGTCAAAACTACATGCCTCATTAGTTCAAAACAATAATGAAATTTTGTTTCACTAAAGGTGTTAAAGCAAGTCATCTCGTCTTACATAGGTTGACTCACCACAGGCTGAGCTAAAAGTTAACTAACTCATATAGACTCATATTTTAGTTAGTCATAAATTTTATAACTAGGCTTGGCCTACAATGGTTAGTGGGAAAACAAGTTTGCTCACTTAAACATGTTTTATGCCTGACCTTATTTCATATATTTATTGTAATATAATCAAAGTGGATTAATTCAACTCACCTATTTATAATCATACAACCATGACATTCACCTATTTCACCAAACATTAACTGCAATTAAAAAGTGATATTATAAAGATAGTAAATGAAAAATCAAAGATGAACCTTTATAATTAGACAAACAAATAAATTAAGCATCCAAATTATTTAAACACTATTAAACTATATTCCATTATTAAAAAAGATAAAGTGTGAACCTATGTAATTAAAAGAAGTAAATGAATTATAATGAAAAAATGAGATGGGTCAACACATTCTGTAACTTAACTAAAACTAGTTTAACTTGTGAGTTCAGTTAGTTGGATTCAATTTAACCCACATTTTAAAAAACTATATTTTTTTTCAATGTAACTTGACTTGATCTATGGTGAGTTGGGTTGGTTCAAGAGTTTAAACCTATTTTGACACTTTCATATTTCACTAGGTAAGGTAGGATTTTTTTTTCCAATACACCAAAAGTTCTCTTAATTATATTTATGAGTGATTAGTGATGATGATTAAATAATTCTCAATAGATTTATAAATATCTCCCAAAGACACTCTTTTAAGGTAACAACTAAGACTTTAATATGATGTAATACTTTTTCTTTAATATCAATCTGAGATCTCTAAAGTAACGTTTTCCTTCACAAAATAATAATATAGTAATTGGAATGTAAAATTATGTGACATATAACTTATAAACTTAACTAACATGTAGATATAACTAGTGGTTCATCTTAGAGTATTTAATCTCTTAACTTTACCTTGAACATAAGTCTCGTTAATGACCTCTACACAATCTTAAAATATAAAATAAAAAAACATAAATTCTTAGCATAGTTTTAGACAAAGTACTGAGAAAGAATTTAGTTCATATCACCTTACCTTACAATATATGAGTAAAGTAAATTATTGTTCACAAAATATGGTTAAACTTTTATTCTTGGTGATGGAACTAAAAACTCTTTTTCTAATGCAATAATTGCATTTAACATAATATGACAATGTCAACAAATAATTTATCCAAATCAAGAAAAAAATACACAATTCAGTTTTTAACATTATACTTTATATTATAAAAAATAATAATTGGTCACTTGTTTTTCTATTAAGGACATCTTACTTGGTACCAATTGTTTTTAATTATTGACAGCTTAATAAATGATTCAGGTTTCATGCAAATTATACAGTGACATTGATTACTATTGATAAAGTATAACATGAATTTACTCTTACAAATATTGTTTTTAAAGAAGAAGACCAAATGTCCTATTATAAGTTTTCATATCACTCAACATAGTAAACATATGATTCAAGAACAAAAAAATAAATTAGTATAAATTTAGTTATTTGCATACACATTTGTATCTTTTCTCTTACATGTGAATCAAATTTGTGTCCAATTCTAAAATAATATTATTAGTCTTTTTATCTTCTAAATCAATATTCAATTTTTCTTCTTCTATCATACAAAATTATTGCAATTCTTTTAGAAAATATTTTTGTGTGTGTTATTATTATAATTTCCACATTTATAACCACTTAAGTGAAATTTCAATAAAGACAAGATCAAATCATTTTTAACTTTCTATTTAAAATTATAACTAAATAACACCTTAAACTGTATATAAAAAATTAAGAAATTAGTAAACAAAATGTTATAAATTATTAAAAAATTCACTTTGAAATGTATATAAAAAACAAAACGATATATATATATATATATATATATTACGAATTAGTAAAAAAATTACTCATTTTTAAAATATAAAAATATTACTAAAACAAAATATTATAAATTTTTGTTAAGAAAAACCTTTTAATATATATAAACAAAATGTACGTACAAAAATTAATAAAACATTATGCATGTATAAAACACCTTAAAAACAATTGTTTATAATTGTATGTATATACAAAATATTGTTAAGGTTAATTTTGTTGTTTTTTGTTTGAGTCAAATAAAGTGGTCAGTTATTGACCTGTTTTTAGGATTAAGGTGCTAGAGTCTAGGAGAAATTTTAGGAAACCAACCTGTGGATGGGTGTACGTTAGTGCACATTAGGTTTTGATATTTTATTCAGTTTCAAGAGTCTGTAAGGCTATATATAGCCTAATTTCTTTTCAAATTAAATAACATGAGAATTCATAAAATACAGAGAAAAATCTTACCTTGTGTTCACAATTGGTATCAGAGCTCCATCATAGGGGCCTGATCCAGAATTTTATTGAGTGTGAAAGAAACAGTTGTGAGTGAGTGTATGAGTGCATGTGTGAGTGAAAACAGTAATCCCCTTTATAGAAAAGAAGAAGAAACATGATAGAGAACAACAAATATCTGCAACCTGCAATCTCCAGATTTGATGGGCATTATGACCACTGGGCGAAACTCATGGAGAATTTTCTTCGTTCCAAGGAGTATTGGCAGTTGGTAGAGCATGGCATCTCAGTTGTTACAGATAAAACAACTGCATCAGAAGCTGAACTCAAGGCCATGGAAGAACAACAACTAAAGGACTTGAAGATAAAGAACTATCTATATCAAGCCATCGATCGTGAAATTTTAGATACTATTCTTAATAATGAGACATCCAAAGACATTTGGGACTCTATGAAACAAAAATTTCAAGGGTCTACAAGGGTGAAAAGAGCACAATTGCAGGCTCTGCGTCGAGATTTTGAAACACTGCAAATGAAGGAAGATGAAACGGTGAATTCATACTTTGTATGCACCTTGAAAATTGCCAAAAGTATGAAGGCCTGTGGAGAAAGTATGCGGGAGGACATTATTGCTGCAAAAATATTACGATTGATGATTTCGAAATTTAATTATGTTGTGTGTTCAATCGAAGAATCCAACAATTTGGACACTATAACAATTGATGAACTACAGAGTAGTCTTTTAGTTCAAGAGCAAAGGATGGTCTGTCATGAAGATGAAGAACAGGCACTACAAATTACCTATGAAGATAGGGGAGGAAGAGGACGAGGAAGAGGAAGAGCAAGAGGGAGAGCCTCTTTCCGTGGCAGAGGAAGGGGGAGACAATCAATCAACAAAGCTGAAATTGAATGTTTCAAGTGTCACAAACTTGGACATTTTCAATATGAATGTCCTACCTAGGAGAAAAAGATAAATTATGCTGAAGTGGAAAATAAGGTAGATCAGGAGGAAGAACTCTTGCTAATGGCTTATCTTGATTTTAAGCAAGGAAAAACAGAAGAATGGTTTCTCGATTCCGGGTGCAACAACCATAACCACATGAGTGGTAACAAAGACTGGTTTTCAGAATTAGATGAAAACTTTAGACATGCAGTAAAACTTGGCAATGACACTCGAATAGTTATAATGGGGAAAGGAAGTGTCCGGTTGAATGTTGATAGAGTCACACATATAATCTCACATGTGTACTATGTTCCAGAACTGAAGAACAACTTGCTAAGCATAGGACAACTCCAAGAGAAAGGATTGTCTATACTAATAGAGAACGGGAAGTGTAAAAAAGGGAAATAGGATGTTTGTGCTAACAGCTACCAAGGCACCCTTAAATCCAACATGTTTTCAAATGAAACTAAAGGAAGAGTCACAGCTCTGGCACAACCGATTTGGTCACCTAAGCTACATTGGTTTGAAGACGCTTTCATCCAAACAAATGGTGAATGGACTGCCTGCTATCACAGTACCAAGAGAGATCTGTACGTATTGTTTGACTGGTAAGTAGCACCGAAAGCCTATGCCTAAGAAAAGTCTATGGAAAGCATCAAACAAACTTCAACTTGTGCATGCAGACATATGTGGACCTATAAATCCAATATCAAGCAGCAATAAGAGGTATATTTTGAGTTTCATAGATGATTTCTCTCGCAAAATCTGGCTTTATTTTTTAAATGAAAAATCAGAAACTTTTTCACACTTTAAAAGGTTCAAGGTGCTGGTTGAAAAAGAAGCTGGTGTAAGCATTAGATGTTTGAGGACAGATAGAGGAGGTGAATTCACCTCAAAGAATTTGGTAAGTTTTGTAAAAGCCATGGCATACGTAGGCAGTTGACTGTAGCTTACACACCTCAGCAAAATGGTGTTGCTGAGAGGAAGAACAGAACAATTATGAACATGGTGCGATCTATGCTGATTGAGAAACAAGTTCCTAAAATATTTTGGGCCGAAGCTGCAAGGTGGTGTGTTCATATTCTGAATAGAAGTCCTACGGTAGCTGTACAAAACTCCTGAAGAAGCATGGAGTGGAGTGAAGCCTACTGTTGATTATTTTTGAGTATTTGGATGTTTGGCTCATGTGCATGTCCCATATCAACATAGAGTAAAACTGGATGATAAAAGCAAGAAATGTGTTCTCCTAGGAGTAAGTGATGAATCAAAGGCTTATCGCCTATTTGATCCTGTTAACAAAAAGATTTTAATCAGCAAAGATGTGGTTTTTGAGGAACAAAAAGGTTGGAATTGGAAGCCGAATGCAGAAGAACATCAACAAAATAGTTTAGAGTGGGGAGAAAAAGAAGATTATGAGAGTGATTCCGAAGAACAGTTTGAAGAAAATGTTGTGGAATGTACTGGTGCTCAAGAAACTGCTGAAGAAAATGCTGTGGAATGTTCTGCAGGTACTGATACTTATCCTAATGACTCTCATATTATTAACTATAATATTCTAGTTGAATGGAGGGTCAGAAGGAATAGAACAGAACCAGTTTGGATGAAAGATTACGAGAGATGAGAAGATTTATCAGATGATAATGGCTTAAATGTAATGATGGGCACCGAAGAAAATCCAATCTCATTTGAGGAAGTTGTTAAAAGTGAGAAGTGGAGAAATGCAATGATGAAAGAGATGGAATCAATAGAGAAAAACATGACTTGGGAGCTGGTTGATCTGCCAAAAGGAGTAAAGCCAATTAGAATCAAATGGATCTTTAAAACTAAATTTAAAGAGACCGGAGAAATAGACAAGTTCAAAGCCAGGTTAGTAGCTAAAGGTTATGTGCAACAATATGGAGTGGATTACGCAGAGGTATTTGCCCCGGTAGCCAGACTTGACACAATTCGCTTAATACTTGCTATAGCAGCACAGTATAGCTGGAATGTGTTTCAACTAGATGTGAAGAGTGCATTTCTTCACGGTGAACTTAAGGAGGAGATCTATGTGCAACAACCAAATGGTTTTTTGAAAAAGGGTGAAGAAGAGAAAGTGTACAAATTAAAAAAGACACTTTATGGTCTTAAACAAGCACCGAGAGCTTGGTATAACAAAATAGAAGCTTATTTTGTTCGAAATGGATTTGATAGATGCCTTTGTGAACATACACTGTTTACAAAATCAAAGGAGGGAGGTAAAATTCTAATTGTTAGTCTCTATGTTGATGATTTAATATATACTGGAAACGATGGAAGTATGTGTGAAGAGTTTAAAAGATCCATGATGGCATGTCAGATTTAGGCAAAATGAAATACTTTCTTGGTGTTGAAATTATGCAGACTTCAAATGGAATTTTCATATGTCAAAGGAAATATGCTCATGAGGTTTGGTATGGAAAATTGTAATGCAGTCAAGAATCCAATTGTTCCAGGCACAAAATTGTCAAAGGATGACACAGAAACCAAAGTTGATGCAACCTTGTTCAAGCAAGTAGTTGGCAGTCTCATGTATTTGACTGCAACTAGACCAGATTTAATGTATGGAGTTAGTTTAATTAGCAGATTTATGTCTTCCCCTACTGAATCTCACTGGTTTGCAGCTAAAAGGATATTGAGATACTTGAAGGGAACAACTGAACTAGGCATCTATTATAAGAAAGAGGGAAATACAAAAGTCATGGCATATACAGATAGTGACTTTGCTAGAGACATAGATGATAGAAGAAACACTTCTGGTTATGTATTTTTGTTGAGTTCTGGAGCAATTTCATGGTCTTCAAAGAAGCAACCAGTAGTATCATTGTCTACCACAGAAGCTGAGTATATAGCAGCTGCCTCATGTACATGTCAATGTATTTGAATTCAAAGGATGTTAGAGAAATTGGGATTTAATGAAGAGACAGAGACGTTTATACTTTGTGATAACAATTCCATTATACAACTATCTAAGAATCCAGTACTTCATGGAAGGAGCAAACATATTGACATTAAATTTCATTTTTTAAGAGATTTGATTAGAAATGAAATTATCAAGTTAAGTTATTGTAGTTCAAAGATTCAAGTTGCTGATATCATGACCAAGCCTCTTAAATTGAAATAATTGGTAAAACTTCGCAGTTTGTTAGGAGTGATTGAAGCATTAGAAGTAAACTAAATGCTATTGCATCTAGTTTAAGGGAGGGAATGTTTGTTTTTAGGATTAAGGTGCTAGAGTCTAGGAGAAATTTTAGAAAACCAACCTGTGGATGGGTGTACGTTAGTGCACGTTAGTGCACATTAGGTTTTGATATTTTATTCAGTTTCAAGAGTCTGTAAGACTATATATAGCCTAATTTCTTTTCAAATTAAATAACATGAGAATTCATAAAATACAGAGAAAAATCTTACCTTGTGTTCACAAATATAAGCATTACATATGTAATATTTATAAATTAATAAAACAATTAATTAAATTTTTTGAAAATATAAAGAATTGTAAAACAAAATGTTATAAATTATCACTAAAAATACTTTAAAATGTATATAAAAAACATAAGTGTTTAATAGTTTTTTCACCATTATGATAATATATTTAATTTCGTCGTACTATTTTTAACGTTTTTAGATTGGTCTTTTTAAAAACAAATTTATAAAGTCCCTCTCGTAGTAATGTCATAACAATGTTATATGAATTGAACAATGAACACTTATTATAAAAAAAAGTTTACTTATCACATGTTAGTATGATAATACCTTCATCCTAAATTTGATATAAAAAAAATACATTAACCTCACTTTTCTTTTTTTTTTTAAATAGAACCAATTGAGAACACTTAAAATTACGAGGAAAAATTGAAAAAATATCATAATAGAGTAGAAAACTATTAAACCAAATAAAAAAAGTATAATATATAAAAATTATAATAGTCATATATTGTTCACTGCTACAGTCACCATAATATAATATAACGTATATAATTAAAATAATTTCAATTTACAATGACGAAAAACTATATTATTGCATTACCACTATATTATTTAAAAAAATTAAAGGAATCCAAAATTCAACATTGGGGTGGACGGAACAAGTATTACAAATTTATAATTGAATCGAAATTTATTCAAACAAAATACAATGGAAGCATAATTACATGATCAATTATGTAACTAATGTCCAAAAGAATTATTTAATAATAGAAGGGATCATAATTATATACTCTTACAAAATTGATTAGTTAAAACACCAACATAACTATGATGACAATATCTATAATTAATAATGGAATATACATAATTGATTATGAGTGTTTTTAGTATACTTAACTATATCTCCTTTTACGAATTATGACTCTTTTAGTGTCAATAAAATATAACCAAACGTAGTTTTAATAATATACTCTTCATCAACCATACACTAACCCATACTTACAAACAAAATTATTCTTTAAAAAAATAATAAAATTTACTTGAAAACAAAATTATATTCATAAAAATATAAATTTATGATAAGGTTGAATTTTGTAATGTAGAGTGAAGTTAAATTTTAGGTTAGTGAAGTTAATGTATTATAATATCATAATAATCTATTAATGACCATTTAGGTACATTTTAAGAGTGAGGTTGGAATAAAAGTTTATTTTTTATCTCCTTAATTTTAATTTAAATCATATTATGTAACTTTCAACCTTTTCTCATTATTACCATCTAATTTTCTTATAGGCAAAAACATCAAACAGGTGTAATTTTTTTCATTTTTTACTAAACAGGTGTAATTTTATTTTTTTTACAAAAATGAGTAAGTCGTGTCACGAAAGCATGACTTCTTCAATTGAAGTCGTGCTATGTTGGTATAACTTCAATGCAAAAAAATTATTATCAGTTTATTTTTTTACAATCTCACGTTCACTTAAAGTCGTGTCACGGTGATACAAGTCTTCATTTGAAGTCGTGCCTACTCAGCACGACTTATCCATTTTTATAAAAAAAGAAAAAAAGTTACACTTATTTAATAAAAAATGAAAAAAATTGTAACTGTTTGGTGCTTTTGCCTCTCTTATATGTTACTTTCTTTCTCTTAGCTTTAAAGTTCTTTGATAGTATGAATGAAATTAGTATATGATATAATTTAATTTATAACTTTTTATTAATTTATTGTTAAAAAATGTTAGAAAACATGATAAATATTTTTAAAAGTGTTTCATAAAAGTTGATATAAGTTTTACGAACCAATTTGAGTTAATTTCACGTGGGATTCAAATACAGAATGTAAAATTGAATATTAAGTTAAGACTACCACATAATGACGTAAAAATGTAAACAGACCAAAAAGGGAATTCATTTTGGATTAAAAGATTAATCATAAAGTAAAACTAAAACAATTAAAAAATGAAAATGATCTTATTTAAATAGAATTTTTTAACTTATTTAATATTGTATATAAATTTTAGGGAGTTATTAATCGCTGTTTTTTTTTATCATATTTATTCTGCATTTTATGAATTTAACTAGGTTAGTATTAAGATTCATGGGGGTACAAGAGAGAAAAATAGAAGAGGAAACCAAAAATCGAGTGAGTCAAGTGCCGGAACGAGTCTAACTCGGTCTTCACACAGTGTGTCAGAACACACCACAAACCGGGTCGCGGCGAGGGAGAAGGAAGAAACATGGCGGTGCGGGCCACAGTGTCGCGTTTTCCGATGGACACGGACGCGCGCGAGGCCTCCGGCCTACTCTGGGGAGTCACCGTCACGCCTTTCGCCGCCGCCGACGAGAACAACCGCGCTCCGTCGTACGGTCCCGGAGGAGACCTCTTACCGCGCTGCGAGAACTGCTGGGCCTACTTCAACACCTACTGCGAGCTCGAGCAGTGGTCCTGGTCCTGCTCCCTCTGCGGCAACCTCAACGGCCTGTCCTCCGATGCCATCGAACGCTACTCTAGCCCTCAGTCCTGCGCCGAGATGATGTCCTCCTTCGTAGATCTCGAATTGCCTACGCGTAATTATCGAATTTACCTTTCGATTTTGGTTCCTCGCTGTTGAATTGGATTGCTCTTGTGCATGGTTTTCTGTTTTGACTGTTTTGAATTGGAACTGTTGCAGAGGAATCGGCGGAGGAAGCGGCAATGCTGGCGTGTCCGGTATATGTTGCTGCCGTTGACTTGTCCTGTAAGGCTCCTCACATCTCACGCCTTATTGATTTGCTAATTGTGATAATTGGAACTGGATTTTGACAATTGGATGGTTCGTGAGGTTAATTGATTAGGAGTTCGTGGTATGCTGCTGATTTTGAGTGTTTTTTGCTTTGGGTTCTCTGATTAGGATCTGGTTCCTGCCTGAGAATTTTTTGTGTGAGAGCAGTGTGGCATTTTACTTATAATTCTGTAGGCTATGTTGCTTATGGCGATCATAAAAGTTATAGTTCTGATATTATGAATTGTTCCCTTATTTAAGAGTTGAGACTGTCGGTAAATATATATATTTTTTTCATATTAATTTTATCTAACAGAGTGGAGAGTGAGACGCAGATTCGAAACACATGGAATCTTGTGTCTGGATATGGGTGAAGGATTATTAGACTACGTGGCCATGTTTTTTCAGTTGTACTGGCCATGATTGCTGCAAGTTAGACTGATATAGGATTTGGAACTTGTATGGAGGCTGTGTTTTTGCACTAACTTCTGTTTGAATGAGAAGTCTGTGATTGCATAAATGACCTTTGGTTTTAATCCTTTTCCCCTATTAAGTGATTCTACCCGTTTCTGCCTATTTCTGGTCCTTTTGATTCTGTATTGAAGGACGCAATGATTAAGGTGAAGATAGATGTGCCTGGTTGGCAAGTTTGTTATTCTATTCTGGCATTTGTTTCCTTCTTTTGTCTTCTTCAAAACGTGATTAATTTCCTAAATATACAGATGTATCTTCTTTATCATTGTCATTTTGTGATCGAGAAAAATGTTTTCGGTTATACTGCAGCTTCTGAGGAGTTTCTGGAGCTTACCAAAAGTGCCCTGCTGGCTGCTCTGGAAGGTATTATGTTGACCACACTATTTATTTCCCGCACAAGGTTGATATTTTGAATGTTGCTTATATTTTCGTTTTTTTCGGTTCTATTCAGCTCTTGCTCCTGGTTCACTTTTTGGGCTTGCTACCTTCAGCCACAAACTAGGATTGTATGATGTTCAAGGTCCAATTCCTGTTGTGAAAAATGTTTTCATCCCTCCTGATGCAGAGGGAACCTTGCCTATTGAACTGGAAGATGTCATGCCTTTGTTGCAGTTTCTGGCTCCTGTATGTTAATCATAAGCATTGTTTTTAATATTTCAGAAATATGCTTTTATGTTGAAGAACAGAGATCACATTATATAGAAAAAATGCGTCAGATCTAAATTCTGTATTTCTGATTGAAGGTGGACACTTGTAAGGACCGAATTGCATCTGCACTTGAAACACTTAGACCAACAACTTCATGGGAGAGAACCACGGCAGCAGGTCAAGGACTGGATGGTGTTCTGATAGGTGGGCGTGGTTTTGGGATGGCAATGGAAGCTCTCTGCAATTACCTTGGATCTGAATACGGGAATACTTTTGCTTTAGGTTTGAATGGACAAATACAAAACTTGCCATTTATGACTTTTGTTAGTGTGATTCTTTAAAAATCTTCTATATTTAAAAAAGCTTTAAGCAGATATTATTTCTGCTGAGAACTGCAGCTAGAGTCTTTGCCTTCTTGTCTGGTCCCCCTGATTATGGAGCTGGACAATTGGACACAAGACGATATGGTGAGCAATATGCAAGCAAAGGAGAGGATGCAGATCGTGCTTTACTCCCAGAGCAGACACCCTTCTATAAAGATCTGGTATTTAACTTATGCTTTTGTTACTCCTGTCTCCCACTTTTTAGAAGTAGAAGAATTGACATATGTATTACAGGCTGCTGTTGCTGTTCAAGCAGGTGTATGTGTTGACATTTTTGCTGTAACAAATGAGTATACCGATTTGGCATCCCTAAAGTTTCTGAGTATTGAAAGTGGGGGTTCCTTATTTTTGTACACAAGTACTGAGGATTCAACATTGCCCCAGGACATGTAAGTCTCGTGTGTTTACATAATATCCTGAGACTTGCTTTACCAGTAAATATAGATCAGTAAGAGATAGTTGTTAGGTATTGCTGATTGGTTGTGTGACTGTGTCTCCAATACAATCTCAACTTGAGGTGGTGTTATATACCCCTTTTCTCCTTCACATTAAATTTAAATTAGCCTATTGTGTTTTATGTTAACCGTATCAAAATAATGCTTATTATTTTGTTTAACATTTTATTACTTAAACTAATCAATTGCAATTGAATTTACCACATATTATTTTATTAATCACTTACTTTAAGTGATAAGCACGAAATCCAATTTGATTACTGAATCATATGTAGTTGAAAATCACAAGTGTCAACAATAGCACCTTAGTTATCAATATTAGTGTACACACTTTCACATATATCAGAATGGCTGACTATGGCGAACTGTCCTTTTTGTAGGTATCGAATGTTGAGTCGACCATATGCTTTTGGTTGTGTCCTGCGATTAAGAACCTCGACTGAATTTAAACCTGGCAATTCTGTAAGTGTGTTGTTTGGAATGGATTTTTAATTTACAATTTTGCATTTACTCATTATAGTATATAGAATAATTTGTCATTTTCTTGCAGTATGGTCACTTCTTTCCAGATCCACAGTATGAAAATGTTCAACACGTCATATGCTGTGATTCTTATGCTACATATGCTTACGACTTTGTGTTTGAGAACAACATTGGCTTTTCAAGGTATAAACTGCTACTGTTTACAAACATGTCTTTAAAGCTTTAGTGCTTATCCATTTTTTAATGTGTTTATTTAAGTGAAGTGAATTAAGTTGTAAATGTCATGTTAAGCTATATACTTGTATTATTTAGATTTGATACTTTTTATCATGAGTAATCCGTTCTAGTTCATTAGTTACTCCATGAATTGCCAAGTCTTTCATTTGTTGTCTTGTTTATTGTAAACATGGAACTCTTCATTCTTTGTGAATAAAGCTTTAACTCCAGTTTTGGTGTCTTTTTTCTTGTGATTCGAGCTCTGGAGAAGTAATTTATAACATATCAAACACAACCTGATCTAGGCAGTTGAAATCATCTTTATATTAATCCGTGCAGCTTTTGATAGACAATTATGTGATTTTCATTGCTTGTGATCCAAATTCCTAGAGTATATTGTTGGCAAATCCTTAATTAATCATCTGCTGCTTTGCTCTTCTTTGTGTTGAAGTGCTGAACTTGAATTACATAGTTCTTACTGGTGGAAATAAAACTGCTCTTACTCTATGAAACACAAATATTAATATTATCTCTATTAGAATATATGAAAAATATTGGAAACTATCTTATAACTTAGATTATCTTCTCTAATTAGTTACCTTTTTTAATTACTATTTTCCTTATCATAATTTACTCCGTTAATTAGTTACGATTGCATTAGGTAGAAATAAAGATTGGTAGTTCAGGGTTTATGAATATATCAAACATATCAACACAGTACAATAGATTTAAGTTAATATCATTTTAGTATTTCATTTTGTTTTATCTCTTTATCTCCCTCTTTATCCTTTTAGTGACAAGCTTGGTCTCTTAGCTTTACTGACAGTGGATTTGGTCTCGTGACTTTGCCAGAGATATCAATCTGCCTTTGCGGCTTTCCATAAGATATGAGCTTGGCCCCCTATATCCCAGAGAATCTTTTTAATCCCTTTATTCCACTGTCTAAACTCTCAAATTATATGTTTGATTTCTTTTATTTAAAGGGTTTATGCCTAAGGATAACGGAGAGTGTTAAAATATATGAAAATATCCAAAAATATATCATCTTACCATAACTTACATTGTCCTCTAGGATTAATGTCTCTAGTGCTTTAAATTTTGTGAACATCTACACATTGTATTGCATCTCACTTGATACCAATTCAGTATTTCATTATCTTTTATCTCTCTTCCTCTCTCTATACCCATAATTCCAACAGTCAGATTGACAAAATTGTTAATAAGATGGTTATGCTTTTTTTTTTTTTTTGAACAGCTAATAAGATGGTTATGTGATGCACGGATACGTTATGTGTATAGAATACAATGATATGCTTATGTTGAAAAGGATAGGATACAATACGTGACAAATGTACACTTAAAATTGTATAAAATTTTTCAAAACATAATAAATATATAATTGCAATTGTTTGGATCCAAATTAAAATCACATTTCTGAGACATTGTCCAAATAAAAAATTTTAATTTACTATAATTGAAAAAGTATTAGTGTTTCATCAATAAGTATCACTAGAGTATCGGATACATATACATATTGGATATGGATACCTGACACTGACACAAATTGAAGTATCGATGTGTCAGATAGATTTACTTTAGTTTTCTCTTAAACAAGGAAATCCTTGAGTATGATAGGCATGTAAAAGCCAAAAGAAGGAGGAAACGATTATACCTCCTGATATTTAGCCTAGGACTATGGTGAATTTCGACAAATATCTAAATAAACTTTCCTCTACATACAAAAAGAATGTTTGCTCTTTGAATACAGGGTTTAGTTTAGACAGTATAAATATATATTGTTGTTAGCCTGAGAATAAATGTAAAAGACAAATTTTGAAACTAAGAGTAGCTGAATTAATTTTGATAGTAAATAACGTAGCTTCTATGACTTGATATTATTTCTGTCACAAGGTAGCTGTGCCTTTTGTCTGATACATTTCCTGTTCTGATAATCTGATCAAGGTTTACTTTTACTTCTTTGTTTTGGCAGAACTAAATCAGATGTTCCTACAATCCAGATTGCATTTCAGTACTCAGTTGTAGTTCCTCCTCAGGAACTTTCTAATTCAGGAGAGGTGTCTACAAATAGGTATGGTAATAAGCAGAACATTAGATTGCTTGTATTCATGTTCTTCTGTTGTTGATGTATGGATGTTTTCAATATTTTCTATGGTCGGTGTAGTCCAATTCATGGTCAATTCATTCATTTGAACAGGTTGATTATTATTGTTATTTAGCTACCTATTTTTCATGAATGGGCACAAACTATGTCTCTTCCAAATTTGATAGCTTGCTCCTTGACCCTGGATTTTCTTGTGCCACTGGAGTTTCTGTTTATTCTCTGATTTCAAATTCTAAGACTATATCCATGCTGGTTTTTAATATATTCCAAGATATTATTGCATGGAAGATATGTCCTGATGTCTAGTATCTCTGGCAGCCCAGCAGAAATTATTGATGGATTTTTGGACCACTTTTTTCTGTAATCTAGTATAAGTGGCATTATCTGTTGGTTTTACCTGTCATGAAACATTGTTCATTATTTATAGGCTTCATTTAGAATACGTCCTGATTTTAGTCTCCAAAATTTAAACTTATAAGCATCAGTTGCTTTGGTAATTATTTTACAAAATTCTCATTTTACTCACTGATTTTACAAATCATATTCTCTTTGAACCTTTTTGGTGCAAAACGAGTGGAAAAGCACTGCAATGAATGCTTTTTTGACAAATCCAGGGACTAAAGTAAAGACTTTGTGAAGTTAGGGACTTATGTGATTGATGCTTACAATGTCAGACTAGGATGGGAGTTGTTTTGTTCAATCTCCACAAAATTTTAATTTATCAATCAAAAGGTGAACATGAGTATGGTTACGATGGTTTTCAAATCCTTTTTGAACATTTGAAGCAATTTTGAATCAATATTTCAGCTCAATTTTTGGGAATGTATTTTTTTCTCTCATCTTAGGGACCCAACAATGGATGGAGGAGATGGTTATCATGAAATTTCGTGCATATTTTTCTAATAAAAGTTTTGAGTAGCAGTATCTTTAAATGAATTATATTTCTTTCTTTCTGCCTGCTACTCTTTGATTAGGACTCGCTCTATAGTGGTCTTTGTCAATTATGTGATATCTCAAGAGGCTGCATTGGTGCATAAGGAAATTTATAATCCAAGTAAAGATTATCAGTGTTTCAGTCTTAAAATTGCTGTTGTTAATCTGAGAACGAGACGTGATCATGAAGTTAACTCCTAATGCTCAATTTTGCAATAGTTACACTTGTGCTGCATTCTAAATTTTGATTTGGGTTTGTTTTGTTCCGTAACAACTGCCTTTTGGAATATAGTTTGTATTTCATTGTTGGATTTTTTAATGGATATAATCCTGATTCCCTTGTTTTCTTGATAATTTTACTTAAATTTATTGTTTTCTTCCGACATCCAAAAATTACTTAAATATCGAATGAAGGATTTTGGGGCTTAGTTTGTTATGCTGATTATTGATACAGAACCAAGCATTCCCTTCAGCGTCGGCTAAGGATCCGAACATTGCAATTTGGTGTCGCTCAGAACATTCATGAACTTTATGATAGCTGTGATCCCGAAGTTGTTCTATCTCTGCTGGTTCACAAGGTGAAATATGAAATCAACCTGACTTCTATGCCATTTGAATTCATGTTTGTTTTCGGTCCCATTCTTCCAACTTAATTCTATATGCAGTATGCTTGCCTCTCTTATACTTTTTGTTTTGGTTTTATAAATCCTCCTACTATTGTTACTGATGTAAATGACCGCAATAATGTTAATGTCTTGCCTTTTACTTTTTTCTTTTTTAATGTATGAGTTCTCTGTTGTGTTTCTTCAACATTTTTTTTTATTAGTTTACACTACTCTGCAGGTTATATTAGCCTCTTTGGAAGAAGGAGTTAGGGAGGGTAGAATTTTGCTCCAAGAATGGCTAGTGATCCTCACAGCTCAGTACAATGATGCATATAAGCTTATTCAGTATAGCAATGGAAGTTCTTTAAGATCTCAGATTGATGTTGCATTGTCTCAATGTCCTCAATTGCAGCCCCTACCACGCCTTATTTTTGCTCTTCTTCGAAATCCTCTTCTCCGCTTTCATGAAGAAGGGGTTCATCCAGACTATCGCATCTATCTTCAATGCCTTTTCAGGTAATTACTGCTCTCAGGTTTATTTATGCAATATGGAGTTTGCATAACCATGCCATCGGTGTTCGGTCAAAGGAATTAAACAGAATAATGTAAAGCTTTATAAATTATTTTTGACAGAGTAAAGCTTAATGAACTTGAATCCAAGATTTCTTCCATAAATAATAGGCAATATATTTTAGAATAGCTAACATTGCCCACTCATTAGCATTAAACGTAAAGTAGTAGCATTTAATAAAGAAAAATAATGTGGCAAATCTTTTGTTTCGGTTACATTTTGTTACAAGAAAGCACATATGACTTCGAATGTATAACAAAATAATATTCATCATGGATTTTAGAAGCAAGCGAATGTGTATTTGACATGGAAATAAAAGTTATGTCTGGTTGTTTTTCCTGTTTGTAACGTATCATGCACAATAAATCAATAGGTGTAGAATATGTTTCCTAGGTTAAGCTATGAACTTAAGATGGGCGAAATTAGAATACTTTTCACAAAAAACTGCTGTGCAACACTTAGTACCTTCAATGAAGGATAAGGGTCTGGGAATCGGGAGGTTAGTTGGGTAAGTAATTAATAAACACGTAAAGCTTCAGCAACGTGGTCCGTATTGTATTTCTAGATTTGAATTTATATATATTCAAGAATTGATCGTGTTCATTTTCACTTGTTTTGTAGCATGTTGGAACCCAGTTCCCTTCATCGTGCTGTGTATCCTGTGTTGACATCATATGCTACTCCAGATAAACAAGCATATCCTCGCCATTCATTGAGTCGTGCCGCATTGATTACCAGTGGCAGTCCGATATTTTTCCTTGATGCATTCACAATTCTGATTGTGTTTTACTCTTCGACTGCAGACCCGACAATTCCTTTTCCTCCACCCCATGATTGTAAGCCTTCTTTTTGTACCTTCTGTCCTCACTGCATTAAATATAACGTTTTCTGCCTAAATTTTAATGCAAATTACTTGTCAGGTTTGTTAAGGACTACAATCAACAAATTGAAGCAAGATAGATGCATCACTCCTAAACTCATTTTTATTCGGGGAGGACAGGACGATGCGTCGATTTTTGAGAACTTTCTGATCGAAGAGCAGGATGTTGATGGAAGTGGTCTAACCAGTGTGATGGGTTTTGTTTCCTTCCTAGAAGATATTACACAAAAAGTTTTGGAGTTCGTGAAATAGGGATCCCTTTGGATAGATACAGGAATTATATACATTGTAGGTGCTTCCATTTTGTAAGGATGAGTTCTAGTTCGTTAAGAACCAACCATGGAGTCAAGTTGGTGGTTGGTTGTCTTTGTTGTACCTGTTTTTATATTATCATTTATACCCTTTTTTGAAGTGCTAGTTAATGTACATTATAAAACTATCTTTTCTTTTGTAAAAGCCTTTCTTCTGTCTGTATGGAGTTACCGCTGATTCAGCTAAAAGAAAGTAGAGTTAGCGCTGATGTTAGTCTTTATTGGCATTGACTAATCTTCTAGATTTAAGATGATAGAGATGGATTATATCATTGGCAAGTGTTGGAATTTGGATGGCAAGGTGATGGGTCGAGAATTCAATGTTTGGGAAGTTGCTTTTAGTCGTTCTTTTAGATAGATGGAATTGTCTTTCGTTTGCAACTTATATTAAAGGTCAAAATTTATTTTTGCATAATTATTCAGTAATTGTGTGTCTTTTAATGTTTCACAATTTTGATAATCACGAACGCAAATGTCTAGCAAATAAACCATAGGACATTCTGATATGGTTTCATTTACTTTATTTCGAAACCCTTCCTTCTTTTTTTCTACTTTATACTAACTTTTAATTTACGTAAGAAATGTTTTTTAATTGTTTGAAAAATACTATTGCATATGACGGCAACTCGTCCAATCAACACTTCAACACAATAAAGAAGTCAAAGAGGTACAGTTTTGATTAGGAGCTTATCAATATACTTGGATCTTTTATTAGTTCTTTAGGCTCAAGATGATGTTTGGAACGATGAACTCTAGAAAACACAGAATACTACATGGAAACACTAAGTAGAAGACATTTTATCTACACGAAACAAGAGTTTCAACTAACTTCATTAGAGAGTAGTCTTATTAACATACGTCAGATTATGTATATTTATATAGAATAGATTAAGATCTTGGACTATTATTCAGATTTAGAAGAGAGTTTTTGGTCTTGTAGATTAAAGATAAAATTAGGGATTTTGAACTAATTAGGGTTTCAATTGGACTTTTCAAGCTTAAGCGAAATTAAACTTAAGCGAAATCCTAAGAAGTCCAAAAACAAGTAGAAGTCGCTTGGATTGTGTAATACTCACACAATGAGCATGAACTAGCATGTGGAGAGCATGAGTGACCACTTCATATTCTTTCCTTCAATCTGTCAATCTTAGGGTATTTTTGAATTCAAAATTTTTCCACCTTTTCGCTTCAGTTGGACGTCACTCAAGCATAAATAGAGGTGTCATGATTTTGTAAAGGGTTATATGATAGTTTGACACCGCCACATGGCGTGCTAACCACTTGACAACTTGATGTGGCGGCCACGTGATGACGAGTCAGCAAAAATAATATTATTTGGTTAAAACGCAGTTGAAAAAGAAATTTGAAAATTAAAATAGGTTTTGGGGGAAAGTTTGAATTGTCAATCTCTCTGTGTCGTTTAATATATGTGGTGTTTGAGTGTCTCTAGCATTTACCTTATTGTGATCCTTTGCGGTGAGAGTCTTTGTACCGTTCATCTTCTCCAATGGTTTGTTGTCGTTTATGGTGAGGGTATGCCTGCCTTTCATGTGCAAGCTTTCTCCATCTCTCCCAATCTCCAATCTCGTACTACAATCTCACTCCGTTTTTTCAAGATGAAAAATCCTAAACCTTATCTCATGGATAATCTCATCGATTCTTCTTTTACGATTTCAAGTTCTTGTCTTTGTTCTTCTTCCTTTGACGACAGTGTTCTCTGATTCTAATTTTTTTTTTTGTTTCTCCCAATGATGGTGAATTTTACTCTAATCAGTCACTTAGTGAATTTTCCTCCACCCTCTTGAAGGTCAATCCGCCTTACTTTCAAGATTAATTTGAAACACAATATGATAATACAATTTTGTCCTTTGCCACATAAACAAGAGCTACCAGGTCAGAGTTGTCAAACGCTAGTATTATTTGAAGAGTTGTCAAATAATAAGTTTATTTTTGTAAATTTAACTTGGAATGAGTAAGGAAATGCAACAAATTTAGTACTTCAACTTATTCTTGAGTTATATCTAGAATAGTCTTCTTTCTACATTCTACCTAAACTCTTCTTAATTGAGTTGACCTAACATTTTACTAGACTTATTTTTCTATTTTATTTCAAAATCAAACCATGTTTCTAATTTTTTATATGTGTTCGTCAACTTCTACCATTCTGCATTAAAAGATAAACTCTAAATATAAGAAAATTCTATAATAAACATAAAAGAGGATCTAATAAGTAACATATACTTTTTCTTTTTTTTTAGTGTATTTTTATAATTTTTTCTCATACTTTTTGAATCTCTAATATGTAATGCTTTAATTTATTTCAATGTAAGCGAGGTTAACTACAAAAATAGAAAAATTATGTCCATAGTTTTTCTTCTTAATTAGTAACATAGTTAATCTCATACATGATTTTTGTAAAAGTATATATATAATAATTCTTTATACATATAATATATATCATTTATTGATTTTAGATGGCACCGCTTCTTAAAATCTTTTCAAAACATTTATAAAAGAAGAAAAATCAAAACTCAGACATTACACAATCATTGTCTAACTAGTTAATTTCATCTTTATAGAAGATAAATAATTTTTAACTAAAAAATAAACAATTAATTACTGCTATATATTTATTTTTGGGAGAAAAAATTACACTGAGACAAGTCCATAAAATAAATAAAAGAGATAAAGTTTTAAAGAATCATAAATAATTAAATGGTCAAAATGAGTTGAAAAAGACTAAATAATAGGTTTTAGCGGCATGATAGAAAATTGGTAATAATTCATACAATAAATCAATAACAAAAAAGGAAAGACACACCAGGAGATACAACTATAATCTAATATAAATATCGAAAATTATTATTATTAAAAAATAGGAATCTTTTATTTTGTTGACCTTTAAAAATCTAAAGGTCACATTTCCCACAATACCCTCACACAACTGTACTCAGACATGTCCTCCGTTTCTTGAAGCCAACAGGGGAAAATCGGAAACGGCTTGTCGCATACCGTAATTTCGACAAAGAAGAAAAATCCAAAACTCTAATTAACGGCGCCATCACAGTTCCCGTTTTGCAAACATCAGTGACACAGCACAATCTAGGGTTCGTTATTCTATCCAATTTAGAAGCTCTTCTCCGAAGTTTGCAATAATTTCGTTTCGCACCCTAAATTTTCGATCCATTTGGACAACCTTGTGCTCCCATTACGACAAGCTTACCTTAAGGTACTCTCCTTCCTCTCTCGCTCTCAAACTCTGCGCAGAGTCAAGTTGGACAGGCATTTTGTTATTATATTTTATTGGGGATTTCTGTGAAATTTGATGTGTGGTGGTTAAGATTGCGTTAGTTATTAGCTGGTAGAAGTGTATAATTGAAACCCTATCTTAGTACGTATCTGTAAATTTGTGGCAGGAAAGGGGCACAGATTGGTACGTTTTGTTTGGAAACTGCTATTATTTTTCTGAGATTGGACACTTCATGATTCTCCGTTTTGTTCTGTTCTTTCTGCCTTCTCGTTCCTTTGATGACTAATTGTTTGTTCATCACCTTGCATTTGAGTGCAAAATTTTCATATTTACATTTCATGTTGTTCCTGTAAATCTGGATTTTCATTGACCCTCGTTTGGCTTCTTTGTGTAACATAAGAGCTTGTGCTCGCCAACATGCCTGTTGTTCTCGTTTCCTTTCTCGGCCTTCGTTAGTCTCTTTTTATTGTGATTGGACTTGCCTGTCAATGTTGATAGTTATGTAGTCATTGTCCCTTTAATAAAAGTCTATCACCTTATAAGTCTTTGACTCGTCTCATTGCACGGCTTCCACTGAGATTCATTCGTTGCAACCCCTTTGTTTGGCCTTTCTTTTTGTTTCCTCCTTTCGATATGTGTATACTTCTTCCTAGGATTTCTTCTGGCCTCTGTGCCTTCCTCACAGTTGCCTCACGAGCTTGTTTCATTAGTTTCATAAGATGCCTCGGGGAAAAGCAAATTCTTCATCAGCTGCTAAGCCATCTGACTCTGAGAAGCCTGTTGAATCTGATGAGAAGGTTGATTTTGAGGAGGAAAATGATGCAGAGGAAGCAATGGAAGAAGAAATTGAGTATGAAGAAGTAGAAGAAGAAGTGGAAGTGGAAGAGATAGAAGAGGAGGAGGACCCAGAGGAGGTAGAAGTAGAAGAGGAAGAGGAGGAGGAGGAGGAAGAGGAAGAAGAAGAGGAAGAGGAAGAAGAGATTGAAGAAGTGGATGAAGATGATGCCATGCAAAACCATAGCAGTGATGAAGCAAAGGTGGAAGCTGAGGATGAGAAGAAAAAACATGCCGAACTCCTTTCTCTTCCTCCTCATGGGTCTGAAGTATACATTGGTGGCTTTCCTCATGATGTCTCAATCGAGGATTTGAAATCTTTTTGTGAGAGTATTGGGGAAGTTGCAGAGGTAAGTCTGTGCCATTGTTTCAGTATTGTGCTCATGCTTATTTACAGTGTCATCCACTAACTTGTATTTTTGAGGAAAACAGGTTCGAGTAATGAAGGGAAAGCATTCCGGGGAGAACAAGGGATTTGGTTTTGTGACATTTAGAAGTGTGGAATTGGCTTCTAAAGCCATTGAGGAGCTGAATAATACTGAGTTTAAGGTAATATGTTAATCTCAGTCATTAAGCATTCATAAGTGATATTCCTTGTAATTTGGTTGCTTTGTTATTGCTACTCTACTATTACAAACATTGCAGATGCTTTATGCAGATATTCTTAGCGTAATTCAGCACATGTTTGATTCCTAACTGTGTTAATGATCAATTCTTTAAGGGTAAAAAAATAAAATGTTCTACATCTCAAGCCAAACACCGTCTCTTTATTGGCAATGTTCCTAGAAGCTGGGGTATGGAAGATCTGAGGAAGATTGTATCTGAGGTTGGACCTGGAGTTACTGGTGTGGAACTTGTCAAGGTATGGACTTTTCTGTTGTGCTGTGCTTTCCATTTCCACATTAAATTATAAGTGTCTAGGGATTTTTGTTATAGTCATTCCTATATCGTCATAGAAGTCATGCTTTGCAAGTCATGCTTTGCAAGCTTTATTATTCTGCTTTTTCATTATGCCCGCCTACATGTACACAAGAGTTAGCATTGTGGTTTTCTTATTTAAATGCTCTTATATGTCTGTTTGTTCAATCCTTTATTTCAGGATATGAAGAATACCAACATCAACCGTGGCTTTGCTTTTATTGACTATTATAATAATGCATGTGCTGAGTATTCTAAGCTAAAGATGATGAGCCCAACATTTAAGCTAGGTGAGAATGCTCCAACAGTGAGCTGGGCTGATCCTAAAAATGCTGATTCCTCTGCTGCATCTCAGGTTTTGACTCACATGTCTTCCTTCTCTTAAGCTCGGTTGATAATTGATAGCTATGGTTAAAGTTATACAAACATTTTAGCTGACTTATCCGGTACACAAGTTAGCTGTTTTGGTGTACCAATACATTAGGATAAACCCTTGTAGGAGACTTTGTTATATTATCAATTTCAGATTTCCATTTCTGGGTTAGTGAAAACTAGTTTGTATTGCTGGAGAGATGGAAGTTAAGGTTTTCTTATTGAGAAAGAAATGGAGGATAAAATGGTATTCTTAAAGGTGACAGCAATTGAGGATAACCACCTTTTAATGGGAACTGATAATAACTGGCATGAGCAGTCATGAACTGTTAGATGCTAGTGTAATAATATTTGTCATGTTGGCAGTTATGGGTGGAAATTAAGGATTAATACTGTATTGTTAGAATATGTGATAGAAAATAACTCACCCTGTGTCAGCTGTTCTGTATTAGAATTAGATACTACCGTGATGACAGTTATTCGTAGAGAATAATTTATGGCAGTTATTAGTAGCAGTAGAGTGTGTAATTAGGCAACAGAGGTTGTTATCTGCAGTTTGTTTGCCAAGAATAATACTCTGTAAGATGTCTGTTTGACAGCAAGTGCATTGCTACATTGTTTGTGATTTCATGTTCAGCGTGTTGGTTCACCAATTGGTGTTATATCACCTTTAGATTCCAATGTTTTGAAGATCAAGAAGAGGAGGGTTGTTGGAATTCAAGTAACAACCATTAGACGCAGATAACAAAAATAAAGAATAAGGTTAAATGATCAAGATCCACAACCATTGTTGTGGGCAGAGAAACAAAAAATGAAGCAAAATCAGTGAGAGAAGCAGATACTGAAACAGTCAGGATTGAGGAAGATGTTGGTCAACCATTGGAAAAGGAGTAAGAGTGGAAATTTTGGGTTAAAGCAACTGTCTTCAACAGAAAATTGCCCTAGGACAGTGCAGTGGTAGTCCTTCTGGATAGCATGCAATGCTGAATCAGACTGGAGGGAACAAGTGACAGCCACGGAGGTTTGGGTCCATGCAGTCCGGTCAACCCTCTACTGTCAACCCCCAGACTGACTTGGATTGACCATGCAGGCTAATGGATCATCAACATTAGGCGATCTTTGGATCTCATGTATGCTGCTGAATCTTCCTATGCCAGAACTACCAGAATTGGTGCACAGACAACAGGAAGAGACTAATTGGACAGAGACATCATGGGAGATGAGTTTCAGGTTTTAGGAACTTGGTAGCAGAATAGTGATAGATTACGGTCGTGGAGGATCTTACTTCTTTGATACTGTGATGAAAAAAATAGTAATTTTGGGTTAGAAATAGTTTTTGGGCTCGGTGCATCTTTCTTTATATCATGGGTGCATTGAATAATACTTTGAAGAACTAGTCAAGGACTAATTACAACTACTCACTACTTTTGAAACTATAGTTGACTAATATCCTAACATGAGCTAATAATGGATGTTGAAACAGTGTATTTAGCTTTAAAGGAGCTGTCAAATAATCTATATTATAACTTAGTACATTGAGTGCAAGAGCTAATTAATAGTATTAAGTATTCAATCCATTACTACGGTCATTGTTATAACTTACAAGCGACTAATATTCTATCATACGCTATATGCTACTGAATCTAGACTACTATGCTGTTGAATATGGACTATATTTCAATCGTTTCTATCCTAGATGCATTGCTCTGTAAACAAAGAATTGAATACAGTTGCATGTGGGTGAACAGGTGAAGGCAGTATATGTGAAGAACCTGCCTAAGAATGTAACTCAGGAGCAGGTGAAGAAGCTTTTTGAACGTCATGGGAAGATAATAAAGGTGGTTCTTCCACCAGCAAAGTCTGGACAGGAAAAGAACAGAATTGGCTTTGTACATTTTGCAGAGAGGTCAAATGCTATGAAAGCACTGAAAAACACTGAAAGATATGAATTAGAAGGTGGCATATTGTCCAACCTTTTGTGATTGTTTTCTGAATGTTCGTCAATATTGATTAGCTTTGGTCTATGTTTCAGGTCAACTTTTAGAATGCTCTTTGGCAAAGCCACAGGCTGAGCCAAAGTCTGCAGTATCAAACACACAGAAGCCGGGACCAGGATTGCTTCCAAGCTATCCACCACATGTCGGTTATGGTTTGGTTGGGGGTGCCTATGGTGCACTTGGTGCAGGATATCCTGCTCCGGGTCTTGCACAGGTCACATTTTTTGCATTTGTTTTTCCATTAGACATCTTTGGGTTGTTTCCAGATCTAACATTACTATATTATGGTCTTTATTTTGTGTTAACAGAAATCATTATATTGATGCTAAATAATGGAATTATAGAGCTACTAACTTCTACAGAATCTAAATCCTTATTGCATTGCATTTAAAGATGTTTAGTACATTTTAAATTCCATTAGAAATCATGCATATTAATATCTAAGCAGTACTATGTATGTGCTATGATCCATTATCACATCTATTATCTATTAATCTGAGATTCTGATGGGTGGAGTTGTATCTGCTGCAGCCCTTGCTATATGGAGGAGGTCAAGCTCCAGGTGGAATGGCCATGATGCCCATGCTTTTGGCTGATGGACGAATTGGATATGTCTTGTAAGTAGAATTGTTGCTCTAAATGTATTAAACTTGTTATATCATTATGATGTTTTGTATGAAATTCCAATTGAAGAATGCGACACCTAATTGCCTGAATCCAGGGCCTGAGAATGTATTTCATTATGCAGGCAACAACCAGGAATGCAGCCACAAGCGCCGTCCTCACATCATAGAGGTGGCCGGAGTGGTGACGGTGGCGGTGGTGGTGGCAACAGGAATGCTGGCAGTTCTAGTAAGGGAAGATACAACAATGATGGTGGTCAAGGGCGCAGATACCGCCCATATTAGTGGGTCTAGATATAGATAGTAGCACCCCCTTCTCCCAAATGTATGTACTTGGGGCTTTATAAAGCTCATTTATTCCACCAAAATGTGCTGCATATTTTTTAATTAAAAATTTATTCAGTGTAGATTAAGTGTTGATGTCAAAGCGTTTATCCTGTAAGTTGAATTCTTCCTGTGTTGATAATTAATCAGTTTAACACTTGAGACATTTTTTAACGGAAGAAAACTGATGCAGTCCTTTGCGTATCATAATATAAAACCCAATGGTATATCTCATCAACTGTCATAATCACTGTTAATAGCCCACTGATTTAATTTTCCATGGATTTGTTATTTAATATACGCTTATATGGACCCATTATATTTAAAATACAAAATCATTACAATTAAAATTATGTACAAAGGTTCTTAATTGGTGTCACCGTCAAGAATTTATATTCGAACTCCTATCATGGAAATTATAGTTAAGTGTAATAAGTGTAATATCTGGATCGTGAAAAGGCTACAAGTAATAAAGTTTATGCGTAGCCAAGTATCATAGCTCAGACGCATTCTTCCTGCACCTCCTCTATGTATTCTGTAAAATTACTATACTATTATCGATGAAAAAAAAATTAAACAAAATCTATATCCCCTAATCTTTTTTGTATTTTGATGGTATATCCAAAATACAAAAGTTATCTTTTTTATTTTGGTTTCATCAATCCGAAATATAAAAATTTATTCTAAATTATATAATTTAGAATGTAATTTCTTTCGTATTATAAATTTTACCATCTGAAATATAACTTTTTTTTTAGATTATATAATCTAAATTACATAAATTATATTTCAAATTATATAATTTAAAATAAAAAAATATTTTGGATTTTTTAATTTAAAATATACTAATTGAAATACAATACATAGATTTTATAGTTCAAAATAAAAAATTATTTTAAATTGTACAATCTAAAATAAAAAAGATATATTTCATTCTAAATTGTATAATCTAAATAAGTATTCAGTATTTTGAAAAGCTATGAGGGTACACGTGTCCATAACTCATACCAAGGTAAGAGAGAGAAAGTGAGTAGAAAATGGGCTATCAATAACTCAAATTATGGTAGCGATAATTTGTGGCTTTTGCTTGCTGCACCTCATAATTGCTGTCTGCACTCTGTAGTACAGGTCAAAAGACCAAAACACCCTTGACCTATTCTTCCTCCATTCCCTTCGTCCTATGGGATTTCTGATTTGCACGATACAGTTGTTTTTTTCCACCTGCATTGATGTTGTTGGACCATTGCATTGTCGCGGTTACTCCGTTGTTTTCTTGAAACAACATGTGAGTGTGTGTATTTTTTTTTCTTACTTTCCACAATCGTGTTTGTAGGAATTTTCTGAATTGATCATTCGAAAAGACTCCCAATTTTTTTTTTCAGAGAATTAGGGTGCATAATTAGTGTTCTTAATTAGTTATTTTAGAATAACTTTTTCAGAATCAGCATTCTGAAAAATTGTTTTAGAATGACCTGGAACATGTGTTTAGAATGTTTACCGTGAAAACATGTTCTTAAATGAACACTCTCTAAAATAATCCATTAAGAAAATGTTTCTGGATTGTGTTTAGGGTTTTATTTTTGAGTTTATATTAAGACTTTACTAGATGATATTTAGACTTTTGTTTTGTGTTTGGAAATAATCATAATTAGAACAAGAGGAGGTAGTTCTCAATCTAATCTTATGCAAATTTTGTTAATATACTTACCGAGGAGGACTTGTGGATACATCATTATATATACTTCAAACATATCAATAAGATGATATGATATGTCAGGATGAAATGATATAAAATTATGTTAATATACTTGAAAATATGTCAATAAGAGGAAACAATATAAAATTATTTTAATATACTTGGAAACATGTCAATTTTATTTGATAGAAGTCTTCATCCATAATAACTTTGCTTCAAAAAAAAAAAAAAAAAACTTATAAAAAAAAAAAAAAAAACCTTATCAAAAATGAAACGTAAGTGTAAAAAAAACTAGAACTAAACAATTCTTTTAATTTTTGGAATACTCAATATAAATTTTGAAATGGTCAATCCTAAATGACACTTTCCAAATTAAATTATTGTTCCAAAATACACTTTTTGGAATGATCTACAAACATGAATTCTAAGAAGGTTGTTTCGAAAGTTTCTAAGTTTTTCCTTTCAGAAAATTAATATCGATGTTCTGAGACGTGTTTTCAGAAAATTATACATCTCTTATTCAAGGAAACTCGTTTATAATTTGAGTTTTCAAAACATATTAAAGGAAATGTGTTAAAGAGTGTATTAAAGTAAGTTCTTTGAGATCATCCTGCAATCTTGTGTATACAGTTTTCTCTGTTCAACTTCTTTGTTATACCCATTGTGAAAGAATGTAACTCAAATATTTAGTTTCCTTCCTTACCTAAATGTTCCTGTCATCAAGGATGTAAGGGGTGTTTTATTGAGAAACAATCAAAAGGCTATATTGATAATACCGAGTAAGTAGGATCCAATTGACAAGGAGTCATGCAAGTTATCAGTATACAAAATTTAAAGCCCTTGTTCAGTCATAACTTAAGGCACTTGCCTTCATCCCTGTGAATAATTGGTCTCATTGATTGTCCTCACCCTCATCTTTATCAGAACCCTCCCCTTTATCAGATGACTCCTCGTTATTGGAGGCTTCAGCCTTATCAGATGACTCAGCTTCCACTTTCCTTTTCTTTCTCGACTCATCTTCTTTTCCCTTTGACACTGCCGTTTTCTTTCCAACATTCTTCTTCCTAAACTCTGTTAACAATGAAGAAAAAGTGTTGAAGTGGGCTACAATTACAGACACAGAAAATTACCTCTTCCAAAACTAACTGTCTGTCAAGTGCAAACACTAGTCAAATCAATACAATTATACAACTAAATATATCAGATATTTCCAATATGAAAAATAAATAACATAAATCTTATTAGACATTACTAATGCAAACCATTACAAAGTATTGTCTTGTATCCTTCAAAAGTGCAATCCTTCTCCTAGTCTCCCACTGTATACATGTTCTTGTCTATGAATAAAATAACAGATTCTCCTAACATCTTTGAACCAAATATTTTCCACTGCACTTCATGTGAATAATAGTGTTTGGGTTGGCATTAGGAGTCTTGGACCCACGTTTCAAACGTGAAAAAAATTAAAACTACTTAAAGTAGCTTCAACTTGAAAGTGAATCATGAATCCACAGTTAACTTGACAAGCCACAACCAAACATGCAGTAAAAGTAACAAATTCTCAGGTTCCTCTTCAAATCTTCAAACCTAATACTTTCCACTACACTACCTAATCGTTCTTTTTTAGCACAAATGCAAAGGAAAAAAGTTATTAATAAGCCAGGATCATATCTTAAAGCTGATAAAATAAAACAAACTGAGTCTCAATAAAGGAGTCAAACAAACTAGAATAAGAAGAATATCCAAGTTGGACATATAATGGAGATTCACTCATATATATCTCATCTGGCTCCTCTATCCACGTAGAGAAAGAAAGAGAGCATATCAAGTGAGAGGATTTTCATTATGAGTGACCCAAAGAAGTAAATCTTGGCCATTGAATCAAACCACAAAAAGTTAAGATTTACTTAGTCATGATTTGAAATGGTCATTTGATCATTAAACAACTTTCAATCCTAACCATCCTCTCAGCCTCTCATGTCACAATGTTGGGACTTTTAGAACAAGGTGATTTCCCAAGAACTTGACAAGTTCCTAAAAATAAATCAGAGGTGTAGCACTGATCTTTGGAGTGAACCAAGACATTTTAAGTGACTAAAAGTAATCTACCTTCAAGGGAAGCTTTTAGAGGACGAACAAACTCAGAGAACTCGGTTTCTTCAAGAGCTTTGAAAACATCCTCTGCACTGATAATCTGCCTCTTTGACTCCTTACATATGTCATTGGCCCTGCACCACACCCATCGCATAACCCAAAGTCACACACATTCATATCATATCATTACAAAAAAAAAAACACCCATCACTGTTCTGCTTTCTCTATCTAAATAAATTTCCTATTTTTATTTTCTTCCACTGTTCAAATCATCATCTATTAATCAATAATAATCCAATTCGAGTACTACGTTTTCTAATTAGGGGAAAAGGATTCAAACATCAAAATTGAGAATTTCTAGTGAAATTAATTTCGGAGAGGAGGTTCGAGGGCTTACGTGGCCGAAAGGTAGTGGATGAAGATCCTACCGCTTTCTGAGAATGCCAGAAGACCATCTTTGCTGACGGAAATTTCTCCTTCTTCAGAGCAACGGGACAATTTATCCTTCACAACACGGCGCACGATAGAGCGGGGCAGCTCCTCCGCCTCAGCCATTCAGTTCTCTACTCGGAATTGGGAATTGGAATGAACTTAGGGTTAGGGTTTTGTAGTTATACCTCTTTTCCCGCCATTATCAATTCCTCTTTACCCATACAATGGGGCGGACATGGTCTTTTTTATGATATGGGAAATTATAATAGCTATTAAAATTAAAACTTATATTTAACGCACATGAAAAATAAGATAAAATATATATATTTTGTAGATGTATATAAATTAAATACATTATAAAATAAACCAGTAACTAAAAAGTTTTGAGGAAAGATATCAATGTATAGAAGAATTAAGTGTGGTGGTAAAAAAAAATATAGATAATAATGAATTTTATTAATAACAGAATCAAAATATAACATATATTCCTTTAATTTTTTTAGAATCACATGTAATGAGGATAAGAGGCATATAATTTTTAATTTAATATATATTGAACAGGGACCATTTAAACTATTTGTTAGAGTATAAATCATTAGTGTATTGTATTGTAATGTTGTTAGATCGTTGTTCGTTTTAACAGTCTAATGTATACTCTATTCTTGGTTCCATTGTTATAATTTTTTTTTTCTGTTATTTTAATTCCAATTTTTCATTATTACTAGTTTTTAATTTCAATTTTAAAATTTTTAGTTCATTCTTTTTTTTTTTCATTCAGTTATTTTCAATTTTGATCTTTCAGTTTTCTTGTACTCTATTTTATGTTTCACGAATTCCTTTATATCCAAACGTAAAAAAAATACAAAATATTTAAATAGTGTTTCTAAACACAGCTTTAGCAACAACTAAACAAATTTAAAAACGTGTTTCTATTCTCGACTTTATGAAAAAAATAAAATTAAGAAGGTATTTCTATTCACAGTTTTATGAAAAAAACTTAAAAGCACGATTTAGCCATTCACGTAATAAACACATTCGTCCATGATGCAAATTTGCATCACTTTGGTAAAAAAACCTATTTATTTCGATTAAGATAATGATAATTACTACTGAACTTAAATTACCATTTCTAATAACAAAATGGAATCATGATAATTAATAATTAACTATAAGAAAGTATTGTATAATAAGTCTCAATAATTTTAAAAGTGATTTAGAAAAATAATGCAAATAATTAAAAATCGAATGTAACTAATTAAATGAAAACAAATTTCTTAATTATTGAGTTAATTGGTTAAAAGATAAAAAAAAATGAAAAATTGTTTGTGTGTGTTGGGTGATAAATTGTTGGTTTAAATGGCTTCCACAAAATCCAATAAACATCATAGTTCTCTTATTTTCTGAAAATTAACAAATAAGCTAATAGTTGTTACAAAAATCACTATACTCTTTTTTACACCTCCAATTTCTGGGATTTATTTTGGTTATTGATAAAAGTCTATGAATGGTTTTAACAATGATATATCTTCCATCTACATGGACAAACAAAACCACTAACTTCATGTGAAGTATAGGATTTTCCTTGGAAAAATGAAAAGAAAGTTGAGCTGATTTAGTTTCCTCTCCCTGCAATCAAAACCAATAACATGTACTCAAATAATTTGACTTCAGAGATTTATATTCAAAGCAGTAAAAAATCTGAAGAGGAAAAAACAAAGTATAATGCTTTAACAATATTTAAGCACAGTTTGAAAGATCTCTGAGTTATAATGCTTTAACAATTGCTAAATCTAATTACATGACAAAAAAATGTTACACATTTAAAACATGTTCTTATGGGTTTTTTATTTTCACTTTATTGTTTAAAACATGTTGCATCAATACTTTTGTTTACCAATTATACTAATCAGAAAAAAGTGGCCTTTTTAATGCACCAAAAGTTCAGGTACCATAGGAATCATGGAATCAGTGTTTGTTCCAGTGGATGCTTTTTTACCTGTCAATTATCTTATCAGATTTGGTGTGTTATAAGGCTATAACCAATGCATTCATACAACAATTCACTTTAGGGTCAGGACCATGCCATTTTCATGTCCAAAAACTATCAACAGCTAGTGTTGTGAAAATATTCCTCATGATTTTCATGAATAATTCTTGATCAGGTTCCTTGATTGAAAGTTTTAGCCACTAAAATATATGATATGCAAAGACATAATTATTCAACACTTCTTTTGACATTGGAACAGTTAACACAACTCATGAGCATGAACATGACTTCACCATAGGAAAAATTAACTTTTTTTAATGTCTATTCCCACTTCAAGTCTGCTAGGTATTTTTCATTAGCCTAGACTCTTTTTGAAAAATAGATATTCTGATCTTTGGTCAGTTAAGATATCACTGCATCCTGCATCTGAAATATTGGAAAAAATAGACTTTTGTCACACTGAAACAATACTCTTCCATATTCACTGTATATTTCATACTAATGGTTTGGATTTGATACATCAATCATTGAAAAGAGATGCATGCCATGGGAAGATGACATGTATGATTAAGAAAAAAATATGGGAATTAAAGGAGGAAATTATTGGAACAAGAGGGAGATATATGTTAGATAAGACTAAAAAATCACAACCATGGATAAAACTTATGGGGCTTGAAATTCTAACAAGAGGTTCTGAGGGCTTTTCTTTTTAATATGATACAACTGATTTGGACTTTTGTATAGCTGAAGACAAGAAGAATATCATTCACAGAAAGATTCATAAGCATGATTACAAGTGGAGAGATAAGGAAGATGGAGACTCGTTATCTTATTTTAATATTCAAAAGAGTAATGAAGGTTTTCTTGGGGTGGTTAAGGTCGGCACAAGAGTCCACTTGTGGCATGCATGAATTGGACAGCATTTGACAGATTCTACTTTATTTGATATTTTGGCAGAACCTTACTATAATAATGTTCCAAAACTTTCCCATTAAATTATTTTGTTACAATTTGTAACTGCCTTAACTAGAAAGTGAATATTAAAGTGATGACATCAAAATACATTTCCCTTTGAAGCCTTGGACTGAACTTTCTCACACAACCATATATTTTTTTTCTTCTGAAGTCCAACCATATCATTTTTAATTTGCTGACATGTTAGGATGAATGAATGAATGACATGTTAGCATGTGACCTATAAGGTTTGAAAAAAAATATCAAAAGCCCTATACTTGCATTGTATGTTATATCATTTTAACTCACTTTTAGTTTTAGTACTCATGTATCCCACAAATACTGAAACAGTAATTGGAGAAAAAACCAATTTCCTTGAAAGTAAAATTCAAGGAAAATTGTTCAAAAGGAAAAGAAAAATACATGAACAAAATCAACTTTTCCTCACCTTAATAGCTTTGTATGACAAGATATGAGGTATGAAAATTCCTCTGTTTTCCTATGAGACTTCCCTTCTTCTGATCACCATCTTGAAAGCTCCAAAGCAAAGATGAAGCTTGTAACTATACATACAAAAAAATTGACTGACAAAATCTGCAGATTAAGAAGATGGAAACATCAGATATATTAGAACTACTGAATCAAAATATTAAAAAAAAGATGAATTTTTTTAGAAGCAGGTTAAACTTCCATCATGTGTCTACTTACATTGGATTTAGCTGCCATAGGCATCTGTGGAAGATAACCCTTCAATCCAATGTTATAAACTGGAGTACCATTAGGATAGTAAAGGCCATAGTTTCTCTCTGATGCTGGACCGGGCTTCAAGTCCTCATTAAAAAGTGCAAAGACATATATATCAATAGGAACCGATGGTTTTGCAGGAGTGCCTTGTTTCTGCTCTATCCTTTTGAGCAAGTTCCCATTATACAGTGCTGCATTCTGTGGTGTAGCTCCAACCTCTTCAGGGTCACCATTAGAAGGCCAACCAGTCTCAGAAATCCTCACTTGAATGTCATCATGCCCCATTTGTTTGATGGCAGCATAGACAGCATCAATTTGAGCATATAACATGTTGTCATAATGCAAATTGGTATTTGGATCAACCGTGCCTTGATTTGGCTGAAAAAGCACATACTCTAAGGGGACCCCATTAGGGTCATCTTTGTATGTAAAGAAAGGGTATGCATTGATGAGGAAAGGTGAGTTGATTTGAGCATGAAAGTCAAGAAGGGGTTGGACATATTGCACAAGATCTTCCCTAAAAGCCCCAGATGAAGGAGGGTAGGAACTGGATAGTATGTTGAAGGAATGAGCGGTTGTGACAGTAACTTGTTGGTCTAGTCCAAGATTAACAAGGGCATCATGCACAGTTTTCATTGCTGGGAGAAGGTTCAACATTAGCTGAGTATCATTGCTATTGAACACCTCATTTCCCACAGTGATGCAAGTGATTTTGGTCTGTGAGAAGTAAGGTTGGACATGCTGCTGAATCCAAGTTTGAGCTTTGGAAGGGTTTGTCATGTTCTCTAGGTACTCATTTCCAAGTCCTACAACAAATTCCACATTGGATTCTGAGAAGGCGACTAAAACATTTGGATCAGCATCATACAGTTTGATCCTACTCACATTCAAAGATTTTATAAGAACAGCCACTTGAGATGGAAGAGGTAAATTGTTGGCTATCTGTCCGTAGTTGATTCCATAACCAAGGCCATGGATTTTCACTAACAAATCTGTAGACACATTTGGAAGAGAGAAAAAAATCAGCTTAAAATGCTTAATGCAGTTTAACTTGCACAAATGATCAAACATTGAATCAACAAAGCTCTCTAAGTCAGATTAAACATTGAGGAGAATGGACACTAGTCCAAGTTGAGAGAATAAGGAAGCTAAAATAACGGTTGATTCCTCATATGAAGCTATTCTGATCAGAACAACTCAATAGGGGTAGATAGAATGTTCCATTTCCAAAGTGAGTGGTATAATAAGACTATCCTAGGTAACAAAAAATTTGTTTTCTTTCCTTCTCTTTTCTTTTTCATCCACTCTCCTGGAATCAAATGGAATCAAGCACAAGTAGACAAAGCAGATAACAAACCCGAAATGGAGAGAAGAAACAAAAGCGTTGAAATGAAGAAGGAACAACTTCTTATCACTGATCTCATCATCATCATCATCATGGCAAGGACCCCAACTGAGAGCACCACAATTTTAGGCACAGAAACTGAGATACTGCAACAGTTGGCCACCAGATACAGCTTTTCATTACATGTGAGAATCAGAGCTTTTCATATAGTATATACATACACACTTATATACATATATATTAATCATTGTTAAATGAGAATCAGGGTTCTATTTCCAAGGGCTTATTTGCATCATTCTCACAGTACTGTTACTAAGATAGATAATAAAACAAAACAACATGCATTTAACACACTACCTCTTCTTATTTTGTAAACAAGTATGAATAGTGTAAAAGGGTAACCAATAAATAATGTACAGATATGACGTGAAGAAAGATGAGAAATGGAAAACAACAAAAAGTAAGTAAAATAAAACAAAAATGCAGACTCTGTAGATGAAGCCTGATTCACATTTTGTTTTTTCTATAATTGTTACCTCTACTGATAGAAAATTAGATACAATAATAATTTAATCAATAATAATGATCTTTTATTCAAATAAAGCTGAACTCAATTTCACCCTTCTTTGACATAAAAATAACTAGTCTCCTAAAGAATGACATCTTTTACCAATTACAGAAAGCTTGTATATTAAACTATCTTACAAGGCTAGAGTTTCTTTTTCTTCTTTATTTATAATGTATTTTTTTTATTATAGCAACTTGCACCATACAAAATTAAATGCCCTCTCACATGGCTACAGCTATGGTCAGAAAGTAACATGCATCACCATGTCATGAAGAATAGTTATGTCTTCCTCAATCCATATACAAAGAATAGTGTATTAAAACTAACCTAAACGATCTATTCTCTCACAAACTCAGGATGTAATAAGAACACAATCTTAATAATATTGGAAATCCCAACTAAAGAAAATTCTTAATAGTTTATAAATAAATACAAATCTTACTATATAAATTAGTTTTATAAAATTAAATTAGGTTTTACTTAATATTAAAAACTAATCAATAAAATTGTTGGACGTTAAATCTGCCACTAAAATGGCCAGAAATTAATTAGTTAATTACTAATTAAGTAATATGATAAAATAATGTTAATGGTTTTATATTAAAATGAAAATGCTTACATTATTGTTAGTGAAACGCACGTGCTGAGCAAAAAGGGCTCCATGAAAGCCGGCTGATCTACCTTCGAAGTGGCACGTGTTTGCTGCTTTGTGAAAAACGAATTTTCGATCTACGTAATTGGATCTACTCATTCATTATACAAAACCTAAAATTGTAAAAGTTATTTTCTTTTATAAAAAAAAATCCATTTTAATTCTACAGTAATTCTTGTGCTAATGGTCATGTGTTCATGGCCATCACTTTTGTCATTGGATTTAAATTGATTAGCCATTATAATGGATTAGAATTGTCAAGACGATATCAATGATAATATATTATTCACACAAACACGTTTTATGATTTTGATAATTAGAAATACTATTAAGTTTTAATAAACTGATTATCTATTAAGTGAGTTTAATAAAACAATTAACAAGACCATAAATAAAATTAAGATTAGTTTTTACAAGATTATCACAGTGGTTATTCTATACATGATTTCCATATGAAGTTAAAAAGATAAAAATATTTAAAAGGAAAATACATGACTAAAGACTAAACATATAACAAAACGCAAATTTATGTTTGAATTTCTCATACTGTATTAAAAGTAAATAATACTTATACTCACATTTTTGAGAAAGTTTTTGGCCCCAACATATCAAGTGTGAGATATCTATGTCATCTTCAAAGATTACAGACTTTTACTATATCATATAAGTAATATCAATACATAAGTCACAACATTTTTATTTAAAAATTTATAAATCGAAATACTGGTATGTAGAAAAATCACTACAAGACAATTATAAGTAAATAAAAAATCAGTCATTAAATAATTAAAATCAGTCCCTTATTAAAACAATAACTCATTTAATGACTAAATCATGTTATTTATTATTATTATTTAACCAAATTAGTGATTGAATTTGTAACTAGTGATTAAATTTGTGATCAAATGAGTAACTACATTTGTGATTGACTTTAAAATCTCAATTTTTATTACTAAATTAATCATTAATGTTTTTTTTTTAATTTTTAATTTTATTTTTTTGAAAAATATAAACATGATAAATGTAATATTATGATAAATTGTATAATTTCTTCATAAGATAAATTTGACATAAATATTTTTCTTTCAAGTCAATCATAAAAAAAAGTTTACATAACTAAAACTCAATACAAACAATATAATAGTAATAAAATAAAATCAAATTTAAAGACAATAAAGTTTAATTCATATTTGAGGAAGTTGATAGTCGATCTTCTCCATCAAAATATACAATATTTTGTTATTTTGCTGAATTTTTATATCATTATTAAGGTCATCCCATTTCAGTTTAAACTACAACTAACTTGTTTTTTAATTATTTAATTTCCTCCCTCATGACTTACAAAGATGAGATGAAAATGTAGAATTATCTCATAATTGTAAATAAAATAATGTAAATGGTAAACATGAAAAGTATCATGCTAGTAAGTTTCAAATAATTTTTACCAAATTTCAAAAATGATTATTAAATTAAATTAATAAATGAAACATGATTACAAGTACATATTATTCCATATGTTATATAAATAAGTTAAGAACTTTTCATATTAATTTATTAATTTAATTACTTATTTAAATACAAAAATTAAGATTTCCTATATAAGTGATATTAAAATTGATATTAAGAAGACTTTGATACTCTTAAATAGGATTTTCTCTTATTTGTTCTACATAATTTTGGCTTTCGTGACAAATTTTGTAGTTGGGTTAAGACTATTCTTCATTCAACTTATTTTTCTATTAGGGTTAATGCTGGTCTTGTTAGTTATTTTAAGTATGGAAGAGGTGTTCATTAGGTGATCATCTCCACTCTTCTTCTATATTGTTGAGGGAGCTTTGAGTAAAAGAATTTATCATCTGATGGGCATTGCCAATAGTCCTAAAGATATCTTTATTCCTTCTCATACTTCTTATGTAAATGAAATTTTTGTCTTTTCCAAAATTAATAAGAATAGTCAAAGAAATTATGGTATTTTTTTGTAGTCAATGGCTTAATAATTATAAAGGTCATTTTTATATGACATCACCTTTAATTCCTTCAATAAAATGTGTGTGGGTGCACAAAGTTGTTGTATTTCAAAATAGATGTTAAAACATAAGTGTACTTTAAAATACATGCTGAAATCACAAAAAAAAAATCTAAATAAGTAGCTGGTGGCTGACCTGGTTGAGATTGTTGAGGTGGTTGAGTTGGAATGATTAAGGTTAATGACTGAGAAGGTTGGAATGGTTGAGGTAGTTGAATTAGGTTGGTAGGGCTTGATAGAACAAAAAAGTTGCCAATATATTGAGGGGCATTAGGATGAAGTTGTGGACATGATTTCCTATTGTGGCCAATTTGCTGACAAACAACAGATTTTTTTTTGCATACACCACCTTTTCCTAATTGGGTATTGTCATTTTCTAATTTCCAAGGTCCCAACTTTCTATTCTTTTTTGGTGATTTAGACAACCTTTTTTTAGGTGGTGGCAGTATATCAGGTCATGTTGTTATCTCTCATAAATGTTGATCATTAACTGGATAGATAATTGGGACATAGATTGCTTCATATGTCATATTGGCAATTAGGGATGGAGTCAAGTCCATTTAGATTAAAAAACTTCATTGCAGACCTTGCACATGTCTTGATGTCATTTACCTTGCCCTGTGTGTCTTTGACCTTGTAATATTTGTGTTTCATTTCTTGACAACTTTATTATGTATGTCAGAACTCTTCAAATTTAGATTTTGTCTAATATAAGGCTCCAATTTTCCACTTAACCATTTATTACTTGGTAAATCAACTTTGAATTTCCTATTACTACTATTTATGAACTTAATTTTACTTAGTTGCCAACAACTAGTTAATGGTAAGTGTCTACATAGGCAAACCACTCATACTTTCCTTGTGCTCCGTTACATTTAACACTAACTCTCCTACTATCATACTTCAAAATTTTTAGATTTCTCCCAGAATGAACAACATATATTCTTATTGCATCTTTAAATTGTTCCTTATGAGTAAAATATGTCCCCAATTAGCACTTGAAATCAGTTATGTTTTTGGCATTCTAAATGTACAAAATTAACCAATAATTTGTTGCCCATAATCATCTTGCTCACTCTCTTCCTTATTGTCCAAATCTTCTGAATCCCGCTCAATATGTGACAATCCTTTGTCATTTAAACATATGTCATCAATTGGGTTACATCATCACCCAATGATTGTAAATCATCCTCACAAGTCTGGTTCATAATCTTTCATAGTTGTTTGTCTTGTCCTGTACTTCTTTTCCTCTTTCTCTTGAAAGTACAACGAACCCTACACATATATTCATCAATAGCATATGAACTTCAACATTTCCTTCATTCTATTCATTTTCGACATCACCTTCAACTTCCACATCCACAAGCTCATCAAGTCTTAAAGTATCCTCACTTACACTATAATTTGATTCTTCAGTCGGGTCCCTTAACCAAGAAGAATCTTCCAAAACCTTATCACCTTCATCCACATTCCTACTCTCAGCCTCCTCCACATTATCACTCTCAACTTCGACCTCACCATCATTCATACTGTTAGACTCAGAGTTATCTTAATGACCACTCCCAGCCTCTGCCTCTTCACCCTAGTTATCACAGTTAGCCTTAGCCTTACTCTAAACCCCAACCTCATTATCACATTTAGAATTAGTCTCAGTCTGAACCCCACCCTCATTCCTCCTTTCTACCTCACCCTCTCCCACATTACCACTCTTAGCTTCAAACTCAACCTCATCCCCCCTCCTAGAATCAACTTTATCCTCATTCCCCTGTCCCAAAGAATTACCCTCAACATTATTCCCATGCTTATATTTCCAAATATTCTCAACAATATGAGGTTCAAACATCATGTGTATCATAAATAAATGTACTTCATTATGTCATCATATAATGTTGACCATATTAATTGCACATTGTCATGAGACCATGCGTGCAACCTATCTTCCAACACACAACACCCACCACGAGAATACCACAACTCCTTCACTTAACATACCTCATTTTCTTAAGAATGTCTAATATCTCAAAATAACTCCATTTATCCGAGTCAAATAACTATGTACTTGTTTCACTAACATATTTTAGTTTGTCAATTTTTACAAACTCTTTTCATGGTGGAGCACAACATCAAAAAACCTTTCATACATTACAAATAATAAATATATTTAACTATGTCAAATATAGATTTGCACACAGAAATCAAACAAATTACAAAGCAATCCTTCAATTAAGAAACTAAAAAGGAAATGATAGACCACAGAAAACAAAAATTTTCATATGATGGGACCATAAAACCTAACCAACTCACAAAGTGTAACGAAATTAATAAACTACACAATTAACTACATACAAACAACTAAAACCTAAAATAACAATATTTTAATCTCATCATAAACCCCTAAACTAAGGAATTTCACAACAATTGAAGACTAGTCAATTTAGACTCATCTTACAAAGTGAATATAAAAACACCCTGCTATAATACACAATAATATCACAGTACAAGCTTAATCGTCATCATTATAATGCACAAGATCACTCTTTAAATATCACAAACAATCTTTTAAAAAGAACTCCTAATTCATTCTTCATCAATGTTAAAAAAAAAATGTTTTTTTATCAATAAATATTTACAAAGACCATACATTTTCTAGCCACCTTAAAATATCACATACTTGTTTAGTTCAGCACATTTGTTAGTTAGACTAACAACCTTAATAAGAACGTCTATATTGAAGCATTCTAAACAAAACTAAAACCACATTAAACAAAATAAAAATTAAGGACAAAATTAATTTAGTCATTTATATTGAAACTAAAAGTGATATTAACCCTCTATTTAATTAATAGTTTATTTAAAAGTTAGTTTTCTCAAATATACTTTATCTGCCTAAAAAAATACCTTATGTGCATTGCAACATCTTGATAAAAATAAATCAATTATTGATATACGTGCATGGCAAATCTTGTATAGACTATTTTTTTTTTTTTTTATCGTTGACAGTTAAAATCTCTCTACTCTGAAAAAGTGACACCAACCTTTCAAAAATACAATTACATAATCTTAAAAACTAATATAAACTAAATCTCCGATTCAATTTTAACAATGGCAAACGAAAATCAAATCAATCTTCACATTTTTATTTATTAAACCGACTTTACAGTTAGTTGACAATGCATATATACCAGGCGTACATCTTCAGAACATGTCTGTTTATGTGATTTGGATTGGGAAGAAAAAAAAAAGGTGATTTGGACTGCTTTCAACGTCCTCATGATTTGTTTGCTTTTAGAAAGTCGGAAAATTACAAAATATTCCACTTCACTTTTTTTCTATTTGGCAAAAACATATTCATTCATGCTTGAAAGGTGCTATAAGAGATGCTTCCATCCTTAAAAGTGTGATTACTAATAAGTATGAATTGAAAGTTGTAAACTTTATTTAATTTTAAGATTTTGGGTTTGAAGTATTCTCATGATCTCTCATATAATTTATTCACAATTGTTGAATCTTTCAAGTAAACCCTTCCCTCTTTTTCATTAGGAAAGGGTTGGTGGGGTAGCAACAACCACCATCAATCACCGGAGAAACACCCACCAAGAAAGTTCCTACTTCTGTTATTTAATGTACCAAACACTTTTGAAAATCTCAACTTGCCTTCACCTAATCGGATTAAAGCTATAGTTCAATACTTAACAAGATAACCATGAATTTGAAACTATGTTATCCAATTTATGTTACTTATAATTCCTTTTATCTTTCTATATTAGTTATATACTTCTTTCCTTGCAAACTATACATGTTTTAGCTTAGTACACATCTATTGAAAAACATTAACTATTATATTTTACCCTTGTTTAATGTATCTGTTTTGTAAAATTTAACGCTTTAATAGATAGAAAACCATCAAAATGTTTGAACAAAAGTAAATTACTAAGCCTTGTTTATAATCGCTTTTTCGGGGAGAGGATGAGAGTCCAACTAAGCTTTCATTATCCTTGGGCCTTACCTCCCGGACCCCACCTCATGTTAGAACACGGTGAAGACGCCTTCTTCCTGCACCTCCATAAGTTTTTCCTACACCTCCATATTTTTTAAAATTCCAAAAATATTCTTTATGATCATATAATTTGGAATACAATTTTTGTATTTTAAATTATAATCTAAAATATAATTTTTTTATATTTCATATTATACAATTTGAAATATATATTTTTTAAAATTTAATACAATTTAAAATATAATTTCTATATTTTAAATTGTATAATTAAGAATATAATTTTTTTTATTCAAAATTATACAATCGGAAATACAACTTTTTTTTTATATTTCTGATTACACAATCAAGAACATATTTTTTGATTTCAGATTATGTATTCAGAAAATAAAAATATTAGAAGATGTACGATTTATTTAATTTTTTTATTAAGGGTATAATAGTTATTCTTTAGAGTATACAGGAGTAAAGGAAGAAGACATCAACAGTGAATTAATGAAAGGAAAATGTTAATTTGGCATTACTGTTCACAAAATAGGACACTGTTTTTTATTAATAAAATATTATATATTAATAAAATAATAATATATATTAATATTAAATAGGTGTGAATGATGAATAATAACCCTTGATAGAATTTGGGCTTTGTGAATCATTTATAGTCATGTGAATCTTCTCCTTTAGAAAGACATGTATACATTACTTATTCTGTTCAACGTAGCAACGTCAGCTCTAACATTTCATAACTGAATGAGCACATTTTTTTAGATTAACTATTGACGTATGGAATTTGAGCTCGAAGTTCAATTCCTTTATATACTTAGATTAAGATTTTTTTATTTTTTTGGTGTGAAGAACACTTGATTATAAGTTCTTAGAAGTAGGAACATGATGTGTACGGATAAAGGGAAACTTTTGGTTCTCGATTAGAAAAGTGAATGCCTTAACTAAATCTCGGTAAATATAAAAACATCATCATAAGGGTGGTAAGTCAATTTTGTAACTCAAATAGACTTTTCCATGTCCTTGGAAAGAGCTATAGGGCCAGGACCAGACACGATAACCAGGACAGATAACATGCAACCAGACACGATATACTGATAATGTGTCAGACATTCAGCTCGGAAACATTAACATAAAATGAACGGAAACATTCAGATTTACCAAAAAAGGATATTGTGTTGCACTTGTATTTTAAAAAAAGGAACTCAAATAGCTTTTAAGTTCTTGATTTTAGAAGTTAAAGGTTCTCTTTGCTTTAAAAACATTACATTGCACCCTTTTTTCCATAGCACATACACATTTTGAAAACATAACACATGCACCTCTTAAAGACATTATATATGCACCTGCTTAAAGACATTACACATGCATTCCCTTATTATTCCCTTATTACATTACACTTAGAAATAAACAATCTCATTTAAATGCCAAACAAAGTTGTTTATACTCTCAAAATCACGGTGCTTTGCACAAACAAAAATTCATTATCCCAAATCAGAACAAGCAAACTAAATCTAAGGTTGATTCTAAATCAGAACAAGCAAACTAGTCGCAAACTCAACCTTGAATTCCCAGTTCCCAAATCTAAGGCCAGATTTGATCAGTAGAGCTCTCCTTCCTTGTGAGTTTCAATTGTACAATCTGAAGTTGGATAGGAGACACAGGTAAGTAGAAAGCCTTGCTCAACTTGGTTCTCATCAAGGAATGAGCCATCAGACTGATCCACTGAGCCAGCAACAACCTTCCCTGCACAGGTGGAGCAAGCTCCGGCGCGGCAGGAGTAAGGGAGTTCAATTCCAGCATCCTCTGCTGCATCTAGGATATAAGTGTCATCTGAGGCTTCAAATTCGTTCTCTTTTCCATCTGGGCCAATCAGCTTGATCTTGTAAGACGCCATGGCAGTGACTCTAAATGAAGAGGATGACTTCAACCCAAAAGATCTTGAAACACTCTTCACAGACCCCAGAGAAGAAGGGCACTTCACTGTGGTGGCAACAGTGAATTGATTTTTGCCAGGAGTTTGAAGCATGCAATGAGAGGAAAACTTCACAGTTGACAAGGCTGCCATGATTAGCCTGAAAAGAAATCAACACTATAAAATTAACCTTTTGCAGAAAAAAAGCGGTTATCTATATTACAAAAAGGACAATGGCAGTAGAACATACTAATGAATACAAATTTAAGACTTGAAATCCAATCCAATTGGATTAAGATAAAGTTCTACAAGACTGACATTGCTTGGTAAATACATTCATCAAATGTCAATCAATACCGTTCCGAAGAAACTAAAAGAATAAAATTAATTTGATGATAACTGTATGTAGGTCAAAGCTTTTATACACGAATGATCTTTCACCTAGCATATAAATGGCATACACAATATCTGTTATTTCTGCTCTATGCAGCACAGGTGCCACGGAATTGCATACGCCATGGGCATGTCCTAATTTTAACACTGTTCTTTGGGTATCCTGTGCAGTGCAGGTATGATTTAGGTATGTCATCAACATTGTTGATTGAAAAGAAGTGAAAACATGATGCAAGTGAAAGAATTGAATGTATTATGTACTAAACCAACTATATTTTATATCCAGTAACCTTTAGATTGTGTTTGAGATAAAAAACCAATCTTATGTCCTCAATTCACTTATCAGCTTAAGTTTTTAGGAGACACAAAACATTGAAAGACAAACATCAGATAATTTATTCATATTATTTCATGACATTTAATTACAATGTAGTAGCCTGCACATTTAACATGCAAAAAATGATTGAATGAAGAGTAACATCTTTGTGTCTTAACTTAATGCTAAGACCACCCCTTATTAGTGAACATTCAAAATGATCTGCTAGGTCAGGATGTTAAATTATTTCACATCACAAAACCAGAGAATGTAACTACAAAACCATAACAACAGCGTCAAAGGGCAGACAGGTAAATGATAAAAAGTGTTTTAATCCTACAGACATTTGTCGAAGTTATTTATGCCATAAAAGTTTACAAAGAATGGAACCGATTCCATTCATGTTCTATACAACAGGCTCTTGATTTATGGAGCAGTATGAGAAGAAGCAGAGATGGTAACTCTGCTCTTCACTCGATGCTCCAATTTACAACAAAAGCAAGCAACTAAATGGCCTCATTCTCTCTCAAAGCCAATATTATCAAACACCCATCGCACACAAAGCATAAAACTCTTTTATAAACAGCCAACAGACAAACCATGAAACTCCAAAAACAAAACTCGACTGCATTACTAAACATCAAAGAAAAAAAGCTAACCCACAAAAGAAAAGTTTGTTTCTTTGCATTAAAAATTCCTAGTTAGAATACCATCCCAATCTCTAACTAATCAACAATGCAAGACACAAAGAAAAAGAGGGCAAAGCAGAACATGCACAATCATTCAACCAAATATTTGGTTACTCTAAACCCAAACTCCACCGAAGGTCTTTAAGAAAAAAGATCCTTTTTTTCTTGCTCTCTTCAAAAAACAAGCACGACCCATGTTCCCAAGAATCAGACAAATAATCGAATATGCTGTAAATACAAAATTTATACGTGTCTGCAAAAAAAAAAAAAAAAAAAATTACCAAAAAAATATAAAAAAAAAAAAAAAAAAAAAAAAAAAAAAAAAATTAAAAAAAAAAAAAAAAAAAAA